>Ga0302320_10013406_pt1 | contig 17137 bp, 28 predicted proteins | sample Bog_T0_3_FD_202130 | JGI IMG/M metagenome (GOLD analysis project Ga0302320, IMG submission 202130) | Peat permafrost microbial communities from Stordalen Mire near Abisko, Sweden - Bog_T0_3 | ecosystem: Environmental > Terrestrial > Soil > Wetlands > Peat | place: Sweden: Abisko, Stordalen Mire... | reverse complement strand
GCAAATGGCGTGTCGATTTTTCGAATCCCTGTCCCAGCCCCGGCAAGCCACACATTGAACATATAGTTGGAGGCCGCCCGCACGATTGCGGAGCAGCAACGATGGCCCTGCAAGACTGGGACGACAAGAAATAGCTCGGCGTTTGCTCGCAGGTTCTAGGGCAGGCAGCCCTTCTGGACTGCCTGTTCGATGTGTATAGCTGTTCGATCCCGTTATCGTTCCGCAAAGGTCTTCCTTCCCATTTCGAGAACCTCGGCGCGCAGGATCCATGGGAAGTCTCCAACGCTAGAGCTGCCCAAAAACCTCTTCACCGGCAGCTTCACACATGCTTGAATCTACGAGGTCGAGAAATGAGCCACTGGCCTGCCCGGAAACAGATGTTTGTGGCATGGATCCATAGGGTCCTCTGAGAACTATGACCCAACGACTTGTTGCTAATCTCGGATAAGTCCAGGTTCCCGCAGGTTCGACGAGCGAAGGCCCGCCGCAACGAAACTCTGTCAATGATGATTTTCAAGACACTGTAATCGTATGGCGCTTATGCGCTGATCGGCATACGCGCGTGTTTGGTTAAGTTTTCATTTCGAGAAACGATCCGCACGGCTGGCACGTGGCTGCCGCCGATAATAGAGGCTCGACCGGCTGATGGCGAGCGTCTCGGCCACCAGCTTCGCTTCGTTCCCTTGGGCCACAAGCTCCCGTGCCGACGAATGGGCTGGCCCGCAGCTCACTCGCCCAGCACGTTTTTTAAGATCTCGATCTGCAAATGCGACCGGCCCAGCGCCCGCTCCAGTTGCTTGATCCGTTTTTCCTGCTCGGCATCGGGCCGCGCGGCTGCGCTTCTCCCCCCAAGCGCAGCCTTGGCTCCCGCTTCCACTTCGTCCTTCCAACGGTAATAGAGATTGGGAGCGATCTCGTACTTGCGGCAGGTCTCAGCCACGTTGCCGCTCTTCAGAACTTCCAACACAATCTGCCACTTCTCTTCCGGGGTTCTCTGGACTCTCGGCTTTCTCGACATTCTCGCTTCCTGGCGGAGGCCCCAAGCCTAACTAACTTCCGTGTCCAGTTCTAGCGGGGTGCACTACAGGAAGAATGTCTCGGTCAAACTATACGCCTGACAACAGTTGGCAGCCAGAGGATTGGGATAAGTGGTGCAACCAGGCCGTTACATTCAAGTGCCCCCGTCCCGAGGTCAAATGAGTGTAATGATTGGTTGCGCGAAGATGAGAGAAAAAAGGCAGATCTGCGAAGGACACAAAAAGGACGCACCAATTTTGGAAGCATCCGCACATCATTGAGCATGAAGGTTTTCCACTCGCGTAGACTACGGCCAACTGACTCTTCTATCAGTTTGTCTGGAAGACGGGAAACCTCTGAGAACAAAGGGTCAAGACTGGAAGCAGAAATGCCAGACGACTCGCGTGCAGCTGGTGATTATTCCGTATGCTATTGATTCTAAAGATGGTGAGCGCGGTAGGAATCGAACCTACAACCTACTGATTAAGAGTCAGTTGCTCTGCCAATTGAGCTACGCGCCCGAACCTTTATTTTGAATAACTTGAGCGAAGTCTGCGACGAGACTTCGACGAAACTGTCACTGATGTGTCACTTGAGGCTTTGAGTTCCAGCGTACGCATAGCGGTGCTCACATCATCGGTGCTGACGATGTTGTAGCGCCTGAATACTTCAGCCGTTTTGTGACCGCTGATTTTCATTATGACGGACTCGTTGATGCCAGCCTTCCTCAAGTTGCGAACAGCGCTGCGTCTCAAGTCGTGAAGAAGCAGCCCTTTATATTTGTACCACACGTAGCCGTCTTCGTCTTTCGGCTCCATCTTCGTTCTCTTGCCAAGCCCGCAGGCGCCGCAAGCCTTTTCAAATTCCACGCGAAGATTCACATCAGAGAATACACGCCCGGTTTTCGGCTCGATCTCTCGAAGCATTGCGATGAGCACAGACGGTAGAGGAACGACTCGTGCTTCTTCCGTTTTCGTCTGCTCTTCTTCCAGTCGGATGAGACGTACATCGAGATTGACTTGCGGCCACTCAATCTGACGGGCTTCATTGACACGAACACCACAGTAGTACAAGAGCATGATGAGCGGACGAAGGTGTGTCGGCAACAGGGCAACGAGTTCGTCGAACTTCTCCTGCTCAAGAAAACCCTTGCGGGCCGGTGGTTCTTTCAATAGTCGAATCTTCGGGATGAACTGTAGCCGGTTATCCTCATGCGCGATTCGGAGCATTCGTCTCAAGCAACTCAAGCTGCGGTTCACCATCGCAGTGCCGACACCATCAGCCTGACGCTTCTCGGCAAAGTCGCGTGATGTGTCAGTCGTAATCCGTGTCACTGACGGCCCTGGATTGTTCGGTCCGTAGCCGAAGAACTCATCGAGTTGCTTCAGCCCGTTGATGTAGTCTTCGCCGTCTGCTGTGGTCGTCAGCGATCTATTGCCCTTGGCCGTGTAGTCAGCAATCAATCCGCGCCGCAAATCTGCATAACGAATCTTGTGAGCATCCGGCAGAGGTGGAAGTCCGCGAGCTGTATCGGCCATCAGCCGCTGGAGAACTGCTAGTGCTCTTTGCTTCACAATCTCACCGGTTGAGACCCGGATGACTTTTCCGTTGCTGTTGTACTGTGCCCGCCAGAAGCGCGACCCTTTGACTCGAAACAACCCGCCCTCGCCCTTTGCCCGGCGCTGCACCATGAGAAGCCCTCCTGTCACTGAAACATCATATGCTCTAACGGCACAGCACCGCAGAGAAAATAAGTCGTTGACACTTTCTGAAAGACCGTGTTAGGATGATCTCGTGGGTATTTGGCTCATTTCGCTCTGGCTGTTAGCGCTCACGCTCCCGCGTGTGCTCGGCACTCAGACTCTACATGCTGTCACTCGTCGCTCTCAGCGCCGAGCGCTGTTGCTGTGCTCTAGTCCTGCTCTACCCTAACTGTCCCTTCTGAACTGATCGTTCGTTCAAGGGGGATATGTGTGTCTGAACTCTGAATCGGTCATAACCACTAAGTTCTACAACTACACAGCAACGTATCGGCGCTCGGCTGAGGGGCTCGTCATGCAACTGTTGCGTGAGCACCATCGTACGTTGGCTCGTCAGTCGGCTAAGCGGCGCTATCACTCTGAGCGCCGCTCAGCACTGTACAACTGTGCGGCTGGTCAACTGCGTCCGGTCGGCGTTGACGTGATAGTTGGCACTGCCGCGTACAAGCGTGCGGGGGTGCACTGTGGATAACCTCACTCCGCGTCTTCTCAACATTAAGCAAGCGGCGCATTATCTGGCCTGTTCCTGCTGGACACTGCGTCAGCTTGAATGGTCCGGCTCTCTTCCAGCTATTCGAAACTTGGGCCGAAGACTGCTGTTCGACATCGCGGACCTCGACAAGCTCGTAGAGCGGAAAAAGGCAGGTGTCCAATGAGCACAGACATAATAGTGATGAACGAAAGTCAGCGCATTGTGCTAGCCGCCCGCAAAGAATGGCAAAAAGAGGGCGCAGCACTTGCGCGAGACATCCATACTACGGCCCCTTGGAAAGTAGCTGACTGGCTGACTGATGAGCGTGCATGGACTGGAATAAAGTTCAACGAGGCCGCCGCAATATTAGGTTTTTCAGCCGGAACTTGCCGGAACTATCACGGCGTTGCGCGAGCATTCCCACCCAGCGAGCGTCATAACGATATGACATTCGGGCACCACTTAGTAGTTGCTGTCGATGCCATCAGTCAAGAGTATCGCCACAAAGCACTCGACCGCGCAGCAAAAGAAGGTCTAAGTGTGTCGAAGTTCCGAAAAGCGATTCGTGAAAGTCTTAAGCCGAAGGAGCCAAGCCGGCCGGACTTGATTACTGAGTTGCGGAACTGGATTAAGCAAGAGCATCCAGAGATGAACTGGTTTTATATTCAGTCGAGCGCGTATGGCATAGTCGAGCGGTCACATCAAAAGGATGCCGCTCCAGCCTTCGACTTAGAAATGAGAAGCATCTCTTACGAAGAAATCAAAGCAGTGATAACAGACGCCGCAAAGCGACGAGTGAAAGCGTAGCTGAAGGGAGCAGCATGACTAAAGATGGAGTGCTGAAGAAAATCGGCACCTTGTTAGATGAGCTAGAGCGCACCAAAGCATGGGGCACTATTGAAGTTGAAGTACGTGACGGAGTGCCCAACATGATGCGTCGGAGCATAAACGAAAAATTAACCACACAGGAGAATACCCGTGAACAGAGACGCTTTCAATAGGCACGTTCTTCTGCGCAAGGACCGCGAACATTCTTGGCGGCATCATGCCCGTAATGGAACGCTGCTCAAAGAAGTTCTCGGTATCCTCGACAAGTGGGCCGCGCGAGAAGAGAAGAAGACTGGATACAGGTTCGTCTTTGCTCACCAAGACACGATTCTCAATATCTGCTTCAAGGGAAAGCGTGAAGATGGGAAGCCCTTCAGCCTTACTCAACTCAAGCGCATCTTTGATAAACTGCGGACGGAGCACATCATCAGCCGGTACTTCAAGACTGGTGACGGGCGCTGGGGCTTTGTCGTAGCTCCCCATGATTCTCTCTGCTATGTGAAAGATAACGTCTGCTATTTACCAGACCGCAGCATTGCGCTGCCTGCTCTTGAACCGCTGTTCCCTCCGGCCAGCATAGCAGCTCTCGCGGCACTCAAAGCGGCACCGATATGGCACTCAACACGGCACCGTGATGACACTCAACACGGCACCGATACGGCACTCAACACGGCACCGGCTAGCAGGATAGAAGACACCGAACACGGCACCGAACACGGCACCGATGAATCTTTGTATCTATCTAACTGTGAGTTACTTAGCGAAAATGAAAAAGCACTTTGGTTAGAAAGTCGGAAGCAACTCGGCGCCTCTATCCCTTGTATCCGGTTATCCGTGGTATCCGATAAGCCCTATAAGCCGTCAAGCCCTGGCATCCAAGATGAACTGACGCACCACCATGAGTTCTTGGAAAGACACAAGCAACGGCCAGCGCAAGAGCAGCAACAAGAGCAAGTCAAAAGCAAAGACGTAGGGCTTTCTTTCCCTGCGGGGCTTAAAACCGAAACACCGAAAACCGAAAAGTCAAAAGCGGCGCCCATGAAAAGTCAAAACCGCAAGACACAGGTGCTAACACCGGACGAGTATCAGAAAGTGAAAGTGGAGAAAGAGCTGAAGGCAGTATTCGGTGAATCAGTTCCAGTCGTAACAGAGCACGAAGTCAGAACAGAGAAAGACCCTGATGGAGTTCGTCGCACACCATGCCAAGTAGGCAACGAGGTTCATCGCAAGACAGACGAAGACAGAATAGCCCAAGGGTACACAGTCCTGAGCATCTGCACCGTTAGAGGTGGATTTGGATGCAGCTTCGGTGAAGCATGTTGGCACAAAGCCTAGCAAGGGGACGGTGTCACACATATCTGACCATGTATGGCAATAAACAATAGACTCGTGATCCTTGTCGAAGATGACATGCTGGCTTGGCTGCATTCAGAACATGAACGGACCGCAGCTCCGGTTGGTGCTATCGTACGCCGTGCAATCAGCAAAGCTATGGGACTGCATCGGATTGTCGAAGCCAACCCTGTTCAGCAAGTGACACGCCCAACACCGCTTCTCATTGCACGGGTGGAAGAGATAGAGCAGGGCAAAGAGTCATGAGCTGGAGACACATAGCATTCGCAAAGTGGCAACCGACCGAGATCATCGGCTTCGGCCGCTTTGCTGTGCGTAATGCTGAGACTGGGCAAGTCCGGCTATTCGAGCAACGATCAGAAGCTGAGAAGTGGACAGCGTTCTACAACTCGAACATTGTCGATGATAGGAAAGGGAATAGGGGGTAGGGCGTTGAACCTCCTGACCGTGCTGAAAGCGCCAGATTGAAATACAAAAAATAGTGGGCAGTCCTTTTAGCTCGTATTAAGTTCTGAGTACGATCTCTTTCATGGGACATCCACCTAGAAGCAAGTCACTTACTGTCAACATATTACTGACTTACCGCTTGTTTAATACCCGTCACAGTCTGCTGGGATACTGAACCCCATCCGCCAAAATGAAGATCCTGACCGAGCACTCCGGCAGAAATAAACACGGGCAAGCCCTTGCGCGCGTGCAGTGTGACTGCGGACGCATATTCGAGCCGCTTGAGAACAACATCAAACGTGGCCGTACTAAGTCGTGCGGACATTGCACCGATCCTGCTCCGATTGCGACTCCAGTTACCGTTGCAAAAGTTGAACCGGATATCGCATTCGGACTTGAGTACGGATCCGTCGCGTGGCTCAACGCACATATCGAGAGCAAGATCGCAGCGGCAAGAAGCGCAGAAAGCCGACTCAAAGAGTTGCAAGATTCCCTTGCGGTTGCCGAGATGACAGACTTGACGCTTTTGAAGTGCTGGACTGCCGAGTCTGCTGCGTTTGAAAAACTGACACAACAAATCGCACGGTTGCAGATGCAGAAAGACAAGCTGGAAACTGGAACGGTCAAATCAGATAAAACGCAAGCGGAAATCACGCGCGACAAGATTGCGGCACTACGGGGGAGCAAGTGACTCCCTACGAACAAATCTCGCATGACTGGCAAGAGCAGATTCTAAACGGTGCACGTCCGTCATGTGAATGGACGCGCAAAGCTATCGAGAGACAGTGTAGAGACTTGCTGCGGCAGAATACTCCCGACTTCCCATACGTGTTTCTGCCGGATGATGGTGCAACGGTAATCGACTTCATTTCTTGCCTCACACATTTGAAGGGCGAGTTTGCTGGGAAGCCTTTTCTGCTTTCACCGTGGCAAGTATTCTGCATTCTGTGCCTGTTCGGTTGGAAGCGTTCTGACGACACTAAGCTGCGACGCTTCAGACGGTTCACTCTGCAAGCAGGCAAGAGCAGCGGCAAGACGACGCTTAGCTCCGCCTTGTGCCTGTACATGCTCTGTGCTGATGGGGAGGGTGGTGCAGAAGTTGTGACTGCTGCCAGAGCTACCGCACAAGCCAGGCTCACCTTTGACACAGCACGCGATGTTCTACGAGCCAATCCGAAAGTCTCTCAAGCGTTCGGACTGCGGATTCTTCAGCACTCCATTCTTCAACCGTCATCAGCGTCAACGATGCAGCCAGTCTCATCCCAAGGGAAGAGTCTCGCCGGAAAGATTCTGCACTACGGTGCGATTGATGAGCCGTGGTCGCATCGTGACCGCGAAGTGTACGAAGAAATCTCTCTCGGATGCGACAAGCGGAACAATTCCCTGCTCGCATGTATCGGCCACTGCGGAGAGGACATCCACTCCGTAGGTTACGAGCTCTACGTTGCTGCTACGAAGATCCTCAATCAAGATTTCCCAGACGAGAGAACGTTCGCTCTGATCTTCAGCGCTGAAGGCTTTGACTGGGAATCTGACGATGCAATTCTTGCAAGCAACCCGAACGCGGGGATCAGCAGCTATCTGAACACGATTCGCGAAGCACGTGACAGAGCCGTTGCGATCCCTAGTCAGCAAGCCGCGTATAAATCGCACTTGCTCTGTCTTTGGAACGACGGTGACATTGCTAAAAAATGGTTGCAGCCAGATCAGCTCACGTCATGCATCCAAGAAAACAATCTGCAAGATTTCCGCTTCTATCACATCGGGGAACACGAAGCAGTTGTGCAGCCGTCAGAGTTACGACCCTTTGTGCTCGGACTTGAGCGCAGCTCACTCCAAGAAAAAGCCGCTCTGGTGCTCTGCTGCAAGAATTGGCTTGAGGGCGTCGAGCACTATTATTTATTTGCGGAGCACTTCGAGCCGCTTGCCAACTCCGATGCTCAGCTTGCAGACGCTGTGCTCAGTCAGTACCGCAATCATGTCGGATATGGTGTCACGCTCAACGCCGAGGACGGGTTCAACTTTAAGGCACTGGCACACGATTTGTGGATGGCACCGGACCCGAAGATCGAAGCGTCGGGAATTGCGTGCTTGCCGTTTGCAAAGAATGCGAAGACATTTTCTCCAGTGATGGATTTTCTCGTCTCGCTCATCATTTCGAACCGTGTTCACTTTTCAGATGAGACGCTCCGAGAACACCTGCTTGCGATACATGCGCACCGCGATCTCAACAACAATCTTTTTCCGCGCCGAGCTGATCTTGAGAAGCCCATCGACACAGCTATCGCGGCACTCTACGCGATCAGAGCCGCGATGGTCCCTGCATTCTTAGCACCGCCAGTAGTATCCGATGTCAAAGCCACATTCTTATTTGATGACGGCAGCGTGAGTGAGAGCACACCGGATGGACTGAAGCAGACTTTTGCACCGCTGGAGCACAAATCGGAAGGCTCGGTGACGCAGTCATGAAGTTCTGTCAAGAAGGCGGCTGCAATGATGTCGCACTAACTGGCAACTTCTGTGCAGCGCACAGTGATCCGGTGAAGCGCGCTGTTCGCAATCAACCGCGCAGTATCTACGACAAATGGTACGGGCTTGCTGCTTGGAAAGGTAGGTACGGTGTTCGTGGTTTGAAGATCAGGAGAAATCCGAACTGCGAAACGCCTGGCTGTCCGAACAGAGCTGCACACGTTCATCATCTCGATGATACGTGGAAGCAAACAGGCTCATGGTTCACCTTCATGGGCGGTTATGACTGTGAACTGCTCCAGAGTCTGTGTCAGCAGTGCCACTCGCATGAAACAATGCGGGCAATGCTCTATGGTCCGAAAAAAGAAGAGGAGAAATTACCATGCAGCAATCTGTGATCGTGGAACATCAAGAGGGCAGCGACTTTGCACTCGTTATCGTAGCGACTCGGAACGATTACGGCCGCAGAGAAATCACTCCGATGATTTTTGCGTGTGAGGGCTGCGGCATTCTTGCAGCCGCTCCGATGGTCAAGCAATGGCAACGAGCCGGACTTATTGCGCTCTACAACCCTCCGGTTGACAAGCGAGAAGAGCTGTTGCGGAACGCGGTGACTGAGTTCGTAAGGCAAGTCGCTCTGCGTGGTTTCATCCGCGAGCGCAGCAAAGTTGGAATCGTGGCAAGAGCTAAAGCACGCCGAGAAGAATTCGGTAACAGCATTCCAGGGTTTGAGATCAGTGCAGCCCGCGAGCCAGCTTTTGCGTGGCTCTTTGAGCGGAGTGAGAATGTGCAGCAAGCGTTCCGAGTTGCCACGTACCTGATCGCAAAGAACAAAATCGGAGAGCTGACTACAGCAGAGCGTGAAGCACATGGGGAAAAGCTGTTAGCTGGTGGTGACAAATTCAGGAGGGTATTTTGAATTTCAATCTGTTTTCGAGACATAAGACCGGTCCAACATTTGAAGTGATCCGTCCCCACTCCGAAGAATCGTTGCCTATGGGATTTTTCTGGGTTAAAGCCGGAGAACACAAGACAATTGGCTTCCGCTGCGCAACTTGGTTTGCCTACGATACGCACAACAGACCGGTCAACGACGGCAAGAGCGTCGTGTACTTAGCTGCATGGCTCACAGAGCACGGAATGAAAACGGCTGATGAGCTGCCGACTATCGTGCTGACGATGCAGAAAGCGGACCGTACTCAGCAGCAGATCGGTTCTACGAACATCAATAGAGACCGATGCACTCGACGCCTTTGACGGCGACTTCAAGTACGACGCGACTCCTAACTCCGGAGTTTCTTGGATCTAAGAACCCGTCACACCAATCGGTATAAGATGAGCAGATAAGTTGCTCAGTAAGTCAATCTTGTACGTCGGAGAAACGCCATGCAGATCCGTCACCTCAATTCCCCTAAAGCAGGTCTCGTAGAACACATCGACAACGCTACTGCGCGCACTCTAATTGCCGCTGGCTTCGCAGAGCCCGTGCCCTACAAAGATTTCCGCGAACGGCTTGCCGCTGAGTCCACATCGCAGACTGCTGGCACTATCGTTAGTGTCGGCGTTTCTGGCACCGCGTGGGGGTTCGATGGCTCTTGCTCTCAATTCAGGCAGCCGGTAATCATTTTCAAGCGTGGCGCCGAGACCGTTTACTACGACGCCCCAGTGAAAGATACGCCCGCCGCCATCGTCAAACAGTTCCACGAAGCTGTTGGCACTGCTCTGACGCCGGAGCAGATCGAGACCATCCGCCTTGCAGAGTGCAAAGAACGTGATGCGCGGCACGCTACAGCGCAAGCAGAAAAACTCGGCATGGCAAAGTACCGCCGGCTCTAAACACACCCGTTGCAGTTACAGGAAACAGTGAGAGGTATTTATGAGCACCAAAGAAACACGTAGCTTTGAACTGAGAGCGTCCGCTGATGAGGGAGTGTTGACAGGTCGTGCGGTTGCTTACAACACACTCTCCTCCCCGATGCCGTCGCATGAAAAGGGTGTGATGTTCCGCGAGCAAGTGAAGCCCGGGGCATTCGCAAAGAGTCTTGCATCGGATGATCAGACAGCCGATTTCAATCACGATGACAAGTCGCTCCCGCTCGGGCGCAAGAGCGCTGGTACTCTCAAGCTTGTTGACTCTCCCACCGGTCTAGACTTCCGCATTCAACTTGACGCGAAGCAGCAAGCGCACCGTGAGTTGTATTCTGCGGTGAAACGCGGTGACGTGCGGAGTTGCAGCTGGGCGTTCGTTCCTAACGACGACGGAGAAAAATGGAGTGAGGACCCAGAGCAGCGCGGACAGTTCATCAGAACCCTCACGTCATGCAAGCTCTTCGCAATTTCGATTGTTAACAATCCCGCGTATCCCGTTGGGACTTCAGTTTCTGCACGTGCAGCCGTCCAGAGTTTCTCTGCACAACTTTTCCGCGGAAAGAAATCGGTCAATCAAGTTCGAGCCGAAGTTGCTGCCCGCAACGGAATCTCAGTTGCCGCGCTGGAAGACGCCGAGCTGAGACTGAAAGTGCGTCAGCAGGCGGCAGTTATGGACGCGCAGAATAAAACTGAAGATGCTGCGTTGAGAGCTAAAGCCGAATCTCTCAGACAGGGCGGCGGTTTTGAGGTTGCATCCGATGGTGGACAAGCTTCCGATCCGACTCAATCGCTTCGGTGCAAAGCCAACTCTGTCAGTTCTTCACCGGCTGAGCATCGCAAGGCTGCAATGGCTCACCGTGCATATCGTGACCGCGCAAAAGATTCTGATACGTATGCACAGCACGATACCGCTGCACAAGATCATGATGACGCGGCAGATGGTGATACGTCTGCTGCAATCCGATGTGTAGCGAACTGCCGGAGATCAAAATGATGGACGCCATCTCTTTCGGGAACAGACTTCTCAGAAAACTCGGATTGCAAGACTGCGGTCCTCAGGGTGAGCGCATCGGCTGGCAAATAGAAGCCGTAGACGACTCACCGGAGCTTGCAAAAGATTCCCCCGGATGTGCGTGCTTCAGAAACTCAACGATTTACCTACGCCGCTCTGCTCTCAAGGGCGGTGAGCACCGCGGCGAGCCTTTTTCTGGTACTGAGCTTGTCCAGCACGAAGTAGCGCACGCGCTGACCGGTTTACCTGACCATGACAAAATCTTTGATGCGGCTCTGAGTAAAGTGGAAAGCGTGTCGCACTCAATCAGCTACTCACCGGCATCCGTAGAGGATCCAGAGCAAGTTTTGCGTGATGCAATCGGAAAAATGACTGCGACAGGCTTCAAAACCCTCGTCGTCCAGAAAATGACGCCGGAACAATTTCATGCGGCTGTGTGGTCTCGCAGCACCGGTCTAATTTTCAAGAAACTTCTTGTTGCGGCTGGTCTCACTGATGCAGATGTCCCTGGTGGCAGACTTACGCCGAAGTGGTCAAAATGAAGGTCGCCGGCACCATCGGAATGCGTGTTGCCGAGCTTGAGGCAAAAGTTGATCAGCACTCGGCGCAACTCAGTCAGCGTCCCGCCAAAGGGGACACTGGCGCTCAAGGGCAATCTATCCGCGGTGAAAAAGGTGAACGCGGTGAAACTGGGGCAGCATCCACAGTCCCCGGACCTTGCGGACCAGCAGGGAACAGCATCCGCGGTGACAGAGGTCCAGTAGGACCGCGCGGTGAGTCAGGGGTGAGCAATATACCCGGACCGATGGGACCTGCTGGTAAGGATGCCGATATTCAGCAAGTGAACAACGTAATTTTCGGCATGTTGAGAATGCGCGAGGAAATCATGAAGGAAATCAAGAATTCAAATCAGTTGCGCATCGAAGCAACAGTGGCGTGTCAGAACAAGATCATCGAGCAGAACGCAGTGATTGCCAAGATGAGATGTGACATGGACGATATCAGGCTCATGCTTAGGGCACTGCTCGACATCCAGAAGAAGTCCTCGGACTACTGTCAATTTCTACGCGAGCGTACCGCAAAGATTCTTGAACAAAGCAGAGCAGCCAAGGGAGAACAGTGAAACGCCTATCGTACGCCCAGATTGAACGAGAAATGGCAATCGAGCCAACAGAGAAGAGGCAAGAGCTGAGCGAATCTACGGTCCGCAAGCATGAGCAGCTCCGCTTGAAGCCGTACAGCAACAAGCAGAGAGAGGATTAACCATGCCAAATTACACAAGAGCGGAACTGAAGCGGCAAGCTGATGAGAAGTTAGCGAATGATGCAGCGATCTCGGCAGCAGCCGCAAAGCACGCTGAGTTCTATCAAGCCGAAGCGCCAGCCAGCAGAAAACACGTGGCCGGCAGATCGTTGGGTCGGTACTCGAGGAATAGAGCCGCAGAACGAGTCTGAGCGCAAGATGCTGGACGCTTGTGATGAACAGGGTGTCGATTGGGCAGAAAAGAAAACGCGGCTGCTTGCGCTTCGAGCGGACATGCACAAGCTCAAGCCAGCACAAGTTCTGTAACAAGTTTTCTCCACATGCGGCAATCAGCGGAGAAATAGGCGGACAAACTGACGGAGTAATCCGCAGTGTCCAACCTTCGTAAAGCTGACCCGCGTCTTGCGCGCCGGACACAATGAGCGCGACACCTGAGAATGCTGATGGTGCCTCTAGCAGCACAAGGATGTCAGACCAGATTCTGACACGGGCGAGCCTAAACAGCCCAAAACTTTCTGCTCTACCGTCGTGTAGAAACTGACCGAACGGTAGGGTAGAGGTCTAACACTGTACTGACACATTAGTAACCACGGGGATGTACATACATGGCTGTAGTCACGAAGTGTCCGCCGGCTCATTGTGGAGAAGCATTCGACAAACATCAGTTTCGGGCGCATGTAAAGCTGCCGGTCTCGGCGGTTTTCGTCGGTCAGAATAACCCAGATGCTGTTAACGGGTGGATCGGCACCGGCATCGACTTCGGTTCGTATGAGCGGATGAACACAGTCCGCACTAAACTCTTCGTTAGCCGCCGAGTCGATGTTCCAGAATTCGTTTACGACGAGCATCTTCTGCGTCGCGCCATTGTGCTCTACCTTGAATCTCGCGGAGTGTGGTGCAAGTTTAAGAACACGGCGGGCACCCTCGAAGAGCGCTGTGTGCGAGCTGTCAAGAGAATACAATCAGAAATTCCTATACTGGAACGGCGCTGCAACATTCTCTGCGCCAAGTACGTTGAGGCAAAGCGTTCAGGGTCACGCGCTGACATGAGCAGCCTTGAGAAGCAAATCATCGAGCTAGACTCACAAATGATTTTTTGTGCGCGCCCTGCTGCTATCACGTGTGGAATTTTGCAGCACTATTTCTTACTCGGTGAAAAGTCCGCAGACACTGCCGCAGCGCTCGGACTGAGTGCATGTGGAGTGAGGCAAATTCTCCGGCGGCTGCTTGCTGTTGCTGCTGCTGATGGAATGAAAGTTGAGTACAACACCGATCATGGTTACAACAAAAATCTTGGTCCTGAGATGTGCAGGCATTGTAAAAAGCGCCCGCATGTCGCTGGTAAAACTCTCTGCATTCCGTGCAGGGACGCCTCAAGGGCAAGCTCAATGGCAAGCTACAACAGAAGGAAAAAACAATGAATGACTTAACACAGAAGAAATCGGGCGGTCCATCAGTTCTAACAATAAGCCCGTTGCCGCCGCACTGCACAGAAAGAATGCTCTCGGATAATCTTCTCTCGTACATCGGATTGGACATCGACGAGTCTTGGATCAGCGTGGATGGTGGCGTTGGAACGGTGATCATCACACGAGATGTTGCCGCGAAGTTTGTGCACATGTGTTTGAAATCGGTAGGGTGCTCATGCAATGTCAGCCCAGCTAAACCCCGTGTTGGAAAGAACAGAGCTGCACTTGCAAGAGGGCGGTAGGCGTAGGGGAAAAGGGACATATCAGAGCATGGGGAAATAACTCCCGAGCGATCCTGGCTCACCTCCTGAGCGTGACTGAAGTACCCTTGTGATGACCACTGCTGACAGCTAGCCTGTTGGCATGACAGAAGCTAGGGAGCAACAAGACAAATATGCTCGCAGCATCGGAATGTCAGGGCCAGCCTTTGAAGAAGTGCGGGACTGTTTAGAACACAGAAGCAGGCTGGACTACATCAGGCGAACACTCCGTCAACAGTACAACCATTGCTTAACCAATGAACAGTGGGCTGCTGCAAAGCAATGGTACAAAGACTGTCCGCGCAATTGAGAGGGCGCGGCGGGCGGAAACGGATGAACAACAACATGAAAAGCACACTCGCAGCAATCGCAATAACACTGGCGCTGCTGTTAATGCTTCTCGGCTGCAACACCGCCCAGCAGGTGGGGTACCCGGCCCAACAGTCTAATCCTACGATTGCCGTCCAACCGGAAACACCCACAGTCACCACACCGAAGTCGAATTGGCGTGTTCAAGACTCAGAAATAAATCCCATTGACGGGGCACGGGATCAAATCTTAGTTCTCGAAGCCAATGAGAGCAGCCGATACAGCCGCAACCGCATTGACTTAGTGCTGTGCTTTCACAATGGTAAGTTGTACACGGGCCAACATGTTGGTGCTCGCTTGGATGTGGACGGATTTGTTACCTCGGATAGCGGCGCAGTCAGGTTGAAATTCGATGATGAGAAACCTATCCGGGAAAACTGGTCCGCGTCCGACTCTCACGAGGCACTCTTTCCGTATGGACGTGAGAGCCACTTTCTAGTTCAACTTTTACACCACAAACGTCTAGCTATGGAGTTCAGCTACTACGAAAAGGCCTCTCAAACGGTTACGTTTGACCTTACCGGGTTGGCGGACGATATGAAGGCAGCTGGGCTACATGACCCAACAATTGAGGTCAAAGCGGCAGGTGCTCGTGCTAGCTCGGCGAATGCTGCCGCCGAGAAACGGGAAGCGGCCTGCAAGGACGATTATGCCCGTGATCCATTCGCCAAAAGCTCGAACTGCGAGTACCAGTAATGAAACGGCCGCGAAAAAGAAGAACGCAGACGCCGCAAAGAAAGTGCAGCAATATGCCGACTGCCTTAAGCTGGCTGTCGATAATCCGAACATCGTTTGTAATCAGTAACGCCGCCGCGATGACTGTGACCGAAGTACCCTTGTGATGAACTCTGCTGACAGCTAGCCTCTTGGCATGAAGAAGACTGAGCAGACCTACCGAATAAGCTTGACCTTTTCAGAACTCGAAGAAGTGTGGAACCATCTAGACGAGCGCCTGCACGGAGAGCTGCGAGACAAATTTGTTAAAGTCTTACGGAGAAAGCGTGATGACGACAAAGCAGCGAAGAAAGTGAAGGCAGCGGTGGCGGGCAAGTGACACGAAAACTTTTTGAGCGACCGTGGTACAAGGGGCCGATACGCGGCTATTGGGTAACTTTTTCTGTCGGTGACTTCCCATCAAGACCTCAATGTGGCCCATACTCCACCAAAAAAGAAGCGCAGAAGGAATGTGATCGCCTGATGGAAGACGCTGTCCCACTCATGTACTTCGCCGTCGAATTTCTGACGCCTCAGAGCACGACACGAACCATGAAAGCGCAAGCGAAGTGGCGCAAAGAGCGCGAAGCGGGGCAGCGTCAGTCAGCGAAAGCAGCGAAAGCCGGTCAATGACGCTACGTTTTTCAAATGAGACAGAGATAACAGAGCGTGACGGAGTTCTGCATATCACCGTCACTGTGTTTCAGCAATACAATGCAGAGACGTTGCCTTCTGGTTATCGGTTCACAGAAGGCGTGTTTCACCATCACTGGCGCTACAAAGATGGAAAGCTGCTCGACACGAATGATAAAGAGTTCAGCGCACGCAACGAGGAAACCGCTATCGTGCTGGATGCTGTAGTGCGTTGGGAAGAGAGCAAGGCGAAGGCCACGAAAGCAGGAAAGTAGGAACCATGGCAGGTACGTACACCAGAGTCGTTTACCTATCAATTTTCGAAAAAGGCTCCATTCGAATCTTTCCATGCAAAAACGGATGGTGTTGGGAAGCAATCACTGTTGGCACTGTTGAAGGCACGCCAGTGAAGCGCGGTCCGTTCCCCACAAGAGACGCAGCTAGAAAAGATAAAAAGAAGTATGCGGAGGAAACACTCCGCAAGCGGCGCAGTGGCGCTGTACGGCAGTGATCACGTGGCAGGTGGCCGGGAGGCTGTAGCGGCAATTCTGCTATTTGTTGGCGCTCATTTGACTGGGATCTGTGTGGGGTTGTTGCTAGCAGCAGCGTTGCTGGTTGGCGTGTTCACAGCCGCTGGTGCTGACTGAGTTCGTCCTCAGTTGCCAAGCAATTCCCGCAGCGTCCCCAACTCATGCAACCGCTTGCTGTTTTTCTTCAACGCAAGTTTAAGACACTACCATATTTTTGTTCACCACGCCGGTCTGGAAAATGATGGTAAAATCGCTGCATGGCAAAATTTGAGTTCAAGCTACAAAAAACTGTGCAGCCGCCGGAAACGATTGATGCTGACGAGTATGAGTTGGACACGAAGAACGGCAAGCTAACGTTTTTCGACGAAGATAGAAACCAAATTGCATCGTATGCAACTTTTCCGGGAGCCTACGTGAAGAAGTTGTAGCTGGCTAGAAAAAGCTATCACTTATCTGTCACTGATGAGGGCAAAAACAGCATCATTTCACAGCACGCCACAGCATCTAAGTCGCTGAAAAATAACGGGAATGGCTGATGTGTAAGCAATTAAGAGTCAGTTGCTCTGCCAATTGAGCTACGCGCCCACTGCCCACGGCGGTGTGGGGACAAACTTGGATTATACCATCCGCGTATTGCATCGCCCCCGCGCGTCTGAGCCACCCGCAATTCGG
>Ga0302320_10013405_pt1 | contig 17138 bp, 13 predicted proteins | sample Bog_T0_3_FD_202130 | JGI IMG/M metagenome (GOLD analysis project Ga0302320, IMG submission 202130) | Peat permafrost microbial communities from Stordalen Mire near Abisko, Sweden - Bog_T0_3 | ecosystem: Environmental > Terrestrial > Soil > Wetlands > Peat | place: Sweden: Abisko, Stordalen Mire... | reverse complement strand
TTTGGCGCACTGGCAGATTCCGGACTTCCCACAGAACTTCCAACCATCCTGGATGCTCTTGAGGGTGCGCATGCCGCCGTGCTCGCACTGGGGACGCGTCCCTGATGTCGCGGCATAGACCCTAACAGGGAACAGAGTATCGTCAGGCATTTCCGAAGTTTCAGACATGACCCAGGACATGAACTCGGGGTCCTTGCGAGCCCCAAAGGACCAATGCTTCAGCCCATGCTTGGTGATAAGTTCGGCGAGGCGGTTTTTCATGGCGATCAGCATACCCGAACCGAAGAATGCTGTCAATGCTGTTTTCGAGACTTGGAGAAGGAAATGTTAAAAATATGAAAGGCGGGGATTTATCCCCGCCCTTATCCGTCTAAACACCAGGAACTAACCAGTTGTTATTAAAGACAGTTCACATAAACACTAAATTTTCCGCCGATATTCCGACCAAAGAAACGTAGTCTGCGGCGTTGCCAAGGCTGCTTGCGGAATTCGTTAGCTCAAGGTAACCATATCGAGTCATGAAGCTGATGACTGGCTCGAACGTCGCCGGGTCGATAAGGGTTCCGGAACTGGTTAACGGTACGTATGGGCAATAGAATGCTGCCGCGTCCATTTCGTTACCTTTGTAACCAACCAGAATCGGTGTCGAATCGGCTGCATACTGGTTAACATAAACCCGCATTGCGTTGTTCAAAGTACCAACAAACTTCGTGTTCGTCGGAGCTTCGAAGACGCCCTCAGTCGTACGGGCAAATGCTGATGTCGTGGCGGACTGAAGAATGGTCAGCGCAGTCGGGGAAACGACCACCCAGTTACCAGCCCCGCGCCTCGTTCTGGAGGCAATTAGGTTGGCCTGACGGTTAATCAGAATAGCAAGCGCCGCATGCACATCACCAACGAATGTTGGGGTGCCCGTTACATCAGACATATTGAAGAATGATTGTGGTGCGCCGGGAAGAGCGAGCAGGGACGTAAGAATACCCTGATCAATTTCAGCCACAATTTCCTGTGCCAACGCGGCGAGGATTTCTGCTTCAATATCGATGCCCTGCATTGCCTGTGCATCTTGTGCCGCTTCGAACGTCCACCGGGCGCTCAGCTTGCGGGTTTTGGCTTCCACGACTTCCTTCAGGATCTGAATGGAAATACGGTTACCGGCAAGTCCTTCGAGTGCTGATGTCGGAACAGCAGCCGGGAACTGGGGATTGCCATTGCCGGAATAATAGGCGGCAATGTTGAACGGTGACAGCGCTTCCGCACCGGCTGAGATACCGCCGCCAGCGGCTGGCACTGTATCGGCATAACGGACACGAAGCGTGTGAATCTGACCGACTGGACCGGTCATGGGTTGCACGCCGATGATTTCATTGGCAATCACGGTCGGCATGACACGGCGTAGGATTGGCAGGATGACTTTGTTGATGGCTGCCACGTTTGATGCATTGGTGGCACCGGCAGTTGCCGCTTCGAACAGTTTCAGTTCCCGGCGGGTATTTTCCATCAGCGTTTCCATCATCTGGCGCTTGGTGTTGGACTTGGTGCCATCCATATTATGAGAGATGTCACGACCTTCCAGAAGTGCAGACTTCGCCTGCTTCCACTGGGACTCAAATAGTTTAGACATTAAAGTGTTCTCCTTGAATCACTTCTGGATACCAGCGAGACGAACTACCTGCGCGATATCATCGTTAATTTCGTTTTCTTCCGCCTCAACTGATTCATAAAGACGGGTAGCGGTTCGATTGTTCCCTGTAACGACAGACGCTGACCTTGCAGCCGGGCGGGTTTCGTTCAGTGGTTTCTTTGTAGCCATCGAAGGAGACTTGCGTGTTGTCTCATCCAGAACGACCGGTAAAAGCTTATTGAAAGTATTGCGTAGGGAATCGGTTTTGACGGTTTCCAGCATGCCTTCCATTATGGTGCGTTTTTCGCCACGAAGATTGCTGAGCAATTCGCTCATTGTCTTCGAACGGACGGCGCGGTCTTCAGCCAGTCTTGCCTTGCGGGCGGTTTGCTGACCTTCCTTAACTGCTTCATCCAGTTTGAATTTCGCAGAACTGAGTGCCGTTTCCTTGGACTCCAGCGTTTTCTGAAGTTTGCGGATTTCAGTGCCTTCAGCCAGATAGCTGGTCATATATTCCGCAGCCATGGCTTCGAAGATTCGCCGACCGAACATATTCTGGCGGTTGGCTTCGAGGTCTTCGTGAAGTTGTGTCATTTCGCGTTTGAGCGATTCTGTGACAACCTTTTCGACGTTCTTGGCTGCTTCCCTGACGAAGCGGGCTTGTGTTTCCTTGAGGCGATGGCGTGCTTCGGAAACCAGCTTGACGCGTGTTTTCACGAGGGCGCGGTGATCGTCGTTGAACTCACTGAGTTCACGTTTGACCTGCCGCACAACGAATTCGTCAATCTTGGCAAGACGTGCGGAATGCTGTTCCGCAAGTGTCCCCTTCATTGTTTTGAGTTTATCGGCGGTATTCAGACGCTCGGAAACGAGTGCTTTCTTCTGTTCGCGCAGTTTCTTCATCTCCAAAGAAAGCTGTGTGGACACGAAGCCGCGTGTTTGGGAAAGCGTTTCATTCAGCTTCGTGGCATAATTCGTGCGAGCCTCTTTGACAGCCTTGCGGAAGGCTGAGCGAGCCTCGGTGAAACGCTGGACCGCCTGATTTTTATCGGCTTCGTGCTTCTGCACAACGTCGGTAAGCATGCGGTCCATTGCTTCGACAAGGTTTGCCTTATCGTGCTCGTAGCGGCGCGAAAGTTCTTCACGAACGGCTACTTCAGCCTCTTCGCGAACTTCAGCCACCTTTTTGTCGTAAGCTTCCTGCAATGAGATAACAAGCTCTGGAGGGAGCGTGTCTTCACCGAGTAGCTTGGCAATGGAGTTATCCATCGGAACTATTCTCCTTTGGTCAAAATTTATAGTTTGTTAATCCAGTCAAGAAGTTCCTTGTGAAGGTGCTTCCTGGCTTTCGGATCATGTGAAACGGCTTCGGCAAGATCGGAAATAATCCGTCCACGTTTGGCAAGCCGGGATTCGTAGACCGGTTTGGGGTATGCGTTGGGGGCACTGGAATTTGATACAATATCAACGGTCAAAAGCTCATAGTCAGAAACAATACCGTTATCATTAACGTTCCCGACACCGCGACTTGAAACACCCAGTCTAACGCCACTATCAATTAACACTTTGATAATGTTTCCCATCGGGGTCTCAAGTACCTGTAGTTTTCCCATTCCATTGTTGCCATCCATCCACATTTCTGTTATCATATGGCTAACTCGCTGAAGATTAATTGTTAACTCCTCAGGATGATCTGCCTCACCACAGATGGTAAATTCATTTTTCAATTTATCAGTAACGCTATCGACGGCTTTACGAATTTCCTGAACAGGGTAGATTCTATCATTGTGATTTTTTACTGCGCCCTGAATGAAGATTCCCTTCATGTAGAGTTTTTTCTTTCCAGTCTCTTCATCCGGAGCAGATTCATAAAGGCAGTTCGCTTGAACAGGTGTTAGCCATTCTGTTAATATTGACGACTTCTTTCCCACAGGAAACTTCCCAAAATAAAAATCCCACAGCAATATTTATACTTTTAGCAGAAAGACTACATTTAAGTGACAAAAAGCGACCGATTCATTTGAAATTAATACCTACCGTACAAAAAACAGGGATGGGTGTGATGCCCCATCCCTGTTATAGTTACTTTATTGCCGGAAAAAAATATTACTTCTTCACCTGAATCACCGGAGATTTGGTGTCTTTGGTCCCGCCAGCGAAATCCTTATGCAGGAGTGCTCCCTTGTCACCACCAGCCGGAACAGTTGACTGGAACTGATTTGCTTTCGCTTTCACGTTCGTGCGTGATTTTGGCATTCCGGCGCCGGTATCCTTGCTTGTCGGCGGTGTCTCGCGCTCATAACCAGTATGGTTTGTGCTCTTGATCACAACCGGTTCGCCAGCCTGACGCTTGTCCGGGGGATTGTTTGGCAGAATAGACTTGTTGTTCTGTGTAACCGACTTGCCAGTGCCGCTTTCCTTGCCGTCCGGCATGGTGACGCTGATCTTTTCAAGTTCTGCCATCACACTCTCTGTAATGTCTTCGAGATCATCATCAGTGTTGCCACCTTCATCGCCTTCGGTAACTTCATCATCGTCATCGTCATCGACAGGAGGCTCGTCGCCTTCATCTTCTGCCGGCTCAGGGAGTTCTTCGTCGCCATCCGGTTCATCACCTTCACCGTCGCCTCCAAAATCAGGAACATCGCCTTCGCCAGCATCAACATCGCCAACACCTGCAAGACCATCAATGTCTTCACCCTCGCCGCCATCGAGTTCCGCCATCATTTCTTCAAATTTGGCGGTCAGTTCCTCAATGTGGCTTTCGATGTCATCGAGACGATCAACGACTTCGCCATTACCGCCTTCTTCGCCTTCACCGCCCAAATCATCACCAGCGCCAAGGTCATCACCAAGGTCTGCGGAGGCGTCTTCACCGCCGCCATCACCAAGGTCATCACCAAGGTCTGCGGAAGCGTCTGCGAGGTCGCCGGAAGCGTCAGCGACATCTGTGGCAGCGTCACCAACGTCATCCGTGGCGTCTTCCACGCCGTCGAGGTCATCATCGCTGAAATATTCTTCGGAAGAAATCTCGTCGTCCCAGCCCTCGGCAAGCACGACTTCCTCACCCTGACGGAGCGATTCATGAATTTGGCGCGCACGCTCGACCATAAACTTATGGAACAGCGCCTCAGCTTGGTCGTTATTCTCGTTCAATAAACTAACGATAGCCTTCTCTAAAATGGAACGCATGATTTCAGTTCTCCAAAAACAGTTGCAAGTTTGTGACGCTGTATAAATACGTCAGACTTATTTAGTTATCGGGCTGAAACCCTTTGTAAAATATCCCGTTTTTGGATATTTATGCCATAATTTGACATTCTCGTGGTTTTGATATATAGATCCGGCACCAAAAAATGTATTTTCAGATGGACAACAATTGGGGCTCGCATTTAACGTTCGACATCAGCCAGGATGATGCGGTGATGGACGAAATCACTGACTGGCTTGAGGAACGCGGCGTGCGCAAATTCATTTTGCGCACCATGGCGCTGTATGGCTTGCCTGAGGAAGCGGTGCTGATATTGCCCGAGGGCTGTGAGGAGGAGGCTGCGCTGATATCCCTGATGGAGCATTGCACCGGGGTCGCGAAGATCAGTCCGTAATATCAGAAACCCATGCCACCGGCACCACCAGCGGGCTCCTCCGGCGTCGAGTACATGATTCCGAGCAAATCCTGCCGCTTGAGATTTTCCAGTTTCTGCATGGCACGCATTCTTTTCAAACGATTGATATCCTTGAGGAACAACCGCGATTTACGAGTATCAGTCGGTTGACGAACGTTCATCTTGTCATCGGCAGGATCATAATAACCAGTTTGCAGATCATTCCTGTCTAGTTCATAAAGTCGCATGGCGGTTTGCTCAAAATTGTGTGTGTCGCTTGGTATTTATCCGGGGGGAGCGCCTCCAGGAGCGCCTGCCCCTCCTGCGGCTGGTGGAGCGCCGCCTGCCGCTGATGCCATGCCAGCGTCACCGCCTTCTGGAGGGACGCCGCCAGCCATATCTTCACCGCCCTCGGCTGGCGGTTCACCCATGTCCATATCCATGCCTGGGCTCCGTACGCCAACGGTAGACAGACCCTGATCGCCGGTGTCATCGGCTGGGGTTTCACCGGTTGATTTCTTGATTTTGGCGGCATTCTCTTCCGCCCACATGGTCTCGTTCTCAAGGACTTCGTCATCAGTAAGGTTCAGGAATCGCTTGAGCTTGAAGCGTTCCGACAAACGCTTGTTTTCGGCAAGTTGGGTATAAACACCGACCTGTTGAGTATCCAACTCAATCTGACGGTATTTGGTAAAGTTCTGTGGCGGATTGAACCGGACGCTAAACAGGTTAGGGTCGATTTCAATGCCTGAACGGTCCAGGAAAGCGCGGAACTCTTTGTCAAAGACTGGCGACAATAGGCTCTGGATACGCATGCAATACTTATTGAAACGGAATTCTTGAATCAACGCGGCGCCAAGTTTACCGTCATTGAAGGCAATTGGGGCGTTTTGGTCTTCACCGATCGACAGATATGACGGCGGAATACGCAATCCGCGTGCTAACTTTTTGCTGAAGAAACTTAGATCCGAAATTTCCCCCAAAGAATTCTGTGAATATATTCCCACGTCCAACGCCAGGGTGTGATAATCGTGGAAGATTTCTGCACCGTCAATTGTCACCGTTCCGGTATTTTGTTTTTGGTCGAGCCATTCGATACTGACAATCCTATGATTGAAATTGGCGCCGGCTGCCTTAAATGCCTTCCACGAATCATAGCCATTGTCCTGGAGAATGGACACCAATTGTGTGTAGCTGATTTGGTCAGCTTTGCCAAGATGGTGGCGTTTCTGGTTTAATGACGCAAGATGTTCGATGAAACCAGCGTCAGAATTAAGACTTTGGATCATATCGGGTAGCGATACCGCTCCCGCCTTAAAATGGAGTGCTACATCTTGAATAACTTTAATATCAGTTTTAAGGGTCTTCGTCATCCGAGGTTTCTGCCCGGCAATCGCTTTATCCCTGACCGCCTTCCACGTCGTTCCCCTGTTCTCCAGCATGGCATTCAAGTGCCTAACAGCAAAAACAAAATCACAGGGGTCATTTTGCAACAACCACAACTGTCGCTCTGTCGCGTGACCATTTTTGAGATTTGCGGTCGATTGAGCAATAAACTCGGCCATTTCGCTTTCTGTTTTACGGGCAATTGATGCTTTTATTTTGTCGCTCATATGTTGATTGCGGACCTGTTTTTGTTCTTCTGTAAGGGATGCAAAGAACCTCATCAAACCTTCACGGGCGAGATGCCCATAGTTTTCGTTCAAAGTTGCTGTATGATACTTGTAATGGTCCTTATGGTTCACCCAAGTGAGGTTTTCCGGGTTGTTGTTGAACCGATCAAAATTAATATGATGAACGGTGGTTTTGGAGGCATCCTGATAGGCGCCATCAAAAACCGTCTTTTTCACCAGTTGGTGACCCTTGAAATAATCAGCAACCAATCTATGAACGTAGACCCAATTTTTCGTGGACGAGTCGAAAACCTGAAGATAATCCTTGGTGCGTCCTTCCTTAATTACCTGCCTGCGCGTTTCAAACGGAAAAAGGGAATCTTCCGGCGTCAGGTCCCGAGCCTCCACAACGCCACGTCCCTGAACCGGAAATTTGTGATCCGGTGTAACCGTTACCGTCTTCCCATTGTCCAGCGTAAGTTTCACCATCTGGGCATTTTTGCGCGTAACACCTGCCCAGTTGATCATGCCGGGAACAACCGCACCGGTCTCGGGGTTGCAGCTATAGGTCCACAACTGTTTGCCCTGCTCGAATTCGGCAATAATTTCCTGTAGCGGAAGCGACCGGCCATCAAGCAGGACAATCCTGGTATCAAGCGCAAAGCACTCCCCGCCCGGCAGTGTTTCGACTCGGGAACCCCTTCCTTCAGAGTTATGGACATAGACCCCTATCGAAAGCGCAAAGATGTGACTATCGGATGCACTTTCAACGGTAATGTCGGCGGTATCCTCACGCTCAACAAGCCGTTCAACGGATACGACCTTATGATTATTTGTGGAACTGGCACGAAAGTCTCGCCAGCTATTATAACCCCCTTGTTGAACGATGCGGGACAACATAAGCCTGCTAAGCTTCTCCCCACTTCCCTCATTCATTTTTGTATTCGCGTTCGCGGCAGAAAATAAATTCCGAAAAGTCTCATCGTCAGACAAGACCGAGCCAATTTCGTTGAAGGTTTGGAACCCACGGCTGTAGAAATGGACGAGCCTCGCAAACATGTCGGGGGTAAATGTCATTACCCTCGCGTTGTTCAAATTACGAAGCGAATCCGCGTGCTTTTCAGCGTCACTGGTAATCGCGTCCTGCAACGCCTTTGACAAACGCGCATGATCCTTCCAGGACATCACAACAAGATTATTTGGGCTGTTGTTCTGCTCATTAAAGTCAATATGATGAACAACAAAATCTCTCCCTGGCGGCTTCGGGCATACGGCAAGATGGGTAAACTTGCGCTTACCGGTAGCGTTGGAAAGATATCGTTCACATTTTGCCGTTTTCTGCTTCTTGCCGGTAAACGATGCGAAGCGGTAAAGTGGCATCAATGAGTCTCCGGGCTGCAAGTCTTCCGCGTGCACTTCACACCCATTGCGGGTGATGAAGCGATGATCTGGGGTGCAGTCTGCATACTCGCCGTTGTCCAACGTCACCCGCACCATCTCCGCATTCTTTCGCGTCAAGCCTGCCCAAGTGATTTTTCCTGGCTCAAATTCGTGGGTGTTTTTGTTCATCGAGTAAACGTAATTGACCTTACCGATGTTAAATTCATTAATGATCTCAGCAAATGTCAATGTTCTGCCGTCCAAGAGAGGCACGCCCGTATTAAGCCGGAAACATCCAACCGAAAAAAAGTAATCATCCATTGTACTCAATGGGTTAAAGGCTGCATCTAAGATAGAACTTCCACCGCCGCTCCGATTTGGGATACGTCGCTGATGAATTTCGTTTTTCATTTGCTCAATATGAGCCTTGGCGCGTGCTGGTGGCATAAGCCCTGTATCAATATAGAAAATACGCCGTTCCGGTGCGCGACTGACGCGATAGATAATAATGGCGTCTTCCAGCAATTCCTTCTGTTTGTAAGTTTTGAAAATCGGTTCCAGAATGCTTTGTCCGAACGGCCAATTGATATCCATGCCGACGCTGAGCGACAGGTGAATGACACTTTTGGCATCGACAACGTATAGCTGGTCATTTTGTCCCGACAGTTGCCGGCGCTGGCGTTGGTCCGCTGTTGAGCCGGAAAGGGCAAACACGGTTGGACCGGATGCCGGGGAGGATGATGGTCGGGAGCCGCCAATATTGGCGGCTCCAAGTGGCATACGGTATTGGGAAGGGTCGGCGGCGATGCTACCGAACTTGGCTTGTTTATTATAGTCGAGACCACGGATAATATACTCGTCCGGTTCCTTGCCGTCAGTTTCATCGACCTTCACCATTTCGACCATAAAGTGGTCAATCCACAACCATTCGAAGGTTTCCGGATCGCGCAGGAAAAAGGAATCGCCATTTTTGATGGTATTGCGGAACATGAACCATAGTTTGGAGCGGAAATCGTTTAGTTTGCACCATTTGTCCATCGCGGCTTTCAGCAGCTTGATTTCCGTTTCATTGGCTTCACCGTTATAAACGATTTCAAATGGCGTATCGTTTTGTTCTTCGCTTTGTGTGGCAAAATCCGCAATTGTGTCAAGTGCGGCGTTGATATCAGAATCTTTATCCATATCGTCGTATTGATAATAGCGTTGGATACGGTGAGGATGTCCGGCGTAGACTTCGGGAAGGTATGAAGAAAATTTGGAGTTTGTGCCAATGGCTGCGCCGTCAGTTGAAGGCGAAAGCTGGTTTGAAGATGATGATGTTGGGGCGACAGAGCGAAAATACTTTTTCCAGGACATGGTTTATGAAAGCCCGTTGTTGAGAATTATATGGTATTTAGCCTCAACGAAATTAAGGTCTGACATAACCAGAATTGTTTTCGTCAAAAGAAAGTTATCACATCAGGTCTTTGGCTTCTTTCTGCAAGCGGAGGCTCTTTTCCTGTTGGTCAGCGGCTTGAGCGGCGGTTTGCACCGCAATGCCAGTTTGCTGTTTCAAAGAGTCCAGGATTTCAGCCAGCAATCGCACTGTTGGTGAATTTGAACTCAAGTCGGCATCAAGTTGTTTCTGCTGAACTTCACGAAGATTTTTGTTATGAAGTTTCGCCAATTCGATAAAGTTACCTTTATTGCTGCTTTGGTCCGCCAATTGCTCATTAATACCGCGTTCTTCCGGAACGAATTTATTGGCGTGATCTTTATCGAATGCCGCCTGCTGCTCTTCCTGTTTTTTGTAATCTACCGGAATGGCTGGTTCCGGAGCAGGTTCTGGTGTTGCTTCGGTAGGTTTATCTTCTTTTTTGTCACCGCCTTGTCCAAAACCAAGTGCGTCATAGCCCATCATTAGAAATTGCATACCATCGGCTAGACCTTCCAGGATCGGTGCCGCTGGTGCACCAATGACAGACGCCGCCAAGGCTATTGCCGCAGCATCCATTGCCGCTGATGCTGTGTCTATTGATGCACCGACTTTATCACCACTGGAATATCTTTCCTTTGCGGATACAGCCAACATGGCTATATTGACGCCAGGAATGAACTTTGCTGTGGTTTTTGCGGCTGCTTTTGCAGCGGCTTCTGCGGTGCCGCGTGCAACACTTTTCAGGATTCCTTTTTGTGTCACGTCCTTGATAACGTCTTCGGCAAGCGGCGCCGCTTTCAATGTAGCAGCCTCCGGCACTTTTATGACTTTACTGGCATCGGTCGCGTTACCCGCTATTTCCGCTGTTTTGCCGGTGGCATCCGTTGCGGTTTTCAGTGTTGCATCGGCAGCGCCAGCTACCCTTGCACTTGTGGCGTCAGCCATCTCAGCCGCCTTACCGGTGGCGTCCGTTGTAGTCTTTGCTGTTGCTTTGGCTATATCGGAAGCGCTGCCAACAGCTTCCGTTGTGGTTTTCGTTGTTGCATCGGCAGCGCCAGCTACTCTTGCACTTGTGGCGTCAGCCATCTCAGCCGCCTTACCAGTGGCGTCTGCTGTAGTCTTTGCTGTTGCTTTGGCTATATCGGAAGCGCTGCCAACAGCTTCCGTTGTGGTTTTCGCTGTTGCATCGGCAGCGCCAGCTACCCTTGCACTCGTGGCATCAACCATTTCAGCCGTTTTATCAGCGGCATTCGCTGTTTTGGCGGCGGCGTCATTGGCAGCCGTGCCCATTCCGGAGACTTTTTTAACTGTTCCAACGATGGCGGTTGTGGCAGCCTTGGCTAATGGAAATACGGAAGCCCCTGCCATAACGAGACCACCAAGATCCTCGACCTTGTCCAAAACGTCTCCGACGCCAGCCGGACGTGCCGGCTCGCCCTCATCGGCATTGCCGCCGTTGTCATCATCGTCCCGGTCATTATCATCTTTTTCGTCATCCGGTCGTTTTTCTTTATCTGCCAGTCCCTGTTTTTTTACCCAGCCCTCTCTGGATATGCCATTCATTTGGCTAGCCATCTCAAGGGTCAGCTTGGCGTCAGCGTCTCCTTGGGACGCAAGAATTTTTAACGTATCTGCGTGTTCATTAACGTCTTTCTTTATGCGGTCGTAGTACTCGCCTTCGTCTCGAACTTCCGCTGCATGAGCGGAGGAACTGGAAGCCACCAAAGCAGCAATTCCGCCAACGCCCAGAAGTGCAGCGCCGTACTTTCCTTTGTTTCGCCCAATATGATCACCAACTCTTTGGCGACCTGTTCTTCTTGGTCCTTTTTCTTCACGTTGACCGCCGGTTCGACGGCGTTCTTCTTCCTGTTTTTTCTTACGCTCTTTTTCCTCAGGAGTTTCCCGTCTGTTATCGTCTTCACCACCACCACCACCACTGCCTCCGCTACCCCCATTGACATTTACGACTTGCGCTTTGATATTGACCTTGCGCGCCGACATCCCTAGCAAATTGCCAAGAAACGACTTTCCGGCACCGAGCAGGGAACCGATCAGGGACTTCACGAGAAGCCCTCCAGCTATGACCGTCAATCCGGTCAGAAAATCCGCTTTATGGTTGGGTTTGTCCTTACCGTCCTCACCCTTTTCCGGTGTTATAACACCACTCCAGAAACCATGAATAAAATCAACGATTTTTGCTATAACATCGGCGGTGACACCGATCCAATGACCCAAGGTCTTGAGATTATCCACAATGCTCGGTAGGTCATCTGTGGCAAAGTCGATAAAGCCTTGAAGAAAGTTTTTAACAGCCGTAGCGGCATCAGGCAATTTATCTATAAACTTATCAATAAAATCGCCAGCAGCTTTTATATTTTTAGGTGAGAACGCAGATGCCACGAGGCTTCCAAATGCGGCCCCCAACCTTGTTGCCACCAGTTTCAGTTTCTCAACGACAGGGGCGATGTTACCAACGCTGCCTTCAACCCCTTGCAATGCTCCGTAGAAGGCTTCCCTAAACGCGCCGGTTACCGTACTTAGTGCCTCTTCCAATGAGGACATCAGCGCGGTAAACCCTTTCATTGATTCCTGTTTTTTTACCCAGTCCTCTCTGGATATGCTATTCATTTGCTGAGCCATCTCAAGGACCAGCTTGGCGCCGGCATTTCCTTGCGACGCAAGAATTTTTAACGTATCAGTGTTTTCATTCGCGGCTTTCTTTATGCGGTCGTAGTATTCGCCTTCGTCTTTGGCATCGAATTTGCCGGTTTTGATTTTGTCAGCCGCATCCTGCATGGCACTCATAATGCCGGTTGCCCCAACCGATGCAAGTTCCTTGCCCACATCGGTCATCCAAACCAGTCCCAACCCAACAGTCTGTGCCAACCCCTTGGCAAGCATGGCACCGGTTTCGCCGGGAATGGATGCCATGAACGCAGTCGCCGTGGTCAATGCTTTGGTCTGTGCGTCCGTGAGGTGGGAGTTGACGAGGGATACATCCTGCAATGCTGCATTCGTTGCCTTCGCTATGTCATCACGGCTTTTGCCTGTCACCGCTGAAAAATCAGAGATGTCTTTGGCAAATTGTGCCACGCTCTTGGATGTCGCGTCTTTATTGCGGAATGTTGACGAATTCTGGAGGCGTAATGTTTCAGCGTAATCTCCGGTCAAATCAGCGAGTTGTCCGATTGACATCCCATAGAAACCCATGGGGCGCAAACTGTCGCGAACTGATTTTTGCAATGAACCCAATGACCTGCCGGTTTGGGTGTTGCTGTCAGCAAGTACCGCCGCTACGGTGCTGTTTCTTTTCAGCATTGCGGCAAATTCGTCCAGCGGCAATCCCGCTTCGCCGGCAGAGCGCGCCATTTCCAGCATCGAGCCGCCAAATGTCTGACCGATATCGGTCATCTTTTGGTAGCTCTTGGCAAGGTGCATGCTGCCTTCGATCAGGCTGACGAACATGGCTCCGCCAGCAAGACCGGCAACAAACCCCTTCAGACCATGGATAACCTCATCAACACCGCCACTGAGGCGTTTAATTGAGTTGGTATAATGATTAATTTGGGCATCAAACTTCGCTATACTGGCGCCGACACGCGTTTTGTGTTTTTTCGATTCCTTGTCACCAGATCTATAGAGGTCGGCGATTATTTTATCGGCTGCGTACTTATTGCCAGCAGGGTGTTTGGCGTCATTTTTCGAGGCACCCATGATCTTCCCAAAGCCGACAAACAACTCCTTGTTGTTTCTGGAGATTGCCGCAACAAGTGAGTCTATTTCGTGTTGTTCCATTTGGGAAAATTTACCACGCGAAGGTTATAGCAATATTTAGCCGAAAATAATAGTCCGATATAACTCGCAGATAAATACTACCATTATCCCCCGAAAGGTATTTCTTAGATGTCCAAACCGTTGAACGATGACTTTGACGAAGACGCTTTGTTTGCCGCAACTGCGGCATCCCGCAAGGCGGTCGGAGCATTGGCGCCCACAGGCAATCCGTTGTTGAATTTCTACCGGTCTCCTGGCTTGCATGTCTGTTTGCCAACCCGTGGCGCATTCATGCCGCCGGGAACGTTGGAGCAGACTATGGCGAAGGATATTCCGGTGTTGCCGATGCGGGCGATGGACGAAATCATGCTCAAGAGTCCTGATGCATTGATGTCAGGTTATGCCATTGAAAAACTGCTTGAGTCGTGTGTTCCTGCCCTGAAGGCACCAAAATTGGTCAGTCTGCCTGATTTGGATGTTTTCCTGTTGGCGATTCGGGCAGCGACCAATGGCGAAAACATGCTGTTGACCGCGTCTTGTCCGAAATGTGGAACGGACAATGAATTTACCTGTCATCTTCCGGCATTGCTTGCCACGATGACCATGGTGGACCCGGAAAACCCGGTAAGGCTATCGGATGAGGTGGTGATATATTTGCGTCCTTATAACCTATACAACGCGACAAGTGTTGCCTTGGCATCCTATGAGGAAGCTAGGCGGCTTCAGACGTTTGAGAACGAAAACGGCACCGAAGACCCAAGGCGCAAGACCGAAATCAATCGGACCATTGAGCGGCTTGCCAAGCTCAATCTTGAGATGCTTGCTGACTGCATTATCAAAGTTGTGGTTCCTGGTGCTGAAGTTACGGACGCTGCACAAATTGGCGGCTTTCTGTTCAACACAAAGAAGTCATGGATTAACAAAATTGAGAAAAAACTAAACCAGATTAACGACAAGGGGATTGACAAGACGATTCATGCGAAATGTCAGAACGTTGAATGCAACCATGAATGGAAGACACAGGTGGAGTTCGACCCCGCAAGTTTTTTCGACGACAACTCCTCGGAGTAAGGACGCATGAAGGGTTCGTGAAAATTATCGCTGAATACGGACATGAACGCAAGTCGATACAGAAGGTCATAACGAGCATTATGTGGCATATGCGTGGTTCGATATCCCGTGATGAGGCATGGTCGCTATGTCATGAGGAACGCGAAATTATTAGCAAGTTTATCGAAGAACGGATTAAAGTTGTGGAGAAAACCGGTCTGCCGATGATCTGAAAAAGGCTTGACACGTGCGTTTTGGCTGGTTATGAAGTCCGAATGAGCGATAATCTTGTTCTTGAGCACCTGCGTGCCATTCGTGGGGACCTTGCCGGGCTGAAGGTTGACATGTCCGAGGTCAAAGAACGGCTGGGCTTATTGGAGGCGCAGTACTCCAGCATATCACGCCGCACTGATCGCATTTCCGGCGACATCGAACACATCAAGCGTCGGCTGGACATTGTGTCGGTGGATGATCTTTCGTCGTGACAGATTAAGCCTAGTTAACAATAATATATAAATAGTCGGACATTTAAATATGGACGGTTATGTATGGCAGGCAGTAAATCATCCCGCAAAGGCGGAGTTGGTGAACGCGAATTATGCAAAATTCTCGGCGATATATTTGAAGGCAAATTCCTGAGGTCTCCGCAATCAGGCGCCTTCATCGGAGGGCAGAACGCTCGGCGGAAAACAGTAATGTCAGTGGGGCAAATTCAAAGCCGCAAGGGAGATATTGTTCCGCCTGACCATATGCTACGCCTCGTGATTGAAATGAAAAATTTCTCAAAATTCTTATTTCATCAACTTATATCGCCGGGGTCATGTCCGCAGCTTGATGAATGGATTAAACAGACCCTTGACGTGGTTGATCCCGGTGATTGCTGGCTGGTATGTTTTAAAGTCACACGTGTCGGACTTTTTGTAGCCATCCCAAAATCACATGGCATGGTTATTGCTTATAGCAATCATTGCGTGTATCGTGGATTATACGGTGATTTTATCATTACGGACCTGAAAACATTCTTTCAGGACAACCGTGCCGCAATTCTTGCGGCGACGATGACGGCAAGAACGCCCTAGCTTATTGCCAGGGCGCCGGCTGTGGACCGCCATGTCCATTGTTGCCGTTGGGCTCCTTGATGACCGCCGCATCCTTTGCCTTCGCCCGATTCAGCAGAATGTTTTTGTGCGCAGCGAAAGCGGCAACGATACGGTCGTACCGTTCCTTGTCCGCTGTCTTGATATGTCCCAACGCGCGCTGGTTCGTTGCCCAGATTTCTTCGAGCTTGCCGACCGTCACCGATGCGCGCATACGCTTGCAGATGTTCATCTCGAAGTTGTTGAACTTGACTTTCTGCGCCTGTGCACCCTCAGCCACCATCCGGTTAGCCCGGTCCACGTCAGGCTCAAACCCATGCTCTTGGTCTGATGGCGGCGCCAAATTCTCGCAATAGTCAGACGGAAGCGCTGGACGTGTGGCGTTTGCATACCGTGTTGCGTTTGCCGGCGCCTTCAGGTACTTGCCACGTGTTTGCTGAAACCGACTGTTGTCAAGGGCATCCTGATCCGCCTCTTCAGTCGGAATTTTGAACGCGGAGCGCATGAACGCCTTGTCAGCATAAGAGATGACCGACAGGCTCGTCTGTGCACCGATAATTTGGTGAATCAGCGTGAACGTCATGTAGCCACGGATAACCGTTCCATCGCGATAGCGAAGGTCAACCGAAACGTCCGTGAGCAGCATCGCCTTGTCGCCGTCCGCGTTCTTCCCCCCAGTGATTTCAATCGGGCGCGGATTGCAGTTATGGGCAATCCACTGGATGCCATGTTTCGCGGCAATCGGCACAACCTTTTGATAGAATTGGTCGATGCTGGCGAAATTGAAGTTGCCGAAACTATTTCGCTGGTCACGGGCAAGCGTGCCAACTTCCTCACGGATTGCCTCCACAGCGGCAAACACCTCAGCATTGACCGACTTTGCCACAGGCTCTTCCGCCGCTACATCCACCAGTTCAGCTTCGACTGGCGGTTCGGAGGCTGACTTATTGTTTTGGCTCATGATTTTACCCTCTCTCCTGCTACCTACGGAGAAGAACACAAAACAGAGGCTTTGGCAAGAGATTTCCGCTAACTCTTCGCGTTAGCCTCAAACCTGCTGAATTGATTTTCCATATGAACTTTCAGTAAGTTATCGGCAATACCAATGAGGCATTCCTTATGGGAAATCAAAAAAACATTTTTCGATCGCTCACGCCCCATCCGGTTCAAAACGCCAAACGTCAATTCGGCGCCATTGTCATCCATGCCAGCGTCAGCCAGTTCGTCAATGAACATCAGATTGACCGTCGTATTCAGTTTTTCCCAGACATCACGGAATGCCCATGATGTGGCAAGGGTCACCCGGTTCATTTCGCCACGGGATAACTGATTAAAATCAAGCCCGCGTCCAAGCCGTGTGATTTCCACCGACAAATCCGGCATGAACGTGACCTCGTGCGGGAGCATCAACGCTTCAAGATAATGATTGAGCCGCCGGTTAAGGTCCAGCAAATTGGTGTCAATAATCTTCTTCCGAATGAAGCTTTCCTTGCCGGACAGCAACTTGTGGATAAAATCCATGTGCTTAAGCTGGTCCTGAAGTTCGGTTAGAACGGTATAATCAATTTCAACGATGGC
>Ga0302320_10013403_pt1 | contig 17139 bp, 12 predicted proteins | sample Bog_T0_3_FD_202130 | JGI IMG/M metagenome (GOLD analysis project Ga0302320, IMG submission 202130) | Peat permafrost microbial communities from Stordalen Mire near Abisko, Sweden - Bog_T0_3 | ecosystem: Environmental > Terrestrial > Soil > Wetlands > Peat | place: Sweden: Abisko, Stordalen Mire... | reverse complement strand
GGCTTGATCAAAAAAGCCTTCGGTTATCGGAACAAGGAGCGTTTCAAAACCGATATCTTCTTCCACTTCGGCGGATTAGACCTCTATCCCGCCCAATGAAAAACTCCCAGAACATTCCTGAAGAGGCCAATAATATAAATCAAATATAGCATTCATGGCCGAGCCAAATAACCTCTCCAGCCCACCAACCTGCCTGGTCTCGCCTGCGCTGGCGGGTGAAGGAGGGCTTTTGAAACCCGGACAGACAGATTCCAAACCGAGGTCGGTCGGTCTGGATCTGATGCGGTTCATAGCAGTCTGCATGGTGCTTTATACCCATGTCGGCCTGTTCCCATCCACTCGGAAATTTTTCATTCCGGGATACGGCTGGTTTTATGACGCGCTTTATACGCTACATCAGGGGACCTGGGTTGGGGTGGATCTTTTTTTTGTTTTAAGCGGATTTCTTGTTTCCGGGTTGTTGTTTAGAGAACTAGCGAGAACCGGCACAGTTTCGACAGGACGGTTTTTGATACGCCGAGGATTCAAGATTTATCCCTCATTCTGGATGATGCTGCTGGTTACGGTCATTGGTGTCTGGTGGTATAATGGATCGGTTCCTCTCCGGACGTTGCTTACCGAACTGTTCTTTCTGCAAAATTATGTGGTGGGACCACCGCCGACTTACAACGCCACATTTTGGGTGATAACGTGGAGTCTGGCGGTGGAGGAACATTTCTATTTCATGCTGGCCGGACTTTTCTACATTTTGAAAAAACGAGCCGGTCCCAACCGGGCGCTGAATATTCATGTGCTTCCCAAACTGTTTTTGTGGGTTGGGGTCGGCTGCCTGCTGGCGCGGCTTATTACATGCTCCCTGGTTCCTTGTGAGCCAAAATACTGGAACTGGGTTTTGAAAGCCACCCACATTCGGATGGATGCGCTTTTCTTCGGGGTCTTGCTTTCTTACTATTGGCATCACCGATGGGATGAGGCCTTCAAGGCGCGGTTGCTGGCCAAACGCTGGCTGTTTGCCGGTGCTGCGTTGGCGTTGTTATTTCCGGCGATCTACCGGAGTGAAGAGTGGTTCCTGATTTTTGGGTTCGTCTCCACTTATGTTGGAGCCGGATACATGTTGATAAGCTTTCTGGCTTTCGACCGTTCACCCTGCAACCCCTGCATCCGCGGGATGGCCTGGTTGGGCAAGCATTCTTATTCGGTTTATTTGTGGCATATGCTGGCCGGAAGCTGGCTCCTGCCATTTGTGACGTTCAAGTTCAAATCTCTTAATGTGGCGGGGTGGACGATCAATCTCCTGATTTATTTTGTCCTTTGCTGGGGGTTTGGCGTGTTGATGTCTTTGCTCATCGAATTTCCAATGCTGCGGTTGCGAGACCGTTTATTTCCGTGGTTGCGCACCGTGAGCGTGGTTAAATGAATTTGACAAACCGGCAGTGCCCTCGTCAAAACTTGCAACTCGTTTCGCTGCAAACTATCTTTCGGCCCTATGGAAAAAGTTGTGATCATCGGTTCCGGCTGCGCGGGTTGGACGGCGGCATTATACACGGCGCGGGCGGATTTGAAGCCGCTTGTGCTCACCGGCCGCCAGCCCGGCGGCCTGCTCACCACCACCAGCATCGTTGAAAATTTCCCCGGCTTTCCCGAAGGCGTGGACGGCTATGAACTGATGACCCGGATGCAGAAGCAGGCGGAACGTTTCGGCGCGCGCGCCAGCTTTGGCCTGGTGGAGGCGGCGGATTTTTCAAAAAAACCGTTCGCGCTCACCGTGGACGGCGAAAAGGTCGAGGCCGAAACCGTCATCATCGCCACCGGCGCGAGCCACAAGCATCTCGGTGTGCCGGGCGAGGATTTGCTGGAGACCAAGGGCGTGACCTACTGCGCGACCTGCGACGGCGCGCTGCCCATTTTCCGCAAGCAGCCGCTCGTCGTCGTGGGCGGCGGCGATTCCGCCTGCGAGGAGGCGCTTTACCTGACCCGGTTCGGTTCGGTGGTTTATCTGGTTCACCGCCGCGATTCGCTGCGCGCCTCCAAGATCATGGCTGAACGCGTTCATGCGCATAAAACCATCAAGCCGGTCTGGGATTCCGCCGTGACGGAGATTCTGGACGTGAAGCAAGACAAGGTGACCGGTGTGAAATTGAAAAACCTGAAGACCGGCGCGGAGTCGGTTCTGGACTGCGCGGGCGTGTTCATCGCCATCGGGCACGGCCCGAACACGGAAATTTTCAAGGGCCAGATCGAGACGGACGAGAACGGCTTCATCGTTCCCCGAAAAGGTGCTATGACGAACGTGTCCGGTGTTTTTGTGGCGGGCGACTGCGCGGACCACGTTTACCGGCAGGCCATCACGGCGGCGGGCGCGGGCTGCGCGGCGGCGATTGATGCGGAGCGTTACCTTGCGGCGGAGAACCGTTGAATCCGCATTGATCCCGCAAGCGGTTTGAAAAAACGCCGGAAGCCGCCGCTTACTTCGCGTTCATCTGGCCGCCGGCCGGCCGGTGAAACCTTGGGAAGATGAACCCGGTGCGTTTCATGTATTCCCGGTATTCCCCGCTGTGTTCGGACAGCTGGGTCTCTTCCAGGCGCGCCCGGTAAAGCAGCAGGGAAATATGGATCGCCACCAGCAGGAAATAGGCGACGGAAAAGTTCGCGAGGGCAACGCCGGTGCACAGGCAAACCCCGCTCAAATACATCGGGTGCCGAATCCATTGATATGGACCGGTCATCACCACTTTTCGAACGGTGACAAAAACGCCAAAGGAACGGCCAAGATACAGAATGCCCCAAAGCGCAATCATGGGTCCGACGATGATGAAGGCCAAACCGGCGACGACGAGCGATTTTTGAAATTCCTGCGGACAGAGATTGATCTGCATTGGTGCCGGGAACATTGGAACCATATAATAAAAAAAGGTGAAGAAGGTGGTGACCAAAGGGACGAGAATAAATTTCAGCTTTTGCGGCGGCACCACGGCAGGCCGCCCCAGCAGCAACAGCAGGCCGGTGAACAGGCCCAGCAGGAACAGGATCAGATGATGGGTCACATCAATAAACACCGTGGTTTCGATGCCCAGCCGCCCCGACCAGATGCCCCAAAGTTTGACGGCCTCTCTTGAGGCAAGGCACAAAAACACCAAAGAAAGCACATATCTTTCGGTGTATTCCGCCATCAGAACCGTGGTGCGATTTAAGGTCATGGTCATCCCCGCTCGAGTTCACAAATCCGGGCCGGTGCCGGGTGGTGCAGCCATTCGTTTGATCTTTTTGGGGTTCCCATTCGATCAAGCCTAAAGCCCGCGTCCAACCCGGTCAAGCCGCTGGCGCGCAAGTGGGAGTCACCTGGAAATTGAAATCCGTCAACCCGGATTCCGTTTCAAGGTTCAGGCCGGAAACGCGAGCGCATTGTGGTGACGACGTTCCAGCCTTTGGCGGCAAACAGACTGGCGGCGACCCTGCCGATGCCGGAAGAACAGCCGGTGATCAAAATGGTTTTGTTCATCTGCCCTCCAACGTGACGGCAAAATGCCCTTTCTTCAATCGTTTTTCCGCGTTCGGAGCATCTGCGGGGCTTTTGCGCGCTCGACAAGGATAGTCACCGGATTGTAACTTTTCCGTCGGTTGGCGCATATCTATCATCCACGCGTCCGACGGTTTGCCAACAATTTTATGAGCGGTTTTAAGCCGGAACATTTCATCAACCGGGAGTTGAGCTGGCTGGAATTCAACCAGCGCGTGCTGGACGAGGCGCTCGACCCGGCCAACCCGTTGCTGGAGCGGCTCAAGTTCTTCACCATCGTCAGCTCCAACCTCGACGAATTTTTCGAGGTGCGCGTCGCCAGCCTCAAACAGGAGATTGAAAGCGGGCAGGGCGACCGCAGTGTGGACGGTTTGACGGCGCGGGATACGTTTCATGCGATTGTGAGCCGGGTGCGTGGCATGGTTTCCGATCAATACGACTGCTGGCGGGAGGATTTGAAGCCTGCGCTAACGAAGCACAACATCCGCCTGCTTGAAATGGACGACCTGACTGCCACCGACCTCGGCTGGCTGGAGGAATATTACCTGACCAAAATCCGGCCGGTGCTGACGCCGCTGGCGATTGACCCGGCGCATCCGTTTCCGCAACTGCTGAACAAATCGCTGAACCTGATGGTGCGGCTGGAAATGGTTCCGCGCGACGGCAACGGCCAGCCGCTCAAGCATCTGGCCGTCGTGCAATGCCCCGCAATTCTGCCGCGCCTCATCCAGTTGCCGCGGGATGACAGCCGCCGCGACTATGTTTTCTTAAGCCATCTCATCGGACGGTTCATCGCCGACCTTTTTCCCGGCACAACCATCCTCGGTTGCTGGGCGTTCCGGGTCACGCGCAACAGCGAACTTTACATTGACGAGGAGGATTCGAACAACCTGCTCAAGGCGGTCGAAACCGAGCTGCACAACCGCCGCAAAGGCGACGCAGTGCGGCTGGAGATTGACCACCGCTGCCCGGAAAAAATCCGCGAGGCGCTGCTGAAAACATTCCGCCTGTCCGAAGACGACCTGTATCTGATCAACGGCCCGCTGAACCCGACGCGGCTGATGGTGCTTTATCAGGGCGACCACTCGCCGGAATTACGCGACCCGCCGTTCGTTGCGCCGGTTGCGCGCGCCCTGCAAGGCCGCGAAGACCTGTTTGCCGCCATCCGCGAGCGTGACGTCCTGCTGCATCATCCTTACGAAAATTTCAACAGCGTGGTGGAATTTCTGGAGCACGCGGCGCAGGACAAGGACGTGTTTACCATCAAGATCACGCTTTACCGCACCGGCGGCGATCCACGCATCGTCGGCGCGCTGATGAACGCGGTCAACAATGGCAAGCAGGTGACGGCGGTGGTGGAATTGCGCGCGCGGTTCGACGAGGCCAACAACATCCAATGGACGCGGCAGCTCGAGGAAAACGGCGTTCATGTTGTGTATGGCCTGGTCGGTTTCAAGATTCACGCGAAGGTCGCCCTGGTCGTGCGTTCCGAGGGCGGCCAGATCCGCCGCTATGTCCATCTGGCCACCGGCAATTACAATCCCACCACGGCGCGTTTCTACACGGACATCGGCCTGCTGACCTGCAAGCCGGAATTCGGGGAGGACGCGACGAACCTTTTCAACCTGCTCACCGGCCTCTGCCAGTTTCAGGGCATGAAAAAGCTGATCGCCGCGCCGTTCGATCTGCACACGCGGCTGCTCCAGCTGATCGAACGCGAAATCGGCCACGCGCAAAAGGGTTTGCCCGCAAAAATCATTGCGCGGATGAATTCGCTCGTGGAGCCGACGCTGATCGAGGCGCTTTACCGCGCGTCGCAGGCCGGGGTGAAAATCGAACTGATCGTGCGCGGCATCTGCTGCCTGCGGCCCGGCGTCAAAGGCGTGAGCGACCACATTACCGTGCGCAGCATTGTGGACCGTTTCCTCGAACACAGCCGGATTTATTATTTTGAAAACGCCCGCCAGTCGGAGGTTTTCGCGGGCAGCGCGGATTGGATGCCGCGCAACCTGTTCCGCCGCATCGAGGTCGTTTTTCCCGTCGAGGACGGCAATCTGCGCGAACGGATCATCAGCGAAATCCTGGCCGTGACGCTGGCGGACAATGTCAAAGCGAGGTTTCTCCGGTCCGACGGCTCTTATCGCCGCGCTGAAACTGGCAAGAGCACCAAACTGCGGCGCAGCCAGGAGGAATTCATCAGGCTGGCCACGGCTCCCGAACCGCGCCGCGCCGCCAAAACCGGAGCGAAATATCCGCGCGTCGCACTGCTGCCCTCGCCGCACGCCGGGGCTGCCGGTCCGCGCAAAGCCCGATTGCAAAAAGCATGAACCTTTATTTGTTGCGCCACGGCATCGCCGTTGACCCCAGCAAACCCGGCATCGCCCGGGATGCGGAACGTCCGCTCCTGCCAAAGGGCAAACGCCGGTTGCGGCAGATTGCCGAGGCGATGGGCGCGTTGGGGATTTCCTTCGATGTGATTTTGTCCAGCCCGTATGAGCGTGCGAAGCAGACGGCGGAAATCGTGGCCAAGTCGCTCAAACGACGGAAGCGCTTGAAATTTTCCGACGAGCTGACGCCGGGCGGCAATCCGAAATCGCTCATCCAGCAGTTAAACGAATTGCGGCCCAAACCGAAAAACATCCTGCTCGTGGGCCACGAACCGTATTTGAGCAAGCTCATCGCGCTGCTGACGGCGGCCAGCACGAACATGGAGATTGATTTGAAGAAAGGCAGCCTGTGCCAGCTGGAAACCGAGGCGCTGCGTTACGGGCGCTGTGCGACGCTCGTGTGCCTGCTGGCCCCGCGCCACCTCGTCCGGATGACCGGCAAACGTCCGGCCCAGTGACTTAACTATTTCAAAAGGGTTCCCGGTCGAGCGCCGGCGGCGCGACATATTTGTAGTTTGGCGACGATGAAATATTCAAGCTCCGTTCAGGAGCGACATCATCGGGGAAAGAAGAAAATGTGTCACCCCGCCGGGGCTTGGAATTTTATGGCATTCCCTGATTATAAAGATTTCGCTCCTGATGGAGCTGAAGACGAGCCGTAGCCGACGGCGTGGCTTTTACAAATTGAACGGCTGAATGCTTGGTCTAGGACGTCCAAGTGCGTCAAAAAGAAAATGGTTGAACGCTTCTGTCATCACAGGCGAGACATCACAGATTGAGGGCAGCATAACTTGATTTTGGAGAAAAGTGAAATGTGCAAGCTGCTTGTTGCTGAATCTATGAACTTCAACCAACGAGGATTCAACTTGGCCAGTAATTACTTAGTGCAGTAATTCGCAGAAAGTCTTCTGGCCTAACTTGAGAAAGACCAAAATGTTCTATGCCCAAGTCGTCGTCGTAGCGACGAGATGCAATTTGTTTTAATCGATTCGTTTTATCATCCAGGTTAATCCGAAGAATTCCAAAGCGCACCGACAGTCAAGAATCGCCATTTGTATAACTGGCGTAACGAAGAAGCCACAATTCTCCCCGGGAATTTCCGCTGGCGGGCCTTTGCCTCGCAGGAAAACAGTTGCACTTGGCGGCGGAAGATTTGCAGTTCTGTACAAGATGAGAAATTTTGCCAAGAGGGAGGCCAAACTGAAATTATCAAGCATCAACGGGATATAGTATTTAAGAAGTTCGTCCTGCTGCACCTAATTAAGTGTCGGTTGCATTTATGAATGCATTGTTGCTTCCTTCTGCTCTGGCTCGACCCACTTGTTGTGTTCCTTGATGAGGTCCACGAGACGGTCCACGGCCTCGGCTTCGGGGATGTTGAACTTGATTGGCGTCTTGCCGACGTAGAGGTTGATCTTGTTCGGCGCGCCGCCCACGTAGCCGAAGTCGGCGTCGGCCATTTCGCCGGGGCCGTTCACGATGCAGCCCATGATGGCGATCTTCACGCCCTTGAGATGCTCGGTCCGCGCCTTGATGCGAGCGGTGACGGTCTGCAGATTGAACAACGTCCGCCCGCAGCTCGGGCAGGCCACATAATCCGTCTTGAACGAACGGCAGCCTGCCGCCTGCAATATATTATAGGCGAGTCGAAGACTCTGGCCGCCGCCGGCCTCGCCGCGCACGAGAATCGCATCTCCGATGCCATCCGCCAGCAATGAGCCGATGACCACGGACGCACGCAGCAGGGCGATCTTTGGTTCGAGCGGCAGGCGTTCAAAATTGATGCAATCCTTGAGGAGAATCGGATTGGTGCGGCCAAGTTTTTTTAATTTCGAAGCCAGCAGACGAAACGCGGTGATCGCCGGCAGACTCACGCCGTCCTTCACGGTCACCAATTGCGTCTCGCAGTTGATTTCAAAATCCTGCGTCGGATCAATCTCTGCGATGTTCAGGTCTTCGTAAACCGCCTCCGGTTTCACGTCATCTTTCGGGCGGATTTTGGGCGCGACCTTGTCCCAGGTCGCGCGCGTGACGACCACGCGGATGAGCTGTTCGCCGCCGCATTTGGTGTTTTCGTTCAGCGCAATTTCCGGCGTCGCGCGCTTCTCGAAATGAAACGGGTCAAAGGAAAATTCGGAATTCGGAATTCGGAATTCGGAATTCGCGAGAACGGGAATCTGCGCGAGCAAATCGGTGCAGACTTCAATCTCGCGCGGGGAATCCTCGGTGAGCGAGACGCGGATGGTGTCGCCGAGGCCGTCGCAGAGCAGCGAGCCGATGCCGATGGCGGACTTGATGCGGCCGTCCTCGCCTTCGCCGGCTTCCGTGACCCCGAGATGAATCGGATAATTCCAGTCGGCACCTTCCTCGTTCAATCGCGCGACCAACAGGCGATAGCACTCGATCATCACCTTTGGGTTGCTCGATTTCATCGAGAACTTGAAATTATGGAAATCGTGCTGGCGGCAGATGCGGGCGAATTCCAGCGCGCTCTCAACCATGCCGAGCGGCGTGTCGCCATAGCGGTTCATGATGCGGTCGCTCAACGAGCCGTGGTTCGTGCCGATGCGCAGGCAGCGCTTCAGGTTCTTTGCCTCGATGACGAGCGGCGCAAACTTTTCCTCGATGCGCTTCAGCTCGGCGGCGTATTGCTCGTTGTTGTATTCCTTGATGGCAAATTTTTTCGAGTCGGCGTAATTGCCGGGATTCACGCGGACGACCTCGACCCATTTCACCGCTTCCAGCGCGGCGTCGGGCTTGAAATGGATGTCGGCGACAATCGGCACCAGACAGTTTTGCGCGCGGAGTTCTCGCACGATGTTTTGCAGGTTCGCCGCGTCCTTCACGGTCGGCGCGGTGATGCGCACGAGCTGGCAGCCGACGGCGACGAGTTCGAGCGTCTGCCGGACGGACAGCGCGGTGTCCATGGTGTCGCAGGTGAGCATGGATTGCTTCACCACCGGATGATCACCGCCCATGATAAAACCGCCGTTGGCCGGATCCCCGACTACAATCTCTCGGGTCTGCCGGCGATGATAAAAGTAAGGGGATTCGCAATAGCGCATAAAAATCATTTTGCGGGCGCAAAGACCACCGGGATTTCGCGGTCGGCGCGGGCGCTGCGCAACCAGTCGCCGGTGTCAAAGAATGCAATGTAAATCATGAAGCCGATGAGCAGCGCGGCAAAGCCGGTCTGGATGCTGTTCAAAATGCCCGCGCTGACCGGGCGGCGGCGGACGGCCTCGATGAGCGACAGGGTGATGTGTCCGCCATCCAGCACCGGCAGCGGCAGCAAATTGAGCAAGGCGAGATTCACATTGAGGATGACGCTGAACCACAGCACGCGCCGCCAGCCGTCCTCGTCCTGGAACAGGTTGCTATAGACGCGGATGATCATCACCGCGCCGCCGAGCTGCTGGACGCCGATCTCGCCCTTGTGCGAAAACAGCGCGCCGAATGTGTTGAAGATCTGCCCGGCACTGGCCTGGATTTGTTCCAGCGGACTCGGGTGCGTGAGCGAAAAGTTTGTGTCCGCCTGCCATGAAATGATGCCGAGCATCGGTGTCGCATTCGTCGGCGACAACGGTTTCACCGCGAGCAGTTCCCGGTCGAAAGATTCCGTGCCGCGCCGGATGGAAAGCGTGATGGGTTTGACGACGGTGTTGCTCATCGCGTCTTCCGCCGCCACCACGGCCATGAAACTGTAAACTTTTTTGCCATCCACGGCGACTACGTCATCGCCGGCCTTCAATCCGGCCGCGGCGGCCGGGCTGTTGGTCGCCACCTCATAGATTGTCGCCTTGCTCGCGGAGTTGATGAGAATCTGCCGCAGCGCCTTGCGTTCAAACCATTTTGTCTCGCGGTGAAACGGTTTCACATAAGCCGTCGCTTCCTGGCCGTCGCGCAAATATTTGATGGCGATGTTCGTCCCTTCGCTGGCGACGATGCGCCACGTCACACTGTCGCTGGAAGTCGCCGTAAAATGATGCACGGGATGTCCGTCAATTTCCAGAATCGTGTCGCCGGGACGCAATCCCGCCTGCCATGCCGGCCCCGGTTGACCGTTGTCAGCCGTTTGAGCCACCCAGCCAATGACCGTGGAATTATCCGCCTCGTTGCTCGGTTTGCCGACGCCCCAGACAATGAACGCAAACACCACCGCCAGCCCGAAGCTGAACAGCGGCCCGGCGAAGGCGACAATGATCTTGTCGAGTGGTGATGCATTCGGCAGCGGCGCATCGGTGGTATCTTCGGGCTTGCCCTCAATGCTTTCCATCGTCGCCATTTGCGGCAGCGCGACGTAGCCGCCCGCCGGAATCCAGCCGAGCGCGTATTCCACGCCGCCGATTTTTCTTTTCCAGACCGGTTTGCCGAACCAGATGGCGAAGCGGTCAATTTTCAGCCCGCGCCATTTGGCCGCGAGAAAATGCCCCAGTTCGTGGACGCCGATCAGCAGGTTGAACAACAACACCACTTCCAGGGCAACAAAGATATAACGCAAAATAGTCATGTCGAAACCAAAGCATAATAGCCTGCGGAAAATTTACCGCAACCCCGGAGAGAGCGGGCTGGTGCCCGAAGTTGGATTAAACCCTTAAAATAGGAGGCCGTTTTCCAGGCTCGCAGCGACGTCGGCAAAAAACCAGATGCGGCGGCTGCAATCGGCAACCAACAATTGTCCAATGTCATGCTGGATCACGGGGTGGGATTTTTCCGTCCGATCTTGTGCCCGATTGCGCCGTAAAAGGCGACGTAAGCATAGGCGATGAGCGGCACGATGAAGGAAATTTGGAGGTTGTTTGTCAGGTCCGCAATTTTCCCTTGCAGCGGCGGCAGAATCGCGCCGCCGAGCACCGCCATCACCAGCAGCGACGACACCTGGCTTTTCAGAACGCCCGTTCCCTCCAGCGCCAGGGAAAAAATGTTTGGCCAGCCAATCGAGGTGAACAGTCCCACGCCGACCACGCACCACATCGCGGTTTTGCCGCCGACCAGAATTGCGACCAGCAGCAGCGCCACGACCGTCAGCCCGAAAATCATCAAGGTGCGCCCGGCCAGTCCCCGGCCGGACTGGAACAGCAACCAGCACAGCGCCAGGAACGGCAGGTAGTTTTGCACGATGATCCAGCCGCCGGCGAAATCAAACCGGCCCGGGTCCGACCCCCAGCTGCGCAGCAGCCAAAACAGGAGGAATCCGAGAATCGGAATGCCGGCCATGAAAAGCTGCTGGTTCAACTTTTTCATCCCGCTCAATTCCACCGCCCCCATGAACCGGCCGATCAACATGCCGCCCCAGAACAGCGAGACATATTTGCTGGCCGCAACCGGATCGAGGCCGGCGACATTTTTCTGCCCGAGAAAATTGATGATGGTGCTGCCGACGGAGACTTCGCCGCCGACATACATGAAGATGGCCAGCACGCCGAGGATGACGTGCGGATGTTTCAACGCGCCGGCCCCGCGTTCAATTCTGCCTTCGCCAACCTGCGGCAGATGGATGAAGAAGAAGAAAACGGCCAGCGCCGCAAACACGATGCTGAACGCAAGGTAAGGCACCTTCACCGAGTCCGCGCCGTGCGCGCCGGTCTTGGCGAAGTATTGGAAAATCAGCCAGCCGCCGATGAGCGGCCCGAGGGTCGTGCCGACCGAGTTGAAGCCTTGCGCCAGATTCAGACGGGACGAGGCCGTTTTTTCCGGGCCAAGAATCGTGACGTAAGGGTTCGATGCGATTTGCAGCATCGCAAAACCAAGGCCGACAATGAACAACGCCCCCAGAAACATCGGATAGGAGGCCGCGCTGGCTGCCGGCCAGAAAATCACGCTGCCAGTCGCCGAGATCAGTAGGCCGAGGACGACGCCGTTTTTGTAACCGATCTTGGCAATCGGATCACCCGTTCGGACAGAGATGATAAAATAAATGAGCGAGCCGATGAAGTAGGCGCCGAAGAATGCGAACTGCACCAGCAAGGCCTGAAAATAATTGAGCGTGAACGCCTGCTTGAAGCGTGGAATCAAAATGTCATTGAACACCGTCATGAAGCCCCACATGAAAAAAAGCGAGGTCATGATCGCAAACGAACCGCGATGGCTTGCGCCGTTACCGCGGCTGCCGCTACCGGACGGGCTGGTGGTGAGGGTGGCCATGGGTCGGCTGGGTCAATTTCAACCGTTCATTTCGCCGCCGAGCGCCGTGCCCAGGCGTCGGCTGCCAAAATTTGTTCCAAGGTCGGATGCACAACAGTCTGGTGCGCGTCCATCACCCGGCGGACCATTTCGGTGATCTGCGGAAAATTGATCCACCGGTTCACGAACGCCTCGACCGCAACTTCGTTTGCCGCGTTCAACACGGCGGGCAAGGTACCGCCAACGTCACCGGCGCGGCGGGCGAGGTCAATCGCCGGAAATCTTTCCAAATCCGGTTCTTCAAACGTCAGGGTGCCGATTTTTGAAAGGTCCGTCTGCACGCGGTCGCTCGCGGCGCGGTCGGGATACGTCAGCGCGTATTGGATCGGCAGGCACATGTCCGGCGTGGACATCTGTGCAATGAGCGATCCGTCCACAAACTCCACCATCGAATGAACAATGCTCTGCGGATGCACCACCACGCCGACGCGCGCCATTTCGATGTCGAACAGCCAGCGCGCCTCGATCATCTCCAGTCCCTTGTTGAACAGCGTGGCGGAATCAATCGTGACCTTGCGTCCCATGACCCAGGACGGATGTTTCAGCGCGCGCTCGACGGTGATCTCGGAAAATTTTTCTTTCGGCCAATCTTTTTTGTCGCGGAACGGTCCGCCGCTGGCGGTCAGCCAGAGTTTGCGCACGGAGGATACCGGCTTGCCGTCGAGACACTGGAAAATGGCGGAATGCTCGCTGTCCACGGCCAGCACACGGACCCCGTGCTTGCGTGCTTCGTTCATCACGATTTCGCCGGCCATGACGAGAATTTCCTTGGAAGCGACGGCGATGTCCTTACCCGCGCGAATGGCTGCCAGTGCCGGCGCCAGTCCCGCCGTGCCCACGATGGCAATCAGGACGATGTCCGCCGCCGGCAGCGTGGCGAGCTTGAGCAGGCCCTCGTGACCGCAGAAAACCTGCGTGGCCGTGCCGAGCGTGTTTTGCAACTCCGTTGCCTTGGCCGGGTCGTTAATGGAAATGCCGGCCGGCCGGTGCCGACGCGCCTGCTCAAAGAGCAAATCCGAGTTGCCGCCTGCCGCCAGGCCGAGAAGGCGGATTTGATCCGGCAAATCTTCCGCCACCTTTACGGTGCTGGTCCCGATGCTGCCGGTGCTGCCCAGAAGGACGACATTTTTCATTTCAGGTCAAGACTGTGGGTCAAGATATGGCGCAAATATAAATACATGATGGGCGCGTTGAACAGCAGGCTGTCGAGCAGGTCGAGGATGCCGCCGATACCGGGAAACAGCTGGCCGGAATCCTTGACGCCGGCCTCGCGTTTGAAAAGTGATTCGATCAAATCGCCGATGACCGCGGTGGAACTCAACAATACGCCGAGGATGACCGCGTGCAGCGAATTCATGCCGAACATGTCCGTGCCAAAAAAATGCACGAACGCCAGGCTCGCGCCGGTCGAGACCACAATCGCCCCGCCAAAACCCTCCCACGTCTTGCCGGGGCTGATGCGCGGGATCATCTTGTGTTTCCCGATGAGCGAGCCAACGGCATACGCGCCCATGTCGCTGAACTTGGTGATGAGGATGAAGTAGAGCAGAAAATATTTCCCGTCGTCCGCAAGGCCAGCCGATGCGAACGGGAAAAAGATGATTTTCTGGACGAAGTTCAGCAGCCACGGGACATACATGAGGCCAAAGAGCGTGGTGGAAATGGTGAGAATTCCGGTCGTGTTGGTTTTGGAGATGAACTGTCGCACGCACAAGCCTAGGACGAACAAAATCAGAAAGCCGGTTTCAAAGTCGTTGGCGCGGGCGGGCGAATCATTGATGCCGAGATATTTCGTCGTTAAATGCAAAAAAGTCCCGGCCAGCAACAGCACGCCGCCGATGATGCCGCACCATTTGAAGCAGGCCAGCCCCCGTTTTTCGGCGAGACCGTAAAATTCCGCCAGCCCGGTCACGGCCAGAAAAATCAGGATCAGAATGCACACGCCGTCGGAAACCAGGGGGTGGGCGGAGAACAAGGCGGCGAGAATGACCGTCCAGAGAATCACCGTGGTGATCAACCGGCGGAGAAAGACCTGCGCCTTTGAGGGCACCGGGGCTGCGGTTGGGGCATCGGACATTCAGCTGAAAATAGCAGGTGCCGGGGCGCTTGCCAATTCTCAATTGCCGGCGACCGGATCAACGATGGTCCGGCGCAAAGTTCGGGGGTTTGTCCACGTTTCCGTTCAAGACCTCTGCACAACGCGCGGCGCTGCTGTGGTCGGCAAAGTGCCGGACAGCCCTGCGCGCCCGGCCCGTGGCCGGGCGCGACAGCTTGCGAAACAATGTTCTCGCAGAGTTCTCGATTTATCGTTCCGGCCGGTTTTATCTCATGGGAACTGGAGCCGGTAGAATTGGATTGGGCCGCCAGCGGTGTTGGTCTGGTAATTGATGGTGCCGACCGAGCCGGTGTTATTGGTCAGGACGGGAATCCAGAGCGAAGCCGTGAGGTTGGTGGCCATCAGGACTACGTAGTTCAGGTCCGTGATGGTGTTGGCGTTGAACTGGAAATTGCCGGGGCCGCCGGCAGCGGTCGTCAATTGCGGCGGCAGGACGATGTTCAAGGCCGTAACGCTGCTGGTGATGGCGCCGGCCACATTGGTGATCGCCACGGAATAATTGCCGCTGTTGGTGGTGGCGACCGCCGTGAGCGTCAAAGTGTTGGTAAACACTCCGCCGTAAACCCCGCCGTTGGTGAGATTGGCGCCGCCGTCACGCCACTGATAGGAAAAGGGCGGCGTGCCCGACACCGCAACGCTGATCACAGAGTTTTGCCCGGCCAGGAGCGACAGGGTTGCTGGCGGGTTTGTGGTAATGACTGGGGAGCTAGCCGAACCTCCAACCGACATTGTGACCGGGCTGCTTGTCACGCTGCCCCAAAAGTTGGTCACCACCACGGTATAGTTGCCCGCGTTGGCTGAAGAAACATTGTTTAAGGTCAACGCAGCATTTACGGCGGAATTGGAGTAGATGATGTTGCTGGTCGGCCCCTGCACATAACTTTGGGCCGCCACCAGAGTGGAATCCTGATACCAGAAAACACACGGAACGCCGTTGTTGGTTGAATAACCACCGGCGCCACCGGTGCCATTATACACATTCAAACTGCCTCTGATGGCGATAGCTAAAGTGACGTTGGCACCGGCATTGACGTTGGTCGAGGTTGGCAAGGCATTGGTGAATACGGGTGGATAGCCAAAGGCCCAGTAGGAGTCATAGTTTTGCCCGGACAGGATCGCCCCGCCGGCGTTCGTGCTGTTGAAAGTCACGGTATAAATGCCGCTCTTGGCCGGGGTTAATGCCGTTGCGGAAAGCGAAACGGTATTGCTGGTGCTGATCACGTTTGCATAGTTATAGAGCCACGAATAATAATTGGTCGCCGTGGTGACATTGGTGACCCAGCTGAACATGGTCAGTCCGGTGCCGGCCGGGGCATAGTTGGTGAAGTCAAAGGAGGAAAAATTTGTGCCGCCGGAAATGCCGACGGACAGATAGCAATTGGCCTTGGGCAGGGCGCCGAATGAAAAGCCGGCGGTTTGGGAATTTGAAGCCGTCATGGTATAAACTCCCGCATTGGTCAGCTGCACGTTGGGCAGCGTCAAAACGGAATTGGTGGCATTGGCGATGGGTGTCAACCCAATCCACCACTGGTATTGGGGAATTGGATTGCCGGACGCCCCACCGCTCAACTGCACCGTGGAGCCAACCTGGGCACAGGTGTTGGGAGGTGCGGCGGAAATGGCTGGTGCGACGGGACCGCCGGTGCCGGCGCCAACAATCAGGGTCGTGGAACGGGTGTCAGTATGCCCGCTGGCGCCACAACCGCTCTGATCGAAAACCGTGATGGAGAACGGATAGTTGGCGGCATTGGTCGGCGTGCCGGTCACCGTGGCGGTATTCACACCATTGTATACAATGGTCAGACCATCAACAAATGGAACACCAGTGCCGATGCAGGTGCCATATGACATTGAACTCACCGAGCCGGCATGGCCGCCAGAATAGGTGACCGTGCCGATATATGACTGGCCCACGGTGGCGTTGGGCGGCGAAATCGAAATGCTGGACGCCTGGGATACCGCGTCAAATCCCAGTAACGCCGTCGCTCCCACGCCAACCTTGAGGATGAATCCCCAGGAAGAAGGAGCCAGTCCGGTCGCGTTGGGCAGGAACGAGCGCAACAATGGCGACAATTGCAGCAGAGCCGCTAGCAGAAGGGACAGGATTTGAATGAATTTGGTTTTCATGTTTGTTTCCTTTGGTTGGTAGGTTGGTAGGTTGGTAGGTAATTTATTTCTATTTTGACGACAAAACGAGATAGGCTGGCAGACCGACAATGTTGAAATAGTCTAGCAATGGTTTGGCCGGGGCCGCGTTCGGCAGTTCCGCCGCATAACGCGCCGCGACGAATTTTTGCAGTTGAGCTTTGACTTCCGGCCGGTTGAATACCGTGTCATCCATGGCTGAGCAGTCCTTGCACCAGCTCGCGTGAAAATCAACAAACAGCGGGCGGCCGGTGACGCGCGCCTGCTGAAGGGCGGCCAATAGTTCCTGATCCGATTCGGCCGACGAGTTGGTGGCCGCCCCGGTGCTGGCAGCGGCCCGAGTGATGGAAGCGTGGACTCGGTGGGCATGCCAGGCCAGATGACCGTAATACAATGCAAACCCAAGGATTAAGATGCCGAAGCCTTGCTTCACAAGCTTCATCCACTTGCCCGGCTTGGGCATAAACGTCAGGCCGGCGCCGGCAAACGGCCACGGCAACGCCATGCCCACGCCCAAAAGAAACGGAAGCATCAAACCGGCGAGCGCGCCTTTCGAGTAAAAACTCGTTGCCAGCAGGACCACGGAAATCACCACCGGCGCGACGCACGCACCGGCCAGCAGCGCCGACATTACGCCCATGGACAACACCACGGCGTTCTGCGCTAGCAGCCCGTCAAAAAAATGGCCTTTTTTCTGAATCTGAAGATAAAAAGAAAACCGATAAGTGGGATAGCTGCCACCATTAGCAGCCCATACGCATGCCACCACCTGTCTGCGGATGGATTCATAC
>Ga0302320_10013399_pt1 | contig 17142 bp, 9 predicted proteins | sample Bog_T0_3_FD_202130 | JGI IMG/M metagenome (GOLD analysis project Ga0302320, IMG submission 202130) | Peat permafrost microbial communities from Stordalen Mire near Abisko, Sweden - Bog_T0_3 | ecosystem: Environmental > Terrestrial > Soil > Wetlands > Peat | place: Sweden: Abisko, Stordalen Mire... | reverse complement strand
CGCTGGGCACTGCACGGAAACAGTCATCGGACGATAGACCCCCATGCCTTGAAAATCCCCGCCCCGAAGGGGCGGAATCTACACTAACGGAGAACGCCGCTTCTCCATTTCACGCTGAGCCAAAACAGGGTCGCTTTCAGGATGCTGACGAATCGGCCCATTACGAGTTTCTTTGTAAGTCCGCGGGAATCCCAGTTCACTACTGTGCGGAAGTCTTTGTGAACGACGGTACCGTGCCGAATACGCTGTTGAAGGCGCTTAAGAGAACAATGGCGGGCGAGTACAGCCGGGAGCTTGGCGTTAAGGTTTTTGCAGGATTGAAGCGACTGGCAAAGCTCGGTTTCAAACAGGGCGGACTTCCGGGATACGGACTAAGGCGGATGCTAATTTCTGCCGAAGGCAAGCCAAAGCAGATTCTTGCTCAAGGGGAACGTAAGAGCATCGCCACAGACCGGGTGGTCTTGGTTCCCGGGCCAGCTGACGAAGTGGATTGTGTCAGAGAAATATATCGACTATTTCTCGAAGAGAAGCGAACCGTGCACGGAATCGCTCAGGAACTCAATCGACGAAACACGAAATATTTCGGGGACTCGAAATGGGATCTAACGGCGGTCCTCAAGATTCTGTCCCACCCGAAATACACCGGCTACAACGTCTTTGGGCGGACATCTCAAAAGCTCTATACCGCCGCAATTCGTGTCCCCGAATCCGAATGGATTTGTACACCAAACGCTTTTGCTCCGTTGGTAGACGAGGCGACATTTCAACAGGCCCAACTTCTGTTGCGCGGAAGAACGATCAACAAATCCAACGAGGAACTGTTAGAAGCATTGCGTTCATTGCTCGCCCGGCAAGGCCGACTCTCCTTGCGGCTTGTTAAAGAGGACCCCGAAATGCCGTCGCCCTCCGTCTACCGAGGACGTTTTGGCAGTTTGCGGCGGTCATATGAATTAATCGGATACGGACGCTCCGAAGACTTTGGCAAAGTTGATCTACGCCGCCGGACGCAAGCACTCCGTGAAGAACTGATCAACAAGATTCAAGTCATGTTCCCGACCAAGGTCTCGATTGTGCGGCGAGGAGGGAGATGGCGGTCACGGCTTCGCCTGAAGAACGGTCGATTCGTGAGCGTCCTCGTTTGTCGGTCGATCGGCAAAAGAAGCAAGCATTTCATTTGGAAAGTTGATCCCGTCGCCTACGAGCGCCGATGGGTGACGTTGATCGCTTTTCTGAATATGAAAAATGAATCCATTCACGAAATGCACGTTTTCCCTAACATGAATCGTACGGGACCTTTTCACGTCAAGGCGGATAATAGCTGGGTGAAACGTGGCCAGCGGTTAGGGGCGCTGTCACAATTCCTTGATAGCGTTAAGGCTGTTTCCCAAAGGCGGTGACGCAATCGGTCAGTCCGAACCTCTCCGTGGAGGGGCCCGCCCATATGTTGGATAAACCCGAACGTTCAGGACAACCTGTAGCGCCCGCACATCGGGAGATTATGGCAGGTCCTGACGAGAATGTTAGCTGTGGCGAAGGAATAGCGAATATGCTAGGCTCTTTCCCCATGGCACGGCGTCCGGATCGCGAGAAAGCCGAGATACTGAGCGAGGAGGATCTGAAGGAACTGCGTCACAACCTTGCGCATCTCAGCGCCGCGGCCGTTCGCGACTTTTACGAGCGAGCATACCGGGATTGCCGTCTTGTATACACCCGCCTTCCGAGCCCCAGACAAATGCAGACCCTGGTACAGGTGTGGAAGCAGTTGTGGAAATGGCGCTGATCCCGCCAAAGACAACCTCCATGAACTTCGCCTTTGCTCTTCGTCGCGAACTGGCCGACCGTGCCCAGAAGTACGCCCAGGCTGAAGGATTGCCTCATTGTCTCAGCTACGGCGAAGCCCCCATCGTGTGCTTTGCGCCATATGAAGACGACAGGAGGCATGGGAACTTCTTGCCGGCGAGCTATACGTCGATACTGGCAAACCCGGCATGGAGTAAGCGCTTGGCGAAGGTTCACACTCAAGGCCGGCGCTCCCTGCCTGTCACCGAGCGGGGACGCTGGCGGGAACTCGATACCTGCACAAGTTCGGACGCTCTGCTGATGAACGTCTTTTGCAATCCGGGCCTTTCGCGAAATGGTAACGTTTCAGCGCTCCTGGGATCTGATCCGGGCGCTTCTCCGTGTTACGGTTACAAGGCCCGCGTTCCGCTTGTCAACGGCAGATTTGATCGCACGGAAGTTGATCTGCGACTCGGGAATCTCTTGGTCGAGGCCAAACTCACCGAGAATGACTTTCAGAATGCCGAGAAAGGGGTTCTCCTGGCATATCGAGATTTCTCGGACGTGTTTGATTGGGAACAACTGCCTCAGACCCAGAACCGGTTCCTGTCCTACCAACTTCTGCGCAACGTGCTCGCGGCCTATGCCCTTCAGTATTCGTTCTGCGTCTTGGTCGACGCCCGTCGGCCGGATCTGGCTGACGCCTGGTACACCGTGATGAAGTGTGTGAAACCAATTGAACTGCGGACGAAACTGAGAATCTCCACCTGGCAGGAAGTGGCTCTGGCAGCGCCACCAGCGCTGAGAGGCTTTTTATCAGTGAAGTACGGAATTGTGGGTCAATGAGCGCTATCGCGATTTCTCAACAGTTATCCTAACGGACCAGGCCCGCGCTACCTGGTCATTGCAAAATCCTTCATCTTGACAACCCCTGCGCACTAATGTAGATTCCGCCGCGAGCTGCGTCGGGGTAGTTGTGAAGTACCACAGCTATTTGGCGATCGTCCGTGGGGCCTTTCGCGTAGGGTTTCTGCTTTTTCCATGTCAATCAGGCCGAGGTGTGAATCATGAGCATTCGCCGGATGCTGAATTGTACTGTTCTGTTGACGTTCATGCTGGTGCTGGCAGGAAGCGTTGTTGCGCAGCGCAAGAGCACGGTCAATTCCTCGTGGAAAGGCGGGACGGGGAACTGGAACGCATCGTCTGACTGGAGTCCGGGCGGCGTGCCGAACAACGGCGGCGGGAACACGTACAACGTGACCATTGATTCGGGCGGGACAGATTCGGTCACGCTGAATCAGAGCGCGACCATCAATTCTCTCGTGCTCGGCGGCACGACGGGGAGTTCGACGCTGCAAAATCTTTCGGGTACGGCGGAGAACCTCACGGTCACCGGGGCTACAACCATCAACAGCACGGGAAGCCTTACCTTCGAGAACGGCAGCACCCTGTCGTCCGGGAGTTTGACCGTGAGCGGGAGTCTGAATGTGCTGGGCGCGACCTCCTCGACCACGGGCAACGTGACGTTGAACTCCGGGAGTGTAGAGTACATCGGCACAACGTCGGGGATGACGGTGGACGGGAACCTGACGAACGATACGAGTCAGTTTTATACCGGGTTAGCCTATGGCGGCGGGAACACGCTGACAGTGAAAGGGGGGTTCACCAACAACGGGGACCTGTACATGTACGGAAGCAATTATGGCGGTGGGGGGGATACGCTGAACGTGACCGGAACCCTGACCAACGCCGTGGGGGCGACGCTGTACCTCTATGACGGCTCGAACGACGTGGCCAACATCGGCACGTTGAGCAACTCGGGCAGTGTTTATATCGGGACGGGAGCGACGCTGAACCTGACCAACCAGCCCAACGGGATTACGGACGTAGTGGCGGGTTCGTCGCTGACGGTAAACGGAACGTTCACGGCGGGATCGGCGAATGGGTTGGCCAAGCTGGGAAGCATCGAAGGAACTCTGAATCTTGGCAATGGCGCCACAACCGCAGTGACGCCGGGCAGCGGGACGTTGACGTTGGCCTCCGGGAGTTCTCTGAACCTGAACAACACGGGCACGATGCTGTCGGTGACGGGCGGGCTGAGCGATGGGGGATCGATCACCGTCAGCAGCGGCGCTACGCTGAACCTGACCCAGGGCATGACGGACCTGCCGGCGACCGGAACATTCACACTGTCCGGGAGCACAAACGCTCTCTCCAAGCTGACGACCGTGGAAGGGGCCCTGTATCTGCTGAACGGACAGACGACCTCAGTGACGCCGAACGGCGGCACGCTGACGTTGAACTCCGGGAGTGTAGAGTTCATCGGCACAGCGTCGGGGCTGACGGTGAACGGGAACCTGACGAACGATTCGACTCAGTTTTACACCGGGCTTTCCTATGGCGGTGGGAACACGCTGACGGTGACGGGAAACTTCACCAACAACGGGGACCTGTACATGTACGGAAGCGATTATGGCGGTGGGGGGGATACGCTGAACGTGACCGAAACCCTGACCAACGCCGTGGGGGCGACGCTGTACCTCTATGACGGCTCGAACGACGTGGCCAACATCGGCACGTTGAGTAACTCGGGCAGTGTTTATATCGGGATGGGAGATACGCTGAACCTGACCAACCAGCCCAACGGGATTACGGACGTAGTGGCGGGTTCGTCGCTGACAGTGAACGGGACTTTTACGGCGGGAGCGGCGAATGGGTTGGCGAAGCTGGGAAGCATCGAAGGAACTCTGAATCTTGGCAATGGCGCCACGACCATAGTGACGCCGGCGAGCGGGACGCTGACATTGGCCTCCGGGAGTTCTCTGACGTTGAGCAACACGGGCACGACGCTGTCGGTGACGGGCGGGCTGAGCGATGGGGGATCGGTCACGGTCAACAGCGGCACTATGCTGAACGTGACCCAGGGTATGACCGACCTGCCCTCGGGCGGATCGTTTTACTTGGCCGGGAGCACGAACGCACTGGCCAAGCTGACGACTGTAGAAGGAACGCTGTATCTGGTGAACGGACAGACGACCTCAGTGACACCGAACGGCGGCACGCTGACGTTGAACTCCGGGAGTGTAGAGCTCATCGGTGCAGCGTCGGGGTTGACGGTAAACGGGAACCTGACGAACAACACGCAGTTTTACACCGGCTTATCCTATGGCGGCGGGAACACGTTGACAGTGAAGGGAGGGTTCACCAACAACGGGACCCTGTACATGTTCGGAAGCAATTATGGCGGTGGGGGGGATACGCTGAACGTGACCGGAACGCTGACCAACGCCGTGGGGGCGACGCTGTACCTCTATGACGGCTCGAACGACGTGGCCAACATTGGCACACTCAGCAACTCGGGGAGTGTGTATATCGGGACGGGAGCGACGCTGAACCTGACCAATCAGCCCAACGGGATTACCGACATAGCGGAGGGTTCGTCGCTGACGGTGAACGGGACTTTCACGGCGGGATCGGCCAATGGCTTGGCGAAGCTGGGGAGCATTGAAGGAAGTCTGGTATTAGGCAACGGTCAGACGACCAATGTCACACCGGGCAGCGGGACATTGACGTTGGCCTCGGGAAGTTCTCTGACCCTAAACAATACCAATGGCGCCACGACACTGTCGATTACCGGCGGGTTGAGCGATGGGGGATCGGTCACGGTCAACAGTGGCGCCACACTGAACGCGACCCAGGGTATGACCGACCTGCCGTCGGGCGGATCGTTTTACTTGGCCGGGAGCACGAACGCATTGGCCAAGCTGACGACTGTAGAAGGGACTCTGGATCTGGTGAACGGACAGACGACCCCAGTAACTCCTAACGGTGGAACGCTGACGTTGAACTCCGGGAGTGTAGAGATCATAGGCGCAGCCTCGGGGCTGACGGTAAACGGAAACCTGACGAACAATACGAGTTTTTACACCGGGCTTTCCTATGGCGGCGGGAACACGCTAACGGTGACGGGAAACTTCACCAACAACGGGGCCCTGTACATGTACGGGAACAATTATAGCGGCGGAGGGGATACGCTGAACGTGACCGGAACACTGACCAACGCCGCGGGAGCCACTCTGTACCTCTATGACAGCTCAAGCGACGTGGCCAACATCCACACGTTGACGAACTCCGGCACGATCGATGTCAATAGCGGCACGGTTCTGACACTCACTACTTCAGGAACCGACACGAATAACGGCACTATCAACATCGGAGATTCCACCGGCGCGGCAACGCTGAAGATCAGCGGAGCCGCGGTCACGCTCTCGGGCACGGGCAGTGTGATCCTGGCGAACAATTCCATCATCACGGGGGCGTCCAGCGATATTCTCACCAGCTCCAGCACCATTTCAGGCACGGGAAACATCGGCAATGGCGTCATAGGCTTCGTCAACACGGGAACGGTGAATGCGAACCAGACAACCGCACTCACCATCGACGCTGGGAGCAAGGGCTTCAACAACAAGGGCACGATCGAGGGGACCTCTTCGGGCGGCCTGGCGGTGACCGGCACGTTCCTCAACTACACCAGCAACAACAACACGCTGAGCGGGGGAACCTACACGGCAAACGGCGGCAACGTAACTTTGCCGCTGGGAACGAGCGGCGGTATCAGCACGCTTTCGGCGACAGTGGTTGAAGAGAACGGTGGCCAGATTCTCAACAGCAACAACTCGAATGCGAACGCGCTGAACGGGCTGACGAGCATTACGTCTACGGGAAATCTGACGATCGGAGGCGTGGCTTTCACCGATTCCGGTTCGTTCAGTAACGCCGGCTCGCTGACGATTCTCAGCGGTGAAAGCTTCAGCGTCGGCACCCTGAGCCAGATCAGCGGGAGCACGCTGACGGCCGGCACGTATGTGCTGGACGCCAACTTGAATCTTTCCGGCGCAACTCAGAACATCACAACGAATGCAGCGAAGGTGACACTGAGCGGAGGCACCATCGAGAATGCCAACGCTACGAATGCACTGGCGGGGCTGGCCACCAACTCAGGCACGCTCACTCTCGCCGGCGGCACGAGCTTTACGACGACGGGGAACTTTTCGAACAGGGGAACGCTGACGGTGAACCGTGGCAGCAAGTTCACAGTGAGCGGAACGCTGGCCCAGATCAGCGGATCGACGCTTTCCGGCGGCACGTTTGTGCTAGCCGGCAATCTGGATTTGACCACCAGAGGCATTAGCGTGACCACGAACTCCTCCACCCTGACGCTGGAAGGTGGCACCATCAATTCCAACGGCGTGAACGCGCTGAGCGCGCTGGCTTCCAACACCAAGACGCTGACCATCGCGGGTACGGGCGTCAACGTCTCCACGACTGCGGCAAGCTTCAGCAACACCGGCGCGCTGACCATCGATAAAGGCGACACCTTAACCGCACCGGCGCTGACCCAGGTCAGCGGCACCACTTTAAGCGGCGGCACGTTTGTCCTGGCCGGAGATTTTGATCTCACCGCCGCCGCCAACGTCACCACCAACTCTTCGGTGTTGACCCTGGAAGGCGGCACCATCCAGACCGGAACCACCAACGATCTGGCGAACCTGAGCAGCAACACCAACAGCTTGACTCTGGCCAGCGACGCCAGCTTCACCGCCACCGGCAACTTCAGCAACTCAGGAGCCTTCACCGTCGATAAGGGCAGCACCTTCACCCTCACGGGATCGAACCTGCTCACCAACCTGGTTAGCGGAACCCTGACTGGCGGCACCTACACCATTGGCGGCACGCTGAAGCTTACCAGCGCCAACGGCGGCATTACCACCAACGCCGCCAACCTCACCCTGACCGGTACTGCGTCCAGCATTAAGGACGGCACCGCCAACGCCTTGGCCAGCTTCAACGCCAACAGCGGCACGTTCACCCTGGCCAGCAGCGCAACCTTGACCACTGCCTCCAGCAACTTCACCAACACGGGTACGGTGGATGTTGAAAAGGGCACCACCTTGACGGTGGGCGGGACGGGCAATAGCTACAATCAAACGACGGCCGGCACGACCACGGTCGACGGAACCCTTTCTGGCGGCACCAGCGGCTCGGCCAACTTCACCGCCGGCTCGCTCTTTGGCGTCGGCACGATCAAGGCCAACACCTCCGTTGGCAACCTCACCGGCGGCGCAGCCGTGACCATCAATGTCGGAGACAGCGGAACGGCCGGCCTGCTGGCCATCACCGGCACTTACACGCAATTAGCCACCGCAACCATGAACGTTTCGATCGGCGGCCTCACCTCCGGCACCTACAGCCAACTCACCGTCAGCGGCACGACCAGTCTGGGCGGAACACTAACGGCTGCGATCGTGAATGGTCTGGTTCTGACTTCCGCCAACATCGGCGACACGTTTACCATCCTGTCCTCCACCGGTACGCTCTCCGGCTCGTTCACCAACACCACCGTCACTGTGGGCAGCGACGTATTTACCGTTTCCTACGTCGGCAAGACTGTGGTGCTAACCCTGTCGTCGGTTACCGGGCCCGCCGGTTCGAAGAGCCAAGCTCCGGTGTCGCAAGCCGCCGTGGCCAGCGCGAAGCCGGCATCGATTACATCGAAGAGCAATGCGCCGATCGCGGTCAGCGACTTGCGCCACAGCGTGATTGGCACGATCAGGGGCACCGAGCGTTTTGTGGCTTCGGGATTGGCGCCGTCCGGGGCTCGCATGTCTGAGCTGAACAACCTGCGCAGCTGGGAACACGTGACCCCGGTGATCGCAAAGCCCATAGCCGTCGCGCACGTTCCGAACGCAGTAAATTTGACTTCCCCGCACAACAACTTGGCAGCTCCCCAAGTTTGGGTCGGAGAGAGCCACCCGATCGGCACACCATCAACCCTCGCCGGTTGGGTTGGCAATTCCACCACCCAACGTGTACCGGTCAAGACACTGACGCCATCTCTCCCTCGGATGACGCGGCGATAAGATCGTAGACAAGGGGCATCGATTTCGTGGTCTTCTTCTTGTCAAAGGTCTCATCCAGAAGGGTCCCGAGAAGACTCAGTATAAGTTCAGCCTCACGAGCGGGTTAAAGCCCTCTATGCCATGAGCCCCTACTATTTCGTAAAAGACGGGAGTCCGTATCCTGCAGCCCTGTTCACGGCTGGCATGAACGATCCACGGCTGAAACCGTGGCAATCCACCAAGATGGTAGCCCGTCTTCAAGCGGCCACAAGCAGCGGCAAACCGGTCCTGCTGCTCGTGGATTTCGAAGCAGGGCACATCGGCGGCACGGAACGGCAATATCAGGAACGCCTCGCTAATTCTTGGAGTTTCCTGCTTTGGCAGTTCGGCGCGCCTGAATTCCAGCCCCAGCAGTAGTGATCCCGTTCGATGGCACATGGCTCCGCCGAGAGCTAAACCAGATAACTGTCGAAACCAGGCCATTGCGCTCATTGACCCCACCAATGATCCGGAAACTCGCCACTACTTCAAGTTCTGCGCGAGGTCGCACTGCTCGCACAAAAACCTCACCTCTCCAGAGTCGGCCTGTTGTTTCAGAGAGTCTGCAACCGCTACATCTCGTCCGCAGCGGAATTGCCTATTTATACGTTCATGGTCGATCTAATCTGCTATCGGCCTGTCTCTGACACCGACAAAGATATGTCGAGTCTCACGGTCTGCTGGCTTGGAGACGACATCGAAACGAGTTTGCCAGAGTTAATCAACCGCGAAATCAGTTCTGTTGAATGGGACGAGTACGCGGTGGATGGAAGTTTCTAGGAAAAGAATCAGGGATAGGCCATGGGCGAGCAGTTTCACATACCGACTGACTGGCCAGTTCTCGTGGTTGAGGACACGGAAGATCGTATTTCATGGTTTCGGCAGCGTTTGCCCAAGGCAGTGTTTGCCAAAACCGCTGAGGCGGCATTTCGAGCGTTGGATCAGCAGCCATTCAAGGTCGTCTTCCTTGACCACGACCTGCATTGGATGCCCGCCGACAACTCAATATTCAAGGGAACGGGGAAGGAAGTAGCTAGGTTTCTCGCCGCGAGGGAGTATCAAGGAATTGTGATTATCCACTCCCGCCACGAGGAGGGCGCAGAGGCGATGAAAAGTACCTTTCGAAGGCTAGGCTCGCACCATTTGGGAGTTTTGACATTGTTACGGAGGTCAACCTGTGAACCTCGGCGGCTTCTCAATCTGGAGATTGATCGATTGATCGGAGTCTCTGCATTCAAGTCGAGAATTTCCAGAGCAATCGGCATTCCGTTGACGAAGAGCGGACGACGCCGCAAGTTGGGGGCGTTCATTTTCAGGCTGTTTGGGTTCAAATAATACCGCATGTGTTGGGGCGCGAAAGCAACGGGTGGGATTGGTGACAGTCAGCAGGTCGCCCCGTCGGCTGAGCTTCCGACTGCGATTACGGAAGTACCGTTGAATGCAGCAGCCCGAGGTTCGAGCATGTTATTAGTATCCCCTTGTCACGCCGTCAAGCACAACTTCAAACCTGCGTGAGTAGGAGTAGAGACTGCATGAAAGAAACTGTTCTGTTCTTGCTCATCACGGGCTTTTCTCTCACCTGCTGGGGACAACAGAAAGCGCAGCAATCCTTCGACGAACTGGTTACTGCCCATGACCCAGATGTCACGGATGACCTCAAGCACGATGTCTCTTACGTCTGCTTTGAGCCCAAAGAAGAGAAGTTCTTCATTGTGTTCTACAACCTCCCCGATCCGGCCTCGTGGCAAGACGCCTATTCGTGGGAAACGGTGGCAACTACGTTTAGGCAGGATGCAAAGCAATTCGGAATTCACGAGTACACGAATGGGATGGATGACGACCAACTATATTTCGCCTTGGCGCACCCCAAAGCAGTGTGGGAAGCAAAAGGGCACCGCAATGCACAGAAGAAAGTCGTGATAAATCCCTCATCCCTACAAATCCTCGACGATGGTGGCGATGGCTACTCCTTCGAAGTCGGGTCGGCAAGCGTTTCTCTGTCAGCACGGTATAACAATACTCAAAAAGACACCGTGCGGCGTTTTGTGGAAGTCCGCCAATCCACCAAGCGGTTTCGACAATTCTGGGAAGTTAACGATAGCAGAATCGAAGATATGACCGGTCGGTGCGAACTCTGGAGCAGGGGTAAGCAGAGAAGCGGAGCCAAATGATTTAGAGGCCACAGCTTCGAGACGAGGAAGAGCGAACAATGTCGCCCACCCAAGCAACATAAACTGAAGCGGGAACACAGTGGGGTGAATTGTTTGAACGCCTCAGCATGCTGTGCTGCGAAGTTTGTCGTTGAAAGACAAAGGCTATGAAGAACTTGATCTTACTGACTGCTACTGTCCTATTTTTGCTGCTTTTTGTCGGTATAGCTTCGGCACAGGGCACAGTGACCGACGCGAAGTCCTACATCACAATCGACTCGTCGTGGTCATCCTTGAAGACGAAAGGCGAGGTAAATGGTGGCTGGGCGCGGGCTCACTGGTCAGGCGGAACGCCCCTAACAAGCCCAAACAGTTTCGCGTTGGTATGCGCCGACCGCGATGACTGTTTCAAACTGCCCAAGGGGGAGACCTTCGAGGCACGGTTGGTGGATAATCCCACCCTGAAATACAAGGCGGCAGGAAAACATGACCTGACGCTTGAGGTAAACCTTAAGGACGGAAGGCTAGGACGGTATCAGGTGAGCAAACTGGACGAAGCGGAACTTCAGATCGACCGGGAAGTGATTTCACCTGACCGTCATTACCTGCTTTTTAAAGCCCACTGGGCGGACGGACTGAATGCAGGCAAGTCGTTTCACCTTTACTGCAACCGGTTTCTCCCTGATTGCAAATCGCTGGAGGTCGGCTCCTACTACATGGAGACGCTGGCGACGGATGACGAGACAACGTATCGAGACCTCAGCTACAAAATCCACGGCAGGCAAAACCCGGATGATTTCGGTGTATACGGTGACGGTGCACCGCAAGCCGTCGCGCCGACGTCGCAGGAAAACTGAGCGCCCGGCGTTCCCGTCGTAGAACTTTTTCTCTAGTACAGAATTATCTGTCTCGAATTCGCCAGCCGAAAAGAAGAGCGGAACAGAATGTGATGCAAACTCTTCGCCTGTGATGAACCCTTGCAGATTTCCGCGTCACGACTAGTCCGCAAGGTATACTGGCTGACCATCTTCCGCCGAGGCGAAACAGGGGGCGAAAGGCCGCATAAAATGAAGTCGCGGCAGACACCCTTTCGAACCACCTGATTGGCGAGGGCTTGGAAAGTCCGAAATCACGCGACTTGGGTTGCGCAAGCAAGCCTGCTTCAGCCGCTTTGCTTGGCGGCGGCACGTTTGGGTTCGGAACGGTGTTTGAAGTCACACCCTAGCCTCAGCCGACAACAACACCTGCGTTTAACGCACCATCCGACCTTCAAGGTCAGCGGGATTGTTGCATATTTTCACAGTGTTCCTGAAGGAACACTCTTATGCACAAATGTGTATGTACGATAGCAGAAGTCGCTTGGAATCAGGGGGTTAGGGCGGGTTAGAGGGCGTCTGTTTTTGTTCTCCGCTTGTTCGCGGCGAAAAAAGGGCGAATGCATCGGCGGTGCTCGCCTATACGTTTCGCCGGACATCATAATCTGTGAATATAAATTTTGTTCTCTTGAGACGCGATTCCCTCAGCGGCTGAAGCCGGAATTTTTTTGACGCTTTACGGCACGACTGAAGTCGTGCCCTGATACGAAACTTGTGTATCGGCGGTGCTGGCAGAGTGCAGGGATCGGCGCCGAAGGGCGGCGCCTCAGGATGACAGTGTTGGGTGGGAATCATGGTCGTTCTTCCGGGGGTCACAGCAGATTCCTCCCGTTGGTCGGAATGACAATGCTGCAGTTTGGGATCAGTTCTTGGGCAGGCCGATTTTGGTTTCCAGGACGGCGAAGCGGGGGTCGGAACGGACTGAGCTGAACTGGGGATAAATGTTTAAGCCGATGAGCAGGCTGTCGCGTTCGCGATAGGCGATGTCGAGCCACTCGAAGGCTTTTTCCTTATCTCGGCGGTCGGCGTAGAAGCGTGCGATTTCAAATGGTGAAGCATAGCCGCCGTTCTTGCGGCGGTTTTCGTGGACGGCAATGACTTCGGTCAGACCCTGGGGCCATCCTCCGGCACGAAAGCCGTGCTCCAGGGCAGCGGCATTCTCCATGTTGGCTGCGACGCCGATCATTCGGCCATACGTACTCCATTCCTCGATGGCCTGCGGGTACATGCGCTTGTACCAGTATGCGTAGAAGAGGCAGTCGTGGGCGATGGCGAAGGAGGGACTGTCTTGAGTCAGTTGCTTACAGACGGCGATGCCCTGATCGTATTGACCGGCTTCGGCTAAGACGCCGCCGAGCACGCGGGTGATGACGGGCGACAGAGGATCGAGTTCGTGAGCGCGATTGATTTCGGCGATGGCTTCCTGATGGCGACCGAGCAGGCTCAGCTTCTCTCCATACCACTGATGAGCGGTGGCGTCGCTGGGATCGAGTTCGATGGCTTTCTTGAATTCGGATTCGCCGCCGGCGAAATCCCAGTCGTACTCCATCTCGCTGTTGCCCAACACAGCATGTGGACGCGCCATGGTCGGGTCAAGTTCCAATGCTCTGCGGGCAGCGGCATTGGACTTGGGGAAGGTTTCTCCGGGATTGACGTCGAAAAAATGCAGAACAGAGTAGGCTTCGGCGATGCCGGAATAGGCGAGAGCGTAGCCATGGTCTCTGGCGATGGCCTGATTGAAATAGGAGATGGCGGTTTCGAGATCGGCGCGAGTTCGCTTATTCCAGGCGTAACGTCCCTTTAGATATAAGGAGTAAGCTTCGGAATCCTGTGTGCCCTGTCTAGTGATCTGCAGCTTGTCGGCGCTGGTGAGCGACGAGCGCAGTTTCTCTGCAATGTCGCCGGCCATCTGCTGCTGCAACGAAATCAGGTCGCTGGTTTTGCCCGAATAGCGGTGGCCCCAGATTTCGGTATTGTCGCGGGTGTTGGTGATCTCGGTGCTGATTTCGATCGTATTGCCCTTCCGCATCATCCGTCCGCTGACAAGAACCGAGGCTCCGAGGCTGGTGCCGATGGTCTGAATGTCTACGTCTTTGCCTTTGTAGCGAAAGACGGAGTCGCGGGAGCGGACTTTCAGTTGGGGAATGTGGGCGAGTTCGCCGATGAGGGATTCGGTGATGCCATCGCTGAGATAGTCGGCATCCAGGTCTCCATTCACGTTGGTGAAGGGGAGCACAGCTACGGAATCGGCGGGAAGATAGAGATCCTTGGCCTGGGCATTTGTGGGCTGGCTTTGGGATTTGAAGCGGAACGGGTGCCGGGCCGAGGTGAAAGTCAGGATGAGTGCGGCGACGAGCAAAAGGGGAACAGTCCAGGCGGCGAGACGGGCAGGAGGCCAGTTGGTGGGCGGCGGAGTCGTCTCTGCTGCGATCGCCGGAGCGAGGGTGACGACTGGCACCTTCGGGGCCGACTGCACGGTCGCTCGCGCGAGATCTGTTTTGGGCTCGTCAACTTCTGCGGAAGACGAATCGTCGGCGTCGAGTTCATCGCTGCGTCCCTTAAGCCAGTCGACTAATTCGTTGGCATAGGCGAAGACAGCGCTGCGGCCGCCGCCGGGCAGACGATGCACCGGCAGTCCGCGCTCGGTTTCCCAGCGCTTGACCGTACGTTCGGCGCGGCCCAGGAAGGAGGCAATCTCCTTCCACGAGTCCAAGCGCTTCCCAGGGAGTGGTTCGCGACTCGATGCCATAGAAATGACACGTCATGGCCCTAAACGGCACGACACGTCTCTTGCCGGCGGGGAGCTAGGCCGCCATAGTATAGCGCGTCCCAGAACCATTTGACCTCGCCCGAACGGGCCGTCTGGATAGGAAGTATGGGCCACACCCAGGGCTGTTGAAATGTCTGAAATCAACAATTTAGGAGAAATACTGATGTCTACGCGCCACATTGCCCGTTTCGTTCTTGCTGTGGTTTTCTGCCTGGCATTGATTGCCGGCGCGATTTCGGCGCAAGCGCAGACCTATAAGGTGCTCTACACGTTCGGCAACGTCTCACTGGATCCGATTGTGCCGTATGGTGCGATTGCCCAAGGGCGCGACGGCAGTCTTTACACGACCTCAATTGGCGGCGGAGTCGGCAATGTCGGCACCGTGTTTAACGTGTCTCCATCGGGCACGATGACCCTGGTTTTCTCGTTTAACTACGATCCGGGGAACGATCCCCTGAGCGGCGTGACCCTTGGTTCCGACGGCAACTACTACGGGACCACAAAGTTGAACGGCGAAGGCCCGGGGACCGCGTGGCAAGTAACGCCGACCGGCACAGGCACCGCTCTGCACTACTTTGGAAACTCCGGCGACGGGGCATGTCCGTGGGCGGGACCGATTGAGGGGACGGACGGCAACTACTACGGAACAACGACCACGGTTTGCGGCTTCGGCAGTCTGAGCACCATTTACAAGCTCACCAGCACCGGCACACTGACCACCCTGTATACGTTCACCGACGGCAGTAACGTGACAGCTGCCCTGATTCAAGCCACCGATGGCAACTTCTACGGCGTGACCGAGAGCGGCGGAGCGAATGGCGATGGCGAGATATTCAAGATGACGCCGTCGGGCGCGGTCACGACTGTTCACAGCTTCGCCGGATCGGATGGAAACCAGGCGTACTCGGCGCTGATCCAAGGCACCGACGGCAATCTTTATGGAGTCGCCTACGCGGGCGGAACCTCCAATAAGGGCGTGGTCTTCAAGTGCTCGACCACTGGCACCTACTCCGTGCTCTATAACTTCACCGGAAGCAGCACCGACGGGGGCGCGCCCTCTGGCCTGATGCAGGCGTCCAGCGGGACTCTCTATGGCGGGGCGCAGATCGGTGGGGCGTCGAATGCAGGAACGCTTTACAGCATCTCGACCAGCGGGACGTTCAAGCTTCTGTACAGTTTCGGTGGGGCGAACGGAGCGGATCCGAGTTCTCCGTTGAAGCAGAACACGAATGGAATTCTCTATGGCGTCACCTACCAGGGAGGCAATACGAGTTTGTGCGGGGGCTCGGGATGTGGAGTTTTCTACAGCCTGAACATTGGCGCGAAGCCATTTATCAGGTTGTCGAGCACGTCGGGAAAGGTGGGATCGCAGGTCGGTATCTTTGGGCAGGGATTCTCGTCGTCATCGGTGGTGAAATTCAACGGAGTGCAGGCAACGAAGACCACGCTGACGGGAACAACTTATCTGACGGCGACGGTGCCAACAGGAGCGGTGGATGGCTATGTGACTGTGACCACCGGCTCAACCACGCTGACCAGCACGAAGACGTTTACGGTTCACAACTCGTGGGGCCAGGGCGCGGCGATACCGGTGCCGGTGATCTGTCCGGCAGTGGGATTCATCGGGGGAAAGATTTATGTGGTGGGAGGCGGGAACGGCACCGTCCCGGTGGGCAACAATCAGGTGTACAACACAGCGAACAATACGTGGAGCACGGCCGCGGCGATGCCGACGCCGGTGGGGTGCGCGGCGTACGCCGTGGTGGCGGGCATCCTGTACGTGATTGGTGGTTCGCCAACCAACACAACCTTTACCGACACAGTGCAAGCCTATGATCCGGCGACCAACACGTGGTCCACAAAAACGCCGATGCCGATTGCGCGCGGGAGCATTCCCGCGGCGGTGGTGGATGGGAAGTCGATCTACGTCATGGGTGGAAATGGAACGACGTTGAGACTCGACAATCTCGAAAAGTATGACACGACAACCGACACGTGGACCGAAGAGTCCCCGCTGCTGGTTGGCAGGTCGGAGACGACCGGGGGACTACTGGGAACCACGATCGTCTCCTCTGACGGAGATACAAATTCGGGGCCCACGGGCGACACCGAGGCCTATGACGTTTCGACCAACACGTGGAGCGAACTGACGGCAGATCCGACGGCGAGAGGCGGACCGTGCTTTGCGGCGATTTCCGGCCAGTTGTATCTGGCGGGAGGAAATAACCCAGGCGGGGGAGTGATCAGTCTAACCGAATCCTTCAACCTTAATGCCGACAAGTGGACGACGCTGCTCTCGATTCCAAACGCGGTGGAGTGGTCGGGTTCGACCGTGGCGAACGGCCAATTGTACTGCTTTGGGGGCACACCGAACAACGGGACGACAGCAGACAACTACGTGCAGATTTATCAGCCGTAGATTTGCGATTCATCTCGCCTCCCAGGCCGTCCCGTAATGAGGCGGCCTTTCTTTCTTGCTAAAGACTTGAGGTGGTTTATGTAACAGGCGTGGGTGTTGAAAAAGTCACGTCGATTAGCGGGATGAGATTCAGCAGAAGCATGTTAGAAGAAAGTGATCTGCTCATGCTCTGTTGGATTCTTATCGCTGGAGGCCTGCTGATCATGATGGG
>Ga0302320_10013396_pt1 | contig 17149 bp, 11 predicted proteins | sample Bog_T0_3_FD_202130 | JGI IMG/M metagenome (GOLD analysis project Ga0302320, IMG submission 202130) | Peat permafrost microbial communities from Stordalen Mire near Abisko, Sweden - Bog_T0_3 | ecosystem: Environmental > Terrestrial > Soil > Wetlands > Peat | place: Sweden: Abisko, Stordalen Mire... | reverse complement strand
CGGAAATACGATCGCTTTGTAGGTCTGGCCGCTTAGATTCTTAAAGCCGCCGTTCTCAATCGTAGCTACCGAGCTCAACGACTGTTCGTCGAAATAATCCCAGTCCACCTGGTGCTCGAGCAGCTGCCATCCCAGCTTCGTTGTACTCTTGTCGGCATCGGTATCGCCCATCCAGATGCTGTTGCCCGGATGATAGAGGCCTACCTGCGCCGCGGGACGGCCTGTCGACATTAAGTATCCGCCTCGATTGGTGTACCAGGCAATCATGGGCGCTTGCGGCGGAATCGCGGGAGGTCCGGCTGACGGGCTCTCTGCGGGTCCGCCGCGCAGGATCGGAACCCGGATCTGTAACGCGGTGACGCCCCGGACCAGCTGGAAATCAAGCTGATATTTCCCATCGATTCCTGCGCCGCCGCCTTCTTCGGACCAAACCTTAGGCCTGCCGAAAAGGTGCGCCGCCGAAGAAGCAAGCTTAGGGAAATTATTGTTGATATTCCAGGTTCCGTCTGGCCGATGCACCGCATCCGGCACCAGTTGCGTCAGGTTATCGATTCCCGGTACTTCTACATACCGGTTATCGCGGAAATAATCGCCTTCGCTGCGTTCGAGCGCAACCATCGTCTCTTCGTGATTCAGATGAACCAGATACTCGACGTTGTACTTCCTGCACCACTCCGCCTGCTCGCCGAAGAAGGAACTGCGGAAAATGTTGCTCCACACATCGTAATAATCGGCGTTGGCCCGGCGTGTCTCCTCGGTGGGTTTCCGCGAAAACCAAAGCGGAATGTAAGGCGCCAGGTCATAGCCCTTCTGTCTTTGAAATTCTTCAAGAAGCCGGGGAGTCCATGGAATGAATCCGCTGTAATCGGGCTCGTCGCCGAAGAACCCAAGAACGATCTTGCCAAAATCGTCGGCTACAGCCTGGCGATAGGTCTCATGCGTAATCTTGAGAAAGGCCCTTGTAGCTTCCGGATCCAGATAATCGATCAGTGAATAGAGGCTGTCCTTGGCTCTTGTGCCGTCCTCCCGATTGAAATTCCTGGTAGGCGAACTCACAAAAATGTGCCGCACAAAGACCACTTCCCAGGAAAAACGCGGCTCGTTGGGCGTCGAACCTTCCGGCGGTACGGTCCACTTCAGTTGCCCGGCCGATGGCAAAGCAATCGGAACGATTCCCTGAACCTGCTGATCCGGGGAAGACTTCAGCGCCATGATCGCCAGCGTGTCTGAGGGCACCGGCATCTGCAGTGTTTGTCCCGGCATCACGTGTACGCGTATATCGGCGACGATGCCCTGCATCCCGAGTTCAGGGTACTGTTTGCTGATCTTGCCTCCAGCAAAGCCGCTCGGATAGTCCGATTCATCCTGGATCCAAAGCCGCATGCCCCGTTTCGCCGCTTCCTGAACCGCGAACTTCACCTGGCTCATGTGCTCGGGCGTAAGATACTTCGGTTCGCCGCGGCCAGGCGACATATTCACCACGAAGATGCCGTTGGCTGAAAGCCGGTCGAAGTCGCGAACGATCCGCTGCCTCACCTCGTTCGGGTCCGGACCGTTCCAGCTGGCAAATGGCTGGATGGCGCCGTACTCGTGAGGCGGCGTCTTAAAGTTTGCGGCGACATCGCGTATTGACGGGAACGTGATTTGCTGCCACGGGCGCTGGGCAAGCAAAACCGCGGCAAGCAGGAAGCAAAACAGAACCTTCGTGACAGGCTTCATGACGAAACTCCGTCCAAGAGTATATCCGCGAAACCATCCGAACGAAATCGCTGCCCGGAAATGACAGAATGTGGGATGGGAGTGATCTTAAGGCGCCGCTTCGAAATCACCGGCATCGTTCAGGGCGTCGGCTTCCGGCCGTTCATATATAACCTGGCCCGTGAATATGCGCTCACCGGCGCGGTCTGGAATCATACCTCGGGCGTAACCATTGAAGCGGAGGGCGAAACCGAAGCCCTGAACCATTTTGCCCAGGCGGTGATGGAACGATTGCCGCCTCTTGCTCTGATCGATGGCATTATTTCCGTGGAGATCGCTCCCACCGGCGACACAAGCTTCATAATCCTTGCAAGCGAGAGCGCTGCGTTCGAAAGTACTCCGGTTTCCCCCGACATGGCCACCTGCGACGATTGTCTCCGCGAACTGAACAACCCCGCCGATCGCCGCTACGGTTATCCCTTTATCAACTGCACCAACTGCGGTCCCCGCTTCACCATCATTCGCAACCTCCCGTACGACAGGCCTGCAACCACCATGGCCGCGTTCCCCATGTGCCTTGCCTGCGAAGCCGAGTATCACGACCCATCCAATCGCCGTTTTCATGCTCAGCCCAATGCCTGCCCAGTCTGCGGCCCCAATGTGGCTCTTGAAGATCTTACGGGCACCGCCGCGATTAAACGAACCCGTGCCTTGCTCGCGCAGGGAGCAATCGTTGCCGTGAAGGGCATCGGCGGTTTTCATTTGGCCTGCGATGCCACGAACAACGCTGCGGTGCATCTGCTGCGAGAGCGCAAGAATCGTTTCGAACAGCCCTTCGCGGTAATGACGCGCGATCTCGCGGCGGTTCGCCGAATCGCCGAAGTCGACGATGAAGAGTCGCATCTGCTCCTGTCCAGGCAGCGCCCGATCGTGCTGTTGCGCAAGCTCTCAGAGAGCCCTCTTGCCGAGTTCGTGGCGCCCGGCAATGGCTATGTAGGGGTGATGCTGCCCTACTCGCCTCTGCATCATCTGCTCGTCGGCGAGAACCCGCTTGTGATGACTTCCGCCAATCCCTCCGGCCAGCCCATCGTTCGCGAGAACGCCGAAGCCTGCCAACGCCTCTCCCATCTCGCCGACGCATTTCTCACTCACAATCGCGACATCGAAGTAGTCTGCGACGATTCCGTGGTCCGCACCTTTGAAGGCCGCGAAATGCCCCTGCGGCGTTCGCGCGGCTACGCACCCATGCCCGTGCGTCTTCCTCCGGAGTCGCCGAGCATACTCGCTGTCGGCGCCGAATTGAAATCCACCTTTTGTATCGCGAAGGGCCACTTCGCTTATCTGAGCCAGCACATCGGCGACATGGGCACTCTCGAAACCCAGCGCGCCTTCGAGCGAGCGCTCGATCATATGCTGCGGCTCTTCCGTGTCGAACCGGTCCGTGTCGTCTGCGACCTTCATCCCGGCTACCATTCGGCGCACTGGGCCGCGGAATATGCGCAGCGAAAAGGACTCGAACTCCAGGCCGTCCAGCACCATCACGCGCATGTTGCTTCGCTCATCGCCGAATCCGCGCTTCCGCTGGAAACTCCGATCATAGGCATCGCTTTCGACGGCACCGGTTACGGCACCGACGGCGCTATCTGGGGCGGGGAAGTGCTGATCGTCCGCGGCAATACCTTCGAACGCTTCGCCCACCTGGGCTACGTTCCCATGGCGGGCGGCGACGCATCCGTGCGAACGCCCGCGCGCACTGCATTGTCTTACTTGCGCGCCGCCGGAATCCCGTGGGACACCGACCTTCCCTGCGTCGCCGCCTTCACCCCCAGCGATTTGAAGCTCCTCGAACGCCAGTTGGAGCGCAACCTGAATTGCCTCGAAACCAGCAGCATGGGCAGGCTCTTCGATGCCGTCTCCGCCCTGATCGGCGTCCGCCAGCGCGTCAGTTACGAAGGCCAGGCCGCAATCGAACTCGAATCCCTGTGTGAAGGCCGCCGCGCGCATCCCTATTCCGCAGCTACACTCGACCCCGCTCCCCTGTTACAAGCCGTCATAGAAGACCTGCGAGCCGGAATGCCTCGTGAACAAATCGCCGCCGCCTTTCACGAAACCATCGCGCAATGGATTGTGAACATCAGCCGCCAGGCTCGTGAAAACACCGGCCTGAACCGGGTCGGCCTCACCGGCGGAGTATTCCAGAACCTCACTCTGCTCCGCCGCGCCGTCGAACTCCTCCGCACCCAAGCCTTCGAAGTCCTCACCCACCGCATCGTTCCCGCTAACGACGGCGGCCTCGCGCTCGGCCAGGCCGCTCTTGCCATCCTCGCGCATGGCCGCGATACCCTGTAACGATGCAATGGTATGAAGACGAAGTCCGCGCCCTTGAGCGCCGCATCGTCTCCGTCAACGGTAACCGCCCGCCTGTTTTCTACGGAAGCTCCTCCATCCGGCTCTGGGAAACTCTCGCCGATGACGTCGGCCCGGCTGTCCTCAATCTCGGCTTCGGCGGCTCAACCCTCGAAGCCTGCGACTACTTCTTTCCCCGCCTCGTGCCCCCGGTCCATCCTCGCTCGATCATGCTCTACGCGGGCGATAACGACCTCGGCGACGGCCGCACCGTCCAGCAGGTCTTCGGGTATTTCCGTTCGCTTGCCGACAAAGTCCGCGCCTCGCTCGGTCCCATCCCCTTTGGCTTTATTTCGATTAAACCCAGCCCCGCGCGCTTTTCCATCGTCGACCGCATCCGCGCCGTCAACGAACTGGTTCGCCGCGACATTGAATCCCGCCCCGGCGGCTATTACATCGACGCGTTTTCCGCCATGCTCGATTCGTCGGGCAAACCCGTGCCCGCGTTCTACACCGCAGACGGTCTGCACATGAATCGCAAGGGCTATCTTCTGTGGAGCAGCCTCCTCGCCTCGCATCGCAATCAGATCTTCACAGAGTAATTGTCATCCTGGAACATAAACCTGCTTAATCTTGGTGCAGGTGAAGCGTCAGTATCACAAATGGCTCAGCGTCTCTCGGGGCCGCGACATGGAACTCCTGAGCTTCGGCCACGCCGGAGCCAAAGTGCTCGTCTTCCCCACCCGCGAAGGCCGCTTCTTCGACTATGAAAACTGGGGACTCGTTCACGCCCTCCAGCGCCCCATCGAAGACGGCCTCATTCGCCTCTTCTGCGTCGACGGAATCGATTCCGAAAGCCTCTACTGCCGGTGCGTTCCTCCGCCCGCCCGCATTGAGCGCCATCGCCAGTATGAGCGCTACATCCTCGATGAAGTAATTCCCTTCATGGCCGCGGAAAACGGCGTGCCGTTCCTGATCGCGCACGGATGCAGCATCGGCGCCTGGCATGCCATGAGCCTCGCGTTACGCCATCCCTGGCTGTTCTGCAAAGTGGTCGCCCTGAGCGGACGCTATGACCTCACCCGTTGCTATGGCCCCTTCGAAGATCTCTTCAGCGGCCATTACGACGACAACGTCTACTTCATCAACCCCAACCACTTCCTGCCGAACCTCAACGACCCCTCTTACCTCGACCCTCTGCGCCGCATGGAGATCACGCTCGCGGTCGGCGAGCACGACCCGTTCCACGAAAGCAATCGCCAACTCAGCCATGCGCTGTCGGAAAAGGGCGTTGCCCACCGCCTCGCCATCTGGCCGGGTGAAGCGCATCGTGCCCGCTACTGGCGCGAAATGGTCCCGCTCTACCTCTAAGCCCGTTCCAGCGTCGCGCCCAGCAGGGCGATCACGATGCCATACAGGCTCGCTCCCACTTTCATCGATGCCAAAGCCTTGTCCGAATTAAGCGGAAGATACAGGATGCTGGCCGCGCCTCCGTTCACCGCGCGGCCCTTCCCCTTGAACGTCGCCGCATCCAGGATTCTTGTCAGCCCGGTCCTCAGATCCACGCGCGGCGGCAGCGGCGCATCGTTAATCGAAAGATAGTCGTCCAGCAGATAATCCTGTTCGACAGGCCACCACGTCTCCGGATTTCTCAACACCAGATCCGCCTTCATGCCATCGCTATACGAAACGGTCACGCGCCCATGCTCCATGCGGCTCGCCTGCGGAAATGTCACGCCGGTCATCAGCAGATAAATCCCTTTGGCCTTGCCGCTCAACGCAATCTCAGCGGCTTCCCGGTCCATCTTCCATTGCGATACGAACAAACAGTTCGGAGCCGCGCCGGCAGGTGTCGCGAACGGCACGCCCAGCGGAGTCTTCAATGTTCCCCCCGCCGCGCGCAAACCTGAATCATCTACCTTCGCGGTCATATCCATGTTGGCCCACCCACCCACCAGTTGCTCCGGAATCGCCAGCGAGCAATACGGCGACCGCGGCTCCGTATAAGGCCTCGTGAAGATCTCGTTGATCTGATGCTTCATTAACGATGTTAGATCGACCGGCTCCACCCGCCCCGCAGGCGCCGGCGCGGCAGAGAACGGCATCGGCTCTTTCACACGAAACGAGATCGGCAGAGCCCACTGACAATCGCCCTGCCGCATGTTCGCGAACACAGTATGGAATCCCGCAACTGCCGTGCGCCCCCCGGCCAAACAATTCTGCGGATCTTCAATCTGCGCCAACTCGACCCGCGCGGTCAGCGTCAACGGCTCACCCATCGCCATTTCCCGATCCGCCGGAATCGCCACAGGAGCCTCGCCGCTCCACTCGATCTCGACCTTCCACGAACTCGCCGCCGGCATCGAAAGCTTAAGCAAGGGCTCTCCCACCGCGCTCGGATCGAATGCCGCAGAAGCACCGCCACTCACCTTCGGCAACCTTGTAGTTCGCGCCCGAAGCAGCAGCGTCAACGCCGCGGGTTTCTGAAATCGACTGTTGATCTCATACCGGTCGACCACCCCCTCACGCCGAAAACTGAAATCCAGGTCCGGATGCCGCAGCGACGCCTGCTTCCAATCGCCCGGGTAACCTGGCCGGATCGTCAGCGTTCCGTTCAGCATATCCGGCCGAAACCCAAATAACCCTTCGGTCAAAGCCCGCGCCGTCATTCCTGTGGGATCGCCAAAATCCCTCTGCGCTTCCTGCCGATGCGCATCGAGTTCGGACGTCATATGGAAATCGCCCGGCGCCAACCCCATATACATCGAGTCCAGCAGATTGCCCTTGAACAGCAGAAACGCTTCATCCGCCAGGCCCGCCTGCCACATCGCCAGCGCCGTGTGCATGTTCTCGCCCAGCGCCAGCAGGTTCAGCGACCACAAATAGGGCGTCCAGTCCGAACACGAAAGCAGATACCATCCGCCCTCCGGCACACCCGCGCCATGCACCGGAATCTTCTTTAGAGCCGCAAGCCGTTCCGCCACCATCTGCCATGCCTGCCGCGGTGAAGGCGCCTCGCTGTCGATCGTGTGATACACCGTCCACAGCGCCGGATTCGTGTACACGGTCTGCTTACCCAGCACGTCTTTCGACTCCGCATAAGCGCCCTGACCGCTTACCCAGAGATGCTTCTCAATGCCCTCGGCAATCAGCGCCGCTTCCTTCTCATAAGGCGCGGCGTCTTCGCCCAGCGCCCGCGCCAGCCTCGCAGCCATCCGGAACGCGAACAGATTGTATGCCGAAGAATGCGTCGCGCCCCCGCCGTTGTATTGCAGATTGTCGCTGGCCCAAATCGCCGCATAGGCCTCATAGAGCGGCAGTCCCCCGAAATCGCGCCGGAACAACCGCTGCTCCCATGCCAGATGACGCTCGAACGCCGGCCAGATCTCGCGCGCAAACTCCACGTCGCCCGTCCACCGCAGATACCGCAGAAATACGTCGAAGAACACCATGTTCATGTCATAGTGGTTGCCCGAAATGTCCCCGTTCTGGTGCAGCACGCCTTCCTTGCGGGCAAGATGTGATGTCGGATCCGGCGGACCCGTCACCGGCGAATGCGCGTCGCTCACCGGCGTCACGTTCTGCTTCTTCACCCAGTGCCGAATCTGCTGCCGCAGCCGTTCATGATTGCCCAGCGACGCCAGGCAATAAGGCCCGCGCCATCCCGCCAAAGCCCCGCGCCATGCCACGCAGCCATGCATCACGCACTGTTGCTCCGCGTCCCAAAGCGCATCCGCCGCAATGCTGAGCGCGGCGCCGGTCGCGTCGATCCACGGGTCGTCGGTCGCGACCTTCAGAGTGCCTGCGATCTGTGAAACCTCTTTGCTGCGCGCATCCCAGTCGATCGCGGCATTGCCGCGAAGATGCTGGATCGTCAGCAGGAGGGGAGTGCTGTTTAACTTCACCGATCCCGTAAGAATCGAAAGCCCGGCCGCACTCCTCGCTCGCGGCTCGCTCCATTCGCTGAAATCCGCCACCCTCAGCAGCGAACCCACCGGGAACACCAGCCGCATGTCCGCACTCGGGCTATTCAATAAAGCCGAGTTCCCCCCAATCGTGAATCGATTGTCCGAACACTCCTCCGCCCGAACCTGAAAGAACTTCGACACCGGCTCGTTCTCGCATCCGATATCGCCATTGCGATTACCCTTGCGCCCGCTGACGCCCCCAAACGCCCAGGTCAGCGACACCGAAGCCGGTACATCCCGGGTCTCCACCCGCAGCATGAACCCCGGACCCGTGCCCGTCGTCAAAGCCTCTACGCCCAGCGACCCCGAACCCAGCAAAGGATCGCGAATCTCATAAATCATCCGACCTGGCCGATACCGCGCCACAACTTCGGCCGCCTGCGACAACCACTTCGACCCGCTCGCCGAAGCAATCCCTACCTTCAGGTTCCCGCCATGCCCCGGCAAATAAAAAGAGAACTCCGGCAGATCCCCCGCATCCACGCGAAAGTTGATGTTCTGCCCATAAAGCGGTCGATTGAAAAACTCGCCGCCATTGCGAATCACAAAATCCCCATCGACCGGCCGATAGCGCAAAGGCCGAGCCGTATGCCCCATCATCAAAGGCTTCACCCCGCCCGTGATTGCCTTAGGCGGAGGCATCACGAAAGCCCCCTCGGCATTCGTCTGCGCATCGATCGGCAACCCGCCGGCCGCTAAGGCCGTCGCACCGGCCATGAATTTACGACGTGTAAGGTTTTCGAGGGCACTGCTCACACAAGCAGCATAACCGAAATGCGTCGGGACAGCAGCGCGCCGCTATAGAGTTGGAGTTCCGGTGATTCGGCTATAGAGAACGTCCGGGTCAAGATCCGCTCCGTTTGGCCACGTGATCGTCCCCAGTTCTGGTTCGACGCGAAACTCCGCGAAGTACGCAATATCCCTTAGGGGTTCAAACACGCCACGAAAACTGAGATCCTGCGCCAGATCGACGACACCCTCGACGCCATCCTCAAACGCCGGGTGCAGCCGATATTCTCCGAGCGCCTTCGCCGCAACGATATCCTTAAGCATTTCTTACTCCAGAGGCGCGATAGGTCTAAGCTCTGCCTGGGCTCGCGCGAGGTTCCTCGACCAGTTCATCGCGGTGGGATGCTGCCCATTCCGTAACCAGACCATCGCCCGCGGCGAAAGACTGCCGCGCAAGACGGCAAAATTGTCGATTGCGATAAGCGCTTTTTGGCCCGAGTAGCGACGTGGAAGTGCGGCGGATCGTGATCGTTGTAATACATTTGAACTGTTATACCGAAGAACCGGCTGATCTCAGGCATCCTGCAACTTTCCTGCAACATAATCTCACGTCCGGTTGCCACGGTCACAGACTTATCCTTTTCCTCCCCTGCTCCACATTAGGCAACAACGCCGTCAACAACCCAATCGCCGGCAAAAACGCACAGACCCGATACACAAACCCTATGCTGGTCATATCCGCCACCTTGCCCAATACCGCCGCCCCAATCCCCGCCATCCCAAATGCCAGCCCAAAGAACATTCCCGAGATCATTCCGATCCTCCCCGGAACCAGCTCCTGTGCATAAACCAGAATCGCCGAGAATGCCGACGAGAGAATCAACCCAATCACCACGGTCAACACCGCTGTCGTTCGCAACCCAACATAAGGCAGCGCCAGAGTAAACGGCAGAACCCCCAGGATCGAAGCCCAGATCACATACTTACGACCGATCCGATCTCCTGCCGGACCGCCAATCAAAGTGCCCGCCACCGTCGCCCCCAGAAACAAAAACAAATACAACTGAGCATCCCTCACCGGCACATGAAACTTAGCAATCAAATAGAACGTGTAGTAGCTCGAAATACTTGCCATATAAAAATACTTCGAAAAAATCAAAGCAATCAGAATCGTTATGGAAAATGCCACTGTACGCGGAGGTAATGAAGACATCTCCGGCGCTGCCGCCGCCTTCTTCGCCCGCTCCGCCTGATGGGCTTTGTACCACGCACCCACCCGCGCCAGAATCGCCATTCCTGTCAGCGCTGCTACCGAAAACCAGGCCAGACTCCGCTGCCCATGCGGCACCACAACAAACGCCGCCAGCAGCGGCCCCAGCGCCGTCCCGCCATTCCCACCCACCTGAAACAACGACTGCGCCAGCCCATGCTGCCCGCCCGACGCCATTCGCGCCACCCGCGAAGACTCCGGATGGAAAATCGAAGACCCCATCCCGATCAGCGCCGACCCCAGCAGCAGCACTCCATACGAAGGCGCCGCCGAAAGTACCAGCAGCCCCGTCAGCGTAAAGCACATCCCGGCCGAGAGCGACCACGGCTTTGGGTGCTTGTCCGTATACATCCCGACCACCGGCTGCAACAGCGAAGCGGTGATCTGATACGTCAGCGTAATCAGCCCGATCTGCGAAAAATCAAGATGGAACGACGCCTTCAGCAGCGGATAAATCGCCTGAATCAACGACTGGTTCACGTCATTCAGCAAATGGCAGAAGCTGATCGCCGCAAGAATACCGAAGGAAGTTCTGGACCGGTTGGACAGACCTCCAGTTTACAAACGACCGAAATCGGACACTTTGTTCTCGGGACTGAACACCCCCGAGGTCGCCAACTCCCTGCAAACGCCCATTTGGCTTTGGCCGCAGGCTTGCACCGCCGGAAGCTTGCGCATCCCCGTCATTCTCCTGCTCATGAGCTCGGCCGTGCCCGCGCAGATCTCAATCACAGCGCCTCCGGAACAACGTTTGATCGGCCCGGTCCTGCGCCCCTTCCACATCCAGCGCCGCATCGTTTCCCCCGCACGCCTCAGCGACACTCCGCGTCTGGAATCGCTGGTGAAAAGCGGCAACCTCTACCTCACCGTCAACGACGTCGCCGCGCTCGTCCTCGAAAACAACCTCGATATTGAAATTCAGCGCTATGGACCTTTCATCGCCCGCGAAGTGCAGCGGCGCGCCGAGGCCGGCGGTTTTCTCCGCAACGCCAGTACTCCCCTGCTCGCCGGGCCTGTAAGCGTGAGTACCGCCGGAGTCAGCACCAATACCGGCGGCCTCGCGGGCGGCGCGGGACTCAGTTCCGGCGGCGGAATCGTCTCGCAGATCGGACCCGTCCCGCCCAACCTCGATCCTAATCTGTACGCCGGCTTTTCCCTGGGCCACAGCACCACACCCCTCACCAACACGTTGCTCAGCCAGACCACGGCGCTCACTAATGACTACCGCCAGCTTGCCCTGCAGTACAGCCAGTCTTTCCTCACAGGTACCTACGTCCAGCTCACCTACGTGAGCTATCGCAGCTTTGAAAACAGCCCCAGCCTGCTGCTCAATCCTTCCACCAGCGGCTATGCCGACTTCTACATCCAGCAACCGCTCTTACAAGGCCTAAGCCGCGCCGTCAATGGCCGCGATATTAAGGTGGCTCAGAATAACCTCAAGGTCACCAGCCTCCAGTTGCAGCGCCAGGTATCTACCACCGTATCCGCCGCGCTCAACCTCTATTGGGACCTGGTAACCTTCCTCGATAACGTGCGCATCGGTGAACAGGCCCTGGCCGCGGCCGAAAAACTCTATGAGGACAATCGAAACCAGGCCAAAATTGGCTCGCTCGCCGCCATTCAGGTAACTGCCGCCGCAGCCGCCGTCTCCGCCGCGAAGGAAGAACTGCTCATCGCGCAAACCAACGTTGCCCAACAGGAGACCATCCTGAAGAACACCCTCAGTCGCACCGGTTCGTCCGCGGCCTGGCTCGACGATATCCACATCCTTCCCCTCGACCATATAGAAATTCCCAAAACCGACGATATCCGCCCCGCCGCCGAACTTATCAGCACCGCTCTCGCCGATCGCCCCGATATCGCCCAAAGCCGCCTGAACGTGGATAGCAGCCGAATCTTTCTGAAGGGCAGCAAAAACAACCTTCTTCCCAGCCTCAATGCCTTCGCCGATCTCGAGAACTCAGGGCTCGCAGGACCGGCCAATCCCACCTTTAACGGAAGCGGCGGCTCAGCACCCGACCCATATTTTGTCGGCGGCTACGGCAACTTCGTCTCGCAGATTTTCCGGCGCAATTTCCCCAATTATTCCGCCGGCTTCTCACTTAACATCCCTTTCCGCAACCGCGCCGCCCAGGCCGACTACGTTACCGACGAACTGCAGCTGCGGCAGTCTGAGCTTCAATTGCAGCGGCTGGTCAATCAGGTCGGGGTCGAAGTGAAGAACGCCGTCATCGGCCTTCGCCAGGCTCGCACCCGTTACGAAACAGCGGTCAACACCCGAACCCTGGGTCAACAGAACCTTGAAGCCCAGCAGGACATGTTTAAATACGGCGCCGTCGCCGATGCAACCCTGGTCATCCAGGCCCAGAAAGACCTTGTTGCCGACGAGACCGCTGAAATTCAGGCAATGGCGAACTACACCCACGCGCGGATCGCGTTCGATGAAGCGACCGGTCAAACCCTCGCCGTCAACCACATTTCCATGCAGGAAGCCGCCACCGGTCAGGTTCTGAGGCATTCCGTGATTCCCGAACAGGTGGGCAAATGAGACTTCTTCTCATGGCCGGATTCTGCACGCTCTGCAGCGCCCAGGTTTCGCACATCGCACGCCCTTATGAAGCGGCCCCGGTGCCGCCCGTGAAGCTGAATAACTCGGACCGCATCGGAACCCTGATGCGCGCCGGCAAGCTCTACCTGTCGCTGCAGGACGCCATCGCTCTCGCCATCGAAAACAACCTCGATCTCGAAATTGCGCGCTACGGTCCCCTGCTTGCCGCGTCCGCTCAGAACCGCGCTGACGCCGGCGGGCCCTATCGCGGCGTCCCCAGCGGTTCGGCTCAGATTTCGAGCGTAGACAGCGGCCTCGGTGTCGCCGGCAGTATTCAGGCCGCCGGACTGGGCGGAGGCGGAGGCAACAGCGGAGGAGGCGGAACAGGAGGCGCCGCTATCGAACAGATCGGACAGGTTACCCCTAACCTCGATTCCGTCCTGACAAACTCAACGGCCTTTTCGCACATCACTCAGCCCCAGGTCACTACTGTCCTGAGCCAAACCAACGCCCTGGTTCAGTCGAAACACACCTACACTACTCTTCTCCAGCAAGGTCTTTTAACCGGGGGCACACTGCAGATCACAGACTACGAGCAATCGGTCAAAGAGAACGCTCCCAGCGATGTTCTCAATCCTGCTCTGGCGCCCTACCTCAGCATCTCTATTTCCCACAATCTGCTTCAGGGCTTTGGCATTCAGCTCAATAACCGGGATATTCGAATCGCAAAACTGAACGCAGCAGGGTCCAAGGAAACCTTCCGCTCACAGCTCCTTGACCTTGTTGCCAACGTTCAAAACCTGTATTGGGACTTAGTCGCCGCTAACGACACCGTGAAAGCCCGTAAGCAGGCCCTGGACATCGCTCAGAAATTCCGTGACGATACCAAAGCCGAAATAGACCTGGGGGCACTGGCCCGTGTCCAGCTTCCGGCCGCCGAAGCCGAACTCGCTCTCCGCAGTCAGGACCTCATCATCGCCGACAGCACAGTTACCGCTCACGAGATTCGACTTAAAGATCTTCTCAGTCGCCACAACGACATCGCTTTTGACAGCGCGCCGATAGTCCCGCTCGACTACATCGACGTGCCTGCGCAGGAAGATCTGCCCCCGCTGCGCAAACTGGTCGAAATCGCATTGAGTAAGCGACCCGATGTCGCCGTGTCAGACATTCGCGATACAACCCAAAAGATTTCGTCCGCGGGCACTGCCACGCAATTGCTGCCCAGCCTCTCGGTCGGCGCAACTCTCACCGATCGCAGCGCCGCCGGTACTCCCCAGGCCTCATCCGGCGTCCCGCCCAGTTCTTTCTTCGTCGGGGGCTATGGCACCGCGCTCGGCCAGATCTTTCGACGCGATTTCCCCAGCGAATCCGCGCGCGTCAGCATTTCGCTCCCCATCGGCAACCGCGCTGCACAGGCCGATTACGGAATCGATCTGCTCGCCATCCGGCAGTCGGACGTGCAAAGCCTGCGCGACAACAACCAAATCGTGGTGGATATCTCGAATCAGGTAATCGGCCTGCGCCAGGCGCGAGCCCGCTATGCCACTGCCTCCGAAACCCGCCGCTTGCAGGAACAGTTACTCACTGCCGAACAACAGAAATTCGCCTTTGGCCAAACCAAAACCACTGCGGCCCTGATTGCGGCGCAGCGCGCGCTGGTCTCCGCTCAGACGGCGGAAATCAACGCGCTCACCAGCTACGCCCACGCCAAAGCATCTCTCGACCAGGTGCTTGGCCAAACCCTCGAAGCCAACCACATAGACCTGGACAGCGCCCCTGGCGTCCCTTAACCGCCCTTAACTCTCCAGAACAGCGTTAACGGTAATCGAAGTCTTATAAAGCTTCGAAACCGGGCAACCCGTCTCAGCCGCTTTCACCGCCGTATCGAAAGCCTCCTTCGTCGCTCCCGGAATTCTCGCCTTGAGTTCCAGATGGCTCTCGGTGATTCCGAACCCGCCTTCTACCTTTTCGAGGCTGATCGTGCATTCGGTATGCAGGCTGTCGGCCGTAAGCCCCGCGGCCGCCAGTTGCGCTGAAAGCGCCATCGTGAAGCAGCCCGCATGCGCTGCCGCCAGTAGCTCCTCGGGATTGGTTCCCGCTCCGTCCTCAAATCGCGTGTGGAAAGAATACGCCGTATTATTCAGCGTGTGGCTGGCGGTAGTCAGCGCGCCCTTACCTGATTTCAAATCGCCCTGCCATTGGGCCTGTGCGGTACGTTTCATAAGTTCAATTCCTCTTTGGCTCAGATGACGCGGAATCCGGAATGGATGCGCGGTCCCGGCTCCTGCGCCTCGATAATTGTGCTTTCCTGCGCGAGCATCTCTTCCCAACGCGCATCGAGTATTGCTCGCCTGCCAATTTTATACGCGAGCTTCAAAAAAATCCGGTAATGTCCTAACTCGGATGAAAACAGCGCTTTATAGAATGCCGCAAGCTCCGGATCGTCTGTTGCCTCCTCAGCAAGCACCGCAAACCGCTCGCACGACCGCGCTTCAATCAGTGCCGAAACGAACAGCCGATCCACGTTCTCGCCGATGCCGCCCTTCCGCACCAGTTGCCGCAGATCGTTCGCATATTGATTCTTATGCACCCGCGCCAGGCGCCCACCCCGTTTGAGCAGCAGCTTCGTGACCTGCGAAAGATGCGCGGCCTCGTCGCGAGCCACCGCCGTCATCGTCTCCACCCAGCCCGGCACCCACTCGTCCGGCCAACGTGCGAGCATATCGAGCGCATTCGTCGCGGCTTTCTTTTCCAGGAACGCATGGTCGCTCAACAGGGCAATCGGATCGGCCAGCACTGAATGCGCCCAGGCAGGGGGCGTTCGGGACTTCAGCGGAAGTGAATCGACAGTCATCCCTATCGTCCGCCCGCCACGTCGACAATCGTACCCGTAACGTACGAAGCCTCCGCCGACAACAGCCAGAGAACCGCGCCCGCCACCTCTTCGGGCTGCCCGCCCCGCTGCATCGGAACAAGCGTCTTCACACGATCTACACGTTCCGGCTCGCCCCCTTTGGCATGCATCTCCGTATAAATAAATCCGGGCCTGACGGCATTCACACGAATGCCTTCTTCGGCGACCTCGCGGGCAAGACCCACCGTGAAAGTATCGATTGCACCCTTGCTCGCCGCATAATCCACATACTCTCCTGGCGACCCCGACTTCGCAGCCCCTGAGGACACATTTACGATGGCGCCGCCAGGTCCGCCATGCGACGTCGACATCCGCTTCACCGCCTCACGCGCGCACATCATCGACCCCGTCACATTCACTGCGAAAATCCTCGCGATCCGCGCCGCATCCATCGATTCGAGCCGCGCCTGCCGCTCGAGCGTCGCGGCATTGTTGACCAACGCCGATACACGCCCCAGCGTCGAATCGACTTCCCGAAACAGCCTTACCACCTCCGCTTCCACGCTGATATCGGCCTGAATCGCCACCGCGCTCCCACCCGCCCGGACGATCCCGCGAACCACCTCTGCCGCAGTCGCCTCGCCCGCGAGATAGTTCACGCAAACCGCATATCCGCGGTTCGACGCCAGCCTCGCCGTCGCCGCGCCAATCCCCCGGCCGCCCCCCGTAACCACCATTACCGGCAGTTCGCTCATCGTTAACCACTATAGGTCACATCGCTATACTCGAATTTCATGATCAGAGTCCGGTTCGCGCCCTCCCCGACGGGCTATTTACACATCGGCAGCGCGCGCACATTCATCTTTAACTGGCTTTACGCCCGGCGCCATGGCGGCGTCATGATTCTTCGGATCGACGATACCGACCTCGAACGCAACACCGAGGAATCGCTCCAGTCGATTTACCAGGGATTCAAATGGCTCGACCTTGGCTGGGATGAGTTTTACCGGCAGTCCGACCGGCTCGACCTCCACAAACGAACTGCCGAAACGATCCTCGCCAAAGGCCTGGCATATCGCGACTTCACCCCCACCGGAACGGATGCCGATCCTGGTTATCGCAGGCTCTCGAATGACGAGAGCGACCGCCGCGCCGCGGCCGGAGAACCCTTTGTCCTCCGCTATCGAGTACCTCGCGGCACGGGCGAATTCGTCACCTTCAACGATGCCGTTTACGGCGAGCAATCCAAAGCTGCCGACGATATCGAGGACTTCGCGCTGCTTCGCAGTAACGGGGCGCCTACTTATCACCTCGCTTCCTGCGCCGACGACGCGGACCTGCGTATCACGCATGTCGTGCGCGGTCAGGAGCACCTGGCTAACACCTTCAAACACCTCCTCATCTTCCGGGCCGCCGGTTTCGAGCCTCCCCGGTTTGTGCACCTGCCGCTGCTCCTCGCACCGGATGGCGCCAAGCTGTCTAAGCGAATCCACGGCCCTGTAGTCTCCGTCACCACCTATCGCGACGCCGGCTTCCTCCCGCACGCGTTTATAAACTTCCTCTGCCTGCTCGGCTGGTCGCCTAAAGACGATCGCGAACGCATGACTCGCCAGGAACTCATCGACGTCTTCTCGTTCGAAGGCGTCAACCGCAGCAACGCCGTCGTCAATTTCACAGAAGAGAATCCCTTCGATCCCAAGGCGCTCTGGCTCAACGCCGAAACCATCCGCAAC
>Ga0302320_10013395_pt1 | contig 17151 bp, 12 predicted proteins | sample Bog_T0_3_FD_202130 | JGI IMG/M metagenome (GOLD analysis project Ga0302320, IMG submission 202130) | Peat permafrost microbial communities from Stordalen Mire near Abisko, Sweden - Bog_T0_3 | ecosystem: Environmental > Terrestrial > Soil > Wetlands > Peat | place: Sweden: Abisko, Stordalen Mire... | reverse complement strand
CGCCGGGCTGGGCGATATTCAGGTTCACCTGCGCGCCCGCGCGACGACGGCGGAGGAGGCTGAGCGGCTGCTCCAACAAGTCGCCCCCCGCATCGAACAATTGCTCGGCGATCGCATCTATTCGCGGGACGGTTCCCCGCTCGAAGCGGTGGTTGGAACAATGTTGCGGGAACGCAGCGCCACTGTCAGTGTCGCGGAAAGCTGCACCGGTGGAATGCTCGGCGAGCGCCTCACTTCCGTTGCCGGGAGTTCCGATTATTTCCTCGGCGGATTTCTGGTTTACGCAGAGCGCCTCAAGACGGAATTGCTGGGGATTGACCCGGTCCTCATTGCCCAACATTCTTTGGTCAGCGAACCCGTCGCCGAGACCATGGCGTTGCAGGCTCGCGCTCGCACCGGTTCCACCTATGCCGTTTCGATCACGGGCGAGGCCGGCCCGGAAAGCGCCACGAAAGCGCCGGTGGGCACGGTCGTCGTCGGGATTGCCGGTCCGGACGGCGGAGCGACCGCGCGCAGCTATAACCTGTTCGGCGATCGCAATGGGATTCGCGCGCGTGCGGCGACTTGGGCGCTGGACGATCTCCGTCGCGCGATAAGTGGACATCCGCGCTCCTCTACGGAAGGTGTTCAAGTTTCCAGTGCATCGTCCGATGAGCCAAGGGTGGCTACTTCCACTGCACTGCCCAAGACCGGCGCCTCGACGACGAACCTTCTCAGGGAAAGGGCCTTACGGGCGCTCGGCACGTTGCCGCCGTTCTCGCCCGTCCTGAACCGCTTGTTGGCTTCGCTCGCGAGCGAAGACGTTTCGTTCACCAAACTTGCGGACTTGATTGAAAAAGACACCATTGTATCCGCCAACCTGCTGCATCTGGTGAACTCGGCGATGTACGCCCGCAGAGGCACGGTGAATTCGGTGCGCCACGCGTTGTCCCTGTTAGGGGTGAACAAACTTCGAAACGCGGTTCTGGGGATGTCGATTGCGCGCATGTGGAACTCTGTGCGTACGCCCCCCGGTTGGTCCATGGCAAATTTCAACATGCACTCGGTCGCCACGGCACAACTGTCGGACATGTTGGCGCAGAAGGTTCCGGTCTCCTATCCCGAGGGTGCATTCATCGCCGGATTGCTGCACGACGTGGGTCTCCTTCTCATCGCCGTCGGATTGCCGAATGAATCTACCCAGATTCTGGAAAGGTCGCAAAATGAGGGCTGCTCGCTGGCCGAGGCCGAACGCGATCTTCTGGGATTCACTCATGCCGACCTGTCCGCCGCCGCTCTCGCCTCCTGGAACTTGCCCGCGCCCATCCAGGAAGCGGTCCGCGACCATCATCTGGACGTGCCCTGCGCACCCGGTTCGGAGCTCCCTCTGGCGACCCTCGTGAATGCGGCAGACCGCTACGTGGATTCCGCCGGCATCTGCATTCATCTTCCGCCGGTAGCGCCCATCGCGGACCCTGCCATTTTGGCGCCGCTTGGACTCGGCGCCGAGTTGCAGCGCAAGCTCCTCGAAGAGTTTGACGCGGAGTTCGCCGCCATGAAGCCCTTCTTTCGCTAACCCTCGAACCGCAAATACCAGAAAAGCGAGTTCCCGGCCCTTATCGCGCGAAGCACTCCCTTCCGTGAATCGCCCGCGAACGGCAATCGCTGTGCAACGCACCACAGCCCGGACGCGTCTGTCTTTCTTCGCATGTCGGTGGGACGAACGATGGCTGTTGCGCTAGCCCGGTTGGCTGTGTTCCGGTTTGCTAAACTCCCGGTTTATTCAACCCCAGGTTTGTTAAAGTAAAAGATCCGGCCCTTTTTCCCCAGTGAGGATAAACGTGAAAGTGACCCTGCAATCCGCTTGGCTGTCGTTGTGCCTGTGTGCGCTGCCCCTGCATATTTACGGGCAGAGCCAGACGCCCGCGACGCCGCCTTCTACGCCGGCAAACTCTCCGGGCGCCCCGTCGGTACCGCCCGCCTCCTCGGCACAGTCTACCGATACGGCGCAGACTCCTTCCGTGGGAACGCTGCGTCCGCCGAAGTACACGCCCAACAACACGAATACCGGCAGCGGGCTATCCATTGAAGGCATGTATTGGCAGCCTCACGGCCAACCGCTGCTGCACACCGGCGATTACAACACGACCCTCACGGATGGGAATTTCGACTATCCCGGAACCTTGGCGCGCTCACTCGGCGCTGTGGTGGTTGTTCCCGCGGGAAAAGGCGGTTCGGTCCGCTTTGAGTATTTTTCGACGACGATGAACGGCGGTAGCGTCGCGCCCCAGAACCTGAATCTGTTCGGCACCGCCATCCCTGGCGGCGATCCGTTGGCGAGCCAGGCCAAGGTCACCAATTATAAGCTGTCCTATGATTTCGTCACTTACTATTGGAACTTCAAAAGCGGCGATCTGCGGCTGAAGACGTTGTACGAAATACAATATCTTACCGTCGACACCACCGTCGACGATTTCCAGCTGCAAAATGACGGAACCTACAACTTAAATCCAGCCGGCGGCACGAAATCGATCATCGCTCCCACGTTTGGCTTAGGTCTGGATCAGACTTTGGGCAGCCACTTCCGCTGGGAGGCCCGCGGCTCCGGCTGGGCTCTACCGCACCGCTCGAAAATCGGAGACACCGAGGTCGCGATTGCCTATCGCTATGGCTACGCGGAATTGGTTGCCGGTGCCAAGGCGTACTATTTCCGTACCACCCGCCGTGCCGATCACTTCAACGACGGGACGCTCTACGGCCCCTACGTCGGCCTGCGCTTGTACTGGCATAAGAAGTAGTCGAGACCAGGCGCTATTGCTGGTCTTTCCCCCGCCACATCTGCACCCTCTCGTTCAGCTTCTGCCACATCGATGGCTTCACAGGAACCGGCGTTTGCGGAACCGTGGACATCTTCGGAGCGTCCGGCGCTTCCGTGGGAATGAACGGCTCGCGCGAAATCACGCGTACACGGCGTCCCACAAATGCGTAGGTGCGCTTGTTCAACTTCCCGTCTTTCTCTTGCGCTACTAGTGAAAATCCATTCTCTGGATTGCCCGGCACCTTCACCGCCTGCACTGGATAATAGCCGGTAACATTGCGTTCCACGTAAGCGGTCTCGTAGTGGTGCCGCTTGATGCTCCACACGAAGACGCGGATCATGTCAAACTCGCCCCGCTTGTTGTCCGGGGAGACCGTCGTCCAGATCCAGTCGTGCTTGAGCTTGTCGCCGTCCTCTATGTCGCCCAAGATCTGATACGCCGTGATGCGGTGGCCCTCGGCGTACTGCGCCAAGTCGTCCGGCACCGCCGGGAACAGCATCCGCGAGAGCACCCAGCCGGCCTTGCCGTCTTTCGTGCGAATCAGGCTCCAATCATCGGTCGGCGCGCTCGGAGGCGGCGGTGGGGCAGTATATCCCGGCAGATCCGCCAGACGCGGCCGCGAGAGTTGCTCCCAATTCGTGGGCGGCCGCACCGGGTGCGGAGCGGGAATCAGCGGCACGGATTTTGTCTGCTTGGCCTTAGCCTTTTTCGCCACTGGATTCAAGGGGGCCATTTTGCTCGCTGCGCTCGGTGGTGCATTGCGCGGGGAGACGCTGTGCCCTACCAGCTCCACCGAGCCATTTTCGGGGATCTGAAAAAAACTCGGCGACAGACGCGCCGGTTCGGTGTGGACGTTGAGCGCCTCACTGACGGTGGCCGCGCCTTCGGAAGGCAGAGCCGCTACGTACGCCGCAAGCCGCTGCAAGCTGTCCATCTGCTCGGTGGACAGCAGCAGGTTCGCGTCGGTCCATCCTTGCTCGCCCATGGATGTGCGCACGCGCACGAAGCGGCGGCGCGTTTCTAAAATTTCCAGCTCCTCGCCGTGTTGCACGGTGGTCGTCGCGCTCGATCGCGAAGAGAGTTCCTTGCGCAGATTGAGCGTCGCCGGTCCGGCATACGCCGTGCCAATCGCGCGCTCCTGGGGCGGTCCCTGTTGGCAGGAGCAGAGCAGCAGCGCGCCGCACAGCGCCAGCGTAGCTCCCAGACGAGATGCTCCCACAAACGTTTTTCGTGCGCGGAACGCTCCGGACAAGGACGTAGTTACCGCGAACCTTGTCAGAAACTTCGGCGCAACTGGGCGTTGGAAGGTATTGCAGTTCACGCGGCCATCCCGGCTTATCCACCCTGCCGGACTCTGAACGCTAGTCTATCAATATGAGCGCCGAGACCCCAACTAATAACGCCGATCCCGAATTCTATTGTCCTCGCTGTGCCGCGCCGGTGACGAACCCGCTCTCCTGTGGCGATTGCGGATCGCTGATCTGCCGCACCTGCGGAACTCCGCTCGAGCGCATCGACGAGCTAGGGATTGGCTAGGACATCGCTACTTCGTCCCGCGCTACTTCGTCCTGCATGAGCGCTGTTCACCGACTCGCGAACTTTTACGAAAATATCGTACTGGCTCATCAAATCGCGAAAAACGGCATCGCCGATCTTGTGGTAGCCCGGCGTCGTGAAGTGCACGTAGTCCGCTTGCCCCATCCCCGCCTGCACCCACTGGCGCATGGATCCGCTCCCGCCCATCTTCGCGCGCATGTCCCAGAAGGCACATCCTTCAGCGAGCGCGGCTTGTCTTTGGGCCTCCACAATCGTGTCGATTCCCGTCAGCACCGTCCAACCCTTGCTCGTGTGAATGTAACGATCCGGAGGACCCAGCACCAGAATGGTCGCCGTCGGCGCCGCCTGCCGCAGCCGCCGGATCAGCTGCACATACAGCGTGCGATAGCGTTCCACCGTCCAACCCGTATTGCCGGCTTCATTCGTGCCATACGCCAGGACGATCAGCGCGGGATTCCGATGCTCCAAATTCGCCTGCAGGATGTCGATGTTCCAGCCGAGCATGACCGACGCCTGCACGCCGTTGATGCCCAGCGATTCGTACGTCACGCCCGTGGCCTTTTCCGCCACCCATCCAAACAACCGCACCGGAGCCACGTCCAGCGTCTCTACTTCAAAGCGATGCGGTCCTGGCTCTGTTGTGTAGCGATAGTAGCCCGGCCCGATCGTGCCGTCGGTCGATACCTGTTCCACCGCCATCCCGTTGTCGAAGACCTGCACCGCCCCGCCGCCGGGCTGCTTTAAGTAATACAGTTCGAACGTCTGGCATTCCACCGAGAGGTATACGGACTCGCGCGGAGCATGCGCGGAAATGCTGATCCCTCCCAGACCGTGGATGCCGTCGCCCGTGTGCCCAATCACGCCGCCCGTGGTCCAGCCTTTCGTTGCGCCGCTGCGAAGATCGAAACGCCGGTAGCCGCGATAGGGACTTCCCGCGAACGCGTACCCACTGCCGCCGTCGCCGAACATTTCCTGGAAGTGGTTGCGGATGTCGCCGGTCCAGTCGTCGGCGGCCGTGTGCGAATCGCCATACTGCAGCAGCTTCAGCGGACCCGCGAGGTCGCCGTTCTGGTGCCTGTATAACTGTTCGAAAAACGGCACCAACGCCGCGGGATTTTCCACCGGAACTTCCGCGCCCGCCGTCAGCTTCTCGCCCACGCCTTGCGCTGCTTCGCTCCGTGTCGCCGCGCTCACCGCGGGGCTCTTCGGAGCTCTTACGGTCGCCGCCTTGCTGGAGCTCGCCTGATACTTTTTCTTGGGCGGGATCTTTTTTGCGACCGCTGTCTTCGCGACAAGGGATTTATTTGTGTCAGAGGGTCTGGCGCTCGCTTTGGGCGCTGTCTCCGCTCGTTTCACCGGAGCCGTTTTATTCGTCCCCGATTTCGCGGCCGTGCCCGGCGCCGCTACAGCATCGGGCGAAGCCGCTGAAGAAGTTGTCGTCTGTGCGGCTGTGGAAGTAAGGAAAACGAGAGCCGCCAGCGCTCCGAATGCGGCTTGCCCGCACGTCGACACATGTTTCGCCGAGTGCTTCGCCCCCTTCTTCATGGATGTCCGACCTCAGCCGTTGCCTTCGAATCCGCGATCTTCTGCTTCTGCCCCTGCGCCTTGTGCTGTTGATAGCCTTCGCGCAAGGCGGAAAACAGCAGTTCGCCCACGATCTTCGCGCCTGCCGGCATGGGATGAATGAAATCGGCGCCCACCAGGCGCGGCTCGGAAGCATACCAGCGCGCCATCGTCCCCTGTCCGCCCATCGCTTCAAACGTATTGAAGAAGGCGACGTTCATGTCGAGCGCGATCTTCGCCTCGGTCGTCACCAGCCGCGGCAGCGTCGCCAGCGTATCGATCTCCCCGTTTTCTTTTTTCGCTCCCCGATCCATGGGACTCATCAGCAAAATAGACGCGTTTGGAACGGCGCTATGTAGTCGCTGCACCGCCAGCCGCATTTCTCGCCCCCACGTCGTATCGACAAAAGTTGGGAAACCACTTTCATTTGTTCCGTAGTTAATCACCACCAGATCGGGATTATAGTGCTGCAGTTCCTGCGTCCAGTGCGCTTCGTTTAACACTCGCGACAGCAGCGTGATGTTCGCGCCGTTGATGCCGGCGCTGGTGTAAACCACGCCCGGATCGGAACGCCGGAAATCCACGCCGAATAATCGTACCGAACCGTGCGTGACCCGCAGCGTGACATGCGAGGCGCCCTCGGGAATATCGAATTGCACGAACGCCGGGGTGGTCCCGCCCGCTCTGGCGTTGGAGGACCCGATCGCCCGGCCGTCCGCCTCCAGCGTGAATTCGCCGCCCTCCGGCTCACCCAGATAATAGACCTCCACGCTGCGATGGTGCGCGTCGGCCAGCGTCCAGTTGGCCACCGCACCGGAGCCGCCGCGAAAGCTCACCGCGCCCAATCCGTTCAGGCCGTCCTTCATCGGCGAGTTCCCGCCAATATCGATCTGCCAGTTCGACGCCGACATTTCCACGCCGCGCCGGTTGTACCACGCCCACGGCCTGGCGATCAGCACAAAGCCTGTTCCGGCGTTGCCGAATTGCTGTTGCAGCAGCCCACGCACGTCCGCCGTAATCAGGTCGGCCGTGGTCGGCGAATCGCCGTAGTGCAGGACCCTCGTGACGCCTCCCTTTTCGAGCGATTCATAGAAATGATCGAGCGTATGCCCCGGATCCATTAGGCTGCGGGGAGCGAACGCCGTGAGCCGGCGATTGCGCAGATCGTCGAGCGAGGCCTCCGAGGCGAGCGGACTCACTTCGATTTCGGCCAGCGGCTTCGGTGGCTTAAAATCCAGCACCGCGCTGGCATTGCGAGGATCGAAGGCGTAATAGCTGATGGACGGAATCGCCTGCGGCAATAAGATGATCGATCCAAAAAGGAGGATGACCAAAGTAGTCTTCAGCGGAATCCAATTGTTCATCAAAATAATGGCGTCAAAATCGGGTATAGATAAAGGGCGCGGCGCCCGTCTGCAGCACGTTCTGTAAACCGATTACCAACAATACTAGCGCGATGGCCTGGGCGTAAAACGGAGCCCGCACGAACAACGACAGACTCGCATCATACCAACGCTTGGGCACATAGTGCGCCACAATCGCGATCGTGAGAATCAACGCCAGCGGGGCCGACACGTTCGCGAGGGAAACCGTCAGCGACCCAATGCGGCTCAACATCTGCATCGCGTTCTCCAAACTGGACGCCCGGAAGAAAATCCACGCAAAGGCCACGAAGTGGAACGTCAGCACGATGCGTCCGTAACGCCACCACAGAGGGATCGCCGCTCCTTTTTCCGCGGGCCACGTCGTTTGCACGTAACGCACCGCGGCCAGCCCCACCCCGTGCAGCGCTCCCCAGACGACGAACGTCCAACTTGCTCCGTGCCACAACCCGCCGATCACCATCGTGAGGATCAAGTTGAAATACGGCGCCACTTTCGAACGCTTTCCCGGGAGCGAAAAATACAAATAATCGCGCAGCCAGTTCGAGAGCGAGATGTGCCAGCGCCGCCAGAAGTCGGCGATACTTTCCGCCGCGTAAGGGCGATTGAAGTTCGGCGGAAGCTTGATTCCCAGCAGCATGGCCGACCCCAGCGCGATATCCGTATAGCCCGAGAAATCGCAATAAATCTCCAGCGCGTACGCATACACCGCAATCAACGTTTCCGCGCCCGTGTACAGATTCGGAAAATCGAAAATGCGATTGACCAGATTCGCGCCCAGGTAATCGGCGATCAGCAGCTTCTTCGTCAGCCCCATGCCGATCAGGAACAGCGCGCGGCCACCTTCGGCGGGATCCAGAAACCTGCGCTTCTCGAACTGCTCCATCAACGTCGTGACCCGCGTAATCGGGCCGGCCAGGATCGTCGGGAAGAACGAAACGGCGGTCAGGTGCGCCAGATAACTCTGCGTGCCCTTGGCGTCTCCGCGATACAAGTCGATCGTGTACGTCAGCGCCTGAAACACGTAAAAAGAAAGACTCAGCGGCAGCGACCAGTGCCACGCGGGAGCTTTCGTGCCGGTGAGGTGCGCCCAATTCTGCAGGAAAAAGGGGACGTACTTGAACGTCGCCAGCAGGCCGAGGTTCATCAGGATGCTGGCCGTTACCAGAACTTTGCGCATGCGCTGATTGGTGGAAAACTGCAGCCCCAAGCCAAACAGAAAGTCGCAGGTGGCCGCTGCCGGAATCAGCGCCAGATAGAGCAGATCCCAGCGGGCGTAAAAGTACAGGTTGGCGAAAAGAATGATGGCGAGCGCAGGCGTCCTGCTCTCTGCCGATTTCAGTCGCGAGCCTAATTCGCTCAACGGCCAGTACAGAAAGAAGATCGCGACCAGGAAAATAAAATACGTCGACGACGAAAGTAGCAACTCCCAGGATAACAACCGCCTCGTCCTACGGTGGCGCGGACCGCCGTGCTATTGCCCATGGCAGTGATCATCCAAAGGCGCGTCGCCCGAGGTGGCGCGGACCGCGAGGTCTGCTGAGTCGAGATTCGTCTCGACTCTTCCGCCGCATGAAGAGATTTCCGCGTCCTCGAGGAACATGTTCATCGCCATTGTCGTACCTTACTAATAGCGATGCCCTACTGCTGCCAATGCGGAAACCAAGTTGCCGCCTCCGATCGCTACTGTAGAACCTGCGGTGCATCTCAGGCAGCGGCCGGCACCCCGGCCAACGCTGCGAACGCGCCTCCCGGCGGTTACCCTCCAGGTTTTCCTCCAGGCGCCGCCGCTGGTTTTTGGACCACCAGGAACGCCTCGCGCCTCTGCTACTTTCCGTGGCTCGGCTGGATCGCTTGTGTACTGGTCCTGGCCACCCACCGCTTCCAGCGCGATTACGAAGTGCGCTTTCACGCCTTCCAGGGCCTGTACCTATTTGTCGCGTGGCTATTAGTGGATTGGGTCGTCTCGCCGATGCTCCGCATGACGGGCTACGGCTTCTGGCAGCCGATGCCGTTCATGGGCGGAGGCGTGCTCCACCTTTTGATCTTCGTCGCCTGGATCGTGATGTTCTTCAAGACCAAGCGCGGCGAGCACTACCGCCTTCCCATCCTCGGCGATCTGGCCGAGCGCACCGTCGCCGAGCAACGCGTCGGCTGACCCATCATTACCGTCTGTTCATGCGATTCCGGGAAACCCTCGCCCATCAAGCCGCATCTGGAAGACTATGAAACTCCTCGGGACATTTTTCACTGCAGTCCTGCTGGCCTCGTCCGCCGCATCGGCTCAACATATTTCGGTTGGCGTGGCCGGTGGAGTCCCGCTCACCGACGGCCTCTCCGACTTCACGTCCGTCAGCGGAGCCTATCGCACATTATCGGATTCCAAGGAATACATCTTCGGACCCATGCTTGAGGTCCGCATCCCCTGGAACCTCGCCATCGAAATCGACGCACTGTACCGCCCGATCAACGTTACTACAAACCTCGTACCGAATTTGCTGACAGGTCCTGCGTCATCGGCGAATGTGTCCACCTGGGAGTTCCCCGTGCTCGCCAAATACCGCTTCACCTTGCCGATCCTGACTCCTTTCGTCGAAGCCGGACCCAGCTTCCGCGCCTTAGGTTCCGAGCTGGGCTACCTTTCCAATCGCGGACTCACCGTCGGCGGTGGCGCGGAATTGAAAATCCTCAAACTGCGCATCGCGCCCGAGCTGCGTTACACCCACTGGGGTTCCGACTCCCTCACGGCGGCGAATGTTGGCAGTGTCCTCACCATTCATGGCCCTTCCAAGCAGGATCAGGCCGAACTTCTAGTCGGAATTTCCTTCTGACATTCCCGTGACGGAGAGCCCCCGCCTGCAATGCTAAACTGAAGGAAAATGAGCTACGACGTCGTTGTCCTCGGCAGCGGACCGGGAGGCTACTCCGCCGCAATCCGCGCCGGCCAGTACGGCCTGAAAACCGCAGTCATCGAAAAAGACACCAAGCTCGGCGGCACTTGCCTGCACGTCGGCTGCATCCCGACCAAGGCCCTGCTGCACGCCGCCGACGTGTGGGATCACCTGCTCCACGAGGCCGACGACGAAGGTATCTTCTGCGACAACCCTCGCCTGGATTTCGGCCGCGTCGGCGATCACAAGAATAAGATCGTCTCCAAGCACGCCAAAGGCGTGGAATTCCTGCTCAAGAAAAATAAGGTCGATTGGATCCCCGGTCGCGGACGCCTCGCCGGCCCCGGCAAGATCGAAGTCACCTCCGCCAACGGTGAAAAGAAAATCGTCGAGGCCAAGAACATCGTCCTCGCCACGGGCTCGGAAGCCCGCATGCTCCCCGGCCTGCAGCCCGATGCAAAGCACATCCTTACGAACATCGAAATCCTGAACTTGCGCGAGGTCCCGAAATCGCTCGCGATTCTGGGAGCTGGAGCCGTCGGCGTCGAATTCGCCTCGTGCTTTCACCGCTTCGGATCGAAAGTCGGCGTTTTCGAAATGCTCCCGCGCATTGTTCCTGTCGAGGATGAAGAAGTTTCCAAGGAGCTGGAACGTTCGTTTAAGAAGAGCGGCATCCGCATCGAAACCGGCGCCAAGGTGGAAGGCATCGAGAGAACCGAGACAGGCGTGCGTTTCGTCGCTGTGCTGGCCGACGGCAAACGCGAGACCGTCGAAGCCGACGCGCTGCTGATCGCCGTGGGCCGCAAGCCCAACACGGAAAATATTGGACTCGAAGGCACGCGCGTGCAGCTCGATCGCGGCTTCGTCAAGGTCGACCCCTTCCAACGCACCGGCGAGCCCGGCGTTTACGCCATCGGCGATATTGTCGCGGGAACGCCGCAGCTGGCGCACGTCGCCACCGCCGAAGGGATGGTCGCCATCGCGCACATCGCCGGCAAGCCCGCGACACCGATTAACCGGAACCGCATTCCGGGAGCCACCTACACCGATCCTGGCATCGGCAGCGTCGGACTCACCGAGGCGCAAGCGCGCGCCCAAGGCCGCAAGGTGAAGGTCGGCAAATTCCCCTTCGCCGCGAACAGCAAGGCCAGCATCCTCGGCAGCCACGACGGATTCGTCAAAGTCGTCGCCGATGAACAATACGGCGAAATTCTCGGCGTCCACATCATCGGACCCGAAGCGTTCGAGCTGATCGGCGAAGGGGTTCTCGCCATGGAAGCCGAGGCCACCGTCGAGACGATGATGCACACCATTCACGCGCATCCCACCATTTACGAAGCAGTGGGCGAGGCGTTCAACGCCGTCTACGGTCTCGCCATCAATGCTTAACTCAGTGGCCAGTGCCCAGTCTCCAGTGGCCAACTCAGTGGCCAGTGCCCAGTGCCCAGTGGTCAGCGGGGAAGAACTGTTGGATTCCCTTCAGCCTCCGTCGGCAGCGAACTGGCCACCGGCCACCGACCACTGGCCACTTCCCCAGGCCACTGACCACCGGCCATTGGTTTGCACTGTCCGCGACCTCGGCCGCTTGCGCTATGCCGACGCCTTCGCCGTTCAACAGGATTTCGTCGCGCGCCGCAAGGCTGAAGAGATCCCGGACCAGTTGCTCTTCGTCGAGCATCCGCACGTCATCACACTGGGACGCAGCGCGCATAGCGAGAACATCCTCGCTTCTCAAGAAATCTTGGAACGCTCCGGCATCGAGCTCCATCACACCGATCGCGGTGGCGACGTGACCTATCACGGGCCCGGCCAAGTGGTCGGTTATCCCATCGTGGATCTGAGAAAATGGAAGCGGGACGTAATGGCCTACGTGCGCGGTCTGGAGCAGGTTCTGATTGACGCACTCCGTGAATTCGGAATCGCCTCGGAGCGAGTCCAGGGTGCTACGGGAGTTTGGACGCCGGCCGGCAAAATCGCGGCGATTGGTGTTCACATCAGCCGTTGGGTGACTTCGCACGGCTTCGCCCTCAACGTGGAAACGGATTTGGATTATTTTCGCTACATCGTGCCCTGCGGTTTGACCAAACCGGTAACTTCGATGCGCGCTCTTGGTGTGAATGCGACCAGCGCGGAAGTGACCGCCGCTTTAGCCCGCAACTTCGGGCGGGTATTCGATCGCGAGATGGAGATCTTATGATGGACCGGAGATTTTATGATTGATGTGGTTATGCCCCAAATGGGCGAGAGCATCGTAGAAGGAACCCTGACCCGCTGGTTGAAAAAGGCCGGCGACCACGTCGAGCGCGACGAACCTTTGTTCGAAATTTCCACCGACAAAGTCGATACTGAAATTCCTTCGCCGTCGGCCGGAACGCTCGGCGAGATCCTGGTCCAGGAAGGCACCACCGTCGGCATCAATACCGTCGTCGGACGCATCGCCGAAGCCGGAGAGCCGGCGGCGGCCCCAAGTACTGCCGCGCCTGCGGCCCAAACTCCCGCGCCCGTTGCCGCCGCGCCCGCGCCCGCTGCCCCCGCGGCCCAGCCCGTATATGCCAGGACAGAAGCCGTTCCGGTTGTCGATGCCTCGAGCGCCGAAGACGCGGGACCTCTTTCGCCCCTAGTGCGTAAAATGGCGCGCGAGAACAACATCGATCTGAATCAAGTTCGCGGCACCGGCGCCGGGGGACGCATCACAAAGCAGGATCTGGATGCGTACCTGGCCGCGCGTGGCGATGCCCCGCGCCCCGCTCCGCCTTCGTATATTCCTCCTGCTCCGCCCGCGCCTGCCTATGTTCCTCCGGCTCCAGCTTACACGGCTCCAGCGCCTTCGCGGCCAGCTGCACCGCCACCGCCTCCTCCTGTCCAGCAGGCGGTCGCGACCATTCCGCAGCCAGTGAATGTGCCGCCGCAATCGCCCCCGCCTCTTCCGGTTGTGGCCGAGCCACAAGCGCAGTTCCGCGGCCAGGCTCCCGCCGGACGCGTCGAGCCCATGAGCACGATGCGCCAGAAAATCGCCGAGCACATGGTGTTCAGCAAGCGCACCTCCGCGCACGTGACGACAGTTCACAAGGTCGACATGACGCGCATTTCGAAACTGCGCGATAAGGCCAAGGGCGAGTTCCAGACGCGTTACGGCTTCTCGCTCACGTTCCTGCCGTTCGTCCTGCGCGCGACGACCGCCGCTCTACAGCAGTTCCCACTGTTAAATTCCTCGATTGACGGAACCAACATCGTCTATCACCGCGACATCAACGTCGGCATCGCCGTGGCTCTCGAAAACGGACTCATCGTTCCCGTCATTCGCAACGCGGATGAAAAGAACGTGGTCGGCCTGCAGCGTTCGATTGCCGATCTCGCCTCGCGCGCCCGTTCGCGCCAGCTGCGTCCGGATGAAGTGCAAGGCGGAACGTTCTCCGTCACCAACTTCGGCAGCTTCGGCAGCCTGTTCGCCACGCCCGTGATCAATCAGCCGCAGGTGGCGATCCTGGGAGTCGGCTCCGTCACAAAAGAACCTGTGGTGATCGATGACGCCATCGCTATCCGCTCCATGTGCTACATGGCGCTCACGTTCGACCATCGCCTGATCGACGGCGCCCTGGGCGACCAGTTCACCCAGAAAGTGAAACACGTCCTCGAAAACTGGAGCGAAGAGGTTCTGTAGCAAGGAGACAGAAGTCAGGAGACAGGAGCCAGAATCTCCGGCGCTATTGTCACCTCGAATTCCCGATGTGGAGCGGCGTCTCAGGCTGCAGCCGGTCTTTAGCTCGCCGTTGGAGGTTCGAAAGGCTCGCTCACCGCTGCCCCAATCCTGCTGAATCGCGAATATCAATGAGCGGGCACCGGAGCCCAATGCGTCAGCTTGGGCCTTACAATACGCCCGTAGCACCCGATTCTGACTCCTGACTTCTGTCTCCTGACTCCTTCTTCCTATTTCCCCGCCAGCCCGCACTCCTTGTGCACCGCGCGCACGGCATTTTCCAAACCGCTGCGCCGTACCGCGATCGCGATCGTCAGTTCGCTCGAGCCCTGTGCGATGGCAATAATATTGATGTTCTCGCGCGAAATCGCCGTGAAAATGCGTCCCGCGAGCCCCGGAGTTCCGCGCATCCCTTCACCCACCACCGCAAGCAGACCGACTTCCGTATCGATCTCCGGCGCCTTCACGTAACCGTGCGCCAGTTCAATCTCGAATTCTTCCTGCAACTGTTTCACTGCGCGATCCAGCTCCGACAGCTTGATCAAAAAGCAAAAATTCTGCCGGTAGCTAGAGCTCGTAATCGCCAGCAGTTCCACGTCCGCCGCGTCCAGCGCATGCAGCGCTTCGGCCATAAATCGAGCACCACTGATCGTCGCACCAATGGGTTCGATCGAAACCAGCGCGACTTCCTTCATCGAGGTCACAGCGTGCGGTCCGCCCTCGGCCTTAATTTTTGGAACAATGCGCGTGCCCGGTTTTTCCGGTGCGAAACTGTTCTTGCTCCACACCGGGATGCCTTTTTCGACGAGCGGCGCGAGTGTCCTTGGATGCAGCACCTTCGCGCCTGCATACGCGAGCTCCGCTGCTTCCGCGTACGTGATCTCATCGAGTACGCGCGCATCCGGCACCAGTCGAGGATCCGCCGTCATAATACCGTCGACGTCCGTCCAGATCCACAACTCTGCGGCATCGAGCGCCGCCGCCAAAATCGACGCCGAAAAATCCGAGCCGCCGCGTCCCAGCGTCGTCGGGTGTCCATCGAGCGTTGACGCATTAAAGCCCGTCACCACCGGCAAAGTGTTCTTGTCCAACAAAGGCCCGACGACTTTTGCAGCGCGCTCTCGCGTTTCCTCCATCAACGGCGTCGCATTGCCGAAGACGCTGTCCGTCGCGATCACCTGCGCGGCGTTCACCGCTGCCGCCTTGGTTCCCTGCGATTCCAAATACGCGGCGATCATCAGCGCGGCCAGCCTTTCGCCGATCGCCACGGCGCGATCCGTCGCGGGAAGAGGACGCTCCCCCAAGAGCAGCATGCCTTTGACGATCTTCGAAAATTCCGCGATCAGCGCGTGCACGCCGTCGAGGGCCGCCGGTTGTGCCGATGCCGGAAGCAAATGCTTGCAGCAAGCCTCATGCTTTTCGGTGAGCGTCGCGAGATTCGCCTCCAGCCCCGCTTCGTCGCCCGCTTCCGCCTTCTTCATCGAATCCAGCAACAGATCCGTGACTTTGGACATCGCCGACACCACGATCACCACCGGGCGTTTCGCGTGTTGTTCCGTGGTGAGGCGCGCGGCGACTTGGATGCGCTCGGCCGAGCCCATGCTCGTGCCGCCAAACTTCATCACCAGCAGATTTTTCGAATTGCTCAAAATGAATCCTTTCGGCCGGATGGCCGGATGAACGGCAGGGCGTTTCCCGTTTGACTGCGCCTGCTCCCATGAAGTCCCGCGCGAAGAACGCGCAGGTGCCCGGCAAGACCAACTCTTCTTATTTTATCGATCCTGCGGGCTGCGCGCTATGTCCGCGAGAAATCCTAGTTCGCAGCCTTGCCATTACTGGTTCGCGCGCGCACAATTTTGAGGATCGCGTCTTCCACCTGTTCGAGCGTCAAGCCCGTGGAATCCACATATTCGGCGTCGGGAGCTTGCGTCAGCGGCGCCTCCGCCCGGGTACGGTCGCGCGTATCGCGTTCGATCATTTCGCGGGCGATTTCTTCCACGCTCGCGCCGATTTCATTCGCGCGGCGCTCCGCACGAGCTTCCGGATGCGCGTCCAGATAAATCTTCACGCGCGCGTCGGGAAACACGACGGTGCCGATGTCGCGGCCTTCCATCACCAGCGATTGCCCGCTGCCGATGCGGCGCTGCTCGTCGCGCATGGCGCGGCGGACGCCGGGAACGGAGGCCACCTTCGACGCGGCGTCCGATACGCGAGGCTCGCGAATCTTCGTCGTCACATCCTCGCCGTTCAACAGAACATTGTTGCCGGGAGCGATGAATTCAATGCGCGTCTGCTTGGCGAGTTGCTCCAAACGAAAGGGATCGTCGAGATCGATATGGGCTTCGAGCGCCCACAACGCCACGGCGCGATACATGGCTCCCGAATCCACATACGCGATGCCCAAACGCTCGGCCAGCGATCGCGCGATGGTGCTCTTGCCCGCGCCCGCAGGCCCGTCAATGGCTACGATCAAGCGCTTGTGTGGATCGTCGGCGATATGCGTCTCCCCAGGAAAGGACTCTGAACATTCAGTATCCCACGCCCCTCCGCCGGCGCAGCGTTTCTTTCTGAGTCGGATGGCTGCCATTCAGAACCGCACATCGAAACCGCAGATCGCCGCAGATCTCCGTAGGACTAAAGACACGCAGCCCCTGTCGTAAGCTAGTCAGTAGACTTGCCGTGCCGAATCGGACTTCGTTCGAACTCTCTCCGCGATCGTGCCATGTCCTCCGCAATAGGACCTTGTAAGGCTGCATGAAGCTTCGCTGGCATCTCCTCTTGTTCCTGATCATCTTCGGAATCGAGTCCTCGATCGTTCTTTTCGAAGACGGCAATCGCCCCCCGGAGATCGGCGACTCCGCCGAGGTTCACAATATCGCCTACAGTCTGGCGCATGGCCGCGGGTATTCGTTCGACTGGAACGACGATCAATGGCGCAGCCTCTGGCAGGATCAAAATACGCTGGGAGAATTTGATTTTGTCACCGTGCGGCGAGGGACGTACCCCACGTTGTTTCGGCCTCCCTTGATGCCGATTCTCGTGGCCGCCATCCTAAAAGTCTTTCCCCAGAGTTCATTTTTGGCTTGGCGAATCTTCGACAGCGCCGCGTTTGCGGTAGCCGCCTGTCTGTTGTGCGATGTCGCGTTCGTGCATGGCGGAGCGATCGGGCTGGCGACGCTTTTGATTCTCTTGATGGGAGATCCGCTGCGACGCTCCCTGATTCCCGGCTGGTGGACGGAAGGACTTGCCTTTGCTTTCCTGAG
>Ga0302320_10013390_pt1 | contig 17153 bp, 16 predicted proteins | sample Bog_T0_3_FD_202130 | JGI IMG/M metagenome (GOLD analysis project Ga0302320, IMG submission 202130) | Peat permafrost microbial communities from Stordalen Mire near Abisko, Sweden - Bog_T0_3 | ecosystem: Environmental > Terrestrial > Soil > Wetlands > Peat | place: Sweden: Abisko, Stordalen Mire... | reverse complement strand
CCACCATCACTGCCATCAGCAATCCGGTTGAGATTGTTGTGGAGGCAGCCATGCCTCAACATTAAGACATAGGGCGAGACAGGCAGACTCGTCTGCCGTCGACGCTCCAAGACACCACAGCAAACTCCTATCTAAAACTCCGTCATCCTGAGCGAAGCGAATGCTGAGCATTCGCGTAGTCGAAGGACCTGCCCACCTACATCCAGAGACATTGAAGGGCGAATAAGGCTCACTCGCCAATGGCCGGTTCGCCGCCTCCCTAAGCTCTGCAAACGATCTTGATGCGTCGCGCAACGCCTGGTGCCACAAAGGTCCTTCGACTCGGCTCGGCCAACCATCCGTGGAAAAATTAAGTTCTCCGCTCGCCTCGCTCAGGATGACGGATCTATAAAGAGAGAGACTTTAATGATGGGCGGAGGAGGTGTCGGTCGGGGGGACGAGGCCGACGATTTCGCGGTAGTCGGCGGGCAGGAGGGTTTCGACCTCGACGCCGCGGAATTCGTAGAGGCGGTGGATGGTTTCTTCGAGCAGATTGTTCGGGCACGAGGCGCCTGCGGTGATGCCGACGACGACGTTGCCCTCGGGCAGCCAGTTGTGGCTGATTTTTTCCTGCTGGTGATGCTGGTCGTAGTGGGAGATTTCCTGGTTGGAGATGAGCTTCTCCGAGTTCTTGATGAAGTAGGTGGGCAGAACGGCTTCGCCCATCTCGGCGAGGTGGGAGGTGTTGCTGCTGTTGTAGCCGCCGACAACGAGAAGCAGGTTCATTTTCTCGACGCCGAGCATTTCGGAGAGGGCGTCCTGGCGTTCCTGGGTTGCGCCGCAAATCGTGTCGGCCTTGCGGAAATGTTGTTCGAGGTTTTCGCGTCCATAACGATCGGCCATGGCCAGCTCGAAACGGCGCTGCACTTCCTCCGTTTCGTTTTTCATCATGGTGGTCTGGTTGGCGACGCCGACGGAGACGAGGTGGAGGTCGGGATCGAAGCCGGGGGAATAAGCACCCTCGAATTTGCTGAGAAATTCCGATTTGTTGCCGCCCTGGCGGATGTAATTGCAGACGTAATCGGTTTCGTCGAGGGTGAAGACGACGAGATAATGGGTGCCGCCGCTTTCGCTGATGGCCTGCGAGACGGTCGCCTTGGTTTCCTCATGCCAGGCCTTGCCATGGATGATGGAGGTGGTGCCCTGGTTGCGGTACTGGCGGACGCGTTTCCAGACGCTCATCACGTCGCCGCAGGTGGTGTCAACCTTGTAGCAACCGATTTCGTTGAGACGATTGAGGACTTTCACTTCCGCGCCGAAGGCGGGGACGATGACGACGTCCTCCCGGGTCAGGCCGTCGAGGTCGTAGACGCCGCGCGATTCCTTGAGCTGCTTGATGCCCATGACCTGGAGCTGGTCGTTGACCTCGGGGTTGTGGATGATTTCGCCGAGAAGATAGATGTCGTGCCCGGCGAAGACCTTGGCGGCGGAGTAGGCCATGTTGATGGCGCGCTCGACGCCGTAACAGAAGCCGAAGGCCTTGGCGAGTTTGACGGTGAGGCCGTTGGCCGAGAGGTACGATTTAGTGTGGCGGAGGTAATCGACAACCGGGCTGCGGTAATGGCTCTCCACCTGGGCCTGGACGAGTTTCATGACCTCCGGGGTGCGGAGGTTGACTTTTCCAGCGGCGTTGACGGGGATGGACATGGCTCTAGTAACCGCGATAGGGGCGGTGGAGTCAAGTGCGGCTTTGGTGTGGGGAAAATGACGAGGGTATGCGATGGTCACACCGCTGGCTTCTCTAGCACCCGAATTTGTTTCAATCCACGATAACGGCCCTGGTAATCGAGGCCATAGCCGACGACGAATTGGTCGGGGATTTTGAAGCCGATCCAATCGATTTTGAGGGGGATTTCATGGCGACGACGTTTTTCGAGGAGGACGCATGTTTTCACGTCGGCGGCACCGAGTTCGCGCAGGCGCTGGACGACCCCGGCGAGGGTTTGGCCCGTGTCGAAGATGTCGTCAATGATGAGGACATGGCGGTCTTTGAAGGAATCGCCCAGCGCCTCGAGGCCGCGAAGCTGGCCGGTGCTGTGGGTGCCGGAGTAGCTGGCGAGCCGGACGCAGGTGACCTCGCTGTCGAGATCGACGGCGCGAAGTAGGTCGGCGAGGAAGAAGAGGGCACCATTCATGATCCCGAGGAAAAGAGGCCTTTGCCCGGAATAATGTTGGGTTAGGATGCGTCCCAATTGGCGCACGCGGGCCTGGATTTGCTTTTGGGAAAGGAGAAGGCGTCCGGGGACCATGGATCGAAGTGTAGCTGCGCTAGTGAGAGCGTGGCAACCGTCCACCGCCTCACGGCGGCAGCTACGAGGTTGGAGAAAAACAGGTCTCTATCGACATCGAGCGGCCAGTCGCTATATTTCGCAAAACCTATGTCCAACCGCCTGGCCAAACGTCGTGCCTCTGAAAAACCCGTTTACAAACGGATCGTTCTGAAATTAAGCGGAGAAGTGCTGAAAGGCGCGGAGGAGGTCATCGACGCCAAGGTCGCCGACAAGATCGCGCTCGAGGTTGCGGAGATTCACGCGATGGGCGTGCAGGTCGCGGTGGTCATCGGCGGGGGCAATATCTGGCGAGGCATCACATCGGCCAATCGTGGCATGGACCGGAGCACGGCCGATTACATGGGCATGTTGGCGACGATAATCAACGGCATGGCGCTGCAGGAAGCGTTGGAGAAGGCGGGCGTGAACACACGCGTGCAGACGGCCATCGAGGTGAAGAATGTGGCCGAGCCGTTCATCCGGCGGCGCGCGGTAAGGCATCTCGAAAAAGGGCGCGTGGTGATTTTCGTGGCGGGAACAGGCAATCCCTTTTTCTCGACCGACACGGCAGCGGCGTTGCGCGCGAGCGAATTGGGCGCGGAGATTTTGCTGAAGGCGACGAAGGTCGACGGTATTTACGACAGCGATCCACATAAAAATCCGAAGGCGAAGCGTTTTCAGGTGCTGAGTTACTCGGATGCGCTGGAAGGCCGCTACCAGGTTATGGATTCGACGGCGTTCGCGCTCTGCATGGACAACGAGGTGCCGATTGTCGTGTTCGATATGTTCAAGGAGGGCAATCTCCGGTCGGTGGTGCTGGGCGAGAAAATCGGCACACTGGTCTCGGCGTAAAGCCATCTGTTTTGCCATCCTTTCGGCGGGAGAACCGTCTTGCGATTCGATCTGGCCGGGATAAGCTCAATACATGAGTATCGAGGCCATCAAGCAGGAGCTGGCGAATTTGGATCAGACGCAGCGCAAGGAGATTATTAACTTCCTGGTCGCCATGAATCGCCGCGATGATCCCGCCCGCCGAGCCGAGCTTACGCGCCGAATCGATGATAAGGATCCGTCGCATTGGGTTACGCTTGAGGAACTCGAAAAGAGGCTTTCCCTGCGCGAAGACGATTCTTCGGAATGAAGCCCTATAAGCTGCTGGTGGCTTACGAAGTCGTCGAATTTCTGAGCAACGTAAGTCGAAAAGAAGAAAGATTAATCCACTCGCGATTTCGACAGATTCGCGATTTTCCAGCAAATCACTCGGAGTTCAGCGAGCTGGACAATAATGGCCGAAGGATCGAAACCAGCATCCTGGGAAAGTACGCCATCCAATATTGGATCGACGATGCGGACCAGCACGTCAAGATCATCGATATCCAGCTTGCAGACGGCGATCTTTAACATGCGCATTCTCCTGATCAAGCCGAAGCAGATCGGCGATTCGCTGATCCTGACGCCGACGATTACGGCGATCAGGCGAACGCATCCAAACGCGGAAATCTGGGTGGTCGTGCGCAGGGGTTGCGAGGGAATTCTGGCGGGTTGTCCCGATATTGCGCGCATCCTGACGGTCGCTGCGGTGGAGAAAAGTGAGCGGCGCGCTGGCGATTGGTGGCGGGGACTTCAGACCATTTGGCAGGTCTACACCACAAAATTTGATTTCATATTCGAGTTGGGAGATGGAAGCCGCGCACGCAACATTGCGCGCCTGGCTGGGGCCCGTAGAGGAAAATGCTTCTCGGTCAAACCGGGAGATCCCGGTGGAGAATTGGCGGCGGGAAAGGCGGGCTTAAAAATATCGTCGTTCGATTGGCAGACCTGTCATCGCGTGGAGAAGGATTTTTATACGGTGAGTGAATTTCTCCCGCTGCCCGGCCCGGTTCCGCCCTTATGTTTTGAACCAGATTTTGCGCAAGAGTGGAAAGCGGGCGTAGCACTTAAAGATTTTTGCGTCGTGCAGGTGGGTTCGCGGCAGGGCTTCAACCGCTGGCACCGCGAGGGCTGGAAGAAGGTGGGCCAAGGGTTGCTGGAACGATTTTCCCAAGTGGTGATTTCGTGCGGGCCGTTGGCTCATGAGACGGAAGAAGCGGCGTGGCTGCAACAGGAATTGGGCACACGCGCGATCGACACGCAGGGAAAAACCACGTGGCCCGAAATGGCCTGGCTGCTTTACCGCGCGAAGCTCTACGTCGGACCAAATACGGCGGCGATGCATCTGGCGGCGGCGTGTCGCTGTCCCGCAGTGGCGCTCTTTGGCCCTTCCATCGAGGACCACTGGTATCCCTGGCAGACACCCTATCGGATCGTAACGAGCCACGGATACAAACCGGTGGCTGATCCGGTGGAGCGCTATGCGCAAATTAAGCAGCGGAGCATGAATGAAATCGAGGGGCGAGACGTCCTGGCCGCAGTCGAGGAGTTGTTGAGCGAGCTGGGCGCAGGTTGAAGGCGATGTCTGATCCATTCCTAGGATATATAAACGCTTTCGCTTCTTGCTACCCTCATTGTCTGTCTTCAATGAGGGTAGCAAATTTAATTATAACGATTTATGTGCGAAAGGATTTTGTGAATCAAGCGTTAACGGCGGGATGATTGAAGAAATTTCAGCGTCCGCGCAATGGCGTCATCGAGTGGAATGGCGACATCGAGATTTAATTCGGAGCGTGCGCGCGCGATGTTGGGCAAATAGATATTTTGCGGACCTTGCGGTTGCAAGGATTGGACAATAACCTCCCTCAAGGGCTCAATAGCAGCGGCGATGCGGCGGGCGAGTTGCGCGGTGGTGACGGCTTCATCGGAGCCGACGTTGTGGGCGCGCGCGCGCTGGCCACGCACAAGGATGCGCAAAAGCCAGACGACGAGGTCGGCGGGATGAAGATAGGAGCGCAGGGCGGTTCCGTCGCCGCGCACGATTACCGGGCCGCTGCGCAGGGCATCGCGCAGAAAATTTCCTGCCGCGAAGTGGGCGTCCAAGGGAAGGTAAGGGCCGAGAAAGGCGAAGGCGCGGGCTGTGACGAAATCGATGCCGGATTCTTCGCAAAGCCGTTCGGCCTCGCGTTTGGCTTCACCGTAGGGCGTGAGCGCTTTCGACTCGGCAAAGTCATTTTCCCTTGCGCCCGAAGTTTGGCTGGCTGAAGCTCCGTAAACCGCGCCGGAGCTGATGTTGAGCATCCGCTGCGCTCCGCTCCTTCGCATGAGGTCGATCATGCCGTGTGTGCCTGCGACGATGGCGCGCGAGCGTTCTCGTTCTTCTCTGTCGGTCGTGAAGGCGGTGGTGTCGGCGGCGGCATGGAGAATGTAGTTGAACCGGTGATGGTCTGGAGAAAACTCGGCGACATGACCCTGCTCGAAGTGAAGTGAGGGAATTTCAGCCACTTCGGGATGACGCTCGATAAAAGGAGCGGGATCGCGCGAGAGGACGGTCAGGTCCAGAGCCAAATCCAATTCCGCGTTGGCATGGCAGAGCCCCGCCAAAAGCCACTTGCCAAAAAAGCCGGTGCCGCCAGTGAGGAAGAGGCTTTTGCCACGCAATGCCTCCAGATCCCCCTTCGCGTGATGGAGGATGTGAGCCAAGTCAGGGGCTGGCAGGGAAAAGAGATGGTTTTGGGATTTGCTCACGTTAAACCATGGTTAATACTGCGACGTGATTGCGCCAGAACCGGGAGAGGGAATCAATAAGCAAACCAGCAGGATCGTATTATTGCGGAAGGGCCTGGTGCTATCCGCGCTGATATTTGCGGCATTGGAATGGTGGCGCCCCTACTTTTTCCTGACGGATGATAATCTCGACGGCGGCTTCCCGTTTTTTACGGAAGTGGGCAGAAATCTTTTGGCCGGACACTCGCCGTTTGTCGCCCAGCATCTTTTCGGCGGTGGTTACAATTTCCTGCGCGATCCAAGCTATTTTGTCTGGCATCCGATTTATCTGGTCGTGTCGCTGCTGGCGGGCACGCCGTTCCACAACGCGATCATCGATGTGGATGCATTTGCGCTTTTCATGCTCGCCACGACGGGCTTTGTCTCACTGGGACATTATCTTCGGCGGGAGATGTCGCTGGCGATAAGTGACGGGTGGATTGTCTTTTACGCGCTGAGTTTTACTTACTCGATGATCGCGCTGACCACGGGCGCGAGCTGGCTGACTTTCCTCGGCAGCCAGAGCGCCCTGCCGTGGCTGGTGCTGGGTATTTTGCAAAAAAATTGGCGTCGGGGCGTCGGTATCGTCACACTTTTTTCGCTGCATCAAGTCCTCGGCGGCCATCTGGCGCCGACTGTTTCCAACAGCATTTTTCTCTCTTTCTTTGCGCTGGGCATGAGTATCAGCCGCCGGTCGTGGCTGCCGCTGATTAACTGGTTGATGGGCTATGCCGTGGCGCTGGTGGTGATTTTACCGCTGCTGATTCCGATGCTGGAGGGATTTTTTTCTAGTGTGCGTTCCCAGGGCGTCACGCTGGCGGATATGCAGGCCAACAACATTCCCGCAGGCTCCTTCCTGACCTCCATTTTTGCGGGCATGGCACTTTGGCTGGCGCATCCGAACGACCATCCTTATGTCACCTACACGCTGGCGCTCGGCTCCAGCGCGGCGGTCTGGTGCCTGCTGCCAGCGCTGGTCAGTCGCGCGAAATGGCGCGGAGTGGAAGTGGTGTCTGTAACGATGCTTCTCTTCGGCGCGGTGCTGATCACCCGCCCGGTTTATATCACCGAGATCATGATGCACCTCCCGCTTTTCCGCTCGATGCGCTGGCCGTTCCGGGAGTTGGTCCAGTTCCAGTTTTTCATGCATCTCTTCCTGCTCGTCCGGCCGCCCGGATTGACCGAGCCCCTGCGGTGTTACTCCGCATTTTTTGGCACCTTCCTGATGGTGATCCCGATGGTGCTTTATCCCTTGCCACCGACTTTTAATTCCATGAATTGGGACCGCGAATTGGTCCTCACCGGCGGGACGGAGCGTTACTGGGACCAGGTTCGTCCCCTGCTGAATCCGAACGACCGCATCGCGGTGCTGATCCCGCTGGACATCTATGAAGACGACCGTTTCGAGGAGCCTTACAGCCTGCTGGGGACTTACAATTATGCCGTGCTGGCTGACGTGGTGAACGCCTGGGGTTATTCACCGACGGCTCCCACAGACCAAGTTTACACCAAGACGTATGCCTTTTACCCGTTTGGCGCTTATCGACCGGAGCAGAAAGAAGCGCTGATGGCGGAAATGCCCGGGCTCAAATTCATTACGCTGGTGAGTCTGCGCCCGCTCAAGATCACCCTCAGTTCCAGCGCGGGGCCGGTGATCGACCTGACGCCTTACGTGCCGAAAAGACTCTCGAATGATCCCGGCCCGCCGCCGCCAGACCTGGACGATAAAGTATCGAAATAAAGCTGCTCTATCAGAAGGAACTGCGGTCCGCAGGAGCGTTGCGGTTTGAAAGCCTATTTGGTATGAGTGGATTCGGTCACATTAAGGATCACACTTTGGAACGTCCCTCCGCCTGCCTTGCTCCCTCATCTCTTCCCGCCCGGCCCGCGGGCGACAAGCTCATCAGCGTCGTCAGCGGCTGCTACAATGAGGAGGAAAACGTCCGGGAATGTTACGAGCAGGTCAAAAAAGTTTTCCAGGAAATTGGGCGCTATCGTTACGAGCATATCTTCATCGATAATGCCTCGAAGGATGGGACCGTGGGCATCCTGCGGGAGATCGCCGCGAAGGATAAAAACGTCAAGGTCATCCTCAACGCGCGCAACTTCGGTCATATCCGCTCACCGCACCATGCGATGGTTCATGCCCGGGGCGATGCCGTCATCAGCGTCGTTTCAGATCTGCAGGACCCGCCCGAGCTGATCAAGGAATTCATCAGGAAGTGGGAGGAGGGCTTCCTGATCGTCATCGCCATCAAGGCCGACAGCGAGGAATCACCGCTCTTTTTCGCGATCCGCAAACTTTATTACGAGATCGTCAGCCGCCTCGCGGAAATCGAGCTGAACAAGAACGCGACCGGCTTCGGGCTCTATGATCGCCGCTTCATCGATATTCTCGCGGAGATCGACGATCCTTATCCCTATTTCCGCGGCCTGGTTTCGGAGATCGGTTTTCCATTGGCGAAGATTCCCTACCACCAGCCGGTGCGCAAGCGCGGGATCACGAGCAATAATTTTTATCGTCTCTACGACATGGCGATGCTGGGTATCACCAACCACTCGAAAGTGCCTTTGCGGCTGGCCACGATGCTCGGCTTCGCCGTTTCCTTCCTCAGCCTTTGCGTTGCCCTGGGCTACCTGGTTTTCAAGCTGCTCTATTGGGACAGCTTTAGTCTTGGGCTCGCGCCGTTGGAGATCGGGCTCTTCTTTTTCGGCTCGGTGCAGCTTTTCTTTATCGGCATTCTCGGTGAGTATATCGGGGCGATCCATACGCAGGTGCAGAAGCGGCCCCATGTCGTGGAATTGGAACGGATCAATTTTGAAACGGAAACCGTGAAAGGCTTCTCCTCATCATGAAGGTCGTCATTCTCTGCGGCGGATTGGGCACGCGCTTGCGCGAGGAAACCGAATTCCGGCCCAAGCCGATGGTGCCGATCGGCAACCGGCCCATCCTCTGGCATATCATGAAATTCTACGCCCACTTCGGGTTCAAGGAATTCATCCTCTGCCTTGGCTACAAGTCGGAGATGATCAAGGAATATTTTTATCACTATCAATGGCATTGCAGCGATGTGACGTTGCGGCTCGGGCCGACGCCGGAGATTACTTATCACAACCAGCATTCGGAGGAGGACTGGCAGGTGACGCTGCTCGACACCGGCCAGGCGACGCAGACGGGCGGTCGCGTGCGACGCGCGCTGGCGCACATTCCCGACGATGAATTTCTTCTCACCTACGGCGACGGACTTTGCAATGTGCCGGTGCCGGACTTGATCAAGTTCCATCGCGCGCGCGGTGGCCTGGCCACCTTGACCGCGGTGCGCCCCAGCGGCCGCTTCGGCGAATTAAGCCTCGACGGCGCGGCGGTCACCAGCTTTCGCGAGAAGCCCGACAGCGAAGTTGGCTATATCAATGGCGGATTTTTTGTGCTCAACAAAAAGATCGGCGATTATCTCGCGGGTGACAGCAGCATTTTTGAATTCGATGCGCTGCCGAAAGTCGCCGAGGCGGGAAAGCTCAACGCCTATCGCCACGACGCCTTCTGGCAATGCATGGACAATCCGCGCGAGGTGGAAATCCTGAACAAACTCTGGAATGACGGCAAAGCGCCATGGAAGTTGTGGTAGCTGATCTTTGGAGGGTCAGACTCCGTCCTGACCCTAAATCATCGCGAAATGAAATTTCGCGGATGACAAGATACTCCCAAGTGAAACTTGGGAGCGAGGAAATTCAGCGTGCGTCGCAATAGGAAGCAATCTGCTTCTGCGTGAAATCGACCATCGGGGGTGGACCCGATTTCTGCGCGCGGGCGAAATAATCGCGATACCAGGAAACGGTTTGGTGAACGGTCTCGGCAAAATTCCAACGCGGATGCCAGCCGAGCGTCTCTTTTGCTTTGTCGATGGACAGGCTCAAGAGCGGTGCTTCCTTCAGATGCTTTTCCTGCTGGACTTGCTCCCACCGGCCGGGCCAATGACGCATGACTTCCTCGACGAGTTCACGCACGGTGCGATTCGCATCGGGTTCGGGTCCAAAGTTAAAGGCTTGGGCGAAGCGAGCGATTTCCTCGGCTGATTTTTTCTGCCGCGCTTCCTCCAGCTTTGCGCCGAGCAAAAGATAGCCGCCCAGTGGTTCGAGGACATGCTGCCACGGGCGGGTGAAGGCAGGATTGCGCACCGGGATGGGTTTGCCCGCGGAAAGCGCGCGGATGCAATCGGGCACGATGCGATCCCCGGCCCAATCGCCGCCGCCGATGACGTTGCCCGCGCGTGCGGAGGCCAGGGCGATGTCGGTGCCGTGCGCGAAAAAGGAATCGCGATACGACGCGACGATGATTTCCGCCGCCGCCTTGCTCGCGCTGTAGGGATCGTGTCCTCCGAGTTGGTCGCTCTCCTTGAAGCTGCGCGCAGCAGCATCATTTTCGTAACATTTGTCGGTCGTGACGACGACGATGGTGCAGGGGAGGTTCGCCAGACGAACCGCTTCGAGCAGATGCGCCGTGCCGAGCGCGTTGGTCGCAAAAGTGGGCACCGGCTCGCGATAAGAGACGCGCACGAGCGCCTGCGCGGCGAGGTGAAATATGAAATCGGGCCGCAGTTCGCGGATGGCGCATTCCAGTGCCGATGCGTCGCGAACATCCTGAATGATGTGCTTCATTCTCAGGTCCAATTCGAGCGCAAAAAAGAGCGAAGGCTTCAGCGCGGGTAAGGCCAGGCCATGGACTTCCGCGCCAAGGCCAAGCAGCCATTCGCACAACCACGCGCCCTTGAATCCGGTGTGACCGGTGACCAGCACCCGCTTGCCGGAGTAGATGGAGAGATCGGACTTCACCCACGCACCTTAGCGGCGGTCGTTGGCCGTCGCACTTCTTATCTTTGGGGTGGCTCGTGCGACAAATAGGACATATAAGACATATGTTTCCTGTTACTTTGCGCAGCACCATGAATTCCTCCGACGCTTCCGCTCCTGAACTGCGTGAAGAGATTTTGCGCCTGGTTTCGCGCTATCATGCCGTGGCCCATGCGCCGAAAGCATTTGTGCCGGGTGAAACAAAAATCCCCTACGCGGGTCGCGTCTTTGACGACGAGGAAATGCGACTCGGGGTCGAGAGCATCCTCCAATTCTGGCTGACGGCGGGACCTTTCGCGAAGCAGTTCGAAACGCAGATGCGCGACTATTTCCAGAGCAACGCGGCTTATCTCGTCAACTCCGGCTCGTCGGCGAATCTGCTCATGGTTGCCACGCTGCTCAGCCCGCAAATCAAGAACGGCCTGCGGCGCGGCGACGAGGTCATCACGCCTGCGGTGACTTTTCCGACGACGCTTACACCTCTGGTGCAGAACGGACTCGTGCCGGTCTTCGTCGATTGCCAGCCGGGCGTCTACGACATTGACGTGACGCAAATTGAAGCGGCCATCGGCCCAAAGACGCGCGCGATTTTTGTCCCGCACACGGTCGGCATTCCATGCGATCTCGACGCTCTCGTCGCCATCGCGAAGAAGCATGATCTGTGGCTGCTCGAAGACGGCTGCGATGCGCTAGGTTCGACGTGGAACGGCAAGCTCGTCGGCACCTTCGGCGCGATGTCGTCCATTTCATTTTACCCGGCGCATCACATGACGCTGGGCGAGGGCGGCATGGTCGTGGTCAACCAGGGCGGCGTGCGCAAGACCTGCCTCTCGGTGCGCGACTGGGGCCGCGACTGCTGGTGCGAGCCGGGTCTGAGCGACACCTGCGGCAAGCGGTTCGACTGGCAGCTCGGCTCGCTTCCGCACGGCTACGACCACAAGTACATCTACTCCAATCTCGGCTATAATCTCAAAGTCAGCGAAATGCAGGCCGCCATCGGCTGCGCACAATTCCGGAAGCTGCCCGCCTTCATCGCCGCGCGCCGCAAAAACGCCGCGTTTTATTTTGAGCGGCTGCGGCAATGGGAGGAGCATCTCCTCATGCCCGTCATTCACGCCAAGGCGAATCCGTCGTGGTTCTGCCTTCCCATCACGCTCAAGCCGCACATCAACCGGCGCGAATTCATCGCGTTCCTGGAGCAGGCGAAAATCGAAACGCGCCTGGTCTTCGCCGGGAACGTGCTCAAGCAGCCCGGCTTCGAGGACATCCCGCGCCGCGTCCATGGCGAACTGACCGGCACCGATACGATCATGAATCAGACGCTCTTCATCGGCGTTTATCCCGGCCTGACGAACGAGATGCTGGAGTTCGTCGCGGACCGGATCGGTCAGTTCTTCAAAACAAAAATCTGATTTTTAAGTCTCCGGACTCGAAATCAATTCCTCTTCGACGTCAGCGGCGGCTTCCAGCTCGCGCGCTTCGAGGCGTTCAAGTTCTTCTCGAAGACGCTCGTCGCGACGCCACATGACGTAGCCGACGATGTTGAGCAGGATGTAAACGCTTTGCTGGGCAAGAAGGGAAGTGTGGGAATTCATCCACGCCGACGCGAACCAGCCGAGATCGGCCACGAGGAAGACCACAAAGCAACTCGAGCGGTGCTGGATGCAAAGCCAGAAACCGTAGATCGAAAGCAGGGTTGCGCCCCACTCGATGAGTGTCGTGGTGAAAGGAGACATAAAACCTTCATGGTTAGCTCTAGTGTCGCCCGGCTTTTGCGATTAGGCAAACCGGCCCGCCACTTGTCGTTGGCCTGGAAGGGAATCCCGTTGGGGAAAAATTACACATGGTGGAGATAGCACTTCCATCCTGCCGCCGCCGGAGTTTTAACAATATCTTCGACCAATAATGGCCCTGGCGGGGGCGGCGCACCTTTTTCTTGTCCCGTGCGAATCGTCCGCCATAATTGCACCTGACCCGCCGGTGTGGCGAAATGGCAGACGCGACAGACTCAAAATCTGTTTTACGCAAGTAAGTGGGGGTTCAAGTCCCTCCACCGGCACTTTCTCGCTGCTTTGCTCGATTTCCTTTCGGCGTGACCCTCGGCGTTTTTTCGGACAGCGTCTTAACGTTTGCCATGAATACGCCTGGGTTCATTTCGTCGCTGGGATTTCCCGTGCTTTCTCCGCAGGCGCGGGAGATGGTCTGGTTTGCCTTGCGCACCTGGCTGGCCTCGATGCTGGCGCTTTACCTGGCGTTTGTCCTGCAACTGGAAGCTCCCTACTGGGCGTGGCTGACCGTCTGGATTGTGGCGCAACCGTCCGCCGGCATGGTGCTTTCGAAGGGCTTGTATCGCGTGGTGGGGACCGTGTGCGGATCGATGCTCGGGGTTGTCCTCATCGCGCTCTTTGCGCAGACGCCGGAGTTGTTCGTCCTGGCCCTCGCGCTGATCGTGGCGGGATGCACCGTCGCCTCCAATCTTCTCACCAATTTTCGCGCTTATGCCACGGCCTTGACCGCCTACACGGCGGGGATCATCGCGGCCAGCGCCATCAACACGCCGGACCAGGTATTCTTTATCGCGATGGCGAGGACATCCTGCATCCTGCTCGGCATTACCTGTGCCGTGCTGGTGACTTCCTTCTTTGCGCCCCATGGGTCGGAAGAGGAAGTCCGCCATAAGTTGCTGGCCATTCTCAAGGACGCGGCACATCGCGCGGTTTATTCGTGGAAGGGTCGTCCTGAAGTGCGAAGACAAATCGGGAAGAAACTCATCGACGATGCGGTCTCGCTTAATACCCTGATCGAATTTGCCGCGGCGGAATCGGCCGATTTTCGCGTCCAGGCCAATAACGCGCGGAGTTTGCTGGCGCACCTCTTCGGCATGATTTCCGCGCGGCGCTCGCTTGACGCGCACCTCAACCGCTGCGGCTGGCCCCGGCACACCGCGCTGGAGGTTTTTCACGAGGTTGTCATCGATTTTCTCAACGAAATGCCGGAGAAACTGGATCAGGCCCAGATCGATGGCTTGATCACCGGCATCGACGAGGTTCGCCGTCAACTCGCCCTCCTGGAGCCGGAGCAGGACACCGCGCCCGTTGAGGCGGTCGTCTCGCAACGGCTGGTGATTGATCGCATGGATGATCTCCTGACGCACCTGGAGGGCGCGCTCGCGGACTGGCGCAATATCGTGCTCGGCAAGTGGGACCAAAAGCCACGATTGGTTTTGAATTTTCACCGCGATATCCGCGCCGCCTGGATCAACGGCCTGCGCGCCTTCGTGGCGGTGGGAGCCACCGGCGCCTTTTGGATCGCCATCGCCTGGCCCGACGGCCCCAGTGCCCTGATCATCGTATCAGTGCTGATGAGCCTCTTTTCTTCCCGGCCAAATCCTGACCAGGCAGGCTGGGCCTTTTTTTATGGCGGGATCGTCGCCACTTTTTTGGCCCTCGCGTGCAAATATCTTGTCCTGCCGATGGGGTCGAATTTCGAGTATTTGACTCTGGGCCTCGGCTTATTTCTCCTTCCATTGGGAATCATGATGGCGAATCCTCGCACGAACGCCCTGGCCACCGTCTTTGTTTTTGTCTGCTTGAGCGAGGTCCAACCGTTGAATGCCATGGCTTACGATTTGGCGGCGAGCTTGAACACGGCGGTGGCGACGCTGGTGGGCGCTCTCTTCAGCACTCTGGCTTACGTGCTGGTCTTTCCGCCATGCCCGCTGGCGGCGCGTCGGTACGTGACTTATCGCATCAGATTGGGACTGGAACTGCTGGCCCGGCTCAATCCGATTCCGGCCTTTTCCGGCTGGGAAACACGGATGTACGATCGCGTTAATCGCCTGGTTAGTCCCCATAACCCCTCCGGCACCCCGACCGATGAATGGCTCGAGGCGGGCTTGGGCGCGCTCACCCTCGGCAACGAAATCCTGCGCCTTCGGCGTTGGCTGGCGACCGAAAAGCTATCGGCAGAACTCAAGATGGCGGTGCAAAAGATCATCACGGCCTTTGGCCGGTTTTGTCCCGAACCGCTCAGCGCCGTGGCTGAGCTGAAAGAGGGACTGGTCACAGCCTCCCATCTCGATCCCGGCTTGGGAGTACCCGAACGCCGCGCGTGGGCCCGCATCCTGGGGGCGCTGGCGGAAATAGATGTCTATCTGGCCAATCATCCTCGACTCTTGAAGCTTCAGGAGGTGACTTAAGCCATGCTGAAAGAAATCAATATCGACGGCATTTTTATCGCGCCCTTTGCCGCCTACCTTTTCGTGACCTTGCTGCTTTTTATTCCGCTGCGCTATCTCTTTGACCGTTATGCGATCCAGCGCTGGGTCTGGCACCGGTCGCTTTTCGACGCTTCCATTTTTGTGATTATTCTTTCGCTGATCGGGTTGATGTTCTAGCAACAATTAAATTATGCGCTTTCCCGATCCCAACAACATCGATCAGGCTGCCTTGAAACGCTATCTGATCACGGGAGCGGCCGTTCTTCTCGCCTTGATCCTGGCTTGGGCACTTTGGTGGCATTATCTTCGTTCGCCCTGGACGCGCGATGGCCGCATCCGGGTTGAAGTCGTCGATATCGCGGCGCAAATTTCCGGCAAGGTCGAAAAACTCATGGTGGTCGACAATCAGGCGGTGAAGAAGGGAGACATTCTTTTTGAGATTGAACAGGTCGATTATAAACTGGCGCTGGCCCAGGCCGAGGCGACCCTGAAGAGCCGTCAGTATGACGAGCAAGTCGCCCAGGAGGACTCCGAGCGCCGGCAAAAACTTGGCGTGGAGGCCGTCTCCATCGAGGAGAAGAACACCTTCCAAAGCTCGGCGCAGGTCGCGGAAGCAGCCTATCAATCCGCGCTCGCGGCCCGGGACCAGGCCAAAGTGAACCTCGATCGCACGATCATCCGCTCTCCGGTCAATGGCTATGTCACAAACCTGACTTTGCGTATCGGGGATTATGCCACGCCAGGCGAAACCAAGCTGACCTTGGTGGACAGCGATTCCTTTTGGGTCGTCGGCTATTTTGAGGAGACGAAGCTTCCCTATATTCACGAAGGCGATTACGCCCATGTCAAGTTGATGGGCTGGGGGCCTGAAATCGCCGGCCATGTCGAAAGCATCAGCCGGGCCATCGCCGATGACAACAGCGATGCCAATCCCGAAGGTCTGGCCAATGTGAGCCCGATATTTACCTGGGTCCGCCTCGCACAGCGCATCCCCGTCCGGATTCATATTGATGAGGTGCCGGACAAAGTGAGAATCGCCGCAGGCCAGACCTGCACCATCGTCATTAGCCCACCGAGAAAGTAATCGAGGGGCAGATCAGATGGAGGCGAAGATCTCCTCCGCTTTCGATCGGATCTGCTGGTCCGCATCCGGCGCCGGGCGCGACAAGGACCGGCCCGCATCGACGATCTGGCCCAAAGCGATCCCGCCATCGTTGGTCGGCACGCGCTGGTGCCAGTAGGGGCGGAACCCGGCTTCCAAAAGTCGTTGCACGCTCCGTTCGATCAGGTATCGATTTTGAAAACAGCCGCCGGTAAGGACGACCCGGGTCTGCCCGACGTACCGGGCCACGGCCACTATGATCTCGACCATTGTGTTATGGAATTTCGCTGAGACGACGCCCGGTCCATGTCCGCTCCGCAGGTCAGCAACGATCTCTCCAATCATGGGCCGCCAATCGATGATACTGGGCGAGCAGCCTTTGATCTCGAAGGAATAGGCCTCGCACACGCACGGTTGGATGGCGAATTCGAGATCCATTGCCGCCTGGCCTTCAAAGCTGATCCGTTGCCGCAAACCTGTCAGCGAGGCGACGGCGTCGAACAGTCGTCCCGCACTCGAAGTAAGCGGGCCCTGCAATCTCCGGATCAACATCTGCCGGATCAGCGCGAGATCGCCCTCTGGAAACTCGCGAAGGGGTGCCAGGTCCTTTTGGTCGAAGGCTTTCTCTCCCAGGGCCTCATAGAGGACGCTCAATCCACTGCGGCAGGGTTGCTTGATCGAGACTTCACCGCCCGGCAGGTGGAACTGGCGCAAATGCGCGATGCGCTCGAAAGATTTTTCCCCGGCCAGCAGGAATTCGCCGCCCCAGATCGTACCGTCGGGACCATAGCCCGTTCCATCCCACGCTACGCCCAGCGCGGGGAACTGGACCTCGTTTTCCGTCATGCAGGAAAGCACGTGCGCCCAGTGGTGCTGGACCGGATGGAGGTGAACGTCGAGTTTCGCGGCAAGGTGGGCGGCATACTTGCTCGAGAGATATTCGGGGTGCAGATCGCACGTCACCACCTCGGGTTTTGCCTTGTAGAGATCCGGCAGATCGGCGGCGACAGCCCGGAAAACCGCATCGGCCTCCGCGCTT
>Ga0302320_10013388_pt1 | contig 17154 bp, 12 predicted proteins | sample Bog_T0_3_FD_202130 | JGI IMG/M metagenome (GOLD analysis project Ga0302320, IMG submission 202130) | Peat permafrost microbial communities from Stordalen Mire near Abisko, Sweden - Bog_T0_3 | ecosystem: Environmental > Terrestrial > Soil > Wetlands > Peat | place: Sweden: Abisko, Stordalen Mire... | reverse complement strand
GGATTCGATGAGCGAACGGGTATAGAACTGCTGATCGCGGAGGCGCTGATCGAGCTTCAGCCGCTCCTCCTCCACCTGCTGGCGGGCAGTGTTGTCGGTGCCGATCAGGAGATACCCGATGATGGCTCCCTGGGCATCGCGCAGGGCGGTCACGGACACCACGGCAGGAAACCGGCTCCCGTCTTTGCGGATATAGGTCAGCTCGTAGATGTCCTCAATCGCGCGCGACGCCTTGAAGACCAGGGCCTCAAAGCCGGGGAGAATGGTGGTCCCGAGCTCCAGGCTGAGGGCGCGGGCACGGGCCACGACTTCCTGGGGGTCGGAAATGTCGGCCGGGGTGATCTTGTTCATCACTTCCGCCGCGGTGTAGCCGAGCATCCGCTCGGCGCCGACATTGAAGATCTGGATGACGCCCCTCGCGTCGGTTGCGATGCTGGAAAAATTGGCACTGTCGAAGATCGCCCGCTGGAGTGCGCCAGCTTCGAGCAGCGCCGTTTCCGCTAACTTGCGTTCGGTGATGTTGCGGGCCGCACCGAAGATCAATTGATCGCCGATGACCGGCGTGGCGGTCCACAGGAGATTCCGGTAGGACCCGTCCTTGCAGCGACAGCGGTTCTCGAAATCGATCACCGTCCCACCGCTGGAGATTTCCTTGGTCGCGGCCAAACTCACTTCGCGGTCGTCCGGATGCACGAAGTCGATGTACGGACGCGCCTTGAGTTCCTCCGTCCCGAATCCCAGCGCTTTTTCCCAGGCGGGATTCAATTCCTTGAAGTACCCATCAAAGCCAATCGTGCAGAGCATGTCTTGGGAAATTTCAAAGAATCGCCGGCCCCTTTCCTCGGCCCGCTTGCGCGCCGTGTTGTCGGTGCCGATCAGGAGGTAGCCAATGATGACGTCCTGACCGTCACGCAGCGCCGTCACGGAGACCAGCGCCGGAAAGCGGCTGCCGTCCTTGCGGATATAGGTCAGCTCGTAGATGTCCTCGATCCCGCGCGAGGCCTTAAAGATGAGAGCCTCAAACCCCGGCGTGATCGGGGTCGCGAGCTCGGCGCTGAGGGCTTGGGCCCGCGCAATGACCTCCTGCGGATCGGAGATGTCTGCCGGCGTGATCTTGTTCAGCACGTCGCTCGGGTCGTAACCGAGCATCCGCTCCGCCCCGATGTTGAAAATCTGGATGACACCCTTTTCGTCCGTCGCGATGCTGGAAAAGTTCGCGCTATTTAAGATCGCGGTCTGCAAGGCGCCCGCCTTCAGCAGTGCGGCGCTGTGCCGTTCCCTCACTCCGGTCCCCCGCATGGCTCCGCGGCGTCGTTCGAGAAGGGCGCTGGGTTTCAAGGTTGGAGTCGAGCAGGTGGAAAAGCGGCGCCGCATTCGCGCAGATAACCTCCCGAAGTCTATCAAATAGAAGCTGCTAAGTCAGGTAGGTGAATACCCCCACCCAGGAACGTAAGCTCGGCGGTTCTCCTCAGGCTCGAGAACCGCGCAATCGGCCAATGACTGGCTTGTCTACCGCATGGAGAGCACCGCCGCCCGGCCGGCGGCAGCAACGCTCCAGTCTACCTGCTTTTAGGCGCAGGCCGTGGCCGCATAGCTCGCCGGGGGCAGGCGCCGGCCGACCGAACCGACCGCCGCTCGCCCGCTCAGGCCGCGTCGTAGACTTGGACTCGAGTCCACAAAGCTTTGCACTCGGCCATGAAGGCCAGGTGCAACGGATCGACCTGATAGGAATTGTGGGCCGCCATGTCCTTGAGCACCACCGTGACACTGAAAGAATAGCTGTCGTCCAGGACCGGACGTTTTGGGGCGGGGGCCGGGGCGCCCACATACAGCTTTTCAACGCTCGCGATCCCCCCGAGGGATTCCAGGCTGCGGCGAAAATTATTCCGTTGATCAGCAGTCAGCTCGGGTTTCAGCCAGAAATAAACGGTATGAATTAGCATGGTCATCCAGCCTCACTCCCTCGGGGGCCGGTGGCAACTCATAGTTCAGCGGCGGGCCCAGGACACGCCGCTCCTGACTCATACTGACCGCCCATCCCGCATGGCCGGGCGGGACGGACCTAGCCCTTGCCGCGGCATCATTCTAGCGCGTCCGGCGGCCGAGGGTTGGCGGAACGAGCGCCAGCAGGGCCCACGGCATCTCGTAGATCTCGACTAGGACCAAACCGCCGGTGCCGCTCGTACTGCTGGCCTGCACCTTATAGGCCCCCCCTGGAGGCAAGGTGTTCTGCAGCGTTCAAATGACGACATATGCCGAATGCTCTTTTCCCTTGTCTAATAATTGCGCACTTCGTTCTAGCAGCCCCGGTCCCCAAACTAGCGGTTGGGAAATCCTCCCGTTCCCCACCGATAGCACGGCCAGCGATCGCAATCTTCCGCCCATCAGTAGCCGACACGGGACTTCCAAGGTAAAACCATAGGCGGAGTCGCCTTTGCCGAAAATTTTGGCCACGTCCGGACGCGCCATCCAAGGGCGGACCATTTGCACTACCCGTTGGTTGCACAGGGCAATGATTCTCGAAGATGGATCGCCCGTTTCCGCGTCGCAGGCCCAGCCTCTTATCGAAAGGAACCCTCCCTTTATGGCCACCTCATCGATGAAACCATAAGCTCCGCATGCCGCCGGGCTGTGCGGGGTCACCGGTGGCCGCCTAAGATTTCGAGGCAGTTTACCCGGTCGGCAGGCGAGCGGCACCAGAGAAACGGCCTGATCGCTCATAACGATCCGAAATACTTCAATGCCAGATTGTCCAAAAGTTGTGCTGCCTCTGGGCATCACGGCCGACCAGCGACCAAAACCAGCCGACGTATTCGACATCGAAGCCAAGGCGACAATGCGGCCTCGAACCGCAATCGCCAGATGGATGCCCTCATTTTTCTGAGATTGACAGTCCAGCCAACCCGAAATGCGGCGGACCTTTAAATCCCACGAAAACTCGGATCCGGCCTCGTCAACCTCCAGGATAGCCGCTTCGGCCCGACGATGTGCGCACACGTCGACAAAACGACCGATAAGCCCGGCCATAGCCCCCGATTCGCCACGATCAACTGCACAGGCACTTAAATAAGTGGGCGGGGTGATCAACGACGGCGAGCCGGCATTTCCGGAGAGGCATCGCCCGCAGTCGGAATGGAATGTCCGCTCTAGCAGTTCGGTGCGAAGCCGTCGATAAACCGAGCCATTCTCCCACGAAACGGAGGCCCTTTCGACCCCGGCTTTGCTGACGCAACGGTCACTATTGCAACAAACGCGAAGGCTTCCGTCGGAAGACAGATTGATGCTTTCCCAAGGAACCGCGCAGGCCGGTTCCGGCGCTTCGCTTACTCTCCTGAGTGAGGCACAAGGATCGAGGCCCCATTCCGGAACCATCCCGCGGGAATGGTGGCTCCAGACCTGCAGCTCCTCCAAGAGAGGCCCAGTCAGAATGGTTCCGCGGCCGCGGAGAAAGGCGTGGCTGCGCGCTACTTGGTCGTAGACCCGGCTGATTTCTTCGGCGGTCTCGACCCGGATACTCTCAAACAGCTCGCCTTTGGGGCTATCGAGAACGACGCGGTCAACGCCGAGAGCAGCCATCTGGCGGACATAGTCATAAATTTGAGATGCCGTTTGGCGCATCACGAGCATTTCCACCTTAACCTCGATTTTGCACTCCTGGCGCTTTTCTCTCGCCGCCAGCACCCGGTGCAATGCGCCGAGCACGGTTTCATAGCGCGCTTTTTTCCGGATCGATTCAAAAGTCGACTTGTCCGCCCCATCGATGGATATCTGAACTTCGGAAAGGAGATTCTCGCCGAGAATGGCGTCAATCGTCGCCTGCTCCAATCGTGTTCCATTCGTCGACGCGAAGATGTGCGCCAAGGGGGCGCGCATTCTCGTATGGCGAAGCAAGGCCAAATAATCGGGATTTAAAAAGGGTTCGCCGAGCCCGAACGCGATCGCCCAAAGCAAAGTCGGTAGAGCCGAGTCGATGGAACGGAGCGATTCCAACGACAAGAATGCGGGCGATTCTCGAGCAGGATCAAATGGACTGATCCCTCGGTAGCACATTGTACAATGCAGATTGCAGGGCCGGCTAATCTCTAGGCGGGCCATTAACGGATGATGTTTAACTCTCGTGCCGTGACGGCTCGAGTTGTGCCGAAACAGCTTAAAATTTTCGTAAAGACTGCTCGAACGAAGGCAAACCGCCCGAAAAAGGAGCGAGCCAGACAGGAAGCGGTTTCCGGCCGACAATCCTTCGCCGCAAAGGGAAGATTGCCGGCAAGAAATTGAATCACCCATTAGGCCATCCGGAGCTTCGAGCACTGCGGTGTATTGTTTGCCTTTACTGCCCCGAATGGGCTCAAATTCGAAGGCGAACCAGCCGCAGGCCAGAAAATCTCCCGTGGCGATTGGGCCGACGACGCGAATCGGCCCACTATTTTCTCGGCTCAGAGCTCCTTCAAAAAGCTTTAACCACAAGTGACTGTTATTCGGTCGAGCATGAGTCTCGATGAATATTTCAATGCGATGCAGCTGGTCAGATCGGCAAGAGAAAGTCTGCCGGACGGGCCCATGCCAGGTCAGCTCCTCGGTCACAGTATCCCAATCCAGTTGCTCGGCTCCGGGGATGTCGAAGGGAAGAAGCGGGGGTGGCCGAGAGAGCATCGGATGTTACTAGGACAAGGCTGAGGGCGAAACCCGCCATTCAATTCGAGACATTTGTGGCCAGTTTTTTCCTCGGGGAACGAAATTTCCTCCTGATGCAGTGCCCACTGCTCGAACCGGCGGGCCACCCCGGGGCGAAGTGAGAACCTGACCCTCACGGCACGTCGTAAATTTCGACCAGGACGGTACCGCCGGCCCCACTCGTGCTGTTGACCTGAACGGTGTAGGCACCGGGCGAAAGCGTGACCACGGCGGCGGAGTCCAAGCTGGTAGCGCTCGGCCAAGTATAGGCCCCGACGGAGTTCGCGACCGAGACGATTTGGGGGTTCCCGCCCCAGCCGGCGCTAAAGGCCAGGATCGAGCTGGAGCTGCCGAGGGGCGCCACCTGCAGTTGCGGATTGGGCATGGCATTGCCGATGCCGTAGAGGGTATTTAGAGCAGGCCCTCCCACCCGGACGAGGACCGTCTTGGCAGTCGCGCCGCCGATGACAAAGCCGACATCGAGAATGCCGCTGGGGGCAATTTGGGTCAAACAGGAGAGATTGATCAGCCGAGTGCTTGCGGGCGTGTAATTTGGGTTGTCATCGTAAACCTCGGTCAGGGCATAGCCGTTGTCGCCGGACTTGCCAGCGATGGTGGCGGAATAACCGCCGCCGACGGCAGGCAGGCTCACCACTACCGCGGAATCCAAGCTGGAAGGATTGGTCAGCGCGAAGGCTCCGGTGGCGGCATCGGCGGCTTGCACCGACGTCGCGTTGCTGGGCGGACTGCCCCAGCCCGTATTTGTTGCCACGGTGGTTTTGGGACTCTGCTGCACGACGGTTAAAGTCGGATCTGGCATCACACCCGGGACCGCGAAAACAGTCCCCGGACCAATCGCTGGGGCCACCCCGCGAATCAGCAAGGGCTCGAGTCCGGTCGTGCCGGCTCCACCAATGACGAAGCCCATGCTGAGGCTTCCCTGAATATCGCTAAGCGTTGAGAGATTAATCAGCCGGCCGGGGTTGGAGGTCGTTATAACCGACAAGATCGCGGCTTGGCTTGTCACTGAGCCGGCGGAATTGGATGCGACGCAGGTGTAAGTGCCGGTGTCGGCGGACGTCGCCCCCGATAGCAGGAGCGTCGCACGGGTGGCTCCGCTAATAGCGGCTCCGTTCTTGTACCATTGATAATTGGGCGCCGGCGTCCCTCCGGCTGTTATACTGAGAGCCACGCTGCTTCCCGTGTTGACGGTTTTGCTCTGCGGCTGGCCGGTGATGGTCGGCCCGGTGGCGGGGCTGACAATCGTCAGAGTTGCCCCGTTGCTGGTAACGGCGCCCCCGGCATCGGTGATCGTCAGGGTATAAACACCGGAATCGGAAGCGGTCACAGAAGAAATTTGATAGTCCTCCTGCGTCGCTCCCGGAATGGCGACGCCGTTGAGATACCATTGGAAAGAAGTGATGTTCTGAGTCCCGCCGATTTGAACGGAAAAACTGGCGCTGTTTCCCGCATTGACCGTTTCATTTTGCGGCTGGGTCGTGAATGCATCCTCCTGCGCCGTGCCAGAGCCACCGACCGTCAGGACGGCGGTATTGCTGATGATCGATCCCCCGGCGTTCGTCGCAGTCACATAGTAGCTGCCGGCATCGGACGTTTGCGCGGAATTGATCTCGTAAGTGGGCGAGGTTGCCCCAGCAATCGCCGATCCATTCTTAAACCATTGGAAGGTAATGGGCTGTGGTCCGTTGATCTGAGCAAAGATATAAACGGTGCCGCCGACAGCCACGGCCTGGCTTTGCGGCTGGGTGGCGATCGCCAGCCCACCCTGGCTTTGGCTTTGTCCCTGGCCCGCTTGGATCAACAGACTGCCATTGGTTCCATATAATGCCCCAGTAAGAAAACCGGGGAAAGTAGTCGTATCTACCGGCGTCGGCGCAACCACCAAACTGGCGGAAACAACATAGATAGCCCCATTGTTTAGGGTGTTGGCCGGGATTGTCAGCGAAACTTGGTTCAGGCTTAAATTCAATCCGGAGTTTTGCGAGTTGGAGTAGGAACCCGCCTGGCCGGAGAAGCCGTAGACTTCCATATCTAAATGGCTCTGCCCCGCTATGTAATTGGCCGTAAAATTTAGGGTGAGGGTCAAGGCCTGGGTGGGGTCGAAAACCAGAGTGCCATTCGCATTCCAAGTGCCCTGGCTGACTGTGACCAAGGGAACATTGGGATAAATGTCGCCCGTCAGGCTTGCCCCGATGGACTGTCCATTCGCGGTCAGAGTATAATTGCCATCGGGAAACGCCGCATCGAGGGCCGCTTGGGTCGTGAAGGCCGGGACCGCGGGGTACTCGTACTGATTGTCTCCGCTGACGAATACCAGCATCTGGGGCGATCCACCGGGAATCGTGACTGATCCGGGGAGGTTGAAGGAGGCGCTAAAAGTAAAGGCGCCATTTGGCGCAGTTGCCTGGCCCGGCCTCCCGTCTCCGAAATTTTCGCCCTGGCTGGGATCGTCCGCGTAACTGCTCGGACCCGTCTGGACGTAATAGTGCTGTTTTATGACCACGATCGCCTGCTGGGCCGACAGGTGAATCGGGCCGATGAGGGCCAGGGAGAGGATTAGAGCGAAGCGCATATTAGGGGTGTTTGATGTTCAACAGCCGATCGTCATCGCCAGAGGTGTGCCGAACGATCGCCTGAGGCGGCTACTATCCGCTTCACCCCGACAAGCGTAATTTCCGCCCGATACTGATCATCCTGACTTTTCCGCCTCAGCCTAAGCCGCGATTATGTCGCCCCCTTGGGGTCGAGGCGGTCGGAACCGCCTCCCGCCTTTCCGTCATCGGAAATAGGCATAGGCGTCGATTACCTGGGGCCCAACACCGGCGATGTCCAACTCAAGTTGGATGAGCGCGGTGGCGTGGAGCGATTGGGCGCGGGAGCGCAGTTTGACGGCGTAGACCCGGCCCGGTTCCACGGCCACAGCGGTCGCTACGATATCCGGCAAGCTACAGCTCACACCGGACAGGGTAATCCGCCGGTCGGTTTGGGCCGAGCAAAGGATCGTCTGCTCGGAGTTGTCGACGCCCATTTTCCACTGGATCAGTCGCGGCTCAACCGAGGCATACTGCAGAATCTTCACTTCGAGGATCAAAGGGGGCGGCGGCGCGGCGGCATCGGCGGTTCTGACGGTAATCTTCTTCCGCACCAGACCGGTTCGCCGCCAGATTTCGAGCACCGCGTGGACCCGTCCGGCCTCTCCGGGCGCATAGGTTTTCCGGGCGACGGTGGCGGTGGTGCAAGGGCAGCTCGTATCGATTCCCGTAATCGTCACCGGACGGGGGCCGACGTTTCGGAACGCAAAATCCGCCGTAACCTCTGTCTGTTCGGGCTGCGCCTCCAGATGAATTTGGGTCTGCTCCCATTGCAGGGATCCTCTCTCACACAGTAGACGGGCCGGCAGGAGGAGGAGGGCTAGGACTGTTTTCTTAAGATGCATCAGTGGCGGATCGGCACAGGCCGTTGGCGGTTGGATTCAGAATGCCGTCTGTTGGGTGATGGTAAACTGGCCGGTCGAGCTGTCGCCCAAAACGGCACTGGGTCCGTCTTCGGTGCCCAAGCCGGTCAGCGTGCCCCCAGAAATCGTCCCGGAAAATTGCGTGCCGCCGTCGGTAATGAAGGTGAAGGCGTTGCCGGTCACCGTGCCGCTGATCGTTCCGGTTTCCTCCGAACCCTGGGAGTCAGGACAGAGGAAGGCGTCACTGGAGAAGCCAGTAACCGTCATCGCATAGGTCCCAGAAACCTCACTGCCGCTTTGGCTCAGCACCCACTTCACGTTCCAGTACTCGGCATCGCACCATCCCGACGACGGAGACGATCCGGCGTACTGTTCAGTCCATTGCCCCGTCCAGGTGCCGGTGAAGTCGATTCCCGTGGGTGGAGGAAGATTACTCGAGGATACGACGGCGCCGGAACTCGTGGTCGAGCCCGATCCGTTGGTCACGACCACCGTGTAGGTGCCGGCGGCCGTCGCCACATAGGAACTGCCCGTGGCCCCCGGGATGAGGTTCCCGTTGAGATACCATTGAAAGGTTGCCGATCCCGACACGCCCACGGCAAGTGTGGCGCCGCCCGTCCCCAGGGTCTGGTTCGAGGGCTGGGAAGTGATGACCGGACCGCCATTGCTGCCCGAGGCCGGGGGCACCTCGTAGATTTCAACGAGCGCGACCCCGGTGGTATTGCCCACCCCAGCCACCGCTGCGGAGTAATTGCCCGCTGGAAGGGAGGCGATGAATGCGCAGTCCGGTGAGTTCGCCGGCAGCGGGAAGGCGCCGACCTGGGTAAATACAGCCGCTGTCGCCTTTGCCGTCGAGGCTGGCACGGTTGAGGTCCCCTTGGTCGAGTCATTGCCCCATCCGACGTCGGTCGCGATGACGTTCCCTGAACCGTCGAAAAGCGTCAGGGTGGGATTTGCGAGCACCCCAGTTACCCCGAAGGTTGAGAGCACCGGTCCATCGGCCCGGATCAACACCGTTTCCGTGCCGGTTCCGGAAATCGCAAAACCGGCAATCAGTGTCTGCGAGCCGGTTCCCGCTTGGCTGCGGGTGGAGAGATTGATGAAACGGGAAGAAGGGGTTCCCGTATCGGCGTCGTATACCTCCGCCAGCACGACCCCGCTGTCCCCGCTGGTCGACGTGACGGCTGCAGAATAGGCTCCCGCGGCCAGGGTGGTGAGAATGGCGTCGTCCTTCGAGCTCGCGGGCAGCGCAAAAGCTCCCACTTGAGCGAAAACGCTGCTCAGGGCGGCGTCGCCGCCCCAGCCCGCATTCATGGCGATCTGGGCTGAGCTGGAATTGAAGAGGGTCAGAACAGGGTCGGCCAGCGAACCGGCGACGCCAAACCCGGCAAGCGCGGGTCCGTCCCCTCGGATCAGCACCTTCTTTGAACCGGTTCCCCCCATCACAAATCCGCCGATCAGGGTCTGCGAACCCGTGCCGGCGGAGGAACGCACGGATAGGTTCGTCAGGCGAGTGGTTGAGACTGAGACCCCAGGGGGAGCGGCAGCCGGACCGATTTGCACCGAATTGGGAAAGTCAACGTAACTGTCCAAGGTGTAGCCATTGTCGCTGGACGCGCTCGTATACTCGGTGAGCAACATCGCGTAATACCAAGTGCCATTGGCGGGAGCCGTATACGGCACAGTGCGGGCGAACGGAGCAAAGTAATAGTCGGGCGCCAGGATGCCGACCACGTAAGTCGCCAGCTGATAGCCCATCTGGCTGCCCGCGGTGTAAGGGGAAGGAAAGGCCCAGAGCTCGATCCGCAATGTCCCGCTCGTTCCGGAACTGCTGAGATTCGATATCTCGGGCACCGACAATACGACCGAACTCCCAGAAACCTGAAACTGAGCCGAACCGATCAGGACCACGTCAGTGGCGTGCAACGAGGCCATCGCCGCAAGACCGAACGCAAATGGGATCAGGCATCGAACAATCTTCCCCACCGCCTTAGGGGCTCCGGTCAGTTTCGGCTTCAACCGACCCGCCGACCTCGCTCGGAATGAAGCGGGAAGAGATCGCTTCATCTCGGGTTGTGCCCCCGATATTGCTCGAAAAGAGGCCATTTACCCTTCAAGCGAGATTTCGGGCCGGAACTAATCATCGCCGGGTCGAAACGACGCCCCGGCGCTGGCTCCGCTGGGCGCCGAGTCCGGCGCCGAATGGCAAAGCCTTAACCGGCTGGCCTCTCAGAATCGCGGGATGAAAATGCCCCAAGCGCCGCTCGCTCCGACAGCATTACCCGTCCGACGTGTTGTTGGCAGCGGTCAGCCAATCCAACTCCACGCGGCGGATGCGTTGCGTGCCCGTGATCTGGCCATCACCCCAATAAACGCCATAGGCGAGCAATACCGCATGGTCCACGAAGTGAATGGCAATATAGCAAAAATTACCGTTGGGGTCGTTCTCGAGAACTCGCCGCTCTGGCCAGGTTTCGCCGCCGTCGTGGGAAATCGCGGCCACGAGTGGAGTGCGAGCATGGAAAAGATCTTTTCCTCTCGGAAAAGGATACCGGCCGGAATGATCGTTGTATATCGCCAGCAGGTCGACGGAGCCGGGCAGGCGTTTGATGCTGGCTGGAGAATTGGGCGATATCAGAGCAGTCGGTTTGGGCGGACTCCAGGTTTCGCCGCCGTCTCGCGACCGGCAGGCCCATTGCTCGCCATGATCCGTCCGGGCCCAGGAATAGAGGGAACCGTCGGCCAACTCCACGACACCAGGTTCGTCCATGCCGACGGCACTCGGTACGGGCAGCGTCCACCAGGTGGGCGACTCCCGCCAGCTCGCGCCCTCGTCGTCTGACAGATACCAGCAGGTAATGGTACGCCAATCGATCGAGCGTTCCGTGTTTGCCCGGCCAATGATGCGATTGAACGGGACCGGCAATATGAGCCGTCCGCTCCGAGTTTGGATCGCCCTATCGTTGTTGACCCCGGTATAGCCGGCCGCCACCACCACCGGGCGGGGCTGCGACCAGGTCGCTCCTTCGTCGTCCGACAGGCGCACATAGGGCCGGCAATCCAGCCAGGCGCTGGCTTTAATGTTGTAGAAGAGCGCGAGCTTGCCGCTGGCCAGACGCAAGAGGGAAACGTCCATGACATTGTCGCTTTTCCCATTGTCGACCACGACGCGGGGCGCACTCCAGGCACGGCCGCCATCATCGGAGTGGACCTCGGCGATTCGTGCCGGACTTTCATCGTGGGCGCCGCCGTAAAATTGCGTGAAATAAAATTCGATGCGGCCCGACCGGAGCCTGACAAAGGAGCCTTCGGTGTTTCGGGGGTGTTCCGGACTCGACTTGATGTCCAAGACGACTTGGTTGCGTCGGTAATCCTGCCCGGCCCGGACCGGGGCGATTAGGCAGATGGCGAGGACGAAGGCACAGATGGTGCCGAGCATGGGCTTTTTCATAAAATAAGGCGACGGAGCTTAACCAAGTCGTATTCACCTGTCTCGAATCTGCGCCCATTCATAGTCCTCGTGATCTTAGACGTCGGGGCTGATCGTGGCGCCGCGGCCGGCGCGACACTCACCGACCGCTATTTATTTGGCACGAACTTCAAGGGGAAAAAGCGGTCCGAGCCCGTGTTGGGCGGCGTCAGGGGCGCCTCCTGGTAGTCTTTCACCTCAGGAGTGCCGATAATGACGCTGCCCTCCTCGGTTAAGGGTACGATCGAAAACTCAGGGTGGCTAGATTCTCGCCCCAGCCGCGACTCGCCCGCTTTGATCATCACTGGAAGCATATCGTCGAACCTCTGGTCCTGGTTCGAAGGCACGCTCATCCGCGTCCTCCAAAGCAGCGTTTTCTTCCGCCCGCTAATGCAGCTCTTGAAGTCGAAGGCGGTAACCATGACGAAAAATCGGTCGGCGCTCGTTCGTTGAATGATCTCATCTTGATCCCACTCGTTGAGTTTATCGAAGGAATCGCCCGCGAGCATGGCCACCCAATTAGGTAGATCGAGCCCGATTAAGTGCGGGTTATTCTCGGCGGAGTGCAGGTCCCCCCACTGAATTAGGACCACGATGGCGGGCATCGCCTGCAGAACCGGACCATGGATGGGGTCAATGGTTCTAAAGACCCGGGCCAGGGGAGGCAGCAGGTGGTCCCGGCCGTTCCGATGGGAATGGAGGAATGAATAAGGACCATTGGCCGATTCGATCATGGATACGCTGAGAGGGACATCGCCCGGTTGGTTGAGAACGAACGGACGGTCGAGGCGGGGATCCGGGGGCACGGTCACAACCACGCCGTCGGCGTAGGCGACTTCCAACCGGGCGGTCACCCGGAGCCCAGGGTGAGCCAAGAGATAGCCTTGCCGGCTCAGGGCGACAGCCACCTGATGCGCGACACCACCGGCAGGCGGCGGATTTTCGCCGTGGGCGACCGGCCGTGCCGGTTCCAAGAAACCGCTCATAAGCGGCAGGTAATAGACCGGATGCGCGGAATCGGGATGCACCAGCTTGCGCCCTTCCTGAGTCAGGTCGGCGACCACATCCACCTCGGTTTGGCGCACCGCCCAAGCCTCAGAGATGGGGAGCGAGCAGATAACCAGCGTGAGCCACGTGCGAGTGTTCATAGGTTCACTTTGTTAAGCCTTTACGTTGGGCAATTCGCGCCGATCAACGTCAGGTCTGAGGAGGCCTTTGCCAAGCTCATGGTCCGCCAGCACCGGTGTCAATCATGGTGCAAGTGCCGGGAGTCGAACCCGCCCATTAGTTTCCGTCAGTTTCCTAACTCTTATTCTTGGCGCAAGTTGTTGCACGCCGCTAACCCGGCTCTCATGCAGTAAGATGAAGGTTTCGGAAGTTTTTCTGTCCGCAATTGTCCGCATTGTCCGTAACTGTCCGCAAATCGAAAACGCCGCGCCAAGGCAAACTGGGCGGACCTGATTATTCCCCTTGAGGTCGCCATATGGCTTGCTTGTTTGCGGTCCAAGCTGGGTTTTGAAAGTGATGCTCAGGAAGGGAGTAAGCGAAGTTTGAAAAAACCCCCTTCCGGGCGACCCAGTAATTTCTCAAGTCTTCCAATAACTAACCGATGGTTAAGGCGAACCAAAGACCCACATGAGCATTTCATCTGTTTCTTCCGCAAGTTCCGCGGCTTCAGTAACGGCGATGCTAGCTTCCGCGAGCACCGTGACCACAACGGTCGCCGCGGCTAGTACGGAGAGTACAGCCCAAGTGCAAAGCCAACTCGATCAAGCTGAACAAGAAGAGAATAGCCAGCCCAGTGCGCAGCTCGAAACCGAAGTTCAGCAGTTGCAACAGGTGCAACAGCAGCAAATCCAACAAGCGGCGCAGCAAGCGGCAGAAAAACAGGCCCAGTTCAAGCAGGCAGACGGCACGAACCAGCAAGGTACCTACCAACAAGGTCCTGTTTTGGGCCTACCAAACAGCCCGGCCATCCACATAAACGAGCGGGTTTGACGGTTGGCCGCGCACCCCGAACGAGCCAATCAGAGTCCGAAGATTTCCCGCAATTTCCGTTTGACGGCAGCTTGGCGAATCTTTCCGGGAATATCATTTTGACCTTCCAGCGGTGAGGGGCAAGTCAAGGACGGCGTCCAAATGGGCCGCGGCGATAAGCGAGGTCTGCTGGCGTTGTCTGCCAAAGATATTGAGTGAATCATTCCGGGCGAGGGCTGGCCGCTGGCCGGCACGCACCGCGGGCACGCGGAATTGGCGGATTTGCTTCAGAAGGCTTCCGAAATGGTGGAAACTTCAAACCCAGCCCTCCCCGAATTCGTAGCGCAGGGAGACCGGGTTCCGGTCGTCGGCTTAGCTACAGGGAAAATCAAAGCCACGAACAGGGCGTTCAAGGACGACTGGGTCTTCGACACCACCGTTCGAAACGGCAAGCTGACGAAGTTCCGGAGGTACATCGACACGCAAGCACTGGCGCGGGCCTCCGAGATGGACGCGAACCCCAGGTCCTGACATGACTATTCCGAGACCGTCACGGGGACGGCATGTTCTGCGGGTATTTCGGGAGACTTGGGGCTAAGGGATCCCAAGGTTGGGCGTCGGCAACGAACAATTCGAGACTTGGCTGAAACCAACTGGGGTCATCCAAACTGGATGCGAGCAAACCAATGATGCCTTTCTCGATACTTTCCCCGCCAGTGAGTCGGGACCCACACTTGGGACAAAAGCCGCGTTGGTTATGGCCGCCGGCCAAACTCGGCGTTCCAAAATGTTGAATCGTGCCTTTAGTTATTCTAAACGCACTAATTGGCACAATGACGGCCGGCGTGTACGGACCGCCGCTGGTTATCTGACAATCGCGGCAATGGCATTTCGCCATGAGCAATGGCTCAGAGGTACATTCGTAACGCACTACGCCGCAGACACAGCCGCCGGTAAATGGAGGTTTCATATCATAATGCCGCCTAACGTCTCGATGATCCGTGTTCTTATGAAGCCGGCGAGGTCAAGGGAGGAGTTGTATTCAGTGAGGTAATTTCGATGAGGGTGAGCATGGTTCGTAGAGGGTTGCCTGTACAGCCACGACTTAGCGACGGAAACGTTGGCCACCCCTAGCGCGAGGACGTCTTCCTCGGTTCAAGCTCCTATCCGTCCCTCGGGCAAGGAACACTATGAGGTATGCGAAATGGTGAGGCCGCCACGAGCGGTGCAATCTAACGGACGGTCTTCGCTTGCGAAGACCAACGCGGATCGCGCACGCGCGCTTTGAGCGGGGTGGCGCAAGCGCCGGGAGTCGAAATCGGTCCGAGTAGATGCCGTAAGCTACAGATAATTAAATAACTATGTGATCGGTTGCCGGTTAGCTGATCCTGCCATGTGGCAGAGAGCGGCAGGAAGCTGCATCAAGCGGCACGAATATTGCCAGGAATCTGACAGGAATTCTCAGGTTAGGACCAATGCACCGGGGATGGCGGCGTCTATGGTCACCAGCTTTGCTCCATGCTCTCTGGCCAATTCCAGCAAATGGCCGTCGGCCAGTTCCGCGGGCTTCTGCACGTATGCCGGCAAACGGTCCATGCCCAAAGCGTCGTTGAGGAGGCTGAAAGCGACTGGACTGGACCCCTTCAGTTTGGCGAGCGCAGTTCGCGCAGCCGCCACGTTGGGTTGCAGGCCGGCCTGAACGCTGACGCGAACAAATCCGATTTCGGTGAGCGCGCAGGTGTGCATTGCGGCAGCCCGATCTTTTACACTGGCGAACCAGGCATTGGCGCGAGAATGATGGACGTGTCGGTTATGCCCGAGCGCAATTAGGGCATTGATGTCGAGGAGGTAGTTCACGGAAAGTCGGCAAGCAATGCATGCACCTGTTCGCTTGTTACCGTCGGCGCTCCTGCAGGAGCAACCGTCACCAGCAACCCCGATGTCTTGTTCCGGGCAAGGCGCGGCCGTGCCTGTTTAGCCTCTGAAGGAATAAGCACAATATGATTGCCTTGGATCTGACAGGCTAGCTTTGCGCCGACTTGCAGGCCGAGCCTTCGGCGCGCTGCCGCCGGTAGAACAATTTGGCCCTTGCTGGAAAGCGTGGTTGTCATGACTTACCGTCTTACATCGCAAGGCAATGTCAAGCCGCTGAATGGTGCAAGCGCCGGGAGTCGAAATCGGTTTAGCTGAATCGTGTAATTTGCTGATTGCTAATTAACTGTGTAATCAATCGCTACTTAACTGTTTCACCGAAATGGCAGAAGGTGGCAGGTTGTTGCATCCAGCGGCACAGTTGCTGACAGGAATCGGACAGGAATTTCGACCCAGGATTGGCCGATGACTGGTACTTGATCAAAATCCTCAATGATGCCTGTCTCGCGGAGTGTCCGAAGCCAAGCGCCACCACTATTTGCCGGTGTCGTATCTCAAGCGGTTTACCAGTGACGGAACCGACCAGGGATTGCTGTGGATCTGCGATATCTCCAAGCGAGAATTTCGCGCCCAAAAGCCACTCAACACGGCTGTGCAGGGGTACTACAACGCAATCGAAAAGAAAGACGGAACGCGTGACTTCCAAATCGAAAAGGACCTTGCTGCCCTTGAGGGGCAAGTGGTCCCGATCATAGACAATATCGAGTGCGGCGCTCCATTGACGAAGGAGGAGCGCCAAAAGCTGGCATTCTACGTCGCCGTGCAGAAGCACCGCACACCGGATTTTGAAGAGCAGGTAGACATGACGGTAGAGGCCAACGTGGGGCGGGTTGGTCGGATGCTATATTCCGACCCGGACCGGGCCAAAGAGATGTTTGCCCGGTATGAAAAGGAGACAGGCAGAACGCTCGGCGTACCGCCTAAGGAATTGTCCGACATGTTCACGAAACGGCAGGTCAATGTTGTCGTGAGCCGCAATGCCAGCCTCCAGACGATGGTGAATCAGTCGCCCCAGATAGCGGACTTCCTCATGCAGATGGAATGGGCCTTCCTGCACGCACCGGCTGGCGAAGCCTTCGTGACCAGCGATCAACCCTTTACTCTTACAGCTCCGCCCCAGCGCTTTCGTACGCCGCCCTTTGGAACCTACGGCATATTGAATCCGGGCTGTCGGAAACTCTTCCCGCTCTCGCCCAAAGTTTGTCTTATCATGTTCGACCGTGGACATGGGGCTCCCCACCGGCAGGCAAGTTCCGATCAGGTGGACCTCATCAATCGGACTACCGCAGCCGATGCATACCGCTATCTCATCGGCCGGGAGGAAGCCCGAATTAGACGGCTCGCTCAGATCATGGACTCGGCATTCGGACTCGAATGGGGCGGTACTAAATTAAGAGTAAATTAGGCGGCAGCCGAGGACGGCCGGTGAACGCTGCGACGTCCCCAACCTCTTGACGCAGATCACGGTTCACAGCTTTTCCCCGAAAAATCTTCTATCAGCGGGCCCTGAGGCAGGAGGTTTGACGACAGTAATGGTACATCTTCCATCCGCAGTGTAAGCTCATCCAACTCGAGGTGTTTCTCTTTGTAGATGGTTCCTTTTAAATGACGCAGAATGATTTTCATACCT
>Ga0302320_10013386_pt1 | contig 17157 bp, 9 predicted proteins | sample Bog_T0_3_FD_202130 | JGI IMG/M metagenome (GOLD analysis project Ga0302320, IMG submission 202130) | Peat permafrost microbial communities from Stordalen Mire near Abisko, Sweden - Bog_T0_3 | ecosystem: Environmental > Terrestrial > Soil > Wetlands > Peat | place: Sweden: Abisko, Stordalen Mire... | reverse complement strand
TGATCGAAGAGTTTTAGAGCTATCTGTTGCCCTGACACTCCGACTGCCCGATACATCTGCGATTCTGCCCCACGAGCAATCAACTCTTCAATTGCGTACAACCCGCACTGGTCCCCAGGACTGAGTTGGGGATTTGTCTCGCGAATCGTGACGACCGATTCATCGAGTTCTTCGAGCCGTCTAAGGGCGATGAGAACATCCGGCGGCCGGTCTTTCGGATCTTGCTGTATCAGGTCAAGAATCAGTCCAAGAAGGTGCTTTGGAACATTGTGCCTCGCAAGATGCTCTCGCTTGTCTGCAGGCATTTTTCCGCCTGTCTGCTCCAAGTCCAACGAGCATCCGAATGGACGCGATCCAGCGATCATTTCGTAGAGAATTACGCCTAAGCTGAAAAGATCTGCTCGCCCGTCAGGGATATCGCGAGGAGCATATATCTCTGGCGCAATATAAGGCGAGCGCTTCAATTGTGTCGCATCTGGAATTACGGTAAGTCGATCATCCTCCAATTGATAGGACAAATCAAAGTTCATCAGTTTCGGAACGCCGTCTACCATCAAGATGTTCTCAGGTGATAGAGCTCGATGCACAACTAACTCATTATGGATGGCGTACAGACCTCGACAGATCCCGATCGCAATGCTCTGTGCGCGCTCGGAGTCTAGCTGGCCTTCTCGTTCTAAAACATCCCGGAGGGTTCCTGTTTCAGACCAATCGCTGCCTTCAATAATAAAATTGTTATCGCTCGGGATCGACCATACCTTCAAAATGTTCGGATGTTCACCGACCTTGGCAACAGCATTTAACGTTGCTGTAGCTCTCTCTCGGGCTCTGCGTCTCTCTTCGCCTGAGCGATCGGTGCTCGGATAGAAAATACGCAAACGGCTAAGCTTCCTGTGCCGAAGATCAGTGCGTCGAGCGATTACCTCGGCTCGATCTGAGTGTTGATAGAGGCGCTCAACGATCTCATAGCCGGGGAAGACGAAATCTCGCGGTGCATGTGTCGTTTGCAGCGAGAGCACATAGTCCCCAAAGGCTTTGCATTGCGTATCCGTCCATTGAGTTCGAGACGGCATTCGCTGGTGCTTCAAATACTGCAAGAACCTGTCAAGGCTATCGAAAGTCGGGTTGTGCGTAGAGGTGTTGGGCGCCGATGCACCCTGCACGGTCACATCTGGATTTGTCAGGACCACAACCGATTCAAAGTAGGTCTGATTGAAGTGCGGAAACCTCCGCTCACATAATCCCTTCAGCAATTTAGCCTTGAAGTTATTGGCTTTGTGCGGGTCTTGCTTAAAAAACGAATTATTCTGGACCCAGCTATTTGGCTGGACCGAGATTGCTCCACTCCAATGTTTCAGTTCTACTACGTAAATTCCAAAACTTGCGATTACAACGAGATCAACTTCAAAGTAGCGATTTGACTGCACATCATGTAGCTGAAGATTCGTCAGCACCGTCCCTATTCCATGTAATCCTACGTGCTTTCTAATCGCATCCTGTGCGGCCTTTTCGTGAGCGAAGAGCGACTCGTTGAACAGTTCGCTCTCGCCATCAACCGACTTCTCGGAACGACTGGCCATCCCCGTTTTGACAAGCTCTCGGAGCCTCTGCTCAATGGCGTGAGAGGTGGCTGGATCCCGCAGGAGGTTGAATACGCTGTCGTCGATCTCCGCATGACTGATGAGCGATATTAGATGATTTGGCGATCCAACCGATGGTGCCGCACTAAGTGCAGTCTCTTGTCCAGGTCTGGCAACGAGTTTCCAAAATGATTGGCTTCTGAGGTGGAAGAAAGGATTGTGAGGTCGATTCCGATCAATGTCGCCTCCAAAGGTCTTGAGGAGATCAGTAAAGGCAACGCGAAACTCATCGTTGAAGAATACATCATGCGACGTTATGGAGCCTGAGTTGACCAACTGAATAACGGCAAGGAGAGCTAAATGCTTATGAGGCTTAAAGCTATTGCCGACGCCGCTTAGATGCGGCAATTGCTCCAGAAACTCGCTGAGTGTAATCATTTGGATACCACCTGAGCGCTTCCAGGCTGGTCTTGAGGATACCCGGAGCCACTCCGGATCGCATTCACATTCTCGGCAAGTTGAGCGATCGCCAATTCAAGATCGTCCACAGTCGTGAAGCGTCCGATGGAAACACGAATCACGCATCTCGCTTCGTCTCGTGACAATCCGCATCCCATAAGCACATGGGAAGGCGACAATGCGCCGGATGTACATGCGGAACCGGTACCGATACACACTAGCGGCATACGCGCAATCAAAGCATCGGCGGGAACTCCACCGATGTAAATACTGGAGGTCCCAGGAAGTCTGTCCACTTTTGTGGCAATTGCGTAGGCGTTGGAAACTCGGCCAAATAGAATCCTTTCAAACGCATCACGCTGTTGCCTGATGCGATCCATCTCTTGCGTCATAAGGCCCAACGCAAGCTCGCAGGCTACCCCAAAGCCAACGATTGCAGGAACATTTAAGGTTCCGGGACGGACGGAAGACTCCTGGCCGCCACCAAGCAACAACGGCTCAATTGAAGTTCGAACCGCGCCGCCCTTCATGTAGAGTGCTCCAACACCCTTCGGACCATAGGACTTGTGGCTGCTAAACGATGCAAGATCTACATCCATCTGTTCAACCTGGACAGGAATCTTTCCTAGCATCTGAGCTGCGTCACAGTGAAACAAGGAATCGTTTCGATGTGACAAGGTCGCGAGAGCATTAATTGGCTGTATCGTTCCTATTTCGTTATTCGCTCCTTGGATCGAAACAAGAAACGTATCACCATTGATTGCGCGATCAGCGAGATCAAGATCGACCACACCATCGCTCGTAACAGGAATTTCAACGACTTCTACTCCCTGCTCAGCCAAACGCCGACAGGGTTCCAGCACTGACTTGTGTTCGATTGAACTGATGACGACTCTTCTTCTTTTGCCGCGATATGGCGACAATCCCTGCAAAATAAGATTGTTCGATTCCGTTGCTCCTGCGGTAAAAAACAATTCACTAGGGTTGCACCCGACAAGACGAGAGGCCCTCTCACGCGCGGTTTCGACTGACTCCGCTGCTCTCCTTCCCATCAAGTGCGTGCTTGACGGATTCGCAAATTGCTCGCGGAAAAATGGGAGCATTGCCTCGACTACCTCCGGCGCACAAGGCGTCGTAGCGTTGTAGTCCAGATACGCAATTGGTAGTTTCGTCATAGGTGACAAATCGTGCAGCCAGGTGACTGCTCCTCCCCTTCACTCGAAAACACCTCACGAAGCGAACGGTTACCTGTTTGCGATGCTTGCCTCGCTGTCCGCTCGTCGAAATCTCGCTTAATTTGTGCTATGCGTTCGGGAGTAGAAAGTTGAACGAGACTCTCTCCTTGGACCCAGGTGTAACGTTCGCCAGTCTCCGCATCTTCCTTCTCGTATTCCATCGCCTTTTGGAACAGATCCGGGTGGTTTTCAAGCAGTCCGACCCATTCGCGGCGCTGCTGGTAAAAACAGAAGTAGCAGCCCGAACGAGAACGCCACTCATAATAATTCGGAAGTCCAATCGGCTTACCCCCAACAAACGTGCTGTTCAGTATGTCAATGACATCCTTCCTTCGAATACCGTCCTCGATAAAAGGGTACTTGGCAATTATGTTCGGCTTAGTCGAGATGTATCGTTTCCGATGCATCTCATCAGCCCTAATACCGACATAGCTAATAACATTGCCTTCTCCGATGTATTTTTCGTACGGCTTAATCTTCAAATACTCGGTGCACCACCTCATCTGCGGAGAGGGGAGAAACCCTCTCCGCATTTTGAGTAAGTCATCGAAGCCCATTCCCTCAGTCTTCAGTCGAATGATCTTGCGTTCGAGGTAAACTTCCAGACGATCGAGATACTCATATGTCTCCTCGAGTTCTTTGTCGGTATCGCAGAACACATATTCCATTTCGGGGATGCGTGTCTTCATGTAGATTGCGAGCGCGGAGCTGTCTTTGCCGCCCGATAGTGCAAGAATGTGTCGCCAGTTGCGATCAGCTTCTTGTGGCATGGTCCTGTCCTCCGTCTCGATTCCCTTTGTCCAAGCTTCGCAATAACTCAGCTAGCGCTGCCCGAATTACCGCCGGTGATTCACTCCGACCGACGTTGTCGAGTTGCAGCCGCAGATGCCTAACCATCTTCTCTGCACGTTTCCGATCATTTGCACTCAATTCCTCCATGCTCGATACTGACGAGTCATGATTTTGCAAGGATTGGAGAGCCTCTCTGAACAGTTCACCTATTGGTCGAACACTTTCCGAAAACCCCTGAACTTCTACGTCCGACCAGCTTGAAGGGTGTCGGCTTGCAATTAGAGCGCAAACGGATTCAACTCCCGTCGCGCCTGCACTTGCTTGGGCAATGCGGCGAACAACAGAGAGTAGCTGAGGCTCTGTAATCCGGTTTTCCAATCTTACTGCTTGTTGTCGCAGAAGGTTCCAGCCATTTTCGCCCTTCGGGGCCCCGCAAGCTCGTAAGAGCTCTTCCCGTACCTCTTCGAGAACACGGGGAAACGCCGCAGCCCATTCCTGCAAGCTTCGGTTAAGGCACTGGAAGAAATTGTCGAGCTCACTCTCCTTGGGCGATTTAGTAGAAAAAACCGGTAGCCCGAGCGCGCTCGGAATGTCCACAAAAAGCAATCTCTCGGGAGATTTTGCATTATTAAAAGCATCCCGAAGCGCAAGAGTCTCGGGAGATAATCGATGTGTATTCCAGGCAAAATCAGGCAGAGCTTTTGCAGTTCGGAAAAGTGCACGGACGACCGGAACCGTAGCTGGTTGGACCTTTAGGCCCTTGGCGATTCGGTCGACAATTAGTGCCCGACTTCCGGAAACCCTACAGCCAGCAATCGAAAACAATTCTGGACGGCGTAGCATCAATTCGAAATCTGCGATGCTTATTTCTGGAACGAACACCTGTTCTTTGTAAAGTGTTGTCTCGTTCGGGTAAACCATCGTGAAGGCGCAGAGAAGAACAGGATGCAAACCGTCAAGTATTCCCCAAGGTGGACCGGCAAGCTCTGCAAAGAGGACGTCTAGTGGGATAGGTTCCGGTTGCCGATCAAACACAAACTCGCATATGTGCCGCCAAGACGGTGCAATATTGTGTGTTGCGCTTTTCGTAGGGGGACCGAAGTGCCATTCTCCATCTTCCCCCACGCGATGAATGCCGGTAACATGCAGTACAGACTCATAAATGCTGCGCTCGGGAGGAAATCCTTCCATTCCAAGCGAAGGCTTCGCTTCGCATTTCAGCATTGCCTCGATTAAATTTCGTCTTGCTGCCGCGGCTGCGGTAGAAAGTGTTCGCCTAACAATGAGCTCATTACGGATCTTCGGTGCTTTGCTATATACGAGGTCAAGAATCGTTGATAACAGCTGTGACACGTCAGCCAGACTCGATACCTTCTGGCGCAGCCCCATATAAAACCATAGACAACCACTTCCGGTAGGCTCAGGGCGCGGATCGGTAAGGCCAGCCAAGTCCCTGAGCAGAAGTTGTTCAGCTTCTGTGATTCGAAGTGAGACTTCTCTGCGAGCTACGCGGTCGTCCCTGAGCTCCGGCGTATTTTCCCAAACCCAGCGCAGAGCAGCCAATTCTGCGATGACTCCGCGCAATTCTCCGATTTGCTGTGGGACCGCGATCACAACGTTATCGAGGCTGCCTATAGCTTTCGCTCGAACTTGAAACTGCTCAGAGAGGGAGTTGGACTCGCTCAGGCAGACGACTACCAATCCGTCTAACGTGGCCTTTGTAGCAAGCGATTCATCCAAAGAACTGAGTGAGTCGACGTAGACCACCTCGAACATGCGGAGTGCACCCGTGTCAAAGCTGTGGCGTCGTGCAACCATCGGGCGCTTCACAATGTACTTCCGCACTCCGTCCGCTAATCCGCGACTCTGTCCTGTCCGTCTTTTTCCCTCGGCTATTCGCTCTTCAAGATCAACATCGCTTCCTTCCCAAATTCGATAAGTGTTGTTGTAGCTTCGATGGGTAAGTATCGATGCTTCGCTCAACTGTGATAGTGCAATCTCGATCGGTTTAGGCGGTAGCGTCGTGTCACTCAAAGCAAAAGAAATGAATTCCGCTGAAGCGGTCAGGTGAGAAAACTGGCCGAGCGCATTGAGGACGCCAACAGTTTTTACGAGGTCCTGATGCGTAGTCCCAAGGTTCTTCTTGCGCTCTAAAACATCTGCTGCTTCGAGCCACCGTATTGCTTGTGGCTGCCGATACAGCCCAAGACCAAAGTTGTTGGAAAAGTAATCGAATAGATCCGTAAGCCGGATATATTGTGGCGCACCGGCAGACATTTGGTGCGTTCTCAAAAATTCTTGGAACGCGAAAGGCTCAGCGCTGCTTAGGTAGGAAAACAACGACCTCTCGTTTTGACCAAATCGTCTAAAAATGTACGGTATGGCGACAAGTGCCAGCGGATGGAGCGGGTACGCCGCGATGGCGCTCCTTCTGAACTCATCGCGCGTCATTCCCGGCGGCATCACGCCGATTTTCAATGCTGTTGTAATGATCCGATCAACTGTAGTATTCAGATCCTTAGGCAGCGTCATTTCAGTCCGCTGTATAGCGGCACCAATCATCCGGACAACCTGGTCGGGGGGTTCGAGAAACGGAATATCGCTGAAGCGACCCTGAATTTTCGACCATTCGCGCCGTGTACCAACATCTAGGAGGTGTCCGTATTCCTCGAACGATTGGTGAAGAAGTCCCACGACCAACGTGGGAATTACCTTGCTCCGCGCTACGTACTCACCGATCTCTTGAAGAACATAGACATCGCCCCTCTGTGGGTACCGCGCTGCATATTCGAAGAGTTTCCCGAGTTCATCTATTATTAGAAGCACGCCTTGATACCCCTCGTTGCGTGCTGAGATTGCGGTCGTTTCCAAGGCGGATATAACTCGCTTTGTGTCGAACGATGATCCATTAGAATCTAGACTTATAGTCGCCCTAACTTTTCGGCCTAAGGTGTTAAGGGCTTTGCTCGACTCCCTCGTTAATGCGGAAGCAATGCCTTCCGCAATGCAATGTGGCGCAGAAACCTTACGGGCAGTGAGCAGAATCGGGAGAAAACCGCGTTTGAATCTGGAGCCTAGCTTCAGCTTCGACAGTTCTGCCGCGAGGTCAGGGTCTCTTTGCCTTAGAAGCTCCCTTGCACGAACCCCGGAGGCATCTGTCGCGCAAAAGATGCGAGTCATGAATAGCGCGAAAGAAGATTTCCCAACACCGTACGGCCCGGTAATCGTCCATGCTCGTGACGAAGAGCTAGGAGACAGACCGTCTGTAAGCCTACGTAGCGAATCGAGAGCGGTCGGTGTCAAAATGTAGTCGCCGTTCTGTGATCCGTCTCTGAAATCCCTTTCGACGTTCGCGGAGCGTCGAAAATGACCTGCGACATCAAAATAGTCGCTCAGAGGTTGATCTACTGGGGTACTCCTGCTCATCTTCTTTTCCCCCGATAGTAATCTCCCAAGATCACAAGAGGATCGAGGATTCGCTTCCGGTAGATTTGCTTTAGGCCAGATGTTTCATCAAGCACAAAAGCGCCATTTGTTTGCTGTTCGAGATCTTCTACATATTCAATGAGGCTGTTCTCATCAAGTTTGAAGACCTGCCCGGGACTGCCTTCCCCGTAAAGACATTTTTGAATACTCAATGTGTTTGGCGCACCTTCCAAGCGGTCGAAATACTGAGCCAGCGCGAAACAGAAAATGCTAGCGGGAAGAGACATCTTCGGACCGATTGCAAAACGATGCAAATCGCCATCAGAAGAAGGCTGGAGGAGATCGAGTTGAAGGAGCGGACAGTCGAAGGTCTCTTCCGCTTTCGAGGGTTTGTTGTCGTTGTGACTCGGCTCATAGGTTCTTACGAGGCAATCAATGTCTCTGGTGACTACGCTCTCACTCACAGTTAGCGAATGACGCTCCGCGAACGAAGTGATGAAACCAAATAGCTCTCGTTTTGTGAAATCAGGACGATGGAACCGAGAGAAAAGCAGCTGCCATGATGTTCCGATTGTTGGGTTCGAGATTAGCAGCCAATGTATTAGCCATAGAGACGCGTCGTCCTCCAGGTAGGGGTCCCACCCGCCCTCGAGTATTAAGCGACGCCCAATCTCCGAAGGGCGAAGGTGTCTGCTGTTTGGCGCCTTAGCGTCTGGGTCAAATTCAATCAACTGGGTAACGTTGCACCAGTGCCGAATGCTGGACACCATGTTCTTGCCGACCCCAAGCCGCACCAGAGCGTCTTCTTCAAAAAACAGCGTCGGGCACTCCTGGACGCCCCGGACGCCCTTTTCCAGCCATCCATATCTGAACGCAAAGGTCTGGTGCCCAGCGAATCTGTATTTGAGATCTCCAACCATCGTTTGTACCGGACCTCAACCGGCATCGTTCGTCACACGATCTGCAGGGGTACCCCGTGACAGGCATGAAGTGGAACCGCGTAAATCCCTCTGCTTTGGGCACTTACGAGACGATCCGACAAACCCTCGTTTGTGATGCTGTGTGAATTGTAGAATGTCGGACGCAGGAGTGTGTACTATTCAGGTTTTCGCACGCTTTTGCTTGGGAAAACCGGCATTGACCCCTCGGGCTGACTGATGCTGATCTCCAGAGCAGTACCCGGAACCTGTCCTACCTCGCGCCCCGGTAATCAAGCCGGGGCCCGGCACTCCTCACCGGTTCGCCTTCAGTTTGGCGTACTTGCTCCTCAGTTAGGCTCAGGAATGGCCCGCCTCTGCCGATCTCAATCGCCTGTCCTAGCGCCTGTCTGCTCTCCAGGTTTGACAAGCCGCCGCCTCGCTCAACCAACTCGACCACCATGTTAGGTGAAGGGAAGTGCAGATTCCTGCGCAATGTAGTCTTCAAGTCCTGCTCCAAGAACTGGCTGTGCGAACCGACGCGGCACTGGAACGACATGTACACACGGTGCCGGACTTCTTCGCTGGTCATGAAAGCAGTATGCGCGAATAAAAGACGAAAAATATCCACAGTCAGGCGTGCAGTAGCGTATCCCACTGGCAATGAAACCAGCCAAGCCCAGGGTCAAGGTCTACATACCGACGCGATCCGGAAAGAGAATGAAGCCCGGAGCTGTCGAGTGGAAGTTGACTCAGCATATGATCAACAATTACACCGACATCATCCCGATCACACCAATCCGCGCGGCAGAGCATGGCGGGACGATCACCCGGAAAACATTCAGGCTGTCCACTGGTGGTGTAATGGGGAGAGGGGATCGAGCGGGGTTGATCTCTGGAGGGTGCGCCATACTTCTCTCGCTCCATGGCCGGATAGATATTGAAACCGCAAACGTGATCCAAATCACGCTGGGATAGAGAAGTTGCCTGCGCCGTTTCCCTGGACTATTCCAAGCCGCAGCAGTTTTTCCAGAAAGTTGTAATGGATTTGTGGCTTAGGCTGGACAATCGTACTGTACCGAGAATGTTCTATACGAGATGCAGTTGCGTTCACCACACTGATTGGGCGCTGTCGTCCATGCCATTGGGACTAATCCATGCCGATAGTTGATTACCGGGCCGCGCGCGGCGCGCTTACCGGCACAAACTTTCACGAACTCTGGGCGGTTCTCCAGGCATTGCGCCTCCTGGAACCGGGGACCGAACTTGCTGCCGTTTCGGTTGAGGGATTCGGCCAAGCCGTAAAACACTCGGACGACGCGGCTGAGTACGACGGAGTTGACTGCACTCTGTATTTCGGAAGCTCCGACCTCAAGGATGCGAAGAGGGTGGAGATTGTTCAGCTCAAGTATTCAGGCAGTGACCCTTCCTCGAAATGGACGACCGCTCGATTGACAGCGACCGACAAGAAGAAGGGCAATAATTCTGTCTTGCGGCGTCTGGCCACTGCCTTTCGCGGTATCGCATCGCAGTCTTCCGCACGGGTTGCGGTCAGACTCGTATCCAATCAACCTGTCGCGCAAACTGTAGTAAACGCGTTCGGCCGACTTGCGCGCAGCCTAAAAGTGCCGCAAGCGCTCCGGACAGAGATTCGCTCTGCCACTGGACTTTCCGATAACCTTCTAGCTCGCTTTTCCGAATCTCTCGATCTCTCCTCGCAGACCGGCTCCAGGTTCCAGCTTGAAGACGCACTGTTGCTTGAAATCTCCCGTTGGATTGACGCGGATGCGCGGGCGATACTCGATCAGTTGCTCGCATACCTCCGCAAGCAGATGTTGCCCGAAGCAGCGCAAAGGCTGATCCTCCGGGAAAATATCTTATTGACGATTGCGGGCAGCGCAAGCGCCGAAAGCCTCTTCCCTTGCCCCAGCGATTTCTCGTCCCCCGCGCGAATCATACCTCGAAGCGCTGCAAAGCAATTGGCAGACCTGTTGGCAACCGGAGTGCAGCGCGTTTGCCTGCATGGTGGGGCAGGCTGCGGCAAAACAACGGTCCTTCAGCAGCTTGAGCAGCAACTTCCTGCCGGCTCTCATGTTGTCCTGTTTGATGCTTATGGGAGCGGACGATATCTCGACGCGGCCCGCGTTCGTCATCGGCCGGTGGACGCTTTTGTTCAGCTCAGTAACGACATGGCGGTTGCGACATCCCTGCCGTACTTCCTGCTCAGGAGCGAGAGGGTGGATGCCCGGAGCTTTCTCCGCAGGCTCCAGAATGCGGCGGAATCGCTCCACCGTATCAACCCTCATGCACTTCTTGCGCTGGCAATTGACGCCGCCGACAATTCCGTCACCGCAGCCCAGCATTTCGGAGAGCGCAGCTTCGTTCACGACATCCTCAGTATTGGTAATCTGCCGGCGAACACGCGGTTAGTCGTCAGTTGCCGCACAAGCCGCATTGCGGATTTGAAGCTGCCCGCGGAAGTTCGCAAGTTTCCGCTGTCCGGATTTACCCGGGAAGAGACAGAGGCATTTGTACGGCAGTTTGGCTTCGGCGCCGCCCCAACATGGATTGATGATTTTCAGATTCTTTCGAATGGCATTCCGCGCGTCGAGCGGTACGCCATGGAGAGTGCGCTGCGCAATCGTCAGGACCCTCTTTTGAGTCTGCAACCCCTCGGCAAGACGCTTCAAGGAATCTTCGAGGAGATGTTCCAGGAAGCATTGAAGAAGGCCGGCCTCTCCTATGACTTCGAGCGTTTCTGCGCGGCTCTGATTGCGCTGCCCCGCCCTATCCCCGTTGATTACTGCGCGCGGGTCTCAGGCATCCAGCCCGGCAGTGTTTTCGATATCTGTTCGGATATGGCTCCTGGAATCCGGATCGAAGACCAATCGATCGCTTTCGCCGATGAGGATATCGAGGAATTTGTGCGCGTCCGCGGACAGGCGCTCCTCGACGAAGCCTACCAAAAGGCGGCAGAGCTTCTCGAGAGCGGGCGCCATACAAGTGATTACGCGGCGACCCACGTTGCGACCATCCTATTCCGGGCTCAGCGGGGGAAGGAACTTCTGGAGCTGATCGAAACCGAAGGGGAGCCGGGGATCATTCGAGATCCGCTCCTGCGGCGTGAAGTCCGGCTTCAGCGTGTAAAACTTGGTGTCGGCCTAGCAGCTGAACGGAACGATATTCCGTCTGCCTTGCGGGCTGCGCTGCGTGGTGCGGAAGCCGTGAAGAGCGACGATGCGATCGCCGACCTCCTCGAATCGAACCTTGACCTTTCCGCAGCTTTCGCCGAAGAGAGTGTGACCCGGAGACTCCTGCTCAACGGCGACAAGGTCGCCAAGCATGGACCTCTCGTCGCCCAGTTAATGCTCCAGGCCGCCCTTTCGAATCAACCAACGCAGGCGCGGGCTTACCGCCGCCAATTCTCCGCCTGGCTTCAGCGACGCGATACTGTTGCCGGCGAGGAGAAAGATCGTGGTTACCAGAGACGCCTGTGGGACATCTCGATTCGGGATATTGCGGCTCTCACCGAAGCAGAGATGCTGGTTTCAGGACCACAGGATGGATTCCGCAGTCTCTTGCGATGGAGGCCGCGCACACTGGCCCTTCCGGTTGCGCAACTCGTGATCCCGAGACTTCTCACCCGGGGCAGAAATGACCTGGTTCAGAGCCTGTTGCAATCCGATTTGATCGGTGGAATGTCTTGTGCGTGGCTTGCAGTGCCGCTGCTCCGTGCGGGGATCCAAGTTCCTCCGGATATTCTCGAACGGACATTCGAGCCCGCAAAGCTGCGTCACTTTTTCCCGATTCGCCGTTCCTCGTTCGACAGTAGCGGCAACAGCGAATTCGCTCTCTTCGACACCCTCCTCACCGGTTACGAGTTGGCAGCTGGAACCCATCGCGGCGACGGAGCTTTGCGGGACTGCCTCATTCACTTGTCATCCCGTTTTCTCCGCCATTCGGAGCGGCTCTGGGATCACGATACAGAATTGTTGAACATTCTTCTTCGCGCCTATTGTCTCCTCGCCGAGTTCGAAGACCGTGAGGCAAGCGTCGACGATTTTCTTGGTCCCGCTCCGGCCGCAAAACCGGACGAAAGCGATTCAGACAAGCGACGCAAAGAATCCCTCCGCACCACCATCTCCCTCCTGATTCCCTTTTTCGTTGCGCGCGCCAGGGCCATGGTTTCCGGTACCGGGACGGGCCTGTTGCTGGGAGAAGTGGGAAACGCCGCCCGCTCGGTGCGAAACGCCGAGCACCGTCTCTCCGTTCTCAGTCGAGCTGGACTTTACCAACTCCTCATGTTGAATACCTTTGACCTGGCGGCGATTCCCGGCGCGGATCCTTCTCAGGTCCTGGATACCGCCTTCTCTGTTCCAAACGAAGATTCCTCATCAACGGGATGGCAGTACCTGACATTTGTGGGACGCGCCGGAATATGCCAGCAGACCCATGGAAAGCTCTTGGAGTGGGCAACTCAGAAGGATGCAGCCATTGCGGCGCTTCGAACTAATGCGTCCGAGAAGATTGGCGCACATCTGGCTCTTTCGCGAGTGGTTATGGCAATCAGCCCGGAAGATGCCTCCGTCTTCTTCCGGCATGCGCACGAGGATACCGAGTCCGTGGATGCAGACGCCCGCTTCCAGCTGCGAACGTTGGGTGAGCTGGTACGGAAAGCAAAAGATGTCCTAAAGGACGAAGAGAAGCTGCGCGCGGCCTGCGAATTTGCTGCGCTTGCGACGAGCATGGCTCTACGTATCGGTGATCAGGAGGCGTTTCCCTGGAATTGGGTTGCCGCCTCTCTTGCCAGGCTGTCGGCCGGCGTGGCGCTTGCGGCAGTGGCGCGCTGGGAAGATGCCGCAATGGCTGAGCGCGGCGACACACTCGAGGCCGTTCTACCGCATCTCAGCATCCCTGGCGTGAATCAAGTTGCCATGCTGGTTGGGATGAATCCTCTGCTTCAGTCTGATTCGCTCCTCGAAGAAGCCGCTAAACTCACCGCAAGCCGCGGGAATGGATCTTCATCTCCCGAGGTTGAGGATCTGAGCCGCGACGCTCTGATCCTGAATGATGGTCTGAGGCCCACGAGCATTATGAAGAGTCTCGAAGGGCTTCGCGAAGGTGGGGTTTGGCTCCAAGCCTTGCGGTCGACTGGGACGTTTCTGGCAGAGAGTGGAGCAACTCATCAGGTTTCACCAGCGGAAGAGGAGAGTCCTGAGAACGCGCAAATCCGTTTTACACTGCCAGCAAAACGCTACATTCTTCCAGATGAAATCCTGGAAGCTGTTCGCGCTGCGAGAACTTCGGACCGGTATATTCCAGTTTCGAACGTCTTGAAGGCGATTCGGGAAAAGGTTGCGACGGCAGATCGTATTGCATACTTGGAGGCTTTGAAGTCGCTTCCCGTTGAGGAGGTCGATGGAGAGGTGATTGTCGATGCCCTCGAAGATGCGCGAGAGAGATGGAACACCGCCGCGGTTTCGGTATGGCTGGATCAGGCCGTTCCGATGCTTCTCTCCACACGATTGGCTGATTTCTGCAGCATGCTCGTCTATCTCGAGACGACTTCCCTTGTCGATCGCTTGCTGAAGCTGGTCTCTGATCCTGGCACGTGCAGCAGGCCCATGTTGCGCGGACTTGGGGAGTCTCTCGACGCACTCGCGGCCGGAATGATTTATGAGGTTTGCCGGCGCGTCGTTCAGTGCCTCCCCGAAGAAGATGCGAGGGGCATTCTGCTCGCGAATCTAGGGAGGCTCGTCAGTGCCCTTCCCGACCTCGCAGAAGTCCGGTTTGATGCCAGCGATGTGCCGCCTCACCCGACTGCCGCTATGGCACGGTTCCTGTTTGTTCTACTGTCGGACGTGGATGTCCGGGTCCGATGGCGATCGGCGCATTGTCTTCGCCGCCTGGTGCGCTACGGAGCTGATGATCTCATCCGATCGATGGGTGAACTCTGGGAGAGGACCACGGAGAACTCCTTTAGAGTCCCGGGCGCACCGTTCTACTGGCAGGCCGCGCGCTTGTGGTTGGTGGCTACCCTGTCACGGATCGCTTCGGAACAGCCAGGCGCAATTCTCCCCGTCAAGAACTTACTGCTTCGGACTCTCGATGACAGCACGTATCCGCATCCGGCCCTTCGCTCGTTTGCCAAAGATGCTCTTGAGACCCTGGAGAGCTCAGGAGCGGTTCGCTTCAACGAGCAGGAACGCACGCTGATCGAATCCACCAACAGGTCGATTCTCCCACGGGAAAAGGAGGATTCCGAGTTCCTTCTGGAAGACTCTCAGCACGCTCCCGAAGGGAGGCTCAAGTTCGATCCGATGGACTCCATTCCCTATTGGTATCAACCCGCAACCCGTATCTTTGCTCATGTATCTACGACCCGACTGAAGGCTGAGGCGGAGCGCTGGATACTGGATCGCTGGGGTGCCGGTACAGAGTTTACGGACTGGCGAACGGAACCAAGGCGAAACCGTTTTCCGGAAAACAGTTGGAGATTATCTTCCAATGATCATGGGAGCATGCCGACGCTGGAGCGTTACAGGACGTTTCTCGAATGGTATGCCCTGCAATGCGCGATTGGCTCGTTAATGAAGAACGAGCCCCTTAAATCGCACGGAAACGGCGGGGAAGACGAACTCGCAATGCGGCTCAGGTGGCAGAGGTTTCCCGAGGCCCCTTATTGGCTCTCCGATCTGCTCTGCCCCATTCCCCTCGAGCGCCGACTCTGGTTCAATCCAGAGATCACCGACGAGTGGGTTGCCAACATAGCGGATGCGGATTTCGTGCAGGAGATCGTACGAGGGCGGGAAGGCACAGAACTTGTTGCGGAAGGCTCGGCCCGAGTTTCTTCATCCGAGTTCTCTTTGGACGTGGACGTGACCAGCGCTCTTGTCGAACCGGAACATGCCCTGGCGCTGGTTCGAGCTCTGCAGACGGCTGAAGAGCCGATGGATTACAAGCTGCCGAATGCCCATGAAGATGACTCCGATAGGTTCGCAATTGACGAACCTGGGTTCCAGTTGGACGGATGGGTCGCGGCGACCCAGTCCGAGGGCGGCTTCGGCGAGTACGATCCGCTGAATCTGGGGGCGGAAACAACCCACTCCGGACCGCCCAATTCGAGTTCCAGTCGCCCCTCTCTGCACGGTGGGGTACTATCGTGGCCAGAACATGATGGGGTCTTTTTCCGGTACGAGCGATGGAAAAGTCATCGGGACCGCTCCTCCAGCGCATACGAGGGGCCGGAGTTGCGGACAAGCGGGTACCGTCTCTATGCGAAGTCTGGTGAGGTTCTGGAGCTGTTGAAGAGAAGCGGAAGAGACTTAATATTTGAAGTGCGAATCACACGGATGCAAGGAGGTTCACGCCATCAAATACGCACGGAAGAAGAATCTCTCAGATTGGAGGGCAGATTCTGCGGCATCATCCTCCTCAGAGCCGACGGCACCCTCCACACCGCCGAAGGATGTATTGGAGCTTGGCCGCTATCTGGTGGATGAATGCCTCGGCGGGCGCAACAACGACACGCTCTCGAGATGGTTCCTTCATGCGATCGCGGAGCGCTTGGCTGCCTGTGACGCGGCGACGAACGCCGCCCAGAAGAAGCAGCGAGAAAGCGAAGCTGCCGATCTCATCCTTCGCTTGTGGAAACATCGTTCTGTCGTGCCAATGGGGATCGATCCCTTGGCGCCGTATGGGCGGGTTTTTGAGGCCCTCAGGTCTTTGTTGCCCCAGGCCAACCCTTGGCGATTGCTTGATAGTGCTGCGAATCAAACCGTTGCCGCAGAGCTCTACCGCTGCCTCTCCCTGCTGACCATAGCGATGTTCCTGTTCAGTGTCGAAGCGATTCCGAAACGCTCAAAGAGCGAGAAGGCATTGCATGACGTATTCTTACCATTCAATGAGAAGGCCATCCTCCACTTGTTCGAACAAGTGGAGGAGTTTGTCTCTCCAAAGTTGAATTCAGACACGAAACAGGAAGTCTCGAAGGCTCCCAAAATGACGCAGCGCGAAGCGGCGCACGGCGTTCGCAATCTGATCGAGAGGACACGCGCTGCGCTGGATGAAGCCCTCGTCATTGTGGACAGGGCGGAGCAGGGCAGATCGCGCCGGAAAGTTGGTAACCTAAAAGTTTCCGCCAAGACCCGTCTGAAGGCACTCACTCCTGCGAAGAAGAAATCGTCGAATTCGAAAGCAAAAAAGCCTCCACCGGCTTCGCCCGGAAATAGGACGAAACCGAAACGATAGCTTCATTTTTTCTCTGGTCGCTATTGCCGCTTCACGAGACATTTGAATGGCTCAACTTCTTGCCTCTGAATCTGACGAAGGGTCGCGCCGCCATCCTTCCAAATCTTCGAGAGCGAGTACTTTGCTCGGTTGCCAGCATGTTGCTCAAACCGCGCAGGGGCCTATTGAAGGTCCAGTCGAGGGCGGCTATGGTGTGCTTCGATGCGGCAGCGATTCGCTATGTTCACTCAGCGACTCCAATCCTCAAGTGGCTCATGCCAGATCGGATTTTCAAACACGGCTCCGCGGTCAATCGATCGATAGGCGACAAATCCGGCAAGCACCAGCACTGCCAGCAAGACGCTGCCGCAGATTGTATTTGCAACGATTTCCCACATCGAGATTGGGCCCTCAGTCAGTATCGTGCCGCAGTGCTCGCAGCGGTCACTCCGAATAGGCGTTTGCATCCTCTGCGGAGTCCGTATCCCCGCCGAAGCTGATGCGAAATCTTTCCTGCGT
>Ga0302320_10013385_pt1 | contig 17157 bp, 14 predicted proteins | sample Bog_T0_3_FD_202130 | JGI IMG/M metagenome (GOLD analysis project Ga0302320, IMG submission 202130) | Peat permafrost microbial communities from Stordalen Mire near Abisko, Sweden - Bog_T0_3 | ecosystem: Environmental > Terrestrial > Soil > Wetlands > Peat | place: Sweden: Abisko, Stordalen Mire... | reverse complement strand
TGCAAAAGCAAATGCAAAAGCAATTGCAGGTCCCTCGGCTCCGCTGATGTGCGCTTCGCTCGGGATGACACTGTTGTGGGGTGTAGTGAGGGGTGGGTTGGGGTTCGTGCTGAGCGCAGAGGTGGGTTGGGGTTCGTGCTGAGCGCAGAAGCGGGGTGGGGTTGGTGCTGTCCCACCCTTCCGGTGCGCCGGAAAGGGTGGGGCAACCAACTTTCGTGTTGAGGGCAGAAGCCGGTTGGGGTTCGTGCTGCACCAGAGCTTGGCGCTGCGCGGTCTATGTGACGGAGCGCGGCTTGACGGTGATGACTGTTGCGGGAACCACGGTGGTGGGAGTTGGCACCGGCAAGGTTGTGGGATAGAGACAGCCGGCGTCGTTGCCGCCTTCGGAGACCGGAATGCAGGCCGACAGAGCGGGACTGAACTGCTGCGAATCAGTGGGCGGGGCGGCGATGCCGACGTTGGTGGGAATGCTGATGAAGTGAATCTTGTTATCGCCCGCGGTGGAGAGAAAGAAGGTGGTGTTATCTGGCGAGAACGCGCCAAAGAGCGGAGCGGTGGGCGGCGTGGCGGATGTGCTGCCCGCCAGGGTGACGTAGCCTACGGGGCCGACGCCGCTGGCCTGGGGCAGATAGTAGGGAAGCTGGGCTGCCGTGGTGGCGGTGCTGGGCGTGGAGTAGGTGACGAAGGCGATGGGCGCGGCCGTGGTGATTGAGGCCGTGGTGGGCGCGGCGCCGGTGACGACCTGGTTGACGGCGGTGGCGTTGGTGACGCCAGCGAGAGTCAAGACGCCCATGAGCGTGGGGTTGGTGGAGAGCGGCGTCATTTTTTCCACCTGGTTGGGAGGCGTGCCGGTGGTGGTTTCAGGGCACAGGGCCGAAGTGAAGGTGGCGTTGGGCGGGATGCTGAGGCCGATGTCGTCGAGCGTGATGCTGCTGCCGCTGAGCGAAGCGCCCAGCATGTGCGCGCCGTCGGAGGTGGCGCCCAGGACGCTGGTGAGCTGGTTGACGGAATCGCTCTGGGGATAGAACTGGATGCTGGCGTTGTTGCCGACCGTGCCGGAGGGGCACCAGGTGTGGGCGACGGTGGGAAATCCGGCGAGATAGGCGCCGATGCCGGGGACCGTAAGGGCCAGGTTCTGGGAACCGCCGGAGGCGGTGAGATCGTAGGTGCTCCAGCCGAGGTTGACGTTATAGACGTAGAGCGTGTTGGTATGATTGGCGCCGGCCGCGGCGCTATCGACGATGTAGAGGGTATTGGAATCGGGCGTCCATGCGGCGGCGACTCCCATTCCGCCGTAGCTGGAGGAGGGGCCTGAACTGGTGTTGTAGAGATAGAACAGTCCGCTGATCTGATCGTTGATGACCAGCTCACTGTTGTTGGGCGAGACGGCGAGCACGACTCCGGGTGCGGAGGTGTCCTGCTTGCTAAGGGAGTTACTTAACGTGGAGTAGATCATCAGCTCGCGGGGCGAGCCGAAGTAGAGGTTGTTGCCTTCCTGATCCATGACCATGGAGTTGGGCACGAAGGGCAGGCGGACGACCGAGCCGGGGTTGCCGTTGAGCAGTTCCATGGAGGAGAAGTACTGCGACTGGCCGGGGGCGGCGAACCAGACGAAGTCGCTGGTGGTGCCGGGGACAGTGACGCTGACGGGATTGGAAGTAAGCGAAAGGCCGGTACCATTGAGGCCGAACTCATTGATGGGAGCAGGATTGCAAGCGTTCGGCTCGCACACGGCGTAGACCGACGCGACGCCGGGATAAGCGGCGGTAATGGAGCCACCGCCAGTGACCGAGATGTCAATGGGGTTGGTGGATTCGTACAAGAGGTTGAGGCCATTGATGGGGCTGCCGAGGGTATCGAGGACCGTGGCGGAGAGGTTTTGCGAGACGCCCTGGGTGACGATGCCTTTGGTGGCTCCGCTGGCCAAGGCGATTTTGATGGACGCGGCGGGGCAGGTGGAGAAGTAGCCGACCGACGAGGCCGATTGCGCGATGGTGGCGGTGATGGAAGTGGTGCCGGGCTGCAGCGCGGTGATGGTGGATTGCGGATTGCCGATGGCTACGGGGCTGATGCTGGCGACACTGGAGTTCGAGACCGAGTAATTGAGCGTGCCGATAGCCGAGTTGCAACTGGGAACCGAAGTGACACCCGGAGCCAGACCGGCCGCGCATGCATAGTTCGCGGAGGTGACGGAAGCCGGGGCACAAAACTCGTATTGATTGCCATTGCTGACGTAGCAGGCCTGGGCATCAAGGTTGACTTGCTGGTTTTGGGAGTAGCATTGCTGCCCCGCGCTGGAAAGCGACGAAGTGGCGAGCGTGATGGCGGTGACGGGCGCGTGGATGTATACCGCGACGGGGTTGGAGGTTACGGAATAGGCTGTGGCCGTGATGTAGGCGACGGCGTAAGGCAAGCCGCCCGTATTCGGCGCGGGATTGGGGAAGTTGCAGTTGGTGTAGTCGGCGATGCCGCCGCCGGAGTTGCGGTTCCACGTGCCGGCGCAGATTTGGCCGCCGGGAGAGATATCGACGAGCTGATTGTTGGTGGTGCCGAAGCTAACCTGATTGGAGCCGATCGAGGCCTGATTGTTTTTGCAGGTATAGGCAGAGGGCTGCTGGATCTGGGTGGTCTGCCCGTAGGCCAGCGAGATGCCGGCGACCACCGGCTGCAGGGTGATGTACGAGACGTCGGTGTCTTTAGGTCCGTATCCGAGGCCGTTACAGTAGTTTCCCGCCGGGTTGCGCACACAACCGGATATGGAAATCCCAGCCGGAAGGGCCAGGCCAAGCAAACAAACAAGCGTCAAGAACCGCCGCATGAATCCTCCCCGCTCCGCGCCGTCGAACCGCGGAACGGTCGCACAGAACACGTAAAGAAAAATGAATTATTGCCGCCCCTTTTCATGCTTGGGCCGACCCGCAACAGGTGAATCGCGCCCCAGCCCGAAAACCCGGCGGCGCACTGCCGCACGCTGCCGAAGAGGCGAGACACACGCTGAATACTCCAAGAAAAAAGTGTATCAGGACGGGCCTTGCTCTGGCATTGAACCGGTCTTGGGCGCGGCACTGGTGAATAGACTGGCGCGGGGGCGGATGGGGAGCAGAGAGGCAGGGAACAAGGGACCGAGGGAACAAGGGACCGAGGGAACAAGGGACCGAGGGAGCGAGAAGGCGATTCTGAGAGTTCGCAGTCGCATTCCCATATCGAAATTTGCCGGCTTCGTCTCTCTGGGGCGATGCGTGCTTGTTTTCTCCTTGCTCCCTTGCTCCCTCGCTCCCTTGCTCCCTGCTATTCAGGCATGTAGCGGGCAAACCACTCGATGGCGCGCTGCTGGACGTCGCGGCGGTGGGCGGGGTCGGAAAAACCGTGGCCCTCGTTGGGGTAAACGACCAGTTGCGCGGGGACGTGGAGGTCGCGCAGGGCGTGCCAGAACTCAAAGGACTGGGGCGCGGGGCACTCGCCGTCGCGGTCGCCAACCACGGCTAGGGCGGGTGTGGAAGCGTTCTTGATGTACGTGATGGCGGAGGCTTTAGCGTAGGCCCCGGGGTCGTCGTAGACCGAGGCGCCGAAGTAGGGAATCATCCACTGGTCGATGGAGTTTTCGCCGTAATAAGACTGCCAATCTGAAATGCCGGCCCCGGCGACGGCAGCCTTGAAGCGATGGGTCTGCGTGACGGCGAACATGGTCATGAAACCGCCGTAGCTCCAGCCGGTGATGCCGACACGGTTGGGGTCGACGGGATATTTGGCGAGGACGGTGTCGACGCCGGCCAGGATGTCGCGGAGGTCGCCGTAGCCGAAGTCCTTGCGGTTGGCCTGGGTAAAGGCCTCGCCCTGGCCGTAGCTGCCGCGCGGGTTGGGCATGAGCACGAAGTAGCCGAGGACGGAATACGCGGTAGCGCTAAAGCCGCCTCCGCCTCCATTCCAGCGGGATTGGACGTCGGCGGCGGGACCGCCATGGACCTCGACGATGAGCGGGTATTTTTTGGCCGGATCGTAGTGCGCGGGAAGAAGGAGCCAGCCCTGGATGTGAAAGTTCTCGTTGGTCCAGGTGAGGGAGGCGGAATCTCCCCAGGCGGGCTTGAGGCCTTGGTTGAAGTGGGAGAGTTGGGTGAGGCCGGATGCGTCCGAGGTATCCCCGGTCCCCAAGTGCGAGGGACCGGGGGCACCCGCAGTTTGCGCAGAGAGCGCGGCGGCGGCAGGGCCGGCGGCGTAGATTTCCGGGGGCTGGTTGAAGGTGCTGGCTTGAAAGACGAAGAGGGCGCGATCGGCGGTGACGGCGGGGCCGCGACCAGAAAAGCTAGAGCCGACCGTGCCGGGGTAGGTGAAGACCGGCTCGGCAAAACTTGAGGCAACGCTCTCGCTGGTGCGATCCCCTGAGAGCTTGATGCGGACGAGGCGATTGATGCCGGCGGCAAGTTCAAGCGTGAAGATGCGCTCGTCGTCGGCCCAGGCGATCCACTGCGAGGATGCGGGGCGATTGGGAGTGAGGTTGCGGGGCTGGCCGCCGGTGGCGTCGATGATCCATACGTCGCCGCCGGTGACGCCCTGATCGCTCATGAGGCCGCCGATGAAGGCGATGGCTTTGCTGTCGGGCGACCAGCGGGGTTGGGCGATTTGCAGACCGTGGAGGGGTCCGGAGACGGTGGAGAGGGTCAGGATCGGAGAAGGTTTGGAACCGTCCGCTACGGATTGCGTGTAGAGATTGGCGATCCACCAGTTGTTTTCGCCGGGCGGATTGGCGGCGACGTAGGCGAGTGATTTGGAATCGGGCGACCAATCGAATTCATAGACGTGAAGGTTGGCGGGGGTTAGGAAAGCGGGCGCGGAGGGTTGGGCGGCAGAGGTGGGAACGGCGGCGACGCGCTGGATTTCAACGTGGTCCTCGCCGATGACGCCGGAGGGCGAGTCCATGGCGGCAAGGGCTCCCGCGGGACGAGTGGCGCCCTCGACATAAAGGAAGGCGATGCGCTTGCCGTCGGGCGAGAAGGCGGGGGCATTGACGTAGCCGTGAAGCGCGGAGAGACGCTGGGGCGGTAGCCCATCGAGATGCGAGAGATAGAGGTCAGGCTGGGCGCCGAGATCGGCGCAATCGGAGAGGAAGGCGAGGGCGGCGGAGTCGGGCGACCAGACGAGATCGGATTCTGTGCAGGAGGCGTCGGGCGAAGGAGCGGCGGTGACGCGCTGGCTCTGGGCGAGGTTGTTCGAGGGGGTCACGAGAATCGCGCCGCGCTCGAGCCGGGCAATGCGCTTGCCGTCAGGGGAAACGGAGACCTGGCCGATGATCTGGGCGCGCCTTTGGCTTGTCGGGGCCTGAGTGGACGGGGCGTGGCCGGAGTTCGGGGAGGCGGTTGCAGGCGCAGAGGTCTGGGCGCGAACAGGCAGGAGGGTGGTTGCACAGAGGAGAACCGACAGGGCTAAGCAGCGGAGCCTGCGAGACGAGAAATACATAGCAGAGATGCTAACAGGGGGAAGGCGGGGAGCGAGGGAACGAGGGAACGAGTCAGCGAGACAGCCCGGCCAAGGCGCTGAACCGTGCATTGGCGATGTGCGGCAGCGGGAGTCAATAGCGGTTTCAGGGCGAGCTGGGCCGGTGATTGATGACTTTTTTCGCGATGCCGCAACCTTGTCAACACCCGCTCCCCTCAAATTGAGCCCCCGGCCTCACCCTAACTCGTTCCTTTCCTGATCCCTGCCCCCAGATCCCTGTTCCCCGTCTTTTTGCATATAATTTCCCCCTTCCGGCGCATACTGTTCCCATGAGTGCCAAACGGGAACCTCAAACCACGATGTACGGTCAACCGTCCCTGCAAGCTATTTACCACTCTCTAACCCCCACCCACCCCCGGTACAAACCGGAAGCCGGAACGCAGTGCACCACCCACCCCCGGTGCCAGCCACACGCTGAAACCTGCACCGCCGGAGCCGAACCGGCCGAAATTGGCCCCCAGGGCGCAAAAAAGTGGGCTGTGAGACTGTGAAGCCGAGTTTCCATAATAAAATCAGCAACTTACAAGAAGACATTCCACAGCCTCACAGTTTCTGTGCGCCTGTGAGCCTGTGAAGAAAAATCGCATCGATTTTTCCCGGTAGAAGTCTCGATGCGAACCACAAATTGAGAACCGAAAGCTGACTCGCTAACTTGCTGACTCGCCGACTCGCTAGCTCCGATAAAATCAACTCATGATCAAGGGCATCTCGATTCTGCGTCCGGCCGGGAGCGCGGCGGCTTATGAGCGGCTGAGCGATTTTTTTGCGGCGCTCGGTTTTGCCGCCGGCAAAGGATGGCAGGTAGAGGATTCGCGCGGCGCATCGTTTCTGGCTCCGCTCGGCAATCTCGAATTCGTCGATGGGCGCTTTCCACCGCTTGCCGATCTGCTGATCGAGGTCACGTCGCTCGACGCGATCCACCAGGCCACGGAAACCTGGCTGCGCGCGCAGCGCGGTCACGAAGCGCTTGGCCGTCTCTCGCCGATCACAGACACTGAGTGGAAGTCGCGCATCTTTACGGTCGAGCCGGAGACAGGATTCAGCTTCACCTTCTGGTCCTGGTCCGATCCGGTGAAAGGCAAGCCCGTCGCGCTCGAAGGCGATCTTTCTGCCCAGGGAATGCGCTTCGCCATCGTCGTCGCGCGCTGGAACGCAGTGGTGACGGATCGGCTGCTCGAAGGCGCGCTCGACGCGCTCCTGCGCAGCGGCGCTGCTCGCGACGATATCGCAGTCATTCGCGTTCCCGGCGCGTGGGAGATTCCCGCCGCGGCGCGCGCCTGCGCCAGTGCGGGTCGCGTCGATGCGGTTGTCACGCTCGGCTGTCTGCTGCGCGGCGAAACGGCGCACTACGAGGCCATCTACAACGAGGTTGCGCGCGGCATTGGCCAGTCGCAGCAGGAGACGCGAGTTCCGCACAGCTTTGGCGTGCTCACGTGTGAGACTCTGGAGCAGGCGCTGAATCGCGCGGGCATCAAGGCCGGCAACAAGGGCTTTGAAGCTGCATGCGCTGCCATTGAGATGGTGAGTTTGCACAGCAAGATCGGGCAAGACGGTCGTGAGCAAGGCGGACAATTGCAGGGCGGTGCGGCTTGACCAGTCGCCATCGCCGCAAGTCCCGCGAACTCGCCATGCAGATGCTGTTCCAGGCCGACGTCGGTCACCAGACCGCCGATCAGGTGCGCGCAACGTTCTGGAAGGCAGGCGATGCCGTCGAGCCTGAAGTGAGCGGCTTCGCCGAGGATTTATTTCGCGTGGCTCAGGAGCGGCAGGAAGAAATCGACGCGCTGATCGCGAAGCACTCCACGCACTGGCGTCTTGATCGCATGCCCGCCGTCGACCGCAACCTGCTGCGCATGGCCGTGGCGGAACTGCTCGGCTTCAAAGGGACGCCGTTTCCCATCGTCATCAACGAAGCGCTCGAGATTGGCCGCCGCTACTGCGCGCCGGAATCGAGCAATTTCTTGAACGGCGTGCTGGATTCGATTGCCCGCAGTTTGATCGGGAAATAGATTCCCAGCTAACCTTTAAGCGAGCGTTGCGCCCAATCGCCGCGCGCGTTCGCGGGTTCGCTGCGGCAATTTGTAGTCCGGTTTTCCCGCGGTCAGCCCGATCCATAACTCGCCCACCGGTTTCGCGCCCAACATTCTTGCCGCCAGACGAAGCGCTCGCGGCGCTCCCGTTGCCATTGGAAGCAGAAATCCAGGCATTCCCGCCGACGCTACGAGTATGGCCTTGCGCGGCTGCGCTTTGCTGCGCTGCGCAGGTCCATTCTGTCCCCACGGCCAATAAGCGAATCCCAGCAGGCGCTCCAGAAACCTGCGGAAGATCGCGGTCACGTTGTAGTAATTCACAGGCGAAGCCAGCACGACCGCATCGGCTGCTTCAATCTCTTTGAGCATCGGTTCCAGATCGTCTTCCTGCGGGCATCGGACGCGCTGCGCGCCAGGCGTCTGCGTGCAGGCACGGCAGTTCTTGCAGAACTCAATGTGCTGGTCTCGCAACTGGTAGATGCGTGTCTCCGCGCCCTTGGCTCGCGCGCCTTCCAGAACCGCATCCACGGCGCTCTCCGTTGCTCCGCCGCTGCGGTAGCTGCCCACCACGGCCACAACCCGCTTGCTCATTTTTTCCCTCCGCACGGCTTTGCGCGCAGATTAGTCAAGTTCCCTGAGCCGCGCCGTGATGTGGCGCACGCCGTCCCACAGGTCAAGCGCTCAGCCTCGCGCAGTTCGCAGCCGTCCTGATATTCTTGATCTCGTGATCGTGCATTTCCATCTCAAGAGAATCTTCGTTATGGCCGCGCTGCTGGCCTTTGTTCTCGCTGCCTGCCACAAGGAAGAGCAGGCCGTCAAAAGCGTGGTCCACAAAACAGAGTCGGTCGAAAAGAAGGTTCAGGCCAGCGAAAACGAGCTCGATAAGGAACGCGCCGAGCTGGAGCAGATTCCCCTGCCCACCAAGAGCCTTTACATCGATATTCACGATCCGGCCGCGTGGGGCAATCCGTTTCTCTCCGTCGGCCCCGACACAATCACACTCCGCATCCTGCTGGCCGATGCGAATCCGAGCCCAAAGGGACAAGGAGACGTGCTTCGTCCCGAGGCCGCCCGTCGCCAGGAGCTCGATTTGCGGCCCGCCGATCTCAATGAGGCCGTGGCTGCCATCCCAGCCGGTGCATGGCCCTACGGCCGCGTGATCGCGGTGGCGGAGTCGCCTTCCGCCGCGCCCAAGGATCGCCCCAAAGTCCGCCGCAACGTTGAAGCGGCCATCAAGCAACTCAACGATCTCGGCGTGGTTGTGGAAGAGTGGCCCGCGCGCTGACTTTGGCGCGCTAACATTTCAGCGTGAGCCATTCTACATTTTCCATCCTCTCTAATCCCGCTCCGCTCGACCATGAGCGTTTCTCGGCGCACCGTGAGCTCGAAAGTCTCCTGAAAAAGTCCCTGCGCGGCCCGGATTCCTCCGATCTTGTCCGCTTCGATCTCGGCTCGCGCGCTCTCTACGCCGCCGATTCTTCCAACTACCGCCAGCTTCCCATCGGCGTGGTTTTTCCGCGCGACGCCGCCGACGTTGAAGCGGCTCTGGCGGCTTGCCGCGCCACCGGTGCTGCCGTGCTGCCCCGCGGCGCAGGCACCAGCCTCGCCGGCCAGTGCGTGAATGTTGCTGTGGTCTTTGACTACTCGCGTTTCATGAATTCACTTGAGGAATTGGATCCCGCAAAGAGGATCGCGCGCGTCCAGCCGGGCATCGTGCTCGATCGTCTGCGCGACGCCGCCGAACTGCATCACCTCACCTATGCGCCCGATCCCGCGACGCACTCCCGCTGCACCCTGGGCGGCATCATCGGAAACAACAGTTGCGGCGTCCACGGCCTGCTGGGCGGCAAGGCGGTCGATAACGTCGAGTCGCTCGACATTGTGCTTTACGACGGCACGAGGATGACGGTCGGCGCCACTCCGGCCGCCGACCTGGACGCACTCATTCGAGCCGGTGGCCGCGTGGGCCAAATCTATTCGGGTCTCGCCCGCATTCGCGACCGCTACGCCGCTCTGGTGCGCGAAAAGTTTCCGCGCATTCCGCGCCGCGTCTCCGGTTACAACCTCGACGAGCTGTTGCCCGAAAACAACTTCCACGTTGCGCGCGCCCTGGTCGGCTCCGAGGGCACGTGCGCCAACATCGTCTCCTCCAGGTTGAATCTAATCGCCAGTCCGCCTTTCCGCGTGCTCACGGTGCTCGGCTTCAGCGATGCTTTTCTTGCCGCCGACGCCGTTCCTCTCGCCCTCGAACACAAACCCATCGGCCTCGAGGGTTTTGATTATTTGCTGGTGGATTTCATGCGCCGCAAAGGCCTCGCGCTGCACGATCTCGACCGGCTTCCCGCCGGCGTCGGCTACTTGCTCGTGGAGATGGGCGCATGGTCCGCGGAGGACGCTCGCGCCAAGGCCGAAGCGCTCGCCCGCGACGCGCAATCCTGGCCGTCCCCGCCCGTTGCGCATATCTGCACGCCGGAAGAAGCGGCCTCGGTGTGGCACGTGCGCGAGTCCGCTCTCGGCGCCATGGTTTTCGTGCCCGGCGAGCCGGACCGCTACGAAGGCTGGGAAGACGCCGCGGTTCCGCCCGCGCTTCTCGGCAACTATCTGCGCGCCATCACCAAGCTCATGGCCGAGTACGGCTTCCGCAGCCCGCTTTACGGTCACTACGGCCAGGGTTGCGTGCACACTCGTATAAACTTCGACTTCTCTACTCCAAAAGGAAGAGAAAAATTCCGGGAATTCATCGATCGTGCCGCCGACGTGGTAATTTCCTTCGGCGGTTCGCTCTCCGGCGAGCACGGCGACGGCCAATCGCGCGCGGCGCTACTGCCCAAAATGTTCGGCCCCGAGCTCATCGAGGCCTTCCGCGAGTTCAAAAAGCTCTGGGATCCCGACAACCGCATGAATCCCGGCAAACTCTCTGATGCGGTCCGCGTCTACGACCCCGCGGAGAATCTCCGCCACGCTTCAGATCCGGGTGCCCCCGGTCCCTCGCTCTTGGGGACCGGGGAAACACACTTTGCCTTCGCGGCCAGCGGCGGCTCTCTGGCCCGCGCCACAGAGCGCTGCGTCGGCGTCGGCTCCTGCCGCAACACCGTGGGCGGCGTCATGTGCCCCAGCTACCGCGCCACCGGGGAAGAGCAGCACTCCACCCGCGGTCGCGCGCACCTGCTCTGGGAAATGCTCTCCGGAGCCCTGCGCGAAGAAGGCTTCCAGAGCCGCGCCGTCCATGAGGCTCTCGACCTCTGCCTCAGTTGCAAAGCCTGCAAATCCGAGTGCCCGGTGCAGGTGGATATGGCGGCCTACAAATCCGAGTTTCTCGCCCAGCGCTACAAGGGCCGACTGCACCCGCTGCATCACTATATCTTTGGTTTTGCCGATCGCCTCGCCCGCTACGGCTCGCTCGCGCCGGCCCTCACCAACGCCATCCTCACCGGCCCGCTGACCAGCCCACTCATCAAGCGCATCGCCGGCGTCGCCCGCGAGCGGCAACTCCCGCGCCTCGCGCCGAAGACCTTCCAGAAAGCGCGCAACCCATCCACGGATCACGACCAGAAGGCTGCCCCGTCGCAGACGGTGCTGTTGTGGCCCGACACCTGGAACAACTACTACCACCCGCAATCGCTGCAGGCCGCGGAAACCGTGCTCAGCCTCGCCGGCTTCCGCGTCGAAACTCCGCGCGGACATATCTGTTGCGGCCGTCCGCTCTACGATTTCGGTCTGCTCTCTGCGGCCCGCTCCTATCTCGCACAGGTGCTTGCGCGCATGGCTCCGCAAATCGATGCCGGCATGCCCTTCATCTTTCTCGAACCCAGTTGCGCCAGTGTCTTCAAGGACGAGCTCCTCGAGCTCTTCCCCAACGATCCCCGCGCCAAACGCCTGAGTGAACAGGTCTGGCTTTTTGCCGACTTTCTCTCTGCGCGGGCTCCTGAATTTGTCTCGGGCCGTCTCGATGGCGCGCACATTCTCATCCACGGCCACTGCCATCACAAGGCAGTCTTCGGCGGTCCGGGCAATGAAATTGCGCTTCTTCGCCAGGCCGGCGCCGCGGTCGAACTCATTCAGGCCGGTTGCTGCGGCATGGCTGGACCCTTCGGTTTTGAGGCCGATAAATTCGAGGTGTCGAAGACCATCGCCAACCAGGGCCTGCTTCCAGCCGTCCAATCCGCGGGGCCAGCCGCGATCGTCGTTGCGGACGGCTTCAGTTGCCGCGAGCAGATCGATCAGCTGGCTCATACCAAGGCGCTGCACTTTGCGGAAGTTCTGGCGCACAGCTGCCGCTGCAGCGGATGAATGGCGAGACTCTGGCACTCGCGTGGAGAGCTGACAATCGATTTCTCAAACTCCCAAGCCTTCCCGCGCATCCAATCTCAGGTAGTCCCGCTCCGCCGCTTCCTGCACAGGTCCGCGGCGGCCAGCCGGGACCCCGCCGGTAACTTGCGGTAAACTTAGACTGTTTGGTACCCTCAGGCATCCTTTGTAGGGCAGTGAAAGGAGAAAGTTCGTCATGGCAGAGGAAAATAAATCCTACGGATTGGCATGGTTCCTGGCCGGATTGGGCGTCGGCGCTCTGGTCGGCATCCTTTATGCTCCCAAGAGCGGCCGCGAAACCCGCGAAGACATCGCGCAGGGCGCCCGCGAGGGCACGGAATATTTGCGTGCCCGCAGCCGCGAGGCCGCGGAGAATGTTTCTGCATTAGTCGACAGAGGCAAGGACCATGTAAGCGCCTTCGTGGACAAAAGCAAAGAGCAGGTGGGCGAATACGTCGATCGCAGCCGTGAGGCCATCGATCGCGGACGCGCTCAGTGGGAAGAGTTCGTCGAGCGTGGCAAGAACCTCGTCGCCGATCAGACCACCCGGGTGAGCGCTGCCGTTGACGCGGGCCGGCAGGCGTATCAGCAAACATCCAACAACCAGCCGGAGAGCCACGAGGGCTGAGAGCCGTCAGTTTCCGGTTCGCATCTTTCGGGCCTCATGCGGTTGCATCATTCTCTCCGGAGCCGGACGCGGGAGCAGGAGACACAAGCTCTCAAACCGGCTCCGGGCATAACGCCGCTTCATCCCTCGGAAGCTGCGCGATCGGTTTTGATCTGAAGACCGCAGCGTCCCTGCGCGAGAGCAACGCCATGCCAAAACTCGATATCCAGACCATTCAACTTGCCCTGGTCGCCATAGTGGCGCTGGCCTTTGTGATTCAGGCCATTGTGCTTCTCGCCGCACTCTCTGTTCTGCGCAAGTTGGCTAAGTCGATCAGCGAGGAGATCGAGGACCTGCGCTCCTCGGTCCTGCCCGTCATCGAAAAGACGCGCGACCTCTTCGAACGCCTCGCGCCCAAAATTGAATCCACCACGGCCGACCTCGCCGTCCTCACTCGGGCCCTGCGCGACCAGACCGCCGATGTGCAAGCTGCGGCCGACGAGATTATTGCGCGCGCGCGCCGTCAGGCCAGCCGCATTGACCAAATGCTTTCCAGCGTCCTCGACGCCGTGGACCGCGCTGGCGTCTTTATGGCCGACACCGTAGCCAAGCCCATGCGCCAGCTTTCCGCATTCCTGGCCTCAGCCAAGGCCGTGGTCGAGTCGCTGCGCAACTCGGAAGGCGCGCCGCGCTCGGAGTCCAATCGCGGGTCCGGCGATAACGATCTATTTGTGTAGCGCCGGTTTTCCCAGCGCGACAAAGTTCTTTAGGAACAGCAAGAAGTGTCAGGGCACGACTTTAGTCGTGCCGCAAGTGCTGTAAAATCGAATCGGGCTTTAGCCCCGGTGCGATTCTTCCGTCGTGAAGTAGCATTTTTCCGCAACTTGTTCAGACCCGCATGCGCACACTCGATCCCGCCCAAATCGCACCCAGCGACATCTACAAGCTCATGATCGGCATGATCGTGCCGCGTCCCATCGCTTTCGTCTCCACCGTTGACGCGGCCGGCATCCGCAATCTCGCGCCCTTCAGCTACTTCACCGCGTGCAGCTCCAATCCTCCGGTGGTTTGCTTCTGTGCGTCCGTGCGCAGCGGCCCGCGCCCATACAAAGACACGCTCTCGAACATCGAAGCCACTGGTGAGTTCGTCGTCAACATCGTCTCGGAGGAGATTGCCGAGCAGATGAACCTGACCTCCGCAGACGTCGCGCCCGAGGTGGATGAGTTTAAACTTTCAGGGCTGACGCCCGTGGCAAGCGACCTGGTCAAGCCGCCGCGCGTGGCTGAAAGCAAAGTGCAGATGGAGTGCCGCCTGCATCAGATCGTCCGCGTCAGCGACAAGCCCGGCGGCGGCATCCTCGTGCTCGGTGAGGTGCTGCGCTTTCATGTGATCGAGTCAATTATCGACGGCTACAAAATCGACCCCGACAAACTCAATGCCATCGGCCGCATCGGCGGCCCGTCCTACGTCCGCACCCGCGACCACTTCGAGATGCAACGGCCGAAGTAGGTCAATGATGGTTTTGGGAACGTCGGCGATGCCAAATCGGAAGCAAAGCACTCTTGACGATGATATCACCGGATGATAACATGAAAGTCGAACGCGATCCGTGCCTCGATACTTTGCTGTTGCTCGACGGCGAGGTATTTGTAACAGAGGGAAAGTTTCGCGTGAAGTTCGATGTGAAAGAGGTGCGGCAGCGCCGGAGAAGCCGCACGGCTTGAATTACTCTCTAACCCTGCATGACGGCGGCGGAGAGCGGTTGCTCGGATTCGACAACGCTCACTCCATCCGCGAGGGAAGCGGCCCGGGCGCCCGCACCAGGATCGAATATGACCATCGACACAAGGGTGAACGAGTCCGATTCTATGACTACAAAGATGCAATGACTTTACTGGCAGATTTTTGGATGGAAGTAGATCTGATTTTGAAGGAAAGGAGTGCGAAGCCATGAAGACGCTCAAGGTAGGAATCGCCTCTCGGGAAGCCTACAAGAAGAGAACGCTTGCGATCGCAAGAGGCGCGTATGTCCCAGCTAAAGACGAGCCGAAGGTGTGGTTTGAATCTCTCGGCACATTATCCCAAGTACTTTCCGATCAGAATCGGGACCTGCTGAAACTGATTTTGCGAACCAGTCCCCAGTCCCTCCGCGAGTTAGCGGAAAGCTCGGGAAGAGCGGCATCGAACCTCTCACGCACATTGCGGACCATGGAACGTTATGGCTTGGTGCGCTTCGAAGACGGCCCCAATCGCCAGCTTGTGCCTCACGTCAACTACTCTGGGGTCGAACTCGAAATGCCCTTCCAAGGCTGACGGACATCGGACCTGGGTCTACAGCAAATCAAAACAGATCGGCACGCGGCTGGGGTAATCTTCTTCGCCTCACACAATCCACCCGCCGCCCACCACCTCGTCACCATCGTAGAACACCGCCGACTGTCCCGGCGTTACCGCGCGCTGCGGCTCATCGAAGGTCGCCACACACTCATCCGCGCCCGCAGGCTCTAGCCGAGCCCATGCCGGCTCGTGCCGGTGCCGGATCTTGACCCGCACCCGCCTCGGCCCGGTCAGCTCGGCAATACTGATCCAGTTCAGTTGCCGCGCGCGCAATGTCCGCGTAGCAAGTTCGGCATCCGCGCCCACCGTCACGCGATGGCTCGCCGGATCGATGTTCAACACATAAAGCGGCGACGGCGACGACACGCCCAGTCCCTTGCGCTGCCCCACGGTGAAATTCGAGATTCCCTCGTGCTGCCCGATCACTTCGCCGCTCGCAGCCACCAGCTCGCCCGCCGTCTCCGGCATCCGCTCGCCCTGTTCCTCGAGATACGCCGTCAAAAACTGCTTGTAATCGCCGCCGGGAATGAAACAGATCTCCTGCGAGTCGGGCTTCTCGGCCAGCCGCAATCCGTGCTGCCGCGCCGCCTCGCGCACCTCCGGCTTGGTCATGTGTCCCAGCGGGAAAAGCGTCCGCGACAACTGCTCCTGCGTGAGTCCAAATAGAAAATACGTCTGATCCTTGGCCAGATCCGCTGGCCGCTTCAAAATCCAGCGCTCGCGCTTCTCGTCGTACTCGTTCACCGCGTAATGTCCGGTTGCAATGCGCTCCGCGCCGATGCTCCGCGCTGTCTTCAACAGTTGATCGAACTTGATGTGGTTGTTGCAGAGAGAGCAGGGAATCGGCGTGCGTCCGGCAAGATACTCGTCGACAAACGGCCGCACCACGTCGCGCTCGAACCGGTCTTCCTGGTTCACGACATAATACGGAATCCCCAGGTCCTCAGCCACACGCCGCGCGTCATACACATCGTCAATCGAGCAGCAGCGTCCAGCCTTCGGCGCGTCCGGAATGCCGTGCTTCCCGGCCAGCCGCGTCTGATCCCAAAGATGCAGCGTGAGCCCGACAACGTTCACGCCCGCATGCGCAAGGATCGCCGCCGCCGTCGAGGAGTCAACCCCTCCGGACCTGGCCACCGCGATTGTGTGCTCTCGTTTCACCAAGAAACATCCTCAGTTTCCATTGTCCCATCATTACGGAATCCGTGCGAATCGCCCGCCCGGGGGCCCGGGACTTGCGCCGGACGAAGGAACGAAGACTTTCGGGCAACTGTGACACTTTCAAAAGTGTCCTACTCCATCAGACCTATTGCCGACGAGGGGAATAGAATTCAACTTGTTCAATTAAGGCGAACAATCGTGAGACACCCGATCACCTCTAGTTGCGTTGCCATCTTGCTCCTGGCCGCAGGTGTCTGGTTCGAGCCCGTCTCGCTTTACGCCAAAAGGGACTCTGCGCCAAGCATAGTCGATTTCCACCCCGGTGACTTCGAAGCAAGAACTGACGTGCCCTTCTTCTACTCCATCGGGGATGAACTCAAGTATTCCGACTCGATCGACTCGAAGGCGCCGACACGATTTCGCGGCGACATAGAGAATTTCCAGGTTTCTCCCAACGGGAAACTCGTTGCGCTCGTCTCAGGCCATAAGCTCTTAGTTGTCGATTTCCTGGGGAAAGTACAGATCATCGGAGCCGTCGATTCGATATACCGGAATTTTAAGCCGTTCGGCCATAGTTTCATACGCGACGACCATTTCCAGTGGTCGCGCGACTCGAAGGGACTTTACTTCATCAAGGACATGTTCTACCGATCCAAAGGGTCTCAGCTCTTTTCCGAATTCGGCGAACTCTGGAGGTTCGAAATTGAAAGCGGAGAGCAACAGCTCGTCATTAAGCCCTTTCGGGCTTTTCAGATCATCTTCGGCAGAGGATCCGATATTTACTTCGCTGTGCCGCTGCCCAACGGCGACCTCATCCTTGAGTTGTTCGACGGAAAGGCCGTAATCGACAACACGGCCCCACTTTTTTCTGCTTCAGAAGAACGTCCTTTCTACTCCTTTTCCAGGGTGGACTATATGGAAAAAGTGCTACCCGGCCTTCACCTGCTGCAGAGCTTCGACTTCAAAGGAAACCTGCAAACGCTCAGCTTGGGCGATAAGACGCTTCTTGAACTGACGCGTTACTGTGATTCGTGGTCCGGTTGCGGTGACGGTGACCAAATGTTGGATAGCGTATTTCTTCCTGGCAGCCGCTTTTTCCTATTGAATGTGCCTTATTGCATCAACTACAAAGGGCAGATTCTGATCGACACTCGAACCGGGAACTATAAGACTTTACCCAAAGACACGAGGGTCTTCATTACTGCGAATACCGAAACGTATCC
>Ga0302320_10013384_pt1 | contig 17157 bp, 13 predicted proteins | sample Bog_T0_3_FD_202130 | JGI IMG/M metagenome (GOLD analysis project Ga0302320, IMG submission 202130) | Peat permafrost microbial communities from Stordalen Mire near Abisko, Sweden - Bog_T0_3 | ecosystem: Environmental > Terrestrial > Soil > Wetlands > Peat | place: Sweden: Abisko, Stordalen Mire... | reverse complement strand
GGCGTTTACCGACAAAGTGGCGGGCGACCCGGCCGCAACGGCATTAGGAACGTTGGTCACGGTGCACCAGGAAGCCGCGCAGGAGGGAGCGTCATGTCCGCCGCCGATTCCGATGCTTCCACCGCCGATGTTCTGGACGGTCAGGCCCTGGGATTGTAATTGCGGGTTCGAGGCCGGCGTATTGAACGAAATCAGATTGGTCGGGACGCTTAGTTGAGGAGGCACAACGGCGACCACCAGGCTTACGCTGATGGTCTGCGGGCTGTTGGGACACGGCGTGGCGTTCGAACAGGCGACCACAACATTGGCCGTATAGGGGGTAGCCGAAGGCACCAGATTCATGGCCGCCGTGTTCAGCGAGACGGTAACGGTTCCCGGCGTACCGGCGGTCGCAGTGGCATTCAGCCAGCCAACGCTCGGAGTTGCCGTCCAGGTAAGCGGCGTACCGGTCGAGACAACGCTTACATTCTGGCTCGGCGGTAAAGCGGCCGACCCGGCGGCCAGCGAGAAAGACAAGCTCTCCGCGCCGAGCATGATATCGTTGGCGGAGAACGGGTTAATTGTCATGCTCAGCGTGGCCATGCCGGTAGCCGCTTTGGGTGAGGGAAGGGCGACACGGGCGAGGCTGCGCGGAATGCGACTGCGGGCTGCGGGAGCGGCCACTGCCGCGTTGGACACTGACGAATCCGTCACGATTACAGTGAACTGGAACGGAATGGGGCTCGACACCGTGGGGGTACCAGTGACCGTTCCATTGGCATTGAGGGTCAAGCCGGCGGGCAGCAAAGATCCCTGAGCGAGGGAGAACGTATAAGGAGGAACTCCGCCCGTGGCTGTGATCGACTGCATTGGATATTGGACATTGGCGACGCCCTGCGTAAATGGCGCGGGCGGAATCAGGGTAAGAGGTGCGGCAGCGATGGTGATCGAAGCGGCGCCGACAGCCGTTGCGCCAGTCACATCCGTCGCCTGCACGCCGAAATTGAAGGTGCCGCTGGCAGTCGGAACGCCGAGGATGGTTCCGCTGGCCTCCAGGCTCAATCCCGCCGGTAAGGCGCCGGTGCCCGTAAGCGTCCAGGTGTATGGGGGAGCGCCGCCGCTGCCGGAGAGCCCGGCAGAGTAGGGGGTGTTGACGTTACCCGCGGGCAGAGTCCCGCTGACACTGAGGGGCGGCGGTGTTGTAAACACGAGGGTCGCCGGCGCCGACACACTAAGACCACCGGCCTCTTTGGCGTTGATGGTGATGTTCCACGTTCCAGGAGCCGTGACGGCGCCGGTGATCAGGCCCGAACTGTTGCCGCTCAACCCCGGAGGCAGGAATGAGAACGAGAACGTGTAGGGCTGCCGTCCGCCCGCGGCGCTGACGGCTGCGGAGTACGGGGAAAACGCTACGCCAGCGGGCAGCGATGTGTTAGTCAAACCGAATACCGAGAAAGTGGCTGCAGCCGTGGCGCTGGCAGGGGGCGTCTCAGAGTCTGTTATCTTGACTCCGATCGCGTAGTTTCCTGGCGGGGTAGTGCCATTGGAGCTCACCACGCCGCTGCCGCTGACTGAAACCCCCATGGGCAGGGGAGACGCTACGGGCTGCCAGGTGTAGGGCTGCGTGCCGCCGCTGGCCGCGAGGGAAACCGACACCGAATTGCCGAATGTGACGACGCCCCCGTCGGCGCCAGTGAGTGTCAGTCCGCCGTTACCGCCGCCCGAGGGGACCTCGACGGTAGCCTGGTTCGACGTGCAGATGGCGCGGCTATCCGAATTAAGGGGCTGAACCACGTAAAAATAAGTGTCTCCGCCCACCAGGCCCGTACTGTTGGAGTCCTGAAAAGACGTGGCTGCCACCGTGGCAACGTTGGTATAAGGGCCGCCATTGGTGGTAGAGCGCTGGATGGTGTAACTGCCCGCACTCTGGATGCCGGTCCACGTCAAATTGACGGTATCACCAGCCTGACCTGTACCGGACAGGTTGGTGACACAAGCCGTGAACGACGTTTTCTGGAGCATCTGAACGCTCCACGCAGTCTCGAAAGGATATTGTTCGGAAGTGGAGTCCACTCCATACCAGGATCCATCGCTGTTTTGCCGGGCCACCAGGGTCTGGGCTACTCCGTCACAAGGGGACGTGCCACCGTTTGCCGACGACAGACCGCCGTACCAATCGATCGGGTTGGTGCCGGAGGGCTGATCGGTAAGAAATGTGATGGGCGTCAGCACTCCCAGGGGATCATGTTGCTCCATGGCCTTGGTGAATGAGAACATGCCATAGGTGTAGAACCTCGGAGAATAGTAAGCGTTGGAATAGGCACTATATCCCTGGCTGCCGTTGCAGAAATGGTCGTGATAGTTGGATTCGGCCATATTCCAGCGCTGGTCTGGGACACCCGCAGCCGTGCGGCCGACACCATCCATGGCCATCTGCACCATGCCCGAGGGAGTTACCGCCCAGGGACCCCACAAGGGATCGTCCCACGCATCGTAGCCGTACTGGCCCGCCACGCAGGTAGAGGGAGTTTGTCCCGTGCAGAGAGGCGGTGTCACATTCTGGTCCCAGACCATCCAGACCTGGTTAGTATCGGTTACAATGGGCGGAATCGCAATACCGAAGCCGCGCGAAGCTGCGATCAAGGCGATCGCATTCCATTGGGAAATGGAGTTGTCGTCGTAGAGGCTCGCATCGCTCGAAGTCCCCGCGCAATAATATTCCCAGCCCCCGCCGTTGTCGTATCCGTAACCATTCGAGTTCAGGGCGTCACCGTAGTATTGGCAATAGCCTATGCCGTCGGCAATGTCCTGTACGATGTTCTGATAAGTCTGGCCCAATACCCCGGGCAGACCGCCCATTACAGGCGCCACACCGGTTCTGGCCACACCGTTCATGTTGCCGCTGGCGACGAGGGCCGTCAACAACATTCCCGATTGATAGCCAGGATCCTGGCTATTGCCCATGGTGCAGGTCGCGGCGGTAGAACTGCCCTCGTAGTCCCGGCAGAAGGGGAACGAATCGTCTTCGCCTTCAATCAGCATTTGCCCGTTGTTATTGCCGTCAAAGGCAAAAGTGCAGGATGCACTGGGGCAGGATGTAGCGCCCTGATTGTATAAAATCACTGTTGCCGGAGCCGTACACGTGGGCGCATTGTTGCCGTTGTAGGTGGGGACGCTTCCGTCGCTGCATCTGCTAGCTTGTATGGCGGGGTTGTAACCGATCGTTTTGGCGCCATCGGCGTTGTTCGCAAAAGGAACCAGGAAATACATCATGCGCGCCAAGCCACGCGCCACATCGTCCGTATAAGGGTCGACCGACGGCCCGGTTTCGAGGTGACCGCTGACTTCGAAGGCCTGTGTATTGGTGGCATCGATCCCGGCAGCTCCGGCACAGGAGTTGGCGCTTCCATTCACGGTCGGGCAGTTGAAGACGAGGGTATCCCAGCCGCCCAGAGGAATTGGCGCTGCCTGAGCGCGTTTACGGATATCGTCGGAGTTATTGTTATTTCCCTGCTGCAGCGTGCCGGCGGCCGGGACCTGGGAACTGTCCGAACGCCACATCGTCTCATGGAGATACCACAGGCCGTTATCGACCGCCACGTTAACGCGGGACGTCAGCGTGTTGCCCTGCACGATTACGTAGTATTTTCCGGTATAAGTTGCTGGAGTGGTAGTATCGGTGACGGTGAGGACAGCCGTATAGGTGGTGCCCGCAGCCGCAGTATAGGTATAGGTCCCGGCGAGGTTATAGACGTTCGTCACGGCAACGGGCGCCGTCGCCGGACTGCCGTCGCCGAAATTCCAACTGTAAGTGTACGAATCCGTCGACCCGTTGAGGTTGACGGTCGCGCCCAATGTGGCTGGCACACCGGAGATCACGGTGTGCGGATCCGTCAAATTCGAGGGAGAAAACGGCACGGGCATGACCACCACCGCGGGCCCACCCTGCGCATGGGCAGCAGAAGCCGCCGCCAACATTGTGAACACAACCCAAGCGCTGGAATGCCGTTTCATACCATTTTTCCTCCAACTTCGACCAACCTATTGTAAATCCGGCCACCGTTTGTAAATCCTGCCACCCGTTTTGACAGCTCGGAATATTTAAAATACTACCAGAGTGGTGCAATCCACCGCCAATCTGTTTCATCCGTGTCAAATAGTACAAAAATAGTACGCTTGCTTATCATCGCCCCGCAGGTTGAGCCATTGCCGGCGCACCGGGAGAAACTGGTGGCATATTAGGATTTATCTGAGCCATATTGGGATCCGCCAGCATGCAGGCCATCCGCATGCCTAACGCACAAGCCCTTTGCATGCTTTGCTCGGCCAGATCTTCGCTCTGTCTGACGCCGGTTCCGCGCAGGTAAAGCATCGCTAAGCCGTAACAACTGGATGCGTCCCCGCCACCACAGGCTTTTCTGTAATAGAGGCTGGCCACGGTTGGATTCTTCTCCGCCCCTCGGCCCAGCAGGTAACTCTGGCCCAAGCGTCCGCAGGCGCGCGGGAATCCGCTGTCGCACGCCTTCTGAAAGAGGGCCGCCGCGCGAGCATCGTCTTTGGCTGCGCCCTGACCGTTCGAGTAGAGGCCCCCGGCGACATAGCAAGCGGCGGGATCCCCGCGTTCATCGCACGCCCGATCAAGCACCTGATTGCCGCCTTTGCGGGCAAAACCCGCCAATTCAACGCAGGCGCCGGCAACACCCAGATCGCAGGCACGGCCGATGGCTTCGCCGCCCTGCAGCCGGTCGATCGATACCAACTTGCCTTCAGTCAGAACCTTGCCGTAGGCCAGACAGGAAGCGCCGTCGTTACCTCGGCAGTTTGTACCGAGGGCGTGCACCCAGGTCCGGCAAGCGTTGAAGCGTCCCTGATCGCAGGCCTTCTGCCAAAACGAGATGAACTGGCCTGGATGGGAGTGGCCCACGAAGCCCGTCGCCGACATAGCCGTGAAGAGAACCGCCCAGATTGCTATATGCGCGAAGTTCAGGTTGCGGGCGCCCCATCTTTCCGTAAGATTGAGCGGATGGAAGCGCGCCGCGAACGCCCGGGCATACCGATCGATAGCCCGCACGCTGAGATTGAGAAACGGCACGCAGAGCAGTTTGTCGTAGAACTGCGGAGCGGAGAACGCCCCCAATATCCCGTCGAGCGCGAAGACCGCGGCGCCATACAATCCCCCGAAGACAATCTTTCCGGTGCTGGTTCGCGGCGAGGTTGCTGGATCCGTCACCAGCAGGTGCAGTCCGATGAAAACCGACACCGGGATATTCGAATCGACAAACCAGTACACTCCGGTGACGTGGGTGAAGGCAAGATTCAGGCCGTAGAGCACGGCCGCCGCCGAGAGAGTCATCAGGGTGACGGAGAAGAGACCCTGCACAACTAATCCGACAAGAAACACTTCGAAGTAGATGTTGGGCGGCAGGTGCAGGCTTTTGGCAATTTCCGGCCCCCAGGTGATTCCGGTGTTGTTGGTGAAAAGCAGGCCGACGGAAAAGACGAAGAGGGCAATGCCCGACGGATTGAACACGTGGACGCGGCGCCCATCCCGGTCCCATTTGATGAATTCCTTGCACAGCACACCGGTGGCGATCATCAGGAACTGCAGCCAGAACCAGTCGTCGCGGAACCACAGGAACAGGTTCATGCTGAAGATGATCGGAATGGGTCCGAAACCCAGTATCCACTCGTCGCGGCGGGTCCAGCACACCAGCATGTCGAGGGCGTAGAGGAAGGCCACCTGACCCAGAATCAAGGGGATATGCGGATAGACCTGCGGCCAGTACATGCCCCAGTAGGTGTAAATGAAGGCGTGCATGAGGCACTGAACCCAGTGCGATTTCACCGCCAGAAATCGATAACAAAGAACGCGGCCGGCGCGCCTGACGGAAAACTGCAATATTAGAAGGTAAACCAGCAGGGCCGCGGCTGCCCCGAGGAACGACCATTCCAGACGGGGTATCCGGTTCACCCGCGGCAGCAGGCAGAAACCGGCCAGCAACAGGATAAAACATAACGGCAGCCACTGAGGCGGAATTCCGCGATGCGGTGCGGCCGCCGTCACTGCCGGGCGAGGAGGGTTGGTAACCCGACGGTCGAGACTCTTAACACCACGCGGCCTGGTCGCTTTCATCGCCGACCTCATCATCTTATACCGGCGCTTGCAGAGTACTTCGTGCTACATTCCATCCAGGCCGTTTCATGTGGCACGTTCTGTTTCTTCTGCTGTTGGCGGCTGACACCGGTCCCGCCGATCGGCTTTTTCGCGAGGGTAAGTTTGCCGAAGCGGTTACCGCCTACGGCCGTCTGGTCAATGCCGATCCGAGCGCGGCGGACGCCATGGCAGGCCTGGGGAGAAGTCTGCTCGAAATACATCGAACAGCGGATGCAATTCAATATCTCGAGCGGGCAGTCAGGCTGAAACCGGATCTGGTGGAGGCGCGCCTGGCGCTGGCGCGAGCCTTCGTGGAATCCGGCAACCCCGGGCCGGTAATGAGTCTGGTCGAGCCGGTTTACGAACGCCAGCCGGCGGATCCACAGACGCTGCGCCTCATGATCGAGGGATTCTACGGCGGCGGATATTACCAGAGGGCACTGCAGCTGATCGGCGAATTGAGGAAAATGCAGCCCGGCGATCTGCGTATCCGGCAGCTTTACGCGGTGTCGCTGGCCAAGGTGGGACGCGACGCCGAGGCCGAAGCCGCCTGCAAGGCGCTGATGGACGAAAGACCCGAGGCGCTCGATCCCGACGTGACCCTGACCTGGGTGCAGATCCTTTACGAACACGGCCGTATTGAAGCTGCGATGCCCTATGCCGACAAGATGGTTGCACAACAGCCGCGCAACTCGATAGCGGCGCTCTGGAAAGCGCGGTTGCTGGCGGGATCGGGACACACGGACGAGGCCATCAAGGAAGCTGAACTGAGTGTCTCGCTCGCGCCGGGACTGCCCTTCGCAAGGACTTTACTGCTGGGGCTCTATCGAAAAACCGGCCGTGAGAGGGACGCCGAGCGCGAGATCGAATGGCTGCGGAATTTCAACGATCGCGCGGCGGCGGGGCGGGGACGATGATGAACCTTCCCAGAGCACTTCTGCTGGCAGCGTTGGGCGGTTGGTCGGCTACGGCGCAGATCCGCTTCGAGGATGTCGCCGAAAAGGCCGGCCTTCACTTTGTGCTCAACAATGGCGCCACGGGAGGCTTCCATCAGATCGAGCTGATGCCGGGAGGGGTTGCGGCGATCGACTTCAACCGCGATGGGTGCATGGACATCTTTTTCACCAACGGCGCCACTTCGCCATCGGCCGTTTCCCAGACGATGGACAAGTCCAAACCGGAATTTCAGAATCGGCTCTTCCGCAACAACTGCAACGGGACGTTTACGGACGTCACCGCGCACGCCGGATTGGCCGGCCACGGATACTCCATGGCCGTGGCGGTGGCGGACTATAACAACGACGGCTTTCCCGATATCTTCGTGGCTGGGGTGGACCGCAATATTCTCTATCGCAATCGCGGCGACGGCACCTTCGAAGACGTCACCCGCAAGGCCGGGCTCGAAGGGCTGGATACCGCCAACGGCAAGATGTGGTCGGTTTCGGCCGGCTGGTTCGATGCCGATAACGACGGATATCTGGATCTGTTCGTGTCGAACTATGTGGCGTGGGATGCGCGCGCGGAACCTTCATGCGGGCTCGCCGGAACGCGCTTCTATTGCCATCCGGAGAATTACAAGGGGCGTCCCAGCCAGCTTTTTCGCAATAACCGCGATGGCACTTTTACCGATGTGTCGCAGGTTTCGGGAATCGGCGGGGTGATCGGCAAAGGCATGGGCGTGGCTTTCGGGGATTACGATCGCGACGGCCTTACCGACATCTTCGTCGCTAACGATTCGCTGCGCAATCTGCTCTTCCACAATGAAGGCAATTTCAAATTCCGTGAGGTGGGCCTCGAGACAGGCGCGTCGCTGGGCGAAACAGGGCGTCCCATCGGCGGCATGGGCGTGGATTTTCGCGACTTCAATAACGATGGGCTGCCGGATATCGCCGTCACCGGGGTCATCAACGATACCTTCCTGCTTTTTCGCAACCTTGGAAAGCCCTTTTTCTTCGAAGACGCGAGCGTAAAGTCCGGACTGGCGGCGACGCGTCAATGGACGGGCTGGGGGATGGGGATGTTCGACTTCGACAACGACGGCTGGAAGGATCTGTTCTTCGCCAACGGCCACTTCCCCAATCTCGAAAAGCTGTTGGGTGTCCCGTCCCCGCTGCCGTGTGCGGTCTTTCGCAACGTGAGCGGCCATTTCGAAAATGTGCAGGCGTTCCACGACGCTGCGCAGTATCGTGGCGCCGCGTTTGCGGATTTCGATGGCGACGGCAAAGTGGACGTTGTGGTGAGCGTGCTGAATGGACCGGCTCGCCTGTACCGGAATGTTTCGGCAAACACCGGGCACTGGGTCGCGGTGAAGCTTGTTGGCTCAAAAAGCAATCGCGACGGGATTGGCGCCGAACTGAGGGCTACGCTGCCGGATGGGACGGTGCTTTGGAATGAGGCTACCACCAGCGTCGGCTATGCATCGTCGAGCGAGCCGCTGGTCCGGTTCGGGCTTGGGAAGCAGACGCGGATCAAGGAGCTAAGGGTTACGTGGCCGGGTGGGAAAGTCCAGGTGGTCCCGAACGTGGCGGCAGACCGAATCACCGAAGTTACTGAACCGCGACCGTGAGGGAGTGGTCGGCCGTGTTTCCCATCCGGTGATATAGTTTGGGCGAACCGCTATGAAGATCGCTTCGTTAGTCCTGGCGACAGTGGCGCTGAGCGCCGCCAGCGCGCAAAATGTCGCTCAACTGCCTCCGCTGCCGGCCCCTCTGGCAGTGCCGCACCCGGGACCGCAGACCGACGCTCCCTATGCTCCCCAGCCGATCCTGCAAGGCGGCGTGGTGATTCCTCTTTACCCGCCCGGATCGCCGTATCTCAAGATGGAGCGGATCCGCGAGCCCGAGCAATACAACATGAGCCAGGCCGTGCCGGGGCGGATCTCCAGCATCGTCAACATCCACAACCCATCGATTGAAGTCCACACCGTGGAGCCCGGCATCAATACGGGCGCAGCCGTGATTCTGGCGGCGGGCGGCGGGCATAATACCCTGAACGTCGGGTCGGAGAGCGCCGATTTCGTTCCGTTCTTCTACAACTATGGGGTCAACACGATCATCCTGCGCAACCGGCTGCGCCGCGACGGATACAACCCCCAGACGGACGAAGTTTACGATGCCCTGCAGGCCATTCGCCTGGTGCGCGCGCATGCAAAAGACTGGCATCTCGATCCGAATAAGATCGGCATCATGGGCTTCTCGGCGGGCGCGGAATTAGCCGCTCCGGCGGCGGTGCTGTTCGACGATTTCGATAAGAAGAACTCGGGCCCTGGCGATCCGCTGGCGGGAATTACGTCGCGGCCCGATTTCGCGGGGATCATCTACCCCGGACCCTCGCCCTTTACGCGCAATCGCACGGCTCCGCCGATTCCGCGCAACGTTCCTCCGGCTTTCCTCGTGTGCGGCGGCTCGGGCGATCGGGTGCACGCCGTTTGGGCCATCGAATACTTCAGCGCGATGCTGGCCATGAGCGTGCCGAATATTGAGATGCACATCTACGGCGTCGGTCGTCATCCCGGCGATGCGTTGCCCGATGGCAGCCGCATGAGCGGTGGTCTCACCGACCGCAACGACACGCCGTATGGCACCTGGCAGTATCGCTTCATCGATTGGTTCCGCGATCTCGGCTTCCTCGGAAAGCCCGGCGTGGAGACCAAAGCCGCCAAAGACGTAGCGGCTTTCGTCAGTCAGCCGCCGCCAGCAGGGCGTGGAGGTCCGCCAGCCCCTGCCCCCACCAACCGTTAGCGTTGGGCGCGCCAACATATGCGGCGTCACGATACCATTAAAAGAAGGACGCATCGCCGATGACCATTGAAATTCACAGACCCGAACTCGAAGCCCTCATCGTCGAGCGCATGAAAAGGGGCGGGTTTCAAAACGTCGAGGACGCTCTTTTGCAGGCGCTGAAAACCTCGCCGCCGGTCGAGGAGCCCTCTGGAACATCACGCGATCGACGTACAGGAGCCGACCTCATCGCGGCTCTGCAGGCTTCGCCCTGCCGGGAACTGGACATCGAGCCGCCTCGCGTTCGCTTGACCACTGTCCGTGACGTCGTACTTTAATGGCGTGGCTCCTCGATACCAACATCCTCTCCGAAATTCGACGCTTGAAACCAGAGCCGAAGGTGTTGGCGTTTATTGCCGGTAATCCACTCCATGAGCTTTATATCAGTTCAGTGACGCTCGCTGAGCTTCGATTCGGTATCGAACTGTTGAGCGAAGGAGGCCGCCGGGACGAATTGGAAAACTGGCTGACGCTTACGATACGCCCCATGTTCGAGCAGCGAGTTTTGCCGGTTACGGAAGACATCATGTTCAGGTGGAGGGTTCTGTTGGAAGAAGGCCGCAAAACCGGACACACCTTCTCGCAGCCCGATCTCATCATTGCGGCAACCGGCCTTCACCACGGGCTTACAGTGGTCACGCGCGACCGGAGCGATTTCGACAAGGCGCGCGTCCAAGTCCTCAATCCGTGGGAGACATAAGCCGCGAATCGGCGAAGCGAATCGCGGAACGCTGACGCGTCTTTGAAGGCGAATGTCAATTGAACGGGCCGACGCTTAATGCGCCCGAAGGGCTTTGCTGCTATTTTATCGGCTCGGTTGCTCAGTTCGAGGCCACCAGCTATTTGCACGATAAGGTGTTCCTCCCCAATCAGGCGAAATTGTTTGCCTCGCTGCCGCAGCTTGGCCAAGAGGACCGCTACGCATTTTTCAAAATGGGCGTCATTAGAGGATTCATATGTTGTCGACATCGTTCAGAGGACTCGGATATGTGCAGGTTGGCATACCGGCCTCGACAACATTCAACACGATCCGAGCGTCACAAGACCAACGTGTTTCTCAGGTGATAAGAGAAGTGATACTCCCAGAAGCCAAGGCGCTTCTGGCCTATGCGGATGGAAAGCCAGTAGGGGGATTAGCGTTTCATCTGACGATCCCGGCTTTTAACTTTGTGACTGGCGGAGAGGCTAAGTTCGACGACCTACTCGTCTTTCTGACGACCGACGAACTGAGGAAATTTTCCGCGAACGATATCACTTCGCAAAAGCTCATTGACGATTCTGTTGTGCTTGTGAACAATGACAGGGTGGAGGCGAAACTGTAAATAAGGGTACTGTGCTGCGAGAGTACTCTCTAGGCGTTCCGCGACCGTTTCCGAAGGGTACGTTTGCGTCATCTGGAAGGTCCGCGAATACAAGGGCTCGGCATGTCGCGTTGTCTGGTGCAAAATGGGCGCATGACCGACGACGAAATTTTGCTTGAAGACGTCGCAATTGCCGGGCCCAGGGGCCGCTCCCCGAATTCGCCGGACGAGCGCGATCAGTTCATTCGGCTGATGGACGGAGGGTATCTTCGGCGCGTTCCGTCCAGCGACCCGAATGACCCGCTGTTTTGTACCATCACGAATCGAGGCAGGCAACGGCTCGATGAAATTATACGGCTACGCCGGCCTCTCGACTGACGACCAGACCCAGCACCGGCGCCTTGAAGAAGGCCGGTGCAAGGCCGCTTTCAAAGGTGACGGAGTATCAAACGCGGCGACCATGCGCCCTGCCCTACTCCGTTTTACCGGGGACTCGCCGGTCGACCGCAGCGCCCCGCCCGTTGTCCCGCCATGTTATAGTGGCGGCTAAAGGGTCTAATACCCGATCTTTGGTTTATAGACTCCGCCGCCAGTCTGCGGCTCCTCTCCATCCAATCCGTCCAGCCAGCCATGAAAGGAAGGTGGGCGGAATGGAATTCCTCCTCCTCGTCGCCATGTTGGTTGTGGTTCTTATTTATGCTTTGCGCCACAAACGTGGTGTTAAAGTCGCGTTGAAAACGCCGCTGGTCGAGTTTTCGCTCGACGCCGAAGGGGTCGTTCCTCTATCGGTAAAAAGTCCCACGATAAGGCAACGGCCAGCCCGGAAAAGGCCCCTATCCGAAAAACCTCGCACGAGACCACGCGGCCGTGTCAGCGAACGCCCCTGAGCCGAGGGAGGGGTGCTAGGCGCCGGGGGTGCGAGCCGAAACTCGCGGAGCAGCAGACCGCTCATGCCCGGAAGCTGCTCGACGCCGGGGAGCCCCGTGAGGACGTGTGAATGCAGTTCATGCCGTCAGGAGGCCCGACTACCAACCAATCGGCCGGACCCGGAGGGTAGTTCCGTCTTAAGATTGTTTATGGAGGCCAGCCCCGGTGAGCAGGAAACAGAATATAGAAGAACTCGACACCCCGAGCCCCGCCGAAATGAAAAAGCTGATCGAAAGCCTCAGCCCAGAGGAACGGAGCATGCTTCGAGATCCGGATTTCATAACCGAGGACGAAGCTGATCTGATCGTTTCGGACCGGAGTGAAAAGAAATCGGGGAAACACGTCTTACACATTCCGAGTGGACGTACCCGCCAAAAACGGATCGCGTGAGCGAGTTCTGGACGGTCGAGAAAACGACTGAGGCCGAAAAACAGTTTAACGATCTCTCCCGGACCCTGAAGCAATCGGCTAATGACATTCTGGATGAACTCGCCGAGAACGGCCCGACCATCTTCGGGGCAATTGAAATCAGGAATAACACAAATAGCTGGCGAGTCAGCTTCGCTCAAGGCTTCCGGATGGTCTACCGAGTGTTCGAGAATCAGCGAAAAATACTGGTTACCCGGATCGGACCGAGAGGCACGGTATACAAGGTCTCAGAGGTTAGCCTCAGATTGCTCGCAGCGCGTCCAGCTTTCGTTGCGCGGCGCCTGAATTGATCGATTCCGCGGCCAGCTGCGCGCCTTCGCGGAAGTTCGCCGCCTTCCCAGCCGCCACCAGCGCCAGTGCCGCATTTATAAGAACTACATCCCTGGGCGCTCCGCGTTCCCCCGCCAGAATAGATTCCGCTATAGCCCGGTTCGTCTCCGCATTGCCCCCACGAATCCCCTCAATCGCACGCGGCGAAAAACCGAAATCCTCAGGCGTGACGGTGATCCGATCCACCGCGCCATTCTCAACACTGAACACAGTCGACGGCCCGGTTATCGTCACTTCGCCCAAGCCATCCGACCCATGCACCACATACCCCCGGCGTAGTCCCAGCAAGGCCATGGCGCCGGCAATCTTCTCCGCCGCATGGTCCGACCACGTGCCGCACACCTGCATCTCCGCGCGCGCCGGATTGGTCAGCGGACCCAGATAATTGAACGCTGTGCGGAATTTCAATTCGAGGCGGATGGGCTGCACATGCCGCGTCGCTCCATGGAAAGTCGGTGCAAATAGAAAGCCGATACCAGCCTCGCGAATGGCCCGGGCAACCACTTCCGGGTCCACGCGGGTGCGCACTCCCAGCGCTTCCAGAACATCGGCGCTGCCGCACTGGCTGGTGATGGATCGATTGCCGTGCTTGGCGACGCGCACCCCGGCCCCGGCCACCACGAACGCCGCCACCGTCGAAATATTGAACGTGGACGCGCGATTCCCTCCCGTTCCGCAGGTATCGAGCAGCGGGCGATATTCATCGGCGATGGGAACCGCGGTCGCGACTTCCCGCATGGCGCGCGCAAATCCGGCCAGTTCGGCCACCGTTTCGCCTTTCATCCGCAAGGCAGTCAGGAAGGCAGCGGTCAGCACGGGAGTCGACTCTCCGGCCAGCAGCGACCGCATGGCGGATTCGGCGCGATCCTGAGTCAGAGAGTGGCCGTCGACGACAGCGTGGAGCAGTTCAAGCGTCATGTTAGAGTTGAAAATCCGGGTTAGATTCCAGCATAGTTGTTTGGCAAAACCAAATGAAAATCCACGAGTATCAGGCCAAGACCATTCTGGCCAAATACAATGTCCCCGTGCCTCGCGGGGAAGTGGCGTTTACCGTCGCTGAAGCGGAGGCTGCGGCGAAGAAAATCGGCGGCAGCGTCGTAATCAAGGCGCAGATTCACGCCGGCGGCCGCGGCAAAGGTGGCGGTGTCAAAGTCGCGAAGACTTTCGATGACGTCGCGCCCATCGCCGAGCAAATCCTCGGCATGACGCTGATCACGCATCAAACCGGGCCCGAAGGCCGGCTCGTGCAGCGCGTGCTGGTGGAAGAGACGCTGCCCATCGGGAGAGAGCTTTACCTCGGCATCGTGCTGGATCGCCAGACCGGCAACCTGATTTTCATGGCGTCTGCGGCGGGTGGCATGGAGATCGAGGAAGTCGCCGCGCACACGCCGGAAGCGATCCTGAAAGAACCCATCGACCCCGGTATCGGCCTGCAGCCGTATCAGGCGCGCAAGCTGGCATTCGGTATCGGCATCCCCGCGGCCGCGCTGGCTGGAGCCGTTCAGGCGATGATGGCGCTCTCGAAATGCTGCCTCGAAATGGATGCCTCGCTCGCGGAGATCAACCCCTTCATTCTGACGAAGGACAATAAAGTTTACGCCCTCGATGCCAAGGTCGGCTTCGACGACAACGCCCTCTTCCGCCACAAGGAAATACTGGAGCTGCGCGACCTGGCGGAAGAAGATCCGCTTGAGGTCGAGGCCTCGAAGTTCGGTCTGAACTACATCAAGCTCGATGGCAATATCGCCTGCATGGTGAATGGAGCGGGGCTCGCCATGGCCACCATGGACATCATCAAATACGCGGGAGGTGCGCCGGCTAACTTCCTCGATGTCGGCGGCGGCGCCAATGCCGAGCAGGTTAAGAATGCCTTCCGCATTCTGCTTTCCGACCACAGCGTGAAGGCCGTTCTCATCAACATTTTCGGCGGCATCCTGCGCTGCGATACGCTCGCCACCGGCGTGGTTGCCGCGGCGCGCGACCTCGGTATTAAAGTGCCCATCGTCATTCGCATGGAAGGCACCAATGTGGAAAAAGGCAGGCTGGTCCTTGAAGACTCCGGCTTCAACTTCACCGTGGCCGACGGCATGAAGGACGCGGCGGAGAAAGTGGTCGCGCTGGCGGGAGGCAAACAGTAATGAGCGTACTCGTCGATAAGAATACGCGACTGCTCGTGCAGGGATTTACGGGTAAGGAAGGCACGTTCCACGCCTCGCAGGCCATTGCCTATGGAACCATCGTGGTCGGCGGAGTCACCCCGGGCAAGGGCGGGTCGACGCATCTCGACCGGCCTGTTTTCAACACCGTTCAGCAAGCCGCCAAAGAGACCGGCGCCAATGCCACGGTGATCTTCGTTCCTCCGCCGTTTGCCGCCGATTCGATCATGGAAGCCGCCGATGCAGGCATCGCGCTGATTGTCTGCATCACCGAAGGCATCCCGGTGATCGACATGGTGAAGACCTGGAAATTCCTGCAGACGAAGAACTCGCGGCTGATTGGGCCGAACTGCCCCGGTGTCATTTCGCCGGGTAAGTGCAAGATCGGAATTATGCCGGGCCATATCCATCTCGAAGGGCACGTGGGAGTGGTTTCGCGCTCCGGCACTCTGACCTATGAAGCGGTGGGCCAGCTTACCCGGCTGGGGATCGGCCAATCCACCTGCATCGGCATCGGGGGCGACCCGATCATCGGCACCAGCTTCCTCGATTCCATTAAAATGTTCGACGCGGACCCGGATACCCATGCCATCGTCATGATCGGCGAAATCGGCGGTAACGCGGAAGAAACCGCGGCGGCATACATCGGGGCCAACGTGAAAAAGCCGGTGGTGGGATTCATTGCCGGCCAGACGGCTCCTCCGGGACGCCGCATGGGCCACGCGGGCGCGATTATCTCGGGTGGATCGGGCGCGGCGCCGGATAAGATTCGGGCCATGGAAGCGGCTGGCATAACGGTGTGCTCCTCGCCCGCCCAGATCGGCGAAAAGATTCAGCAACGGCTTGGAAAATAAAAATATGGAAAAGACGTTTTCAATCATTAAACCGGACGCGGTCGCATCCGGCAAAGCGGGCAAGATCCTGGCGCTGCTGGAGGAGAATGGCTTTCGCATTGTGGCCCTGCGCAAGGTGAAACTGAGCCAGGGTCAGGCGGAGGGATTTTACGCGGTGCACAAGGAACGCCCGTTCTACGGCAGCCTGGTGAAGTTCATGACCGAAGGTCCGGTGATCGTAATGGCGCTAGAGCGCGAAGATGCGGTGAAGAAGCTCCGCGAGGTCATGGGCGCGACCAATCCGGCCAATGCCGCCGACGGTACCGTCCGCAAGCTCTTCGCTGAAAGCATCGAGCGCAATGCCATCCACGGGTCCGACGCACCGGAGACAGCCGCGCAGGAATTGCAGTATTTCTTTAACACGATTGAACTGAGTCAGCTTTAGCAAACCGGCTCTGGTAGTTATAGTATCCCCGCTCTGCCGGTTGGTTCAGCAAAGACATTATAATGATGCCTGGACAAGGTTCCGGCATGACCACAGTTCAAACCTTATAGATGCGCCAGTTATTCAGAGCCTTTATACCGGCCAGCCTCATCGGCCTGATCCTCTCGGAACTGACGCTGATATTCCTTTGTTATGTTGCCGGCGAGTGGCTGGTTGGGCGCTTCCTGAATCCCTATCTGGACTTGAACAGCTTCATCTTCGATGAGGGCGGTTTCCTGCAGATCTCTATAGTGGTCGCTTGTCTCATGATCGGCCTCTATTTCCAGAATCTGTACGCGGACATCCGGGTCAGGTCGTTCATGCTGCTGGTTCAGCAGACCGTTCTGGTAGTCGGTTTCGCCTTTTTGATGCAGGCCTTTCTGGCTTACGTGCGCCGTCCCGAGTGGAGTCTGCCTCGCTGGGCGATGATCTTCGGAAGCGTGCTCGCCATGATCGTCGTTCCCTTCTGGCGTGTGTTTTACAGCCGGGTGCTCCTGAAGCTGATTGGTTTTCAGCGGATCCTTTTCCTGGGGGCTTCCGCCGTCAGTCAGGAGATCGCCGCCCATATGAGCGCACGGCCGGAAATTGGCATGAGCGTCCTCGGTTACATCGACGACGGGATTGAGGAAACCGATCTGCCAGGCGGAAAAATTATTGGACGGATTAAGGACCTGACGGAGCTTACCCACACCCTCAAGCCCGATTTGATCGTAGTCGGAATGGCTGAGCGGCGCCGGGAACTGCCTATGTCGGAGATGCTGCATCTGCGCTTTTCGGGCGTGTGC
>Ga0302320_10013383_pt1 | contig 17157 bp, 16 predicted proteins | sample Bog_T0_3_FD_202130 | JGI IMG/M metagenome (GOLD analysis project Ga0302320, IMG submission 202130) | Peat permafrost microbial communities from Stordalen Mire near Abisko, Sweden - Bog_T0_3 | ecosystem: Environmental > Terrestrial > Soil > Wetlands > Peat | place: Sweden: Abisko, Stordalen Mire... | reverse complement strand
GCAGCCCATAAAATTCCGTGGTCCCGCTGATGTATTGCATCGGTTCCCCGGTGTGCCTGCGCTCCACCAATGCCGAGTAGCGCGCGGCCGCCTCCGCATCCAATCCCTCATTCGCATGTGCGATCAGGGAGGCGCGCCCACGCCGCGTAACCTGCTGCAGCAGCAGCTCGGCATCCGCTCGCGCTCGTTCCGGATGTGGCCCTGTCCGCAGCCGCGCCACCCCCTGGAGCAACAAATCGGTAAGCGTCATCAGGCCGCCCGCGTATTGTCGGCCTTTAGCTGCTCGGCCTGGTAATGAGTGATCAACGCATCCACTATCGGTTGCAGCCGCCCTTCCATCACCAGGTCAAGCTGGTGCAGCGTCAACCCGATCCGGTGATCCGTAAGCCGGTTCTGCGGAAAATTGTACGTCCGTATCTTTTCGCTGCGGTCGCCCGTGCCCACCATCTGCTTCCGTTCCTTGGCCAGCTCGGCGTTCTGCTTTTCCATCTCCATCTCGTACAACCGCGACCGCAATACGCGCATACCTTTTTCGCGATTCTTGATCTGCGATTTTTCGTCCTGGCAGCTCACCACCGTGTTCGTCGGAATATGCGTAATCCGCACCGCCGAATAGGTCGTGTTTACTGACTGCCCGCCCGGCCCCGACGAGCAAAATGTATCGATGCGAATATCCTTGGCCTCGATCTTCACATCCACTTCTTCAGCCTCAGGCAGCACCGCCACCGTAATCGCCGACGTGTGCACCCGCCCCTGCGTCTCTGTAGCCGGAACCCGCTGTACACGATGTACTCCGCTCTCCCACTTCATCTGCGAGTACACGCGGTCGCCTTCGATTATCGCGATCACTTCCTTGTATCCGCCTACCCCAGATTCCGAAAGCGACATCACCTCGACCTTCCACTTGTGCTGTTCCGCAAACCGCGTGTACATGCGGAAAACTTCAGCGGCGAATAGCGATGCCTCATCCCCGCCCGTCCCCGCGCGGATCTCCAGGATCACGTTCTTCTCATCGTTCGGATCCTTCGGCAGCAGCAGCACCTTGATCTCAGCCTCAAGCTCCAGCTCGCGCGGCGCCAGCGCGGCTATCTCTTCTTCCGCCATCGCCCGCATCTCCGGGTCGCTCTCCGTCAGCATGGCGCGCGCCTCCGCCAGCCCCTGCCGAACCAGCTTCATCTCGCGGAATTTCTGCACTGGCTCCGTCAACTCCCGCAGCGCCCGCCCCGCCTTCTGATATTTCTCGTGGTCGCTGATCACTTCGGGCATTCCAAGCTGCGCTGATAGCTCGTCGTAACGCTTCTCCATCTGTTCCAAACGATTGATCACGGAATCACCTCGTCTGCGCTCAAAAGGCGCTTCTCATGTGAATTGGATTGATTCTGAAAAATTGGCGCAGAAGCAGTATGGGCGGCGGGCGCCGCTAGAGAAGTGCCGGGATGGGCTGGTGGAGAGCCATGTCGCTGTCTCTGATTCTATCGCGAAACCGCTTATTGCATGAACGGATTCACGATCTCGATTCCTTCGATGACTTGCCCGTGCCGCATGTCTTCAGAAAGCAGAACGCGACACCCGCTCTGTTTGGCCATGCGAACCACGAGCGCGTCCCAGTAAGAAAAGCTGTGCAGCCGGTGTATGTCGATGGCTGCGAGAATATCGCCCACGGTGGGCTCTGCTACCTGGAATCTGGCGAAGAACTCAACCCTCTGCTTGGCCAATCCCGGATCGAGCTTGAGCTTTCCAGTCGCGGTGACGAAATACTCCTGAAGCACTTGCAGCGATACTACCCCCGTCCGCGAAAGGAGATGATCCTTTATCAGCTTGACGGCCTTCGTCTTCTTGACCGGCTCTCGAGAGTCGTCGGAGTAGATCAGAATATTCGTGTCCAGGAACGCGCGGGAAGACGGCCGCTTAGGAATTATCTCGGACATCATTTGAGCCGGTCTTCGTAGATCTCATCCCGATTCCACTTCCAGTTCGCTTCGGCCTTTCCCAGCCCAGAGGTTTTTTCAAAAAAACCGATAGCCGATTCCAAGTCGTCATCGCCCGCAACGTGCTGCAAATGCTCGCGAATCTCCTGATTTAGACTCTTGCCCAGCGCGCGAAGCTTTTCCCGTGCCCGCTCAGCAATCTGCTCATCGATCGAAAGCGTGATGTTCATTTCCACAGTATATGTGCGCACATAATACGTGTCAACGCGGCGCTGCAGCACAATCGCCTCAGAAACACTCAATCTGGTCGCAGGCATTCAACAGCGGCACCTGAAGCGTCGAATCATGCTGCACGTCGGAATAAATCGTGATCGTCGCCTGCTTGTAGTCCTCAGGTTTTGCCGTCATGATGTTCGGAAGAAACGTCTGCGGGTTCCGGTCGTACAGCGGAAACCACGTGCTCTGGATCTCCACCATCACCGTGTGTCCCGCCTTGAATACGTGGTCCACATCGTGCAGGCTGAACTGGTACTCATGTACTGATCCGGAGCGCACCGCCGTCGGCTTGTCGAACCCCTCCAGGTACCTTCCGCGAAAAATCTCCTCGTTCGTCATCAGCTGGTATCCGCGCATCTTCGCGTCCGCATCGTCCGTCGGATACTGGTCAATCAGCTTCACCACCAGGTCATTGTCGGTCCCGCTCGTCGCCGCATAAATATCCGCGATCACCTCGCCCGTCAGCACCATATCCTTCTTCAGCACCGGCAGCTTCCACACTGCCACATCTTTGCGATCGGTCACAAACCGCTGATCTTCCGTGAGCCAGTTGAACCACTCTGACCCCTTGCTGTAAGTGGGCTGAATCGGCCTGTGCCGGTAGGGAACCGGATTCGCCGGATCGCTCGTATACATCGTCCGTGCCTGTCCCACCGTATCGTTCCAGCCAAGCTTCCCGTCGCCCAACAGGTGCAGGCTGGTCGGCTGCGACTCCTTCGGTGGAAAATGCGGATACCTCTTCCACACATTCGATCCCGTCTGAAAACTCGCCGTATCCTCAAGATCAAAGCCTGAGGCATTGGCTCCCGGCTCATCCTTCAGGTAATGTCCGAAAAACTTCGCCTCAATCTGCGCGCGAAATTCGTTCCCGATCGATTCGCCGTAATTGATATTCCCCAGGTGCCGCTCCGACGAAGCCCATGATCCATGCCGCCATGGCCCCAGCACCAAAAAGTTCTCGTGCTTCGCATCGTGCGGTTCCAGGCTTGAATACTCCTCTTGCGGCCCGTACATATCTTCCTGGTCGTAATATCCGCCAACACTCAGCGTCGGAACCGCCACCGCATCCAGATGATGCTCCACACCCCGTGAACTCCAAACCGCGTCATACGTGGGATGTTCCAGGAAAAGCTTCCACGTCGGCAAAACCTTCGCGCCCGACCGCTTCACATCCTCCGCAAACGATCCGCGCTCCAGAAAGTAGTCGAATCCATCGCGCGGCTTTCCGTCTTTGTCTTTACCGTAGTCGACGTTCGTTTCTTCCTTGCTCGACTCCAGTCCCATCACGTAGTCGTACCCGTAGCTCTGTCGAAACGCGCCGTTGTGAAAAAAATCGTCGCCCATCCACACATCGATCATTGGCGCCTGCGGCGAAATCGCCTTCACCGCCGGATGCGGAGCGATTCCCGCCATCATCGCCAGAAATCCTGGATAGCTTGTTCCCACAAATCCTGCGCGCCCGTTATTGTTCGGCACATTCTTCACCAGCCACTCCACCGTGTCGTACGCATCCGTGCTTTCGTCGATAGCCTTAGGATCGTGGTGATCCGCCAGAGGCCTGCTCATCACAAACTCGCCTTCGCTCTTGAATCGTCCCCGGATATCCTCAGCTACGTAGATATAGCCGGCCCGCGCCAGTTCCGGCCTTTGCGCCGAAAACGATCCGCGCGTCGTTCCATCCACCCCGTAAGGCGTGCGCTGAACCAGCAGAGGCAGCGGTTCTGAAATATCTGCCGGCTTCAGAATCACCGCGTGCAGCTTCACTCCATCGCGCATCGGTATCATCACTTCCGCGCGCTGATAATCGTGAAACGTGTGATGTACCGCCTCGCCCGTTCGCTTGTAAACAGCGTCCGGCGTCGTCGAACAACTGACGCTCGCGGCCTTGCCATTCGCTCCCGAAACAAATTGGAAAGTAGTCTTCCCTTGCGTCTCGCCAAACTCGCTCGCCGATAACGCCTTCAACTCAGTCGGAACCTGCCGCTCCGATTCCACCACCAGCTTTCCATCCTTCACATAGAAACTCAGCGGCGTATCCGGCTCAACCGGGTCCGTGTACTCACCGGCCAGCGCTTGCAGTTGCGCGTCCTTCGTCGAATCGCTCTGAACAGCAGTCGCTATTCCCGCTCGCGGAAACTCCCTTGCGTCACCATGCAAAGACAACCCCAGCGAGACGCACACCACCGCGACAACGGCACGCAAACGATACAAGAAAGCCTCCTGAGAATTTCCTCTAATGGACGTGCCCATGGTGGATATGCTCTGCACCCGCTCCGCTGGCCATCTCTTCAATCGGAACCACGCAGCCCTCAAGCTCCTCGCAACCTGTGTGTTCAAACTGTATTGTCGTATGGCAGATATCGAAGTGGTCTTTCAACACGTGATTCAGTTCCTCGCGGATACAAGCGCTCTCAGACGGCGGAATATCGGGGATCGTTACGTGGCAAGCCAGCGCCCGCGATTGCGATCCCAGGTTCCAAACATGCAGATCGTGCACATTGATCACGCCCTCCACCGACTCCATCCCACTGCGGATGTCTGGCAGTGAAACCCCCCTCGGCGTGCCTTCCAGCAGTATGTTCAGCGTCTCCCGCACAATCCCGAAGCTCGACCACAAAATCAACGTCGCAATCAGCAGCGACAGCACCGGATCAATCCAGTTCTGTCCCGTGAACAGGATCCCCGCGCCCCCCGCGATCACCGCCGCCGTTGAAAGCGTATCGCCCGCCATATGCAGAAAGGCGCTCCGCATATTGACGTCCTTCGCCACGCCCCACAGCAGCGCGGCAATCACCCCGTTCATCACCACGCCCGCCGCCGCCACAATCATCATCAACCGCGGTTGCACCGCCACCGGGCTTGAAAGCCGATGGATCGCCTCCACGCCAATCCACAGCGAAATCAAAATCAGCGTAGCTGCATTGATGAATGCCGCCAGCACACCCGCCCTTAGATACCCAAACGTCTTCGCATCGTTAACTGGCCGCGTCTGAAAATAAACCGCCGCAAAGCTTAGCAGCAATGCCAGAAAATCGGAAGCATTATGGCCGCTCTCTGAAAGCAGCGCCAGCGAATGCGCCCGCAGCCCCGCCACAAAGGTCACCACCACATATGCGAGTGTGGCCACCAGCGAAACGCACAATACCGATTTCGTTCGATTGGCGCCGGGCGAGGGAGGCGCCGCGTGAAAATGCATACTCTCAGTGTAACTGTGGCCGGGTATCGGTTGCCACTCGCACGCCGCCTGCCCGCTATCCCCGGCCCGGCCGCAAGTGGCTTATATCCAGCGGTTCAGGATTATCGAATACCGGTAAAACTGGAATGCCCGTCCGCATGCCCGTCCATTCCTCCGCCACCACGATGCTGTTCTGCGGGTTGCCTGGCTGGTACCGCACCGTGCACGGAAACCCCGCTCGCACCTGCGCCACGTCTACCACGCCGACCATATCGGTAATGTCCTGGGAGCACTCGTAATTCACGCCCCCGATGCCGTAGTTGAACATCAACATCGTCAGCGTGCGCCCATCCTCAATCGGTACATCGCATATATCCAGCAGCATTCCGTCCACCAGGCGGCCAGACTGCACCAGGAAATCTCGCCGCGCCCGCTCAATCTCCGCGGCTGTTTGGCGCTTCCGGGTGAGTTGCCAGTACGCAAGCACCCCCAGGCCCGCTGCGCATATCACTCCGCCGCCAATCTCCCAGGCTTTTGTGTTGAGGAAGGTCATACCCGGTGGAACTCCACCCCGAGTCCTGTCTAAAGGATACCCCAGCCGCAATTCCGCACCTCCTTCGCAGCAATCCGGCTACCCTGCCGCATCGCGACCGCACGCCCCATCCCTCGCAAATGCCCTATACTCTAGGTTGCGTCCGTAAGCAGTTTCGGCCTGCCAGGCGCCCATTTTCCGGAGGTTTTTCTTGGCTTTGGCGACAAAGAACCACCCGGCACAGCGCTCGCGCATCCGCTCCACCACCGTCATTTGTGTGCGCCGCAATGGCCAGGTCGTCATGGCCGCCGACGGTCAGGTCACGCTGGGCGATCACGTGCTCAAACACTCCGCCAAAAAAATTCGCCGCCTTTATCAGGAAAAAATCCTCGCCGGCTTCGCAGGTTCAACCGCCGACGCCTTCTCGCTCTTCGCCCGCTTTGAAACCAAGCTTGAGCAGTATGCCGGCAACCTGAACCGCGCTGCCGTCGAGCTCGCTAAAGATTGGCGCACCGACAAAATGCTGCGCAATCTTGAGGCCCTCCTGCTCGTAGCTGACAAGAACCAGACCTTCCTCATCTCAGGATCAGGAGACGTTATCGATCCCGATGAGCCATTGGCCGCCATCGGCTCCGGCGGAAGTTACGCCACCGCCGCCGCCCGCGCCCTGCTTGAGAATACTGACCTCAGCGCCCGCGACGTTGCTGAAAAATCCATGAAGATCGCCGGAGACATCTGCATCTATACGAACGACCGCATCACCATTGAGGAGCTCAAAGGCTAGCGGAAAATTCGCTGCCTCATTCATTCATGGCCATCTATCTCCCCGCTTCCGCTGAAGAACAAGACGTCTCGCTCGACGAGCTGACACCTCGCGAAATCGTCGCCGAGCTCGATAAACACGTCGTCGGCCAGCGCGCCGCCAAGCGTGCCGTTGCCATCGCCCTGCGCAATCGCCAGCGCCGCCAGAAACTGCCTCCCGACATCGCTGACGACATCATGCCTAAGAACATCATCATGATCGGCCCCACAGGCGTCGGCAAAACTGAAATCGCGCGCCGCCTCGCCAAGCTCACCAATTCTCCGTTCCTAAAAGTTGAAGCCTCCAAGTTTACTGAGGTCGGCTACGTCGGCCGCGACGTCGAATCCATCATCCGCGACCTCGTCGAGATCTCCATCGACATGGTCCGCGAAGAGCGCCTTGAAGAAGTGGAAGACAAGGCCGAGATGAACGCCGAAGAGCGCCTCCTCGACGTCCTCCTCCCCCCTCCCCCAACTTCGCCGCCAGCTCAGGATGGCGGCCAGCTCTCGCTTCCCGGCGCAGAAAGCTACCAGCGCTCCCGCGAAAAATTACGTCAGCAGTTCCGCGAAGGCAAACTCGACGACCGACAGGTTGAGCTCGATGTCCGCGAGCGCAACACCCCGCAATTCGGCATCATCTCCAACCAGAACCTTGAAGACATGGAGATGAACCTTAAAGACATGCTCCCCAACATCTTCGGCGGCGGCTCCAAAAAGCGGAAGATGAAAGTCGGCGATGCGTTCGACTATTTAGTGCAGGAAGAAGAAGGCCGCCTCATTGACATGGACCAGGTCAACCGCGCAGCCGTGGAACGCGTCGAGTCCAGCGGTATCGTCTTCCTCGATGAAATCGACAAGATCGCCGGCCGTGAAGGCGGTCATGGCCCCGACGTTTCCCGTGAAGGCGTCCAGCGCGATATCCTTCCCATCGTTGAAGGCACCACCGTCAATACTCGCTACGGTATGGTCCGCACGGATCACATCCTCTTCATCGCTGCCGGCGCGTTCCACGTCTCCAAGCCCAGCGATCTCATCCCTGAATTGCAAGGCCGCTTCCCCATTCGCGTCGAATTGCAGTCGCTCACCGTCGATGATTTTCTCCGCATCCTCACCGAGCCCAAAGCCTCGCTCACCAAGCAGTACACCGCCTTGCTTGAGACCGAAGGCGTGCGCCTTGAATTCGCTCCCGACGCCCTCCGCGAGATGGCCGAGTTCGCCTTCAAAGTCAATGAGAATACTGAGAACATCGGTGCCCGCCGCCTCCACACCATCATGGAGCGCGTGCTTGAAGACGTAAGTTTCCTCGCCCCCGATGTTGCCCGCCGCGCTCCCGACGAAGAGCAGGCCGCAGCGTTATCCCAGTCCATCAAGGACGACTCGTCCACGCCCCTCCCTTATCTCGAGCGCATGACCGCCTCCGGCCCTGAAAAAGTCTTCCTCATCGACGCCGTCTACGTAAAGCAGATGGTCGCCTCCATCGTCAAAGACCAGGACCTCAGCCGCTACATCCTCTAGCCCACCAGCGAAGGCCGATACCCAACGACGATCCCCCCAGCGAATTCGTAAAACGCGCAACGCAGCATGCACTCTTTCACTTCTTTGCTCATTTCACTTTCTTCACTCTTTCACTTTCTTCACTCATTCTGCTATTTTGTCCTTGTACCTCGGCAGCCCGCGTCATGAAACCAACCAGCGGGCTCTACCTGCACTCTCCTGCTTCTGAGGGAACGCGGATGGAGGCGTATCAGGGCACTTTGGGATGGTGCGCTTGCGCCCAGCATTCGTACCTCGATCCCGCCTCGTCAATTGAACGCCATCCACCAAAACCAAAGGAGAGTTGCCATGAGCAATGCGGGAAATCACCACAAGATCGCCTACATCGAGTTCCACACCAACGACATCGAGCAGACCAAAAAGTTTTATTCCACAGTCTTCGGCTGGACCTTTCAGGATTGGGGCCCAGACTACGCCAGCTTCCATGGAGCGGGCATCGATGGAGGCTTCGTGAAGGACGAACCGCATGACGGGCCGGGCAAGTTTGCGCCACTCGTCGTTCTTTATTCCTCTGACCTTGCCGCCACTCAGATCGCGATAAGAATGGAGGGCGGCGCCATCGTCGTCCCCACTTTCGATTTCCCCGGTGGCCGCCGCTTCCATTTCTCTGACGGTGCCGGCAACACCCTCGCCGTCTGGTCGGAATAAATAATTCTCCTCGATCACCAACGAACATCGGGTGCCCCATCCATTCCGCGCTCTTTGCGGAATGGGTGGGAAAGCACGAACCTTACTCCACCAAATACCGTTTCAAAAACTCCACTGACCGCTCCCGCGCCAGCTTCGCTGCCTCGGCGTTATAACTCGCCCGCGCGTCGCAGTTGAAAGCGTGTCCCGCGTCATACCAGTAAATCTCCACCTCAGGATGCGCCGCGTGAACCTTCTCCACTTCCTCCGCCGGAATATGAGTATCCTGCTTCCCGAAATGCAACATCACAGGCGCGCCTGGAACCTCATCGGAATACTTCCCAATCTGCCCCGCATAGTAGCCCACTGCCGCTTCCGGATGCAGCCGCGTCGCCGTCAGCCACGCCATCGTTCCGCCCCAGCAATACCCGATCACGCCAACCTTTTTCCCCGTCGTACTGCAGGCATGCTCGATCGCCGACTCAATATCCGCCAGCGATTGGTCCGGAACCAGCTTCGGCATCAGGCTCATTGCCTTCTGCAAATCGGCGCCTTCGTACCCAAGCTCCAGCCCCGGTTCAATGCGATCGAACAACGCCGGCGCCACCGCGAAAAATCCATCCTTCGCAAATCCATCCGCCACTGAGCGAATGTGCGCATTCACTCCAAAAATTTCCTGGATCACCACCAGCCCCGCAATCGCATCACCGCCCGGCCGTGCTGCATATGCGCGGAACTCGTGCCCATCCGTCGCCTTCAACGTCGCCCACTCGCCCATATCGACTCCTCGCTATATCAATATCTTTGGATGCGAGGGTGCGAGCGTACGCCGCAGAAACGTCCACTTGGCAGTGTATGTCTCTACGGAAGGAATGAGTGCCAAACTCAATTCACCATCGGCGGCAGCATCAGCGGTTTCCGCGGGCTCAATTCCTCCCGCACCAGCGTCAACCCCAAAATGCACCGTTCAAACCCATCAGACAGCCGCGCAAACATCGGTGCCTCTTGCTCGTATTCGCACAGGTTGAACTGGCTCACAATGAAGTAGCTCTGTTTCCCCGCCCGGATCAGCTCGCCAAGGCTTGGCTGTTTGCGACGCCGCCGGCGATTCGACGCCATCGCCTCCGGATACATCCCCGCCACAAACAGCGCGTAGTCCCCAATGTGCTTGCGCAGCGCCCGCTCTGCGTCAAAAGAGGTCGCAGTCCCATGCACCGGGTCCGACGCATGCATCATATCGGTCAGCTCCTCAATCGGCCGTCCCACCTCGTCGCGCACTTTATATAACTTGTCTGACTCGGAAAACTCACACAGCAACCGTGCCACGTAGCTGGTCACATCCGCATCGTGCAATCCCAGCTTGCCCTCATAACTGTTGCGCACCACTTGATGAAAGAATGGTTCCAACGGATGAGTCGTCGCCTGCATAAAGTCCTCCTCTGCTGCTCGCGCGCAGCCCGTTTGCCTTTGAGACGATGGCCGGGTGCCAGGTGCGTGCAGCCGGAGAAACCAGCCACTGCCTATTTACATTGCTTTGACACAGATACTACAGGAATCGCTGCTCTTGCCAAGACCGGAGGCTAACTTAGTTAGCAGAGTAGTAACCCGATTGCAAAAAGGCCCACCACAAACACAAAGGGCAGCCTGTTTAGGGCCGCCCTCCATGCTTTACGTAACACGTTGGTAACTTCGAGTTACACGGAAGCGTGAGCCCGGGACTCAAGTTCCGCCAGCCGCTTCGCAAGCAAAGTCTCCAACTTCACCAGCGCATCAGAGAAGCCTTGGATTCCTTCCTTCAATTTGTCCGTAGCCATGCGGTCTTCCGCATGCATAGCGTCGAACTTCGCCTTGTCCATGTCGATCTTCATGATCACAGCGGATTTTGCGTTTTCCGGATCGAGCTTGCGCGGCAGGTCGCCCTCTGTAACTTCCAGCTCTGCCAGTAACTGCGGCGAGATAGTCAGCAAGTCGCAACCAGCCAGCTCTTTGATCTCGCCAATGTTACGAAAGCTAGCTCCCATCACTAGCGTCTTGTAACCAAACTTCTTGAAGTAGTTATAAACCTTTGTGACTGACTGCACGCCCGGATCGTCGGCCCCCTCGTAATCCTTGCCCGTGTCCTTCTTGTACCAATCCAGAATCCGGCCTACAAACGGCGACACCAACGTCACCTGCGCCTCGGCGCATGCCACCGCCTGGTGAAGTCCGAACAGCAGCGTCAAATTGCAGTGAATTCCTTCCTTCTCCAGCACCTCGGCCGCGCGAATCCCTTCCCACGTTGAGGCAATCTTGATCAACACGCGATCGCGCCCAATCCCCGCCTCGTCATACTGCTTGATAATGCTGCGCGCCTGCTGCAATGTCGCTTCGGTGTCGTACGACATGCGCGCGTCCACTTCAGTCGATACCCGGCCCGGCACAATCGCCAAAATCTTTTTCCCAAACGCCACGGCAAGCCGTTGGAATGCCAGGTTCGCAACATCTTTGTCAGTCGCGCCGTTGCCCAGCTCCTTGCGCGCCTCCTGCAACACCCCGTCCACAATCGGTTGGTAATGCGGCATCTGCGCCGCCGCCGCAATCAGAGAAGGATTGGTCGTCGAATCCTGCGGATGAAATTTCTCAATCGATTCAATGTCGCCCGTATCGGCCACGATCAACGTATAGGTGCGCAATTGCTCAAGCAGATTCTTCGCCATGTTTCCTCCAAGGGGAAGCGCGCTCGCTCTCGAGCGCTAGGAAATTAGTGTAACCCCTATGTCAGATGCAAAGGATGAACGACGGGTGCGGCTTCTTGATTTTCGACGGATCAATCTCTGTCCATCTCGGCATCATTCCCCAGCACACCCAGCCCTGCCACCGAAACCTCCACCCTGTCCCCTGCCGCCAGCGGACCCACCCCGGCAGGCGTCCCTGTTAGCACCAAGTCCCCCGGTTCCAACGTGATCGCCGCAGTGATATACACCAGCAGCTCCGCAATCGGAAAAAGAAAATCCAGCGTCGATCCTTGCTGCCGCAGCTCGCCGTTCACCCGTGTCTCAAGCTTCAGCCCCGCTTCCGGATCCACTTCGTCGCTTACAAAAGGACCTGCCGGGCAAAATGTGTCGAACCCCTTGGCCCGCGTCCACTGCCCATCCTTCTTTTGCAAATCGCGCGCTGTCACGTCGTTGGCGAGCGTATAGCCGCGGACAAATTTCTTCCAATTCCCATCGGGCGGTAGTTTGCTCGCCCGTCGCCCAATCACCACCGCCAGCTCGCCCTCAAAATCCACGCGCTCTGCCACCGCCGGCATCTTCACCACCCCGCCCGGCTTCAGCAGCGACGAGGGCGGCTTGAAAAACAGCAGCGGCTCTGCCGGAACGTCGTTCCCAAGCTCCTTCGCATGATCCCGATAATTGCGCCCCACGCACACAATCTTCGATGGAGTAACCGGCGTCAGCAGTTCCACTGAGCTCATCCTTACCGGCTCAAACGCAGATCTCCCCAGTTCCAAAAGCAGTGAATTTCCAGGTTTCTGGGCCAGTCTGAAAGCGAGATCTTCTTCCGGCACAACCGCAAAGTCCGTAATCCAATACTCACCGTTCCGGTCCTCAACAGTTCCGTAGTGAACCCGTCCATCCAGCAGAAACCGGCAATACTTCATGCGGACAACTCTCCTGCGTTCACTGGTTCGGCACCGTCTCTTCCGTCTCGCCTGAACGCGCGCTCTCATGCCCGCCCTGGTCGATGGCGCTCACCGAATAACGATACGTGTGCCCCTGCTCAACGTGGCGATCACGAAACCCCGGTCCCACCACCGGCTGGGCAGCAGAAATGCGTTCCCACGGTCCATCCCCTTCTCGTCGATAGATCGCATATCCAGCCATATCGGCCTCGGCCACCGGTTGCCAGCTCAGGTCGATCGATGCTTCCGTGCCATTCTCCGCAGCAGTCGCCACCGCGGCCAAACCCCTCGGCACCGCAGGCGGAAACACATCCTTCACTTCAACGCGAACGGGCGCAGACAGCTCTCCCGCCAGCTCCAATGGCTTCCCGTCAACCGTTAAACGCGCCACCCTTTGCGCGCGGTATTCATACGTATCGCCGAATCGGATACCCGTATCAATCGCTCGCCCGCTCTGCGCTCCGCTCTCCACCAGCAGGCCCTGTTCCAATGCTTCAGGCGCCGCCGCCATCAATCCCCGCTTTCCTCCAGGCTTTGATTCAGGCACAGGCGTAAGCAATTTCCGATGCAACCGGATAGCAATCAAATTCGATTCTCCGGACGCCTCGACCTCCGGCGTCCATCGCAGCACAACCCCACCCTTGCGCACTTGCGCAGCCAGTCCAGCCACCGGCCCCGGGGCCGCTCCCGCCAGTACCTCTGCAGCGTTCGATAACCCCGCTGAGCGCCCCTTAGCATTCCTCAATTCCACAAAATAACGCAGCCCGCGCGCACCGCCCACTGCCAGCGTTGCCGGCAATTCTTCTGTAAACCTGCCCTCCGCGCCAGGTGCAATCAGCACCGGATTCCCCGTATTCACGCAGTTCCCCGCGCCTTCTTTGCGGCACACGCTCGCCGCAACATTCCCCTTCAGCAGCAGCTTGTCTGTATTCCTCTTCGGCATCGTCCACGAAAGCGCAACGTGGTTCCCCGTGCGCTCCGCGGATAAATCGGTCACCGGATCAGGCAGCTTCAAGGACGGTGCCTGCGGCGCTCCCGGTGTCCCGCAGCCTATGGCGATCAGCCCCATCGCCAGTCCCGCCGCCACCGCCGCCCATCTCAACCCCTGCCCAGCATTCATCGCCTACCCAGTCTAATGGAACTCCACCCCGCGAACTCCCATCCCATCTGATCCGCTGTACTCTTGCTTGCGATTCGCCGCGTGCGTAGTCCACCGGCTTCGCCGACCCAAGGGATATGAAACTCCGGTCGACCTGGCCCTGCTAACTCCACAACCACTGTGCCCCGACCATCGCGTTTGCCGGGGTCCCCACGGACAGGTCTTCGTCCGTAGGGTAGTTGGCGATGAGTGGGATCGCGCATATCTGGTGATTATCCTTTTGGTTGAACGTGCCTTCTTGTTTCTCTTCAGCCCCTGCGTTGCGCTTTAAATCTCCGCGCCTTCATCCGGTTTCCGCAGACCTTCATGTCGCACCATCGCCGCGTGTGATTCTTGCTCGTGTCCAAAAACAGCCACCGGCATTCAGGACTGTCGCAGGCTCGCACGCCCTCCGCATCGTTACTGAGCATCAGCTCTTGCGCCTCCAAGGCCAAAAGCCACAACGGAAACTCCGGCTCGGTTTCCTTTCCCGCCCAATCCCATCGCACCTCCAACCGGCTCTCGACCAGTCTTTGGCTCGTCCGCGCCGCCTTGAAATTCCGTTCCAGCGTAGCCAATGCCGCGCTCGAACCTCGATATCCGTCCAAATGAGCGTAAAAAACATCCGCCATGGCCTCCCGCAGCTCCCTGCATTCCTTCAACGCCCGTGTAGTCGCGTTCGCACTCGCCGTCCGTTCAATCTGCCGCACCTGTTTGGCCGTCAGCAGTTCCGCCTGTTCCACAAAACCCAGCAGATCACCGTAGCTCTCCAGCAACTCCGCGGGGCTCCCCTCCCGAAATCGCCAATCAAGCGTGTTTACAAAATCAAGCGCAGGATGCCCCGCTACCAACTGAAATGTGCGCACCGCACTAGCTGCCATAATCTTGGATAACCCTCCAAACCATCTTGACAGGTTACCCAGGTCCAGGTAAAGTGGTAACTGTCTATGGCTGCTTCAACGGTTACCAACTCGACAATCACCACTTCTGCCGCGCGCCTTGACCTCCGCGTGCCCCTCGCTTTCTTTGCCATCTATGTGCTCTGGGGAACCACGTTCCTCGCCATCCGCATCGCCGTCCTCGAGCTGCCGCCGCTCTTTGCCGCCGGCACCCGCTTCTTCCTGGCCGGTGTCGCCCTCTTCACTTTCATGTGTCTCAAGGGCGAAGTCCGCCCCACCGCGGCGCAATGGCGCAATCTCCTCATCATCGGCCTGTTGATGTTTGTCGCCGAGTATGGCCCGCTCTTCTGGGCGGAGAAGTACGTTCCCTCGGGCGTTGCCTCCGTCCTTGAAGCCACGCTCCCGCTCATCACGCTCGTCATTGAAATGCTGATACTGCGCCAGCAGCGCATACGCTTCGCCGCCGTTGTCTCCACGCTCCTGGGCTTCTGCGGAGTCGGCGTACTCCTTCTGCCCAGCGGTCCGCAGCACCTCGCGCTCCTGCCCTGCCTCGCAATCCTTGTCGGAGCAATTACGTGGGCTCTCGGCTCTGTTCTCAGCCGGTCAATGGACCTGCCGAAGTCCCGGCCTCTCACTGCCGGCGCAGCCATGATGCTAGGCGGAGGCATCCTTCTCGCGCTATCCGCCGCCATCGGAGAATTGCATCCGCTGCCCCACGTCTCCATGCGCGCCGGCCTGGCACTGCTCTATCTCATCGTCTTCGGATCGCTCTTGGGCTTCACCGCTTTCGTCTGGCTTCTGGCCCGCATGCCGGCAACCCGCGTCGCCAGCCACGCATACGTCAACCCCATCGTCGCCGTGGCGCTCGGCTATTTTCTAGGGGGCGAAGCCATCACCATGCGCATGCTCGCGGGCACCGCCATCGTACTCACCAGCGTGTTCCTCATCCTCCGCCCCGCCAAGTCTTCCGCCTGAAGAATGCCCCCATGGCTATTCAATCCGCAGCGCCTGCATTGGATCAAGCTTCGACGCGCGACTCGCCGGCAGCCACACCGCAAGCAGCGCCACCGCCGTCAAAATCACCGGCACCGTCACAAACACCAGCGGGTCCCAGCTCTTCACCCCAAACAGGAAGCTCGCGATCAAGCGGGTCAGACCGAACGCAGCGCCAATTCCCAATCCCACTCCCACCAGCGCCAGCCGCATTCCATGCCACACCACCATTTTGCGAATCGTATTCCGGTCCGCACCCAGCGCCATTCGAATGCCCATCTCCTGCGTCCGTTGCTGCACGGAATAGGCCATCAGTCCGTAAATCCCAATCGCCGCCAGCACCAGCGCTACCGCTCCAAAAATTGTCAGCAGCAGCATGTTGAAGCTCTCACGCGACGTCGACCGCACCACAATTTCGTCCATCGGTCTGACCCGCGCCACCGGGAAGCCGCCGCTCGCTTGCCGCAGTTGCTCAGTCACAGCCGCAATCGCCTGGTGCGGATCGCCGTGCGTGCGCAACAGCCACCCCATCGGCCCGATCCGCGCGTTCAGCGCCGCAATCGCATCCAGCACCTGCGCCTGCGGAATGATCATCAGCGGACCCGGATCGCGATTCAGTCCACCGTCGTGAATGTCTCCCACAACGCCGATAATCTGTCGCGCCGGCTCCTCAAACGGCGGCCCCATTCCCTTGCCGATACTTATCTGCTGACCCACGGGGTTTTCCTTCGGCCAGAACTGCTTCGCCATCGCCTGGTTGATCAGGACCACTCCCGGCGCCCCCGCCGTATCGTTGTCTGAGAAATCGCGCCCCATCAAAATCGGTATTTTGAACACGCTGAAATATCCGGGAGAAGCATTCATCCACCCCGCTCCCGGATTCTGCCCATCCTTTGCCGGCGGCTTTCCAACAATCGTAAAAGGCAATCCAAAACCGCCTTCCAGTGGCAGGCAGCAGGTCGTCGCCACCGCCTCAACGCCAGGTATCGCCTTTAGCCGATCGCGCCCATCGCGCGAAAGCCGCGCCACACCGTCCGTCTTCTGGAAGCGATCTCCGGTCAGCGACATCTCCATTGTCAAAACATTGTGGCTGTCGAACCCCGGGTTCACCCCGCGCAGTGCCGCGAATGTCCGAATCAACAGCGCCGATCCAACCAGCAGCACCAGCGCCAATGAAACCTCGCTGATCACCAGGACAGACCGCGCCTTGCTCTGTCGAAATCCCGTTCCCGATCGATTACTGCTTTCCTTCAGCGACGAATTCAGATCCGTCTTCGATGCGCTGATCGCCGGAAAAAGCCCGAACACAATTCCCGTCAGCAGAGACACGCCCAGCGTAAATCCAAGCACGCGCCAATCAACACCAACCGCGGCGCCATCTTCGCCAATCCGCGGCAGCCCCGCCGGACTCACCGCCAGCAGCGCCCTCACCCCCGCATAGCCCAGTATCAGCCCCAGCACGCCCCCCGTCACTGAGAGCATCACGCTCTCCGTCAGCAGTTGACGAATGATCCGCGCGCGCCTCGCCCCCAATGCAGCCCGGATCGCAAACTCTCGCTTCCTTCCCGTCGCC
>Ga0302320_10013380_pt1 | contig 17159 bp, 14 predicted proteins | sample Bog_T0_3_FD_202130 | JGI IMG/M metagenome (GOLD analysis project Ga0302320, IMG submission 202130) | Peat permafrost microbial communities from Stordalen Mire near Abisko, Sweden - Bog_T0_3 | ecosystem: Environmental > Terrestrial > Soil > Wetlands > Peat | place: Sweden: Abisko, Stordalen Mire... | reverse complement strand
GCTGTGTTTGCGGGGCAACAAGCTACTCCCGCGGCTTATCTCTCCAGCAATCCGACACGGTTCTCCTACATTCACTTTGTTTCTCATGCCGTTGCCAGCCGCACCGATCCCCTGGATTCGGCCATCATTCTTTCCGGAGCCAAGGCAAACGAGGACGATTTCAAGCTGTACGCCCGTGACATTATGAAGCGCCCCATCGATGCGCGGCTGGTCACGATCTCCGCCTGCAATGGCAGCGGTACACGTTCGTATGCCGGAGAGGGATTGGTGGGTCTGTCGTGGGCGTTTCTTCGTGCAGGCGCGCACAGTGTGATTGGCGCATTGTGGGAGGTGAGCGACGATTCGACTCCGCGCCTGATGGATGCTCTCTACCAGGGCATTGAGGACGGCAAGACTCCCGCGGCCGCGCTCCGGCAGGCCAAGCTTGCCGTATTGCATTCGCAGACCAGATTCAGCGTGCCGTTCTACTGGGCTCCTTTTCAGCTCTACACGAGGCAATAGGTCAAAACATCTAAGCTCTCTTCGCTGACGTGGCGCGCGATGGGAGAATGCCGCTCAACTCCGAACGGCTTTCGCGCACAGAAATGCTATGCTGAGTTGCCATGCGGGCCTACTATTTTCTGTTGATCACGATGGGCTTTCATGCAGCAGCGGGACAAACCGCGAAGCCAGCGGTTCAAGCCGGAGCGGGGGAATTTCTGCGAGCGGGTGTGGCCGCACAGCAGCATGGGGACAACCGATCCGCGATTGAGGATTTTAGAAAAGCTTTGGCGCTGCAGCCGAAGATGGTGGAGGCACGCGCCGGCCTGGGCGTCGCGCTGGCTGCGACTGGACAGTTTGACGAAGCGATCGAGCAGGACTTGCAGGCTCTAGCTGTCGCTCCCGACAAGACTGCAGTACGCATGAATCTAGCAACGGCTTATTTCAAGAAAGGGGATCTGGCCAACGCTCGCGCGGAGGGTGAAGCGGTTCACGCAGCCGCGCCCGCCGACCTTGCCGCTGCGGTTCTGCTGGGATCTGTGTACATCAAGATGGATCGAGAGGCGGAAGCGGTGGATTTGCTTTTCCCGATGGAGAAGAGCCACGAGTCGAATCTTGATCTGGAATACGTGCTGGGCTTCAGCCTGATCCAGACCGGGAGGGACAAGGAGGGTGTTCCACGCATGGAGAAAGTGGCGCAGGCCAGGCATTCGGCGAGTGCTTACGTGATTGCCGGGGCGACACATTTGCACAAGGGTGAAATGGAGACTGCCCTCATCGACCTGGATGCGGCGATGAGCCTTGATCCCAAGATTCCGGGACTGGCGACCATGGCGGGTCAGGCTCGGTATGCGATGCATGACATGGCGGCGGCGGCGGCAGCATTCCAGTTAGCGCTGCGGGCCAACCCTACAGACCCAACCGCGAATCTTGACCTGGGAGCGATACGACTGAAAGAAGGGGATTACAAAAACGCGCGGCCGCTTCTGGAACTCGCCTTGCAACTTCAACCCAAGGATCCGCTGGGGCGCATAGAAATGGCGAAGCTGGATGTAGTAACCGAGCGATACGCCGAGGCTGAGACGATGCTGGAAGACCTGGTGAAAGACGAGCCGAATTGGGCTGACGCGCACTGGGAGCTGGCTTTGGTGTATACCGAGCTGAAGCGGCCCTCTGACGGCAGGCGAGAGAGGATGATTGCCCAGGAACTGAGGGCGAAGGCTCTGGACGATTCGAAGGATCACGGGAATCCTTGAAATCCACGAGGCATGAAAAATGTTGTAGTCTTTCTGCTGCCATGAAAAACATTCGCAGGACGGTCGCCTCTTTTGCTGCTCTGCCGTTTCTGATTCTGACCGCCGCAACACTGCACGCACAGATGGTTTCTCCGGCGATGGACCGGTCAGATCAGCCGTTTTCCTACTTTTCGAAACCTACGGACGAGATCGGCATGATGGATGCCGAAGCGGCGACGGAGATTACGCCTGAGGGCTACCTGCGTACCGGCTACGGCGAGCTGATGTTTTTCGCCGGGCCGGAGCTGGAGCCGACGAGCGTGCGCGTTCGGACCCTGGAGGATGGGCATTCTCCAATCATTCATTACGGCTTTGAGCGCGACGGCGTGAGCTATGCCTTCACGATGTTTGCCACGACCAAGGATGTGCAGAATGGCGAAGCGGTGGGACCGCTGGTGAACTTCATTCGCGTGACGATGAAGAACGGCGGCACGCAGGCTACGCGGGCGATTCTGGCGACCGGCGTGCGCTACGACGCTCCGAATAATACCGGCGCCGATCATGGAGATAACCGGTTTACGAGGCCGCGCGAGGGGAAGACTCCAGGCAACTATCGGCAGATTGGCGAGCGCTTCAGTCCGGACTGGATTTACTCGTTTGCGCCGACCGGATTCTTACGCGATGGTCGGCTGCTGTATGCATTTCCCGAGGGCTATGCTGCGCGCGGGTTTACGCTGCATGGGCGCTATAACTACCCGCAGGATATTAGCAAGCCAGCGAAACTCGAGGTGGATCCGACGGTGCCGGTGGGCATTGTGACTTACTCCGATTTGCTGAAGCCTGGCGAGGATAAGGTGTTGGATTTCAAGATGCCGGTGGTGCCGACGGACGATGCGGCAGAGATTTCTGCGATCGGGCAAAGCAGTTTCGATGGGGCATACCGGCAGGCGGTGGATTTCTGGGCGAAGGTGGTTGGACAGGGCATGCAAATCAGCCTGCCGGAGCAGAAGCCGGTGGATACGTTTTATGCCAGCCTGGTCTACGACCTGATCGCGCGCGACCATATTGGCGAGGACTATATCCAGACTGTCAACAAGCTGCATTATCACGAGTTCTATTTGCGCGATGGTGCGGACATTGTGCATAGCTACGATGTGACGGGTTACCCCGAAATTGCTGAGCAGGATTTAAGATTCTTTGCGAAATCGCAAAAGGCGGACGGGAATTTCCTTTCGCAGCCGCAGCAGTACGACGGGTGGGGCGAGGCTGTCTGGGGCTATTCGCAGCACTACCACATGACGCGCGACAAGGCGTTTGCTGAATGGGCAATTCCGCAGATTGACCGGGCGGTGGACTGGCTGAAACAGGCGCGTGCCGCTGATCCGCTGCACATTATGCCGGCCAGTGACGTGCGCGACAACGAGTTTGTGCCGGGGCATTTGACCGGATATAACTTCCTGGCTTTGAGTGGGCTGAAGCTGGCTGTGGAGATGGCAGGGCAAACAGGGCATGCCGACCTGGCGGCGAAGTGGCAGCGGGAATACGAGGATTATCGGCAGGCATTTTTGAAGGTGCTGGATGAGCGGACGAAGGAGGGCAACGGGTATATTCCGCCGGCGCTGGATGGACAGAAGGGCGGATACGACTGGGGCAATATGCTGGCGGTGGTTCCCGAGCCGACGCTAGAACCGCACGATCCGCGTGTGACGGCGACCCTGAAAGCGACGCAAGCAAAGTATGCCGAAGGGATCATGACGTATGCCGACGGCGAGTTTCTGCACCACTATCTGACCATCAAGAACACGCTGACGGAAGTGGTGCGCGGAGATCAGGAACAGGTGGTGCGCGAACTGTATGCGTTGCTTCTGCACACCAGCTCAACGCAGGCCGGATTCGAGTTCGCAATTCTGCCGTGGGGTAACCGCGACTTTACGGACAACCTGGCTCCGCACGGGTGGTTTGCCGCGGAGTACCGGACATTGCTGCGCAACATGATGGTGCGCGAGGAGGGCGACCAGTTACACCTGCTTTCGGTGGTGTCGCCGGAATGGATTGGGAAAGACAAGACGATTGCGGTGAGCGGTGCACCAACCAGCTTCGGCAAAGTGGAATTCAAGCTGGCGCAGCCGTCGGCCGGCGAGGCGATTCTTTCGCTGAAGACGGAGTTCACCGCGGCTCCTCGCGAGATTGTGGTCCATCTGCCTTGGTTTGTTGTCGTGCAGAATGCGACGGGGGACGGAAAGCCGGTTCGCGTCGAAAACGGGAGGTTGGCTGTGCCGCCGGGAACGAAGGAGATTCATGTGCGCTGGACGGTGAGTCCCGCTGCTCCCCACTTGAGTTTTAAGAATGCTGTTGACGACTATAAGTCCGAATATTCGCGGAGGTATCAACTGCTGATGCACGGAGAAGTTGGAGCGAAGTAAGATCTCGCGGGCAGGGTACTTCTAGTGCATATCCTTTACCGGGGTGCCGATGGGGATGTTGTTGATTTCGAACTGATCCGGGCTCATGGGCGCGTTCTGCTTCACGCTCACGATGGTGAGAACAATCTGGACCTCATCGAGAGGGCGCTTGATCGTGATGGACGACGGGTACTGGACGGAATTGAAGTCCTTGTAGGGGCCGTAGGTTACCTGGGTCTCCAGGTTCCCATCGCGGTCGTAAACATCCTGTTGAGACGGGAGGAGATTGTCTCGGTGGAAATACACCACCCGGCGCGTCTCGAGCTGGGAACTACCCGGCTTGCGGCGCACGATGGTCAGCTCGTAATCCGGCACCGAATAGAGGTGCTTCCGGGCAGCGTCCATCTCGGTGTGGGTATCGGCGGTGACCATGTATTCATCATCCGGCTCAAGGCCGCGCACGACGATCGCATCCAGAAAGAATCCGGGCCGCAACTTCGACTCCAGGCTGTCGGAGTTCTTGTTTGCAGGCACGACATACGTGCCTTTGTACACCATGTTGTTGTGAGGAATGTACATGGTGAAGGCCTTGCCATCGCCCACAATATCGAACGCCTCGGTGCGAATGACCGGAACCCGGCCGAAAACGCGAAGCTTCTCCGGCTTCTCCATGAAGATGAGTCCGCTGAAGGTGGGGGAATCTTTGGCGATGCCTTCTCTGGTCTTGAATTCGCTGGCCTGAATATCGACGGTCAGGTTAAGTGTGTTGAGCGCGGCCCAACTGTCATTGAGCCGCTTGATCAGTTCGTCCGGAGATACTGTCTGGGTCAGCGCGGGAGCTTTGGGCACGGGAAGTTTGCGCGTGGTAGGCAGGATGGAACAGCCCGACAACAACAGGGGAAGCAAGAGGGCGGCGGCGGCATTGGGTCTACAGGGTGAACTCAATGGCCACCCGCCTTCTTGATGGCGGTGCGATAGCCTGCCACGTTGCGGTTCTGCTCTTCAAGGGTGGTGGAAAAGAGCGAGTGGCCCTGGGGATTGGCCCCTGCGGCGACAAAGTAGAGGTAGTCGGAGTGTGCCGGCTCCATGGCCGCACGCAGCGATTTGAGGCCGGGATTGGCAATGGGTCCGGGTGGCAGGCCGGGATGAAGGTAGGTGTTGTAGCGGGTATCGAACTTCAGATCGCTCTGGTAGATGGCGCCGCGCCAGCGGTTGTCGAGCTGCAGTCCGTAGATGACGGCGGGGTCAGTCATCAGCGGCATGTTTTTAGCAAGCCTGTTGACGAAGACACTGGCCACCAACGGACGCTCCGTGTCCACTGCTGATTCGCGTTCCACCAGAGAAGCCATGGTCACAACTGAATGCACATTCCCTTTCAATCCCAACTGCTCGGCCTCTAGCCGGAAACGCCGCAACATGGTGGCACAGATATGCTGCGGTGACGCCTTGCGGGCAAAACGATATGTGTCCGGGAACAGATAGCCCTCGAGGCTGGTTGCCTTTGGATCCAGGTCGGACACCAGTGTTGCCTGCTCCCTGGCTGCGTCGATAAAACTTTGCCGGGGGCCAAAACCCGCCTGCTCCAGCCGGGCCGCTATGTCAAAGACGCTCGATCCCTCCGGAACGGTAATTGCGATGGTAAAAACATCTCCCTTGGCGATGCGGGCATAGACTTCGGCAGCCGTAGCCGGGTGGTCAAAGCGGTATTCGCCTGCCCGTAGGCTTCCACGCTTGAGCCAGCGCAACAGATCAAAGGCATACCGGCTGCGGATGACGCCCGCCTCTTCAAGCTGCTGAGCGATGTGCGGCGTGGACGAGCCGGGAATAACTTCAACAAAGGTTTCAGCGTGGGGACCGAAGGGTATAAGGACCAGCCAAGCCGCTGCTCCCGCGGCAATTAGCAGTACGAAAAAAAGCACCAGGAAAGTTCCCGCAGCGCCAGAACCCTTCTTTCTGCTCCTGCGTCTGCGAGTCGCCATTCAATCTTCGGTTACCCTTCTAATGAGTTAAAGACGCTTGAGGACCCCATGAGGATGCTCAAAGTTCATTGTATCGGTCTTGATTCGTTAAGGATGCGGAATCCTCTGGCGGGAATCCCGCGAATGACCGGAGGCCGGGCGGTTTAAGATCAGGGCCTGGAGACGCAAGATGGAAACGCAGCCACGCTATCTGGGCCTGGATGTGGGCAACCGCCGGATTGGGGTGGCTGTTACAGACGAACTGGGGCTGACTGCACAGCCCGTGATGACGCTTGAGCGGGGACGCAATGGCCGGGACGACCTGCGCCGGCTGGCACGACTGGCGCGGAAATTCGGCGTGGCTGGGATTGTAGTGGGTCTTCCGACGCATCTTTCCGGCGAGGCAAGCCCGCAGGGAGAAAAGACTAAGGCCTTTGCTGCGGAACTGGGCGTGGTGGCCGGGGTGCCGATTCACATGTGGGACGAGCGCCTGACCACGCACGAGGCCCACCAGATCCTGTATGAGGCGGGGCACGCGCGCCAAGATCACCGGCAGGTGGTGGACCAGGTGGCGGCGACGCTGATTCTGCGGTCCTTTATGGAAAGCAAGCAATTCAAAAATGTGAGCGGGGCAGAATTGAATTGACGGCTGCCCGGTTTCCGGCTGCCGATTGAGGCTTCGAGGACCCGTCTGACTGCTTTGGTGCGATATAGTCAAAAAGGAATGGCAACATCACCTGACAAGATTTCTCCCGCTCCCAAAGAATCGCAGCAAGGGTTTGTGTATCTTCCCCTGATCGCAGGCTGGCTTGTGCCCGGAGCAGGCCATTTTCTGTTGGGCAAGTGGGGGCGTGGGGCGCTGTTATCGGTTTCCATCCTGAGCATGTTCTCGCTGGGAATTGCCATGCAGGGAAGGCTTTACGGCGGAGCGCACGATATTCTCGAGATGCTGGGCCTGGCCGGCGACCTGGGCAATGGATTCCTTTATTTTGTGGGTCGTATTGCGGGTTGGGGCGCAGACCAGGTTCAGGTGACCACGGCCGACTATGGGACTCGATTTATTGTGGTGGCCGGCCTGCTGAATGTGATTTCGGCGGTAGATGCGCATAATCTTCGCACCGGGAGGAAGGCGTAATGTTGCGGCCCTCTCATTTTGCGGCGGTTTTGCTGTTTGCGCTGTTCGCTTCGGTGGTATTCGGGATTACCCAGCGGGATACTCCGTCGCGGATGATTCGCTACGGGATATATTGCTTTGCGCTGTTTGCTGGCTCGGCGATCCTGCTGAGCTGGGTGATGTTCTTCATCGCGCGCTGAGCACCACCTGCGGTGGGCCAACCGCTCGCGGGAGGCTCGCACGGGCCTACTGCGGTGCGGACAGGCGAGGCTGAGCTTCTTGGTTTCCCCTGTCCCCAAGTGCGAGGGACAGGGGAAACCCAGCAAATTTCTTTCAAAGGTATCTTTATCCGGCCCGGTGCCGCTCCCAGACTGCTGCGTCGAACGTATGCGCGGAGACATACCCCTCGGCGTTATAGAGTTCGATGGCCATGGTGTTCGATTCGGTGACGGTTAAGGAAACCTCTGTAACGCCTTGGCGCATGAAGTGGAACGCGGCGACTGAGAGAAGCTGGCGAGCGATTCCGCGGCGGCGGTAGTCGGGGCGCACACAAACCTGGGTAATATGGCCGCTTTGCGGACTGACGCGCGAACCCAGTACGAGGGCGACGAGGTCGCGGGAGCGGCGTTCCACCACAACGTGCGAGACTTGCGGAGCAAAAACACCGCAACCGGAATAGCGGACGATATTGTGGAGAAAACGCTGCGAACCGTGGTTGCTGCGGTACTGGTCGTTGATGAGGCTGTCGGGATGATCGCGGTAAGCCTCGGAGATGAGGCGGCCGGCGGGACTGAGATCGTCGTCGCGCCATGTACGCAGTTCAAGCTCGTGGGGCAGGTCGACATGGGGCGGGTTCCAGAGCCCGCGAAGCTGCTGCACCATAAAGAGGCGGCGATAGAGCCGGAAACCCGCTTCAAGAAAAATCGCGGCATGCACGCCGGATGGGTGAAGTAGCAGCTGCGATTCGATGCGGTCAAGATGGGGGGAGTTCAGCAGAGTCTCAAAGAGATGCCGCAGCAGAGTCTCTTCAATTTCAAAAGCCGAGGTCGGCCCCGGGCGAAGAGCGGAGAGCGGACCGGAAGGGGCGCTGGGTAGAGCGAAAACATCGCCGATGACTGCCTTGGTTTCCTCATAGACACAGAAGACATACCCGGAGACCTGACCATCCTCGATTGCCACGTATCCCGGCAGCATGTGGCTGTCAAGATACTGCATGAGCAGCTTGGTGGAAGTACGGTAGTCCCAGTGAAGCCGCTCTTTCCAGAGCTCGCCCTCGGCATCCAGTACGGCGCGTAGCACCGGCGCCGAGAAGTGGCGCAAGTCGAGGATTTCGACGGATCCGTTGGGCGCCATGCTCTTCCCTGGATGCGGCCCTGTAAGGGGCTGTTATGGCCGGAGTGCGGTTCCGGCCGGGATTCGGTAAGGCATTTGCAGACGTGCGGACCAGAATTCAGAGCACTTTCGGAATGAATGTGGTCCTTTTGAGTGTATTGAACGCTAGCTTTCCCTTCCACCCCGAGAACGAAGACCTGTTGTCGGGGACCCCGGTTGCCACCCCGCCAACGAAGACCCGTTGTCGGGGACCCCGGTTGAGGGAAGAGCTACTTGAGTGTGTGCTTTCGGTCAACAGCAATTCCGAAAGTGCTGTAGCCTTCTGGTCACTTTGCCACGACTGCGGGCCAAGTGCAACTTGAATTGACGGTTTCCGTGGTTAGCGGCTGCCGACGAGATAGACTACCAGACTCTGCTCAGGGTAAGTGAAGAGCTGCTCGTAATGCCGGCCTTCGAGGTACTCTTCGAGTGCGGCCGGCGAGTGCAAGTCGGCTCCTCCGCGACCCGCAACCCGGACTACCAGCAAGTGCTGTCCCTCAGGCACGCCACTTTGCTCGTAGTTGACGACCTCGCGGTTTCGATAGAAAGAGAGCCCATATTCCATGTCGCGGCGGACGCGGAACACCGCAACCGTTTCATCGGCTGGGGCGATGGAGGCAAGGCGATCGGCGAGTGGGCGCGCGGAGTAGGCGCGGTCAAGCAGATGAATCACGCGCTTGGTGGCGTCGATCTGGGGAATGCCAAAGACGGGGCCGACACCGTAGAGGAAGACGACCAGTACGACCAGCACGCCGCTGGTGACCAGCCTGAGCCTTGCAACGCCAAACCAGTTGACCACAATGAGAATGAGGAGCGCTGCGCCAAGGGCGGCGAGCGCGGACACCGCGAGAGCCCGCGGCGGCGGCGGCTGAACTCCGTGAACGACAAACCAGGGTAGCAGGAGAGCGAACATGGTCATGATGCCGCAGAGCACGGCATGACCCAGTAGAACCCACCGATTGAGGCCGGAACGGCGGCGGAAGAGATAGTCTCCGGTGAGGATGGCGATGGGAGGAATGGAGGGGAGGATGTAACCGGGCAATTTGGATTTTGAGAAAGAGAAGAAGACGATGGGGATGAGCGCCCACAGAACCAGGAATTCCGGGAAGGCGTCGCCGGGGCGGTTGGGAGGCCGTTTGCAAATGGAGGCACGACGCAGACGCCATTCGGCGACGGACGTCTGGACGCCGTCAATGAGCGCACGGACGGCGATTACCGTCCAGGGCATCATGGCCAGGACCACGACGATCAGATAATACCAGGGCGGCTGTACATGCTGGTAGCGGTCAGTGGCAAAGCGTTCCAGATTGTGTTCGAGGAAGAATTCGCGGAAGAAGGTGGGGTTCTGGTGCTGCACGGCAACAAACCAGGGCAGGACCATGGCGAAATAGAGAATTACGCCGGGCCACCATAAAGAACGATAGAGGATGGACCATTCTCGGCGCAGGAAGGCAAAAGCGCAAATGATTGTGAGGGCCAGAAACGGTGCGACCGGCCCCTTGGCGAGGGTGGCCAGCCCGGTGAAGAAGTAAATGTCGTAAAGCCAGAACTTGGAGTCGGTCTCATACCAGGCATACCAACCTAGTAGTCCGATGGCGAGAGGCGCGGCCATCTGCATATCGGTTGAGGCGCCGCGGGAAAACCCGATGATGCCCGCGCAAGCTACCGTGATGAGCGCTGCGTCGAGGTGGCCGCCGGGCCTGAATCGGCGCATGTGGAGGTAGATGAGGCCGACCATGATGAAGGCAAAGGTGGTGGAGGGTAGCCGGGCGCTCCAGTCATGCACTCCGAAATCCTGGAAAAGGAACATGGCGCGCCAGTAGTAAAGGGCCGGCTTTTCAAGCCAGGGATGGCCGTAGAGATAGGGCGTGACACAGGCGCTGAGCTTCTCTTTGAGGTTGGGCGCGGAGTCAAACCGGCCGAGCATCTCGTGAGCGATCTGGGCGTAGCGCGGTTCGTCGGCGCCAACAAGGCCCATTCCGTCGCCGCCAAGATAGGGGGTGACGCCATAAAGGAGAAAGAAGACGGCGAAGAATAGAAAGACGGATGCCTCGGCGACGCTGGCCCATTTAGGGAGCCACTTGCGCGAGCCTTTGGGGGAATCCGATGCGGAGGGTTCCAGATGGGTTTCCACTTCCAGCACTTCTCCAGTGATCGCGTCTCTTCGTCAGCGGAACTTTATTTTTCCCACAGACGAGTGAATCCGCCTTGGCCTGGTGTTGGAACCTGATGCCGGTTACGATAGCTTGCCAATCGGCACATGAGATCGGAACCGTGTTGTCGTCAGGGACAAGGCTAACAGATTCGACCGGAATCTCAAGGGATGGCAGATTGATTCTTGATGAAGCCGCTTGGACCAGCCTAATCCAACGGGATCTGTAGCTTGAAGGGGATCGCAGGTGCGTGCTGTACCTGGGTCACACTGGGGCAGGCTGGTCGTCCGGTGGGGGCGGTATGTCCGCTGAAGGTTTTTGCCGCTTGCGCGACCGGTCCATGAGCTCGACGATGCGCGCCTGGAAGCGGCCTGAACGATCTGCGAGAAAGGCCAGATCCGGCACGTGGCGAACGCCCATGCGCTCTTTGAGCTCGTACCGGATGTACCCTTTTGCCGCTTCAAGTCCGGCGACGGTTTCCACTTCGGCCTTGGCGATATCCGGCACCGCGCTGTCCACTGCAACATAAACGCGGGCCGATTTGCCGCCGGGATTAAGTGCCACCTCACTGACATAGCAGTTCGCGATGCGGGGATCGGCGAGTTCGCCGTTGATCATGGTGCCGATTTCAAGTCGCAGGGTCTCCGCCACTCTGTCCTGATGGTGTTTACGCGCTCTGTGCTCGGGCATGGCGATTGTCTCCAGGTACCACTAAAAAACTCAGAATACCAGAATGGGGGGGCGGCGTGATCCGAGGAAGGAATGGGGGGGCAGGCCACGGGGCAGTGCGTGCCTGGGTGCTCGCTACTTTAGCGATTTCAGAGCTTCGGCGATGGCCCGGGCATTGGCGCGGTGCCGCCAGTCCCAAGGCGGCCAGCGGGACACTGCATTGCTCGCGAGCTTGACGAATCTGTAAGGCATAAGTAAATTATGCCTATGACTGATATGCCTAAGTCTGGAATGCCTTCTGGCGCATTGCCGATGCTGATTCTGCGTGTGCTGCAATCGGGGTCGTTGCACGGCTATGCCATCGGCCAGCGGATTCACGTGCTTTCGAGCCAGGTGCTTGGCGTTGAAGAGGGACTGCTTTATCCCACGCTGCAAAAAATGCTCGTCAAGGGGTGGGTAACGGCGGAGTGGGGCGTGTCTGAGACCAATCGCAAGGTGCGGTTCTATCGCCTGACCATTGCGGGCCGCAAACACCTCAAAGCTGAGCTCAATGACTACGACCGAGTCACGCAGGCCATTCAAGACATTCTGCGTACCGCCTGATATTTCACGCACTGCTGTGAGGAGGATCTTCATGGGCGAACTAATCCGTCGCATCGTTTATCTGCTCAATCGCCGCCGGCTCGATGCGGAGCTTGAAAGCGACATGGAGTTCCATCGTGAAATGGCCGCGCGCGCCGGCCGCAATAACTTCGGCAACACGCTACGCATGCGCGAACAGTCCCGTGAAGCGTGGGGATGGACATGGCTCGACCGGCTTATACAGGATCTCAGTTTCACGGTGCGCACGTTAACGCGTTCAAAAGGATTCACTGCGACCGCTGTGCTGGTGCTGGCTATTGGCATTGGCGTCAATGTGGCTGCATTCAGCCTGTTCAATATGGTTGCGCTGGAGCCGCTTCCGGTGCGTGATCCGGGGTCGTTGGTGCGTCTCGAGCGGCGTTCACCGCAAGACTATACGAGTGAGATGCCCTACACGTCGGCAGTTTTTTATGGCCAGCACGCCAAGTCGCTCTCCGCAATGATCGCCGTACTGGGCGTGCCGCCGATGCAGATTGATGACGACATTCAGCCCACCAGCGCATCCTTCGCCACGCCGAACTATTTCGCTGAGCTGGGTTCTCCAGCCGAATACGGGCGCCTTTTTGATTCAGCACGCGAAGGCTCAACCAATGCGGCGCCCGTGGTAGTGATCAGCCACTCGCTGTGGAAACATCGTTTCAACGGCGACCCGGGAATACTGGGGCAGACGATTCGACTAAACAAGAAGCCGGCAACGGTGATTGGCGTAACGCCGTATGCATTTGCCAGCCTGGGCGGGCAGGATCCGGACATCTGGATACCCATTGCGCAGCAGCCCTATTTTGTTACCGGCAGCACTATTCTTATGGACCCATCCGCAGGGAGCGTACGCATGTGGGGCAGGCTCGCACCGGGTATCAGCGCGAAGGTTGCGGCCCAGGAGCTCGTTTCTCTGACCAATGAATTGCGGCATCAACACCCCAAAGACATCTGGGACAACGAGTACATCGATATCCACCCGGGGGGACACCTGCAGGTGATGCAGTCGGAGATGTACCAGGTTGCATGCATGGTCGCATTGCTCACGCTGTTGATTCTGTCGGTGGCATGCGCGAACCTTGGGGGTCTATTGCTTGCTCGTGCTGTTACACGCGAGCGGGAGATCGGTATTCGCATGGCAATTGGCGCAACCCGGGCGCGCATCTTTCGCCAGCTATGCACGGAGAGCATTGTGCTTGCCACGCTGGGCGCAACGGCCGGCATGGGGCTGAGCTATGCTTGCCTGCGTATAGCGCTGAGCAGGCTTCCGGTTCAAGGCTGGCTCTCCGCAACGCCGGATTGGCGTGTTCTGCTGTTTACGTTTGGGATTGCGATGGTTGCTGCTCTCATGTTCGGATTCGCTCCGGCCTTGCAGATCGCTCGCCAGCGCCAACGGAAGACAATCATTCGGCAGATTCTGATTGCCGCGCAGGTAGCTGCCAGTTGTGTCTTGCTGATCGTGGCGGGGTTGCTTGTCCGGGCCACACAGCACGTACTCTACACCGAGCCCGGATTTGCGTACCAGAGCTTGCTCTCCGTCGATCCGCAGCTTGGCCACTATAACTATTCGCCTGCCGCAGCCAAGGCTTATCTCGACAAGATGCAGGAACGCTTACGCGGCCTCCCGGGCGTGCAATCCGTTTCCCTGATTAGGCTGCCGCCGCTGGGGCATGCCATTTCGCGCATGGACGAGGAGATCAACGGACATCCCGTGCCCGTTTATCCGAACTGGATGACTCCGGATCTGTTTAAGACGATGGAGATTCCTATTCGACTCGGGCGAACGTTCTATCCGGGAGAGAAGAATGCTGTGATCGTCAGCGAGGCGATGGCGCGCAAGGAATGGCCGGGCCAAAATCCTATCGGTCAGTTGCTGCCGAATGGCAACGCAAAAGATACGGTTGTTGGTGTAGTGGGGGACGCGCATGTGAACGCAGTCAACGACGATGACGCCGTGGAGCAGTACTGGCCTGCGCAGACAGAAGACATGCCGGATATGACGGTCATGGTGCGCTCGTCCGGAGACCCAGCGAGCCTGCCGCCAATGATCAAATCAATAAGCGAAAATCTTGACCCAACGCTGTTCCCTGAGATCCGCGAAATGAAGACTCTCTATCGCGACAATGTATTGCAAATGGTGGAGACCGTAGCCGAGACAGTTAGCATAATCGGGTTGATCGCGGTGCTGGTGGCTGCTGTCGGAATCATCGGCCTGGTGTCGTTCTCCGTTTCGCAGCGGCTGAAGGAGATTGCCATTCGCATGGCTCTGGGAGCAGGAAGAGCGGAAGTGCTGACTGCCATACTGCGGCAATTTGCATGGCCGGTAGGCATTGGCGTGATTACGGGGACAGGACTCGCGCTGGCTGCCTCAACACTGCTGCGCAAGATTCTTTTTGGGGTCAGCAACCTCGACCCAATCGGTTATGCGGGCGCCATCCTGGTGCTGTTGGGGATTATTGCGCTGGCCGGTCTGCTGCCCGCACGCCGCGCCCTTCGGCTGGACCTGGCGAAGACTCTGCATTACGAGTAGGGGTCAGCTTTCGAGATACTCCCAGAAACTATCGGCCAACTCCGCGCCCAGCTCGTTGGTCATGCGGCGGGCGGCGCGCTCCACTTCTTCGATGAGGCCGTGCAGGTAGTCCCGCGAGCCGGAGATGGCCACGACGCCGATGGTGGCCGACTGCCAGGTGACTGCCTCGTCCATCTCGGCGACAGAGATATTGAAGCCCTGCTTGAGCTGGTCTTTGAGCGAGCGCACTACCTGCCGCCGGTCCTTGAGTGACTGGGCGTGCTCAATGCGAATTTCGAGAGTAAGCTGGGCTACGGGCATGTTGTAAAAGGGGTATCACCGTCAGTGTAAGGCCGCTTCAGATTGCCGCCAGTCTTTTTCATGGGCCCTCGCGGCGGCCTTTACCGATCTTGCAGAAAATAGCCTTCTCGCGGCGCACAATAGGGAATGGGAAGAACTATCAATTAGAAACTGTGAGTGGATACGGCCTTGGTTCCGGGACGCGAAATACTCGTTGTTTCTTCGCTTGAAATTCCAGATTTTAAATTAAATACCCCACCCCCTCCCCCTCCGGGAGCCCTGTTTCTGAGCCCACCGTCTTACGCAACCCATTTAGAATGAATATATTAAAGGACACACCTATTGACTCATCGGTAACATGCGGGGTCGGATTTTAGGGGCTTTTTGGCCATATTTCACCACTTTATCGTCGGAAATGAGCCAAAAAACAGCGCTAATCGGCGAATTTTGCCAGTTGTTCCGGAGCCGGTTTGGGCGTGAACAGGCTGACCACGACCATCGCCAGGACCGCAGCGAAAAGGGCGGGGAAAATCGCGTCGCGGCCGGCAAGCCAGAGCGGAAGACTGGCCTGGATCGCCTGAATGTCCCAGGTGAGAGTTACGACTGTGCCGGCGCCGATGGCGGCCACCGCGCCCCATGCTGTGACTCGCTTTGAATAAAACGCCGCCAGCACAACCGGCGTGAGCGCGGCGGAGTAAATTGTGTAGGCCCACAGCATCTTTTGCAAAATGCTCTGCGCATAGATGGCCTGATAAAGCGCCCATGAACCAAGGAGTACTACCGCCAGACGCGAGATGATGAGCACCTGTTTGTTGGAGGCGTTCGGCGCCATGTAGCGAACGAACACGTCTTCGATCAGGTTGGAGGCGGGGGAGAAAAGATAATTGGAAGCAGTGGAGATGACCTTGGCGAAGACCGCGCCCAGCAATACCGCGCCCATGATTGCCGGCAACCCGTGGCGAGCCGTGTAGGGAATGATTTCGTATGGCTGCTTCGCGACTTCTCCAGTTTGAAAGAGCGCCGAACCAAAGACAGCGATGGAGACAATCAGGGTTTCCAACACTACGGTGCCAAGGATCCAGCCAACTACGGACAGGCTGGCATCCCTCTCGGACTTCGCGGAGAAGAACTTTTGGTACATGACCTGGTTGCCGAGCATCAGCAACATGGTGGGCACCATGAACTCAAGCGCACGAACCAGGGTGAGGTTGCCCAACACTTGAAAATGCGTTGCCGGAAGAGATGCATGAAGGCCGGCCCATCCGCCGGATTTGAGGAATAAAAAAGGCGTGGCGATGATACAGATGACGGTGACCAGCGAACCGATGGCGACATCCATGTATGCCACGGACGACATGCCGGCCAGGGCGGTAGTCACGATGACGAAGGCGGCGATAAGGTAGGTGCCGAGTTCCGGAGTCACCGAGTCCGGAAAAATGAGATGCAGCACGTTACCGCCACCCTTGAACTGGTAGCTGGTGATGCCGACGTAGGCAAAAAGGATAGCGATGGTGCCCAGGACTCGGGCGGTCTGGTTGTAACGGGCCTCGAGCAGATCGGGGAGCGTGAACTGGGCGAACTTTCGTGCGCGCGGAGCGATGAAATAGATAAGCAACAGCCCCAGCCAGCCACCCGCCGGCTGCCACAGCGCGGCAAAGCCGTTCTTATAGGCGTTCTCCGCACCGGCAAACAGTGAGCCTGCGCCGATCCAGGAGGTGAGCAGGGTGAGCACCAGCACAATTGCGGGGAGAGATCGGCCAGCGACGAGATAGTCGGCTTTGGTCTTGACCAGCGCGGTGCGGTAGAGGGCAACTGCCAGCAGGACCACCACGATGATGGCCAGTACCACGACATAGAGTTGCGACATTTGCGGAGTTCCTCGCTGGCGATTCCGGGATTCCCAGCAGTTTACCGGATGAAGCGGGATTCAGGAATTTGAAGGGGTCCGCAGGAGCGTTTCGGAGCCCACCATTTGACCCTCTGGGGGTAGGTTGCTAAACTGTAAATGCGGGGTGGAGCAGCCCGGTAGCTCGTTGGGCTCATAACCCAAAGGTCGCTGGTTCAAATCCAGCCCCCGCAACCATCACAGGACCCCGGTTCCCCAGCAGGTCCCATTCCCCTTCAGCAAGAAACCTTCCCTCCGACTCCGGATGCAGCCGGACTGTCTGTATGTGCTCGGCCAGCTTGGCTTTAGCCAGTTTTGGCGATTTCGCCAGCAGTTTAGGAATGTCCTGTATGGCATTCGAAATGAAGGCCCGAAGCTCCTCGGTACTTTGTACGGGGCCAGTCTGTTTTGCTGCAGACAGTTCTCGAAGTTCAGTCTCTTTGTTTCTCAGACTCGCGATCA
>Ga0302320_10013378_pt1 | contig 17160 bp, 14 predicted proteins | sample Bog_T0_3_FD_202130 | JGI IMG/M metagenome (GOLD analysis project Ga0302320, IMG submission 202130) | Peat permafrost microbial communities from Stordalen Mire near Abisko, Sweden - Bog_T0_3 | ecosystem: Environmental > Terrestrial > Soil > Wetlands > Peat | place: Sweden: Abisko, Stordalen Mire... | reverse complement strand
CCATGGGTGCCCGCGTGTTTGCCCATCTGATAGCTTACGTGAAGCTTGCCGCCGGAATAAGTGAGATAGGCGTTATCATCGGCGGTGACCTGTCCATTTTCCCCGACGAACTTTACCCCTCTCGCGTCCCGAACAAATTCGCAATGCTCTTCCGCCCCGCGCTTATATTTCCGTTTGGTTGAGTCGTAGACGATGTCATTACCATCCCACTTCCCGATTAGCCTTTCAAAGATAGCTTCTCTTCCGATAGACGCACGATTCGGATTTGGCCGGTTTGCCGCAACTCGATGGAACTTCTCTATTTCCCCACCCATTCCTTGATCGAGTGTCATGGTATTCGGAGCAATTAGCGTGAGAAATCCACCGCCACAGGAGAAGCTATTTCCTTGTGGCCACCCGCTAATTTTGTTTTGGGTATCCCAATTGTCGTCAGAACACGATCCATCCGGACGGAATTCAATCGTTCGATCGGCAGATACCCATTTGCCGACGACCTTCCTGTTCATCTCTGCGAGCTTAGCTGCTGACTGGCCCCATAGGGGCACGACCAGAAGAATAGCAGCGAGAATTGCCAACATTTTCGGTTTCATGCGAACAGATCCTTTCAATCGGGTTTTCTATTTTGCTTTCCCGTCCGGCAGATCACACTCGGGTTCGAATCGTCGCCTGTTACGACTGCCCTTCGAGCAGCTTTTTATTGTGAGCGTTCACCGCCACAAATGCCCATATTCCACAGATTGGCCATGTGAGGAGCAGACCAAAACCGACAGTGACTACGGCCACGATAATATTGACAATGAACATCACAACCGCACCCATCACCGTGGAGTACAGAAGTCCGATGGGACCAAAGAGTACGGCCAGCACAATCGCAAGCCCAGTACTCTTCGTGGCCACAACGACGATACGCTGTGGTGGCTGGTTCGTTGACGCTGTAGTGGGCGTATGAACTGACTGAAGTTCTGACATGGTTCATTCTCCTTTGAATTGTTATGCCGTACCGCTACCGTTGGTTATGCGTCTCCGGTTCCACGACCGGAACACGTTGCACTGCATTCAGAAGGCTTTTACCTGCGGCAATAAGTTCGAGCCGAGCAACGCCGACGTTTTTCATCTCGTCGTTAGCACAGCAGGTCTGACGCCGCCTTGCTTCAACTGGATGAGAGCGTCTGCGGACGTATCAAACCGACAATGGGAGCTTCCGATCTTCGCGATGATGGTCGCGTCATCAACGCCGACTTTCGGCTAGCAAACTTCCGAAGGTCAACTTCTTTGAAAGCTGCTGCGGCCAATGCCACTCATGCAATCGAGTAATTCAGTATCCCACTTACAAACTTGAGAACTCATTCCACGACTCCTTTTTGTTGCTGCCATGTCCACCGAGCCCGTACTTCGACTACTGTTGTCTCTTATGAAATTCGTCCTTCATTCTGGGATCCCGATAAATTGGGCCGTTATTACTTTCCTGATAGACTAAGGTCTTATCATCTTTTAAGTCGAGCGTAAACTTCTCAGTCCATACTTGCCCGTGCGTTCCTCCATGTTTGCCCGCCTCGTAACTCCCGTACAGTTTACCCCCTGCATATCTGATATACACGTCATCTTCAGCAAGCACTTGTCCATCGTTCCCGATGAACTTTACTCCTTTCGCATCTCGGATAAACTCGCAGTGCTGTTCCGCACCTTCCTTGTATTGCTTGAATTGCCGGTCGTAGTAAATTGTATGCCCATCCCATTTTCCGACTAGCCGTTCAAATATTGCGTCTTTCTGACTCGGCGCGGTGGTGTGGATTAGTTCGACAACAGTGCCTGATATAAAACCGGTCCGTCTTAGGCCGTTTTCGCTCAATGGCAGGGACACCTCAAACCAGTTGCCCTGTCTCGCAATGACGTCGAAAACCGTGCCAGCGCCAACTTTCACGATCACGATTGAATGGGTATCCGGCTTGAGGCGAACACTGGCGTTCTGTGCAGTGACTCTGACCGAATCGCTAGCCGCGGATGCGAACGATGGCAATAACAGAGCTAGGATAGCGAGAACGACAAAACAACGAACCTGCGAGCGCATATCTTAATTCCTCCTTAGAGTCGAACTTCAATCCTCAGACCACCGAGGCTGTTCATTCTTGGATGGTTGCCTCGTAAGACATCCGATACCTGCGGAGCCTGGCAAACAATCATGGCTGCAAGAGAATTGTGGGACGCTTCGCTTGATCGAGAGTAATGTGCCATTCATACGCACCGAAGAGACCGCCGAACCACGGAGTAGACGTTGCATTATGTTCGATGACCTTAAGGTCGGTAGTCACTTTGAGCGTGCCGTCAAGCTTCAGACCGATTTCCGATAGCTGCTTCCGGCCATCAGGGGATATATCTGTGCCGAGGATGCGAATCCCGCCGCTGGGGCTGGTGCGGAATTCGATCAAATCGAGGAAGAGCTTCTTGCCAGATTGTACCGAACCCGTCTCCTGGTATCGGACCTTATATCGTCCATGTCCAACGTACTCTACGCTTGTGAAGCCTGGTTTCCCGCGAAGTTCGGCCTCGCCCTTCTTCAACTCAGTTTCCCCTGCCGACGATAGCAGGCCGCTCTTTCTAATCTCAGCAAGTGCCGGGGCATATGCGATTGTTCCTTCGTAGACGAACTGAAAGTTCTTGCTCTTATCGACATTGAGCGTCGCGGTGAACTCCTCTGGAACTAGGCAGGACGCCAAGAAGAGACATGCAATAAGTGCTACGCTGACCTACGGTATAAACCTCACAGTGACTTTCTCCCGCGTTTCCGCGCATATCCAATCTCTTATCGAGCATCTACGCTGCAATTAGTCTCACACTTTGGTCCACCAATACAGCCGGTCTCGGCGTCGCCGCGCCGGTAATCCATGAATTTACTTTGCTTTGCTCACTATCGCCTTCAAGACGGCTGGACTCACGCCGCTCTTCTTTAATTGAATAAGAGCGTCTGTCGACGTATCAAACTCGCACGCAGCACTCTCAATTTTCGCGATAATCGTCGGGTCATCAATTCCAACCTTTACCAACTTGACGATGTCATCATTTCTGAGCGCGGCCCCATGGTGCGCGGAGCCAGTAGGCAGGACCACGCTGGGCGTGGCCGCCGGGGAGTGGCCTCGAAAGTTCCACGTCTGTCCGCTGCTGTCGGTGAGGTCGTCACCATACCTGCTGAGTATGGTCTTGGTTCCTGTCTCGCTTATGCTGAGCTCGATTGTCGCGCCCCTAACGACGAAGGTGCCGTGATAGGTCTGACCGTCCTCTTGAAACCAGAGTGAGCCGCCGGCATTCAACTGAAGCTGGTTTGTAGGCGTCTGAGCGCTGACATAGAGTGACGGCAGACTAAGCGGCGCAACTTCAGCCACCGCAACTGGCGGAGCCTCCGCCGCCGCTGGTTGTCTCTGGGGCGGCGGCTGCACTGCAAGAACTTCTGAGATCATCTTCACCGCATCATCGGAGGCTGGCAAATGACCCTTCTCAAAAGGGAACTTCAATACACCGCAATAGCGTCCATCATCGTACGGGTCTGTGATGATATGAACACGAATAGAATTCCTGTAAACGCTCATACCGGCAATCCAGAAGTTATCTCCGATTTGAAGGTATCGCCGAGGAAAGCTAAAGAACTCGTTGATGTTGAGATTATCCCCATGTGCCACGTCCGAGGAATCGCCAAAGCCCATCGATAGCGTGCCTTTCTTGTACGTGGTGATAGGGCAGTATTGCAAAGGAAGCTTGAATACGACGAGCCCATTCCTTGGTCTATTCGGGTCTTGAATATAGCTGGAAATATTACCTTCGGTCTTTAAGGCCACGAATGCACCCGCAGTGACAATCTCGTAGTCCTGGCTAAAGACCGTGGGCGCAAACTGGTTGCTCAGTTTCTTGACTAACAAATCGCTAGGATCACCGCTTTGCGCAAAGAGCATGTTCCCCGACAGAGCTAAAGCTAGGGAGATGATGGTGACTAAAAAGGATGAGCGGAAAGTTCTGCACATTTCAAAGACCTCCACAATTGACGACCCGAAGCAGACTGAATTAATAAGTCAGTTTCTATTACTCCGCCCCGACCATCGCATTCAGGACAACAGTGCTCACGCCACTCTTCTTCAACAAGACAAGAGCGTCGGTCGAAGTATCAAACTGGCACTTGGAGCTCTTAATCTTCGCGGTGATTGTCGCGTCGTCAATGCCAACTTTGACTAGCTTGATAATGTCCTCGTTATGAAGCGCAGCCCCACTAGGGGCAATAGTTCCTGAGGACTGTTCTCGATGGCTCCACGTTTGTCCGCTGCTGTCGGTGAGGTCGTTACCCTGCCTGCGGAGGGTGGTCGTAGTGCCCGTTTCGCTGATGTTAAGTTCAACCGTGTCGTCAATTAAGACAAACTTGCCGTGATAGCCTTGGCCAGCTTCTTGGAACGAGAATGAATTGTCGGAATTCAACTGGAGTTTGTCCGCTGAGGATTGTGCGCTAACGTAGGTTGACGGAAGCTTCAAGGGCGCAATTTGAGGTAACGCAGAGTATCTGGCAGGAATTGTTGGTGCGGTCTTGGCTGTGGCCAACAACTCTTCGAAACCTACTGTGTTGCCATGACAGCGGACATACTGATTCTGAGCGTAGGGGAGCAATTGCGGAGCGGAAGCAGCAGCTTTGGCGATCCAGAAAAGACCGTCAACCACCGGTGGCTCGGGAGACAGATAGGCTAGCGCCAACTGGTAAGTGCTGGCAACGTCGGTAGGCTGTGCTGCTACCACTTCCTTCAGGTTCTGCTGCGCTGTCGGATAGTCTTTGTCGGCGAGAGCCGCGTGACCGACCGCACTCTGGCAGATGATGCGGAACTGAGGCTTCGAGGCGGCCCACTGCTCATCCGTGTTGCCCTCGGGCTTGGGAGCGGTCTGGAGCGCCTGGATGCAGCGCGCGCCATACTGTCCGGCCTCCTTTAACGCGGCCGGAGCGTCTGGCCCGTTCTCATTCACCTTGGCGTGATCAAGATAGGTGAGCACGACCAGCGCGGTGAGATTGTTGGGATTCACCCGAAGCACACGCTGCGCCGTGGACTTCATTTGTACCGTATTGTTCAGCTGCTGATAGGTCTTGATAAGAAGTTCCAAGCCATCTTCCGTCATGACGCTGTTCGGATAGGTCTGGAGATAGTTTTCGATCAGGTTGGCCTTTTGTGCCGCGTCAGCTGCATTAATGGCTGCAACATAAGCACTAGATTCGCGCGAATCCTGAATGACCTTCTTCTGCTGTTGCCCCGTAGGAGAGGCCTGGGTTTGCGCAGTCACGCTGGCGGCCGCAAGCAACAACACAATCAAAACCTTGTTCATTTTCTTGCTCCTCAAGAACCATTCGGAATTTGCAACGCGCTCTGACAACTGATCTGTGAGACACTTCCGTTCTCGCGATACCTGCAGCACTACTTTCCAGCCCCGCCCATCGCCTTTAGCACTGGCGCACTGACGCCGCTCTTCTTCAACAGCACAAGAGCATCGGTTGAGGTATCAAACTGGCCCCTAGAGACTTTAATCTTTGCGGTGATCGTCGCATCATCAATTCCAACTTTGGCCAGCTTGATGATGTCCTAGTTATGGAGCACGGCCCCAGCAGAAGCAGTTCCTACGGACTGTTCTCGATGACTCCACGTTTGACCTGACGAAACCCTCGACTTCCCACCGCCTCGTTCAGTCCATTACTTTACGGAAAGAATCATTGTCCAGCCCCCACCATCGCCTTCAATACTGCCGCGCTGACGCCGCCTTTCTTCAGCTGGACGAGAGCGTCTGTTGACGTGTCAAACTGGCATTTGGAACTAGTGATCTTCGCGATAATGGTCGCATCGTCGATGCCAACTGTGGCCAACTTAATGATGTCCTCGTTGTGGAGCAAAGCCCCGCCGGGAGCAGTTCCCACGGACTGTTCCCGCAGAACCCAGGTTTGTCCGTTGCTGTCGGTGAGGTCGTCACCTTGCCTGTTGAGAGTAGTTGTGGTGTTGCTTTCGCTAATAGTGAGCTCTATTAAATTTCCGTTGGCGACGAACGTACCGTGATAGGGTTGGCCGTCTTCCTGCAGCGAAAATGAGTTGTCAGCATTCAAGTGGAGTTTATTCGCCGGAGTCTGGGCACTGACATAAAGTGCAGGAAGCTTCAATGGCGCAACCGGAGATTGCGGAGGCGCGATCGGTTCGCTCACAGTCGGCGCAGCTTGGGCTTCCTCAGCGGGAGCCTCGGGAGCGTTTGCGCCGGAAAAGACATTGCCGATTACTTCCTGAACTTGCGCGAGTTGGGCGGTGGCCAGGAAATCTTTCGGGAATTCAAAGTCCACCTGCGATGTAATGGCTCCTTGCACCACAAGAAAGATAACCCGGTTGCTTTTCTGATTCACTTTCAGGCCCGCAATTAATACTTGAGTTCCAGGCGCAATGGGCTGGATTGCACACTTCAAGGTGGCGAGCGTCATGTTTTGTCCGAAGCCCGCCACGTGCAACTTTCCATCAGCGACCTTGTAGGTGGACTGGGCCGGTACACTACATAAACCCGTCCCAGTGACGCCCGTTGCAAGCAGGTTCAATACAGTTCCTTTGGGATACTTGGCGTTCAGGCCCTCCTCCAATGGAGCGGTTTGTTGACTGCCCCCAGGTTTTTCCGCCAACTTTGCCAGATTGGGCATCGTATTTGCCCTCGCCTCGGTAATCTGATAATCAAAATATTGCAGACCGTTCCGTGTTGCCGAACACCTATAGGCAATGTTGACACCACCAACTTTACGATAGTCGCTAAACGTTGCTTCAATATCACCGGTTGTTTCGCGGTAAGCCTGTTTGACGACCTGGCCTGTCGAATCAATATGCAAGCGAACCGACAGGTCCCCTAGTACAAACAACAGGACATCATTTCCGCCGTTCTTTCCCTCGTAGGTTACGGTTGGGCTACCATTAAGGCCTAATAAGTTGGGCAGTTCGTTGAACATATCCTGCCGTTGGCTCTTCTTTTCATCATCATTCAGGTCTCTTAGACTGGCATCGGTGATCTGCCATCCATCGATCCCGTCGAAAAAAGCAGATCTCTCGTGAGTTTTCTTGCCACGGGATTGCTTATACTCGTACCGAGTCAGGCCGGGGTAAACGTAGATCAAATGGATATGCAACTCAATGGGTCCTTTTGGCGAACCGAAAGTCTGTTGCACACTGAGTTCGACATCCTTTAGGGCTCTGATGTTGTCGGTGCCACCGAGAAACTGAATGGCACGGTCCAACACAGGCTTGGCTTGGTCACTGATTGAGCCGTTGCTGGTAGCGGTCTGCGCAAGGGCTATGTTCCTCGAAGTGCTCAGAAACAAAAGTACGAGTGCGACTAAAGCGGATAATCGGAAAGCATCGCGCATTTTAAGACTCTCCTCCATATGAACCAAGAATAACGTTCAGAAATTGCCGGTTCAGTCTGAAAACCGCGGCCCCACCAGTGGCCCCTACCCTGTTCCGAATTCGTGTGATTCGACGGTCTGGACCACCGACCAAAAATTAGGGACTACTTTCACACCGCTGCATCGACCATCGCCTTCAAGACTGCCGCGCTGACGCCGCTCTTCAACTGGATGAGCGTGTCGGTAGACGTATCGAACAGGCATCTGGAGCACCGATCTTGGCGATGAAGGTCCCATCGTCAATGCCGACCCTCGACTAGCGCGTTGCGTTGGGTGAAGGAATAATCATTCACCGGCATGTGACCACTCTGACGTCTGTCGGCGGCCTAGATCCCTGGCCAAGATTCACGTCAATAAACTCTCCGGCAGGAACGCGGAACGTTCCTGTTTCCCCGCGCCCGTTCATGACCCAAGCGAAGTCAACTTCTTTGGTGTATGGGGCTCGATTCCGAACGCGACCGCCGTACGCATTTATGCCTGCCATCTGTCCACCACCGGTCACGGCCTGAATGACGCCCAAATAGTCAATGTCCGCGCACGGTGAGGCGGGTGGTGTCACGATGGTTCTGGGTGTTTGAGGCGACGCTTCGCTTGTTGACGCTGGCGCAACTTGATTGGGGGCGGTGGACGCGGACGTTGGCGGTCCGTTTTCTTGCATGGACTTTCCAGTCCCTACCATTGCCTTTAGCACAGCCGCACTGACATTGCTTTTCTTTAACTGGATGAGAGCGTCAGTTGAGGTATCAAACTGGCATTTGGAAGCGCCGATCTTTGCGATGATGGTCCCGTCATCAATGCCGACGTTGACCAACTTAATGATGTCCGCGTTCTGGAGAGCGATAGCTGTAGGAGCGGCCACAGCAGCCGCGGGTGTCGGTGCGCCTCCCTGCCGGATCCAGGCTAGGCCTCCCGAGGAGTTGTAAAGATTGTCCCCACGAATAGTGTATGGATAGGAATTACCCTTGGAATCGATGAGCGTCAACGTATCGCCATTTACAGTAAAGCGACCGGGAGATATTCCACCGTTCGCGCTGCGAATAGTTAGTGATCCATCTAACTTGAGCTGGAGTTGCGCTCTTGTCGAACTAACGTACACCCCAGAGAAGTTGGGCTGTTGGGCCTGGAGCGTTCCACTAAAAAGCAGGCCGCCGATCAATGCGATTAATATCCACGTTCTATTCATGGCGAAACACTCCTATACGCGCTCTTCGCAAATTCGTGCCGGTGTTTGGTTATTTCCGTTGCCGTTTCAATTTTCCCTAACCTGAGCCTCAACCCTCGTGGCGTCGCTTTCTTGTGCCACTAGCTGTGCTCCCGCATCCGAAACAGGATCTGCTGTCCCCTCCGCCACGGCGCGGGCCCCTGAAGCCGGTCCGCTCGGGAGGCCTTTTGCCTGATTGTCAGCCAGCGTTTTGAGCCCGGCATCAATCCGCTCTCGGAACTGATTGCTCATCTCTTGCAGATCCGCAAGTTGGAGCGTTGCTCCGGAGTCGGCTGCGCATCCTCCTTGCTTGCTGCTTACGACTTCCACCGCGATGCCCCCATCAGCCGTCAACTCCGTGCCCTTCCGCTGAATGATGTCCCCGGGAGTCAATGAACAGGCCTGACCTGCGGCGGTCGTTATGTCCAGATTTGTCGAGACCACAAAAAACTTCTGTTTCAGGACCGGCGGCACTTCTTCGCTTCCCCCTGCCGGTTGCTTGAGATTCGACGAGGTGGACTGCAGTGCCGCGGCCTTCTCGGCTGCTATCTGCTGCCTGACCTCTTCTGCAATCAACGCCTTCATTTCCGGCGTCAGCGTGGTAGAGGCAGGGGCCGCGTTAGGGGATGGTGCGACTTGGTCTTCGTTACTCGCTTGTTGGTTTTCATAGGCGAGCCGCAGGTTCTCTGCAAGCACGTAGTCGGTCAGCCACAAATCTGGGGAGGCGTACATTGGATATGGAGTAAAGTACCCCGCGTAGTAGCCGAACCAAGGCGCTGGCGTTGCAAGCCCAAACCACGCATAACGCACAGGCGCGCCCCACGGAGTTCCGGCCCAAGCATAGAACCGCGGACCATAGTACATTCCAGTCACATAGCGGTGGTAAGCAATACCGTGGTAACTGTATTCGCGGTACACATGCGCATACGACCGTCCTCCAACTACGTAAGTGCGCGAAATGTAGCCCTGTCGCAGCGGGCGCTCTACAAAACCACGATGCGGTCCATAGCTCACCACGCGGGCGCCAGGGCGACCGGTTTCCACAATTCTTGCGCCACCGGGGCCGCGACTAATGGCTATCTTGTTGCCGCCTGCCAAACCACGAGGAGCTTCAATCCGCCGAACCTCACCGCGAGCGTTTGTGGTAACCGTGCGGCCATTGGAGCTGTGGAACTCGCTTCGTCCACCTGCTATAGCTTTCGGTTGATCACCTGGACGAGCCACATAATGTGCGGGGCCTGTCTGAGGTTGCTTCTGCCCGGACGGTTGCGATCCCGGCCGCACTTGCGGCTGGTTTGCGCGATTCTGCTGTTGCTGTGGTACTTGCCGTCCCGGCTGTTGCTGCCCTTGTCGCTGCTGCGGGGCCGCCTGTCGCTGCTGCGGGGCTGCCTGTCGCTGCTGCGGGGCTGCCTGTCGCTGCTGCGGGGCCGCTTGCCGTTGTTGGGGAGCTGCTTGCTGCTGCGCGGGTTTAGCGGCGGGAGCCGGCGCAGGCGCAGACTTTTTATCCTTGTCACCTGCAAAGACAAGAGTCGAAAGAGAAATAGCAATTAAGACCAACCACCAGGTTTTCATAAAGCTCAATTTTGTCGTGCTGGCGCTCATCGATGTTCTCCTCTTCTAACTTTTCCCGGCCTCATTTACTAGAACGTGAGTTGTTCGAAAACTTCATACCACTCAATTCAAATTCCTGAAAAATCGTGCTAGCGCTGTCCGGTTTCTACCGGCACGCGTGCGAAAACCGACGTAGATGCCAGCCACATCTCCAAAACCTGTCCGGAGTCAAATTGGACGGCGTTGCCACCGGCCCCCGACGAATGTGGTTCCACTGGAGCGTTCGCAACTGCGTATGGAACCCCTTGTACAATCAACTTAGCGATTACCACTGAGACCTTTTTCTGACTGACGCTACCCGACCCCTCGATTTCCGTTCTCTGATCGAGCCGTATGCTCTTTGCCTGAGTGACTGGCAGGAGGAGTGTTCCAGCAAAAGTGAAGTGTCCATCAGAGTGACGGTCTATCGTTCGCAGAGATATCCATAGCCGAGTGCCTGACTCCAGTTGGAAAGAAGCAGGGAGTTTCAGGGCTGCTCCGGCAGAGATACCAAGCTTCGTGTTGGGCGCTGGTCGCGGATATTGGCTTACAAGTGCCGCAGCCTTAGTGCCTGCCCTCGATTGGGTACGCTGTTGGGCATCAGCAACGGTTCGATTTTCACCAGTACTCGCGGCGGCAGGTGCTTGCGACCTGGGATCTATCGGGAATGAGCTGGTCCTGCTCGCTACCTCGGGTGCAATCGCTGGTCCAAGTTCGGTCAAGCGGTCAGAGATTGTACCCCGTTGCACGCCAAGGTCTTCCGGAGAAGTGCTGCCTTTCGCGGCTAAAGGTGTGTTCGGGATTGCTGACGGCTTCGCGGGTGTTGATGTCTGCTGCGCGGACGAAGCGACCGGGTGCGGCGGCAATATCGTCTGCGCGGCAGTCTGTTGTGATGCAACCGGGGGGCGTCGAAATAACAACCCAGCCGCGACCAGTACAAGCACGCCTGCGAAACTCACAGCGAGAGGAATCCGCCACGCAGTAACTACTTCCCAGAATTTGTTCCGGCGAGAGCGCAAGGACATGTTCGATTGTTGCCGCTGAACCGACGCTTTTGAAGCAATGAAAGCTTCGAACCAATTGCCTAGCCGCTTTTCAACCGATGTCCAGTCTATGTCCTGTTCCGCAATGCTGGAGCTGTCAACTGCACGCACTCGCTTGTACAGTTCAGAACATCGCGGGCATTGTGTCAGGTGCTCAGCAAACACACCTCGAATCCACTCACTTGCCTCTCCATCTGCGATGGCACAGATGGTGTCGGCATCCGGGCATCGGCTCGGGGCGAGATTAACCTCTTGTTGCAAGTGAGGCATCAGCCTCTCCAGAAAATCGTTCTCATTGAAAGAGTTCATCGCAATTGGGATACAGCTTCGCCAACCTTCATCCAGAGCATTCGTCGGCCATTTTGAAGATGGGATTTGACTGCATCCACGGTAAACCCGGTGCGAACGGCCGTCTCCTCATACGAATAGCCCTCGATTTTCAATTCCAAGCACAGTTGCTGCTCAGGGGGAAGTAAGCGCATTTCCTTAAGAACCTTTTCCACTGTTAAGCAGAGATCAAAGGACGAAGCAAACGTGTCAGCAGTGGAGCCCCCTGCCATGGTCGTTTCATCGAATTCCGAAACGGGACGCCGCTTTCGCCACTCGTCGATACAAGCGTTTTTCGCGATACGCATAATCCACCTGGAGAAGTCGCCGCCGTGGAATTGGGCGATGTTTACATAGGCGCGAAGAAAAGTTTCCTGTGTCGCATCCTCCGCCGCGTTTCGATCGTCAAAGAAGCTGCGGCAAACGAAGAAAACCTTTCTTTTGTGTTTCGCGAATAGCTGCGAAAAGAGTTCGTTATCTCCTGTTTTCTTGAAGTGGAGGGCGATCTCTTCGTCAGAAGATGTAAGCTGAGCTTGCACTCCACTTTCCATAACGCTCCACCCTGTCAAATTCCACAAACAAATCCAGATAAAGGGAGACGGCGCAAGAATGTCGGGGCAAACTACCTCAGCTTCTCCGCATGCACCGACTCGTCGCCGCAGCTACTCTGGATTGAAACCAGAAGTATGCTGGACTTTCGTTCAGTACACAAGTGCAATGTACGCACGAACATACAAAACCGCTTAACTCGCGAACGGTATGCAGCGGCATGGGAGCTACTTGGTAATGAAACCATCGGAAGGAAATACGTTGTGGCTGCCCGGACCGTGGCCCGCATGGCCTAATTTCTAGTTTTCAACAAAGAAAGGCGGAGTGCCGGAGCACCCCGCCGTTTTGGAAGTGATTGGGCTCAGGCTACCGCTCTCTTCTTTACCTCTGTTCTACGGCTCTGCCGTTTCTGCTGCTGTGCGGCAACCTGCTGCGTCGCTGCCTTCTCGATCTTGGCGGTGTCGATGCGGTAACGCTTGGCCGCCTCCAGCAGCGGATCGTTCGGGCCATTGCTGCCGCGATGGTAAGCAGAATCGAGCAAGATGATTTCCAGCAGCGTCCGGCAGAGTCCGGCTTCATCGTAGCTGGCAAGGCGCTTGGCCAGTAGCGATTCAAGCGATACGCCGTTCTTATCAGCCTCGACCTTGTGCCGCTTCGCCAAGGTCTGCACCTGGGCGTTGGGCAAGTGGGCGAGGACATACTGCGCGACTTGCAGCAGGTCGGCCTTCTTGAGCGGCGCTGCCACCTTGCACAGAATGGCGGCGAGGGTGCGGTGCCGGATGGTGATGGCTAGTTTCTCCTGCTCGATGCGTTTGCGTTCTTCTGCCCGTTCGCGCTCCTGCTTCTGTGGCGACGGGCGGTCAGGATGATGCACCCGGCAATTGGGATCGGAGCAGACTTTGACGATCTGGCCGCGCTTGCCGCCATCCATCACGATGGCCTCGCTCATCTTCTCGCACGGCTTCTGCGCCGGGGAGAGTTTGTCAGCACTGCCGTTTGTCTTGGTGCGCTTGACCTCCAACTCCACATAGCGGTTGCGTCCAATGGGTGCGCCCTCGCGGCTCGTCCAAGCAGACGATATCTGCACCAGCTTGGGTTTGGTTTCCAAGGTCTGCGCGACATGAGCATCGAGTTTGGCGCGGAAGCAAACCGGATCGGTACATGAATCCTTGCGCACATCGGAGAACAAAAGCGTATTAAAGCCCGTGCGCTTGGGACAGTTGGTGCAGGCTCCCGCCTCCGGCACAAGCGTTTCATCTTGTTTACTGAACGGCGCGGAGGCGAGTTCAAGCAGAATGTTTGACTCGATCCACGCTGCCAGCTCGCGCACCGGAATCAGCACTTGCTGGTTGCCATCGCTGGTCCACATGCTGCGGAAGGCGGCAGCGAATGCCGCTTGCTGTTGCGCGGCGGGAAGCTTGGCAATGAGCAGCGCGTGTCCAACCCCAATGCGGTCGGCAAGGAACGCCTCGGCAATCGGCGGAATCAACTCGGTCAGCTTGATTCGGCCTTGGATGTACGCCTCGTTCTTGCCGCATCGGGCGGCGATTGTTGCCGGAGAGTAGCCGGGGTCTTTCAACTCCAGCAATGCGCGGAAGCCGAGCGCCTCCTCCAATGGATGAATATCTTCGCGTTGGAGATTTTCAATGCACTGCGATTCGATGGCAGCGGCATCGGACAGCGCGACCACGCGCACCGGAACGGTATCGAGCGCGGCGAGTTTGGCGGCACGCAAACGCCGCGCTCCCGCAATCACCTCGTATTTGCTTTCCTCCAACTCGCGCACCAGAAGGGGCGCGAGAATGCCTTGGCTCTGGAAGCTGGCAGCAAGCTCCTGCAGTCTTTCTTCATTGAAGCGGCGGCGCGGGTTGGTCGCTGATTCCACCAGCGCGGTGATGGGCAGGTTGCGGTATTCGGGAACGGCAGTGGGGTTTGCGGACATGACCTTTTCTCCCTTCGGTTTGTGGTTGGGTTTTGGCATTACGACACACTTGGACTGTGAACTCATCACGGTTCTCCCTCTGTCTTTGGGTTAGGCTGCGGCACTGGCGGGAGTCTCCTCGGGGCTGAGTGCCCCGAGAATGACCGCTGCCGTCTTCTGCACGATTTCCAAGCTCTCGGCAAGCAACTTGGCATCGCCGTGGTAAAGCTGGATGTAGTCGGCAGAGGCGCTTCCGGTTTCAAGTCCGATGGCTTTGGAGACGACAAAGGCGACGGCCTCGGCTTCGGTTTCGCGCACTGTCTTGGTAATCAGGCTGCGGCGCTCGCTCTTGTGCAGGAGCTCGTGGGCGACCTCATGGACGAGGGTGGCGAACTGTTCCGCCTCGGTCATGTCGGGCAATAGCTCGATACTGCCGCCTTTTGACACTCCGCGCGCCGGGGCAATGTCTTGCGAGTAGCCGAACTTGATGCCGCGCCCGGTGACGAACTGAACCAATTGAGCCAGATTCTTTCTGGCCTCGCCGCTGAACTCGCGCAATGCGGGAAGCTCCTTGCCTTCGGTCTGCGAGATATCCCACACATACACCGGACGGAATCCCACCAGCGCGGGCCCTGCCGTGGTCTTGCTGTCGGACTCCTCACGATCCTCGCTCGCTTTCTGGCGGCGGTGCTTGGCGATCATGGGAGCAAAGATCATGATCCCTTTCTCGCCTTTCTTGACCTTGCGGCCCAACTGGTTCCAGGTGAAGATTCCGGCAACGTTCGAGGCCTCCGGCTTCTGGCTGGCGATCAGCAGGACATTGCCCAGCGAGTATTTGTGAAAGCGAGCCATCGTGGTGAGGTACTGAGTCAGAACCTCGGAGTGTCCGGCCTCCAGTTGTGCGATCAAGTGCTGCACGTTGGCGGCGATGATGGCCTGCGTGTTGGGCTTGCCGTCGGCGCGAAGCGTAGCGACGGGGGAGGGAAGGCCGCTGGCGGGGTTGCTGTGGCTGTTGCTGCTGAATTCCATGTTTTTGTCCTTTTCTGCCGGAACCGGCTGTTTTGTTCTTCACAGCCGCGACAGCGGACAAAACAGACGGGGTCGGTGGAAAGGACGGAACGGAGGACTCCGGAGGGTGGCAGGGTGCGAGTGGGGGGCGCGGTGAGTGACAAACGCGGTGTTGGTTTGGCGCTAAACCGGCGCAAACCGAAGCGCCCGTCCGAGCCGCGCAGCGGCGTACACCTGAGGAGTCAGAAGTGGGAAGAGGATGCGGAGCCACAGCAGCTTTGCGACGGTATGCAATGCAACGGTCCAACCAGCTTTCAGAGGTTCAGCTAGTTGTTGTAGCCGACTGTGCTTGGCTGTTCGTCCCGGAATCGAGGAACATGACGTTTACAATCCCTGATTCCTTCGTGAGGAGGACACCGGAGCCAGGTATCTTCACAACGCTGGATTGGCCATTCGCATCGACACCCACCCAACTCGCGTCTGTCAAAAAAAGTGACGGTGTTTCGGCCTCGTGAGAATACAGGCGAAGATACCCCAGGACATAGCGGCCGTCGGCAAGTTCCACCTGAACGTAGCCTTTGGCCCCGAACTCGAAGAATGCGTCGTGCCAAGTCGAACTTCGGGCGCTTTGTTGTGTGGCTCCTACCTTGCGGAGCAATGACCACGGCCAGTCGCGGTTTTGGCTGACACTAACGATCAGTCCCCATACAACCGCAATGCCCAAAAGGCTGAGTAGATTCCAACGGAACAGATCAAAGCTATAGTGCGTGGTTTTGTCCTGAACCCAAGAATTAACTTGGAAGGGCATGTGGCGGACAACAACTGAATAAACGACAACAACGACGAATGTATGAATCAAAGCTTCGGCAACAAGCTCGAAATCCGTCTGTTTCTGCCTGGGACAGAAGGAGCGCACAATCCGCGCCGAAATAAAGCCGGGGAGAAGCAATAACAGCACAATTCCGGCTTCTAGACCGATGGTCGGCATTTTGCGCGCCCCTACTTAGTTGGTGTTCCTTTCGGTGGAAGCACCGGAGGAGGAGGAACAAAGTGTTCCGGCTTCGGGGGAACGTGCCCATCCTTTTGAACTTTGTCGGGCGGTGTCAGTTTGTTATTATCTGCCATCTCGTATTCTCTTTCTTGGCTGGTTATCGTTACTTCTTTGATGGGGGAATCACTGGCGGGGGAGGCGCAAAATTGTCTGGCTTCGGCGGTACGTACTGTTCCCGAACTTCTCGGGTGGTAGAAGGGGGCGCGGGACGCGGGGAAGGCATGGGCGGTATATTGTTCGCCATAGGTAGTTGTTTCTCCGTATTGGTGATTCGTATCAAGACTACGCCACCCGGAGAATTACGGCCAACCGAAAAGTAGGGTGTATTCCAATGGCCGCTACGCAGATTCGGAACACGGTGATACATCACTTTTCGATGTGCACCGCCAAGTACTTTAGGATGGCGGCTGTACAAGTGAGTGCCAACTCAGAGTCACTAGACTGTAGCGGGACAGGTTCGCCTCTCTCATGGCACGCTAGGTTCCGCAAGTCACGTATAGCGAGTATTAGGCCATTGACCGCTTTAACTTTCTCCTGCGGGGTATTCACTAGAACGCGACCCACCAATGTGCTCAGTTCACCCTGAGTTTCGAAAAGGTTGAAAGGTAAACACTCGATAGCCATTCTCGAACTGGCAAGTGCACCGGACTTGTTGCCCGAAAAGTGTTGAGACCATCCGTCGTGGAGAAGTTCCGCCGAACGTCGAAACGCGGGCGGAAGTGGCGGAACGCCGATCCGCGGCGCGACGGTGCTTTGAAAACCAATCTTTTCCAGAAGCCTGATCCAGTCGTCCAGCCTTACGATCTCATTCATTGGCCAGCACACCGGGTCGGCTCCGCACATCATTTCCCAGTCGAGATCCGATTGGCGGTCTGGTGCCCAATCCGAGCAAGTAAGGAATCGCGCGCGTAGCTGCAAGCCGGGAGAACCATCCCTCCGTCGATCCTCGATTTGCTGGAGCTGTTCATCGGATTGATGCCAGCAGAACACATAGTCTCGCTTCTCACCCGGCCCAAGAACCACAACGAATTCCTT
>Ga0302320_10013375_pt1 | contig 17163 bp, 14 predicted proteins | sample Bog_T0_3_FD_202130 | JGI IMG/M metagenome (GOLD analysis project Ga0302320, IMG submission 202130) | Peat permafrost microbial communities from Stordalen Mire near Abisko, Sweden - Bog_T0_3 | ecosystem: Environmental > Terrestrial > Soil > Wetlands > Peat | place: Sweden: Abisko, Stordalen Mire... | reverse complement strand
AGCGAGAGCACGACGCTGATGTTGAAAAAGGCCTGGAGCAGAATGCTGGTGGTGATGCCGAAGGCGACGAGGCGCGCAAACGGATCCTGCGAGCGGAACGCGGTACGCAGGCCGCGCACGCCGAAGAAGGCGAAGAGCCCGAGAACGAGGATGGCGCCGAGGAAGCCGAGTTCTTCAGCGATGTTGGCGTAGATGAAGTCTGTTGCCGCTTCAGGCAGGTAGAAGAGTTTCTGCATGCCTTCCATGAATCCGCGGCCTGTGAATCCGCCGGCGCCTACGGCGATGAGCGACTGGTTGATGTGGAAGCCTGCGCCCATCGGGTCGGAGTCAGGATGCATAAAGACCAGCATGCGCTGGCGGCGCCAGGAAACCATGAAGAGCAGCGCGACGAGGCCGGGCAGTGCGGCGAGCACACCGACCATGAGATATTTCCATTCCATGCCGGCGAGGATGAGCATCATGGCGGTGACGCCGGCAAGCACGAGGGCTGTGCCGAGGTCGGGCTGCTTAACGATGAGAAGGATGAGCACAACAGGCATGACGACGGCGCGCAGCAGGGTTTGCTTCCAGTCGCGCATGGCGTCGAGTCGCGTGGAGAGAAACCACGCGAGAAAAAGAACGAGCACGAGCTTGGCAATTTCCGATGGCTGAAAGGTGAAGTGTCCGCCGAAGCGGATCCAGCGATGCGTGTTGTGCGAGCCGGGAATGAAGAAGACGAGCAGCAGCAGAAGCGTGGTGATGCTGAGCGCGGGATAGATGAAGCGCGGCGAGTTGTACACCTCGTAGGGAATGCGCATGAGAATGAGCATGCATCCCACGCCGGCCAGCGCCCATCCGGCCTGGCGGCCGAGGTCGGTAAATTCGGAGTGGTACTTTGCTTCCGCAACGACGGCGGATGCGGAGAAGACCATGGCGAGGCCAACGACCACGAGCAGCAGCGTGGTGCCGAACATCCACTTGTCGAAGCCTACTCTGGCTGCCATGATTGGAATCCTTTGCGGTCGTTGACGAGTTGCTTGAAGACGCTGCCGCGCTGCTCGTAGTTATCAAACTGGTCATAGCTGGAGCAGGCGGGAGAAAGAAGGACGACATCACCGGGATGCGCAGCGCCAGCGGCGGTGCTTACGGCCTTGTCGAGCGTATGGCAGGAGTGGATGGGCACAACGCCGGCGAACTCCGCCTCAATGATGGGCGCGGCGACGCCGATGGTGTAGATGGCGCTGACGCGCTCCTTGAGCAGCGGGTTGAGAACGGAGTAGGGCGAGCCCTTGTGTTTGCCGCCGAGGATGAGATGCACGCCGCGAGCGAACGCGGCAATGGCCTTGGCAGTGGCGTCCACGTTGGTGGCCTTGGAGTCGTTGTAGTACTCGACGTCGTTGACGGTGGCAACGTACTCGAGCCGATGCTCAACGGCGCGGAATGCTCGAATGGCCGCGCCGATGGCGTTTGCGGACGCGCCGGCAAGTCGTGCGGCGACCACGGCGGCGAGGACGTTCTCAACGTTGTGCGCGCCCTTGAGTGGAATGGCGGCGATCGGCATCACGGTTTCTGTTGCGCCGTTTTCCGATGCGCGATAGACAACGTTGCCAGACTCGACCCACGCTCCCTGCTTGACGGAATGGCTGTTTGAGAACCAGTAGACTTGCGCGGTGGTGCGCGCGGCGGCTTCGACGGTGGGGCGATTGTCCGCATTGAGGATCGCGAAGTCACTTGCCGTTTGCGCGGCGAAGATGCGCTCCTTGGCATGGGCGTAGTTGGCGAAGGTGCGATGACGATCGAGATGGTCGGGCGTGATGTTGAGGATGACGGCGATTTTTGGATGGAACTCGACGGTGCTTTCGAGTTGGAAGCTGGAGACCTCAAGGACGGACCAGGTGCCGGCGGTGCTTTGCTCGATGAGATCGACGACGGGCACGCCGATGTTGCCGCCGACGAGCGTGTGCAATCCAGAGGCGGAGAGAATTTCGCCGAGCAACGCGGTGGTGGTGGTTTTTCCGTTGGAGCCGGTTACGGCAAGAACGCTGCCTTGCAAGAAGCGGGCGGCAAGTTCAAGCTCGCCGATGACGGGCCGGCCGAAGCTCTGAGCCTGCACCAACTCCGGCGTATCAAGCGGAACGCCGGGGCTGACGACGATGAGATCCTGACGGCGGAATGTGAGCAGGCCGTGGCCGCCGGCTTCAACCATGATGCCTTCTTCAAGCAGCGCGGGAATGTCTTTGGCGAGAGCCTCGGCGCTGCGGACATCGGAGACGGTGACCTGCGCGCCCTTGTGGCGGAGGAAGAGGGCCGCGGCAAGGCCGGATTTTCCGAGGCCGACAACCAGAACTTTTTTGCCTTTGAGGTCGATCATGCGAGGCTCGTTTCTCCTCTTTCATTGTGCACCGGTTGCGGGTTTGCGCGGGCGTGGCTAGCGGAGTTTGAGCGTGGTGAGTGCAAACAGTGCAAACACCAGGGCGCTGATCCAGAAGCGGACGATGATTTTGGACTCGCTCCAGCCGAGCTGCTCAAAGTGGTGGTGGATGGGCGCCATTTTGAAGATGCGCTTGCCGTTGCGGAGCTTGTAACTGCCGACCTGGAGCATGACGGAGAGCGCCTCAATGATGAAGATGCCACCGATGAAGGGCAGCAGAAGTTCCTGGCGGATGATGATGGCGATGGTGCCGATGGCTCCGCCGAGCGCGAGCGAACCTACGTCGCCCATGAAGATTTCAGCGGGGTGCGCGTTGTACCAGAGAAAGCCGATCGATGCGCCGACCATGGATCCGCCGAAGATGGTGAGCTCGGCAACCTTGGGCATGTGCTGGAGTTCGAGATAGTCGGCGAAGACAACGTTGCCACTGACGTAAGTAAGAACGGTGAGCGCGCCGGCAGCGATGATGGTGCAGCCGATGGCAAGGCCGTCAAGACCGTCGGTGAGGTTGACGGCGTTGGTGGCCCCGACGAGGATGAACGCGACGAAGGCGACGAACGGCAGAAAGGAGAGGAAGCCCAAATGGTGGATGGTGGCAGGCCAGTGCCAGAGCAGATCGGGCCGCCAGCTCTTGATGAAGGGCACGGTGAGTTGCGTAGAGAAGAGACGAAACTGCGACAGGATGGCGAGCGCGCTGGCAACGCCGACGGCGGCGAGAATTTGCCAGAGCATCTTGGCGCGTGCGGTGAGTCCCAGGCTACGGCGTTTGACGACCTTGATGTAGTCGTCGGCAAAACCGATGGCGCCAAAGGCGAGCGTGGAGAAAACCGCGACCCAGACGAACGGATTTTCCGGATCGGACCAAAGGACCGTGGGCAGCAGGATGGCGATGCAGATGAGAATGCCGCCCATGGTGGGCGTGCCCTTTTTCTTGAGGTGGGACTTGGGGCCGTCTTCGCGGATGAACTGGCCGATCTGGAATTCGTGAAGCATCCGGATGACCCAGGGGCCGATGAAAAGCGCGATCATGAGCGCGGTGAGCGAGGCGAATGCCGTGCGAAACGTGAGGTAGCGGAAGATCCTGAACGGGTGAAAAAACGGAAACAGCTTTTCGTAGAGCAGCCAGTAAAGCAAAGGGCCTCCCATGCCGAATTGAGGCGGGTTTCAGCTTGATTTTACAGGGCAGTGGAGTGATCGGGCTGTGGAAGGGGACTGCGCAGAGGCTTGAAAGGCTGACGAGTTTGGTACAGCGATGCGCGCGGAAGATTTGAGGTGGAGTGATTTTGCGTGGTGTTTCAGCCGAGCCCGAAGAAGACAGCGATGGCGCGATCGACGGCCGTCATGGTGAGGGATTCGAGTTCACCGAAGGGATCGCCGGCTTTGTCGCGCGGAATGGTGTGCGCCTTGTCGACCATGATCTGCGATGGAGCGCGGAGGCCATTTTTCTTTGTGGGCGCGGCGGCGATACGGAAGGTTTCAATGGGGCGGAGTTCGCTGGTAATGGGGAGGATAGTGATGGAAGGAAGTTTTTGAAAAAGGTCGGATTGGATCACGAGAGCGGGCCGAGGTTTGCCGTACGCGCCAGAGAGAACGACAGGGATGAGATCGCCGCGCTTCATACCCATCCGTCCGTGTCGGAGACGTTGGCAATCCAGGCGAGCGTGTCGGCTTCGAGCGGATCGGCGGCGAGAGAGAGCGATTCCTGTTCGCACTTTCGGCGAAAGCTCTCTGAGCGAGTGTCGGGAATCCAGATCTGGACGGGCTTCAACCCTCCAGCGCGAAGCTGCTTGCGGTGCTTTCGGACACGGTCTGTTACGGCTGAGGCCATCGATGACTCGGCGTTACATGAAACAGAATAACACAGTCGGGCGTTTCATGTAACAAAATCAAATATAAGCTGCCTATATTCAGCACTTAAACGAGATTGTCCCTGCAAGAGTTGCTTGCAGGGACATCGTTTGCCGGCTCCGTCGGAGCTTTACCGCGTTTTGGAGACTTCTTCGACGGTGACGGGGTCGAGGAAGGGCATGGAGGCGCGGAGGGTTTTTCCGATGATCTCGATGGGGTGCTTGGCTTCGGCTTCACGGAAGGCCATGAACTCTTTGCGGCCACTGTTCTGGTCGGCTAGGAAGCGCTTGGCAAATGTGCCGTCCTGAATTTCGGTCAGGATCTGCTTCATCGCCTTCTTGCTTTCTTCGTTGATAACGCGCGGGCCGCTGACATAGTCGCCCCACTCGGCGGTGTCCGAAATGCTATAGCGCATGTAAGCGAGGCCGCCGCGATAGATGAGGTCGACGATGAGCTTGAGTTCGTGGAGCACTTCGAAGTAGGCGCTCTCAGGCTGATAGCCGGCATCGGTGAGGGTTTCGTAGCCAGCCTTGATGAGCGCGCTGACGCCGCCGCAAAGGACGGCCTGCTCGCCGAAGAGATCGGTCTCGGTTTCCTCTTTGAATGTCGTCTCGAGCACTCCGGCGCGGGTGCAGCCGATGCCCTTGAGGTAGCTGAGGCAGAGCGCATGTGCGTTGCCGGTTGCATCCTGATGCACGGCGATGAGTCCGGGGACGCCGCCGCCTTCGGTAAAGACTTCGCGAACGCGATGGCCGGGCGCCTTGGGCGCGGCCATGCCGACGTCGATTCCCTTGGCGGGGAGAATGGTCTTGAAGTGGATGTTGAAACCGTGCGCGAACATGAGCAGTTTTCCGTCGGCTAGATTGGGAGCGATCTCTTCGGCGTAGAGCTTGGCCTGCGTCTGGTCGGGGACGAGGATCATGACGACGTCAGCCCACTTGGCGGCTTCGGCGACGGTGAGCACTTCAAGCCCGGCCTTCTGCGCCTTGGCGATGGACTTGGAGTTAGCGGCGAGACCAACCTTGACGTTGACGCCGGAGTCCTTGAGGTTGAGGGCGTGTGCGTGGCCCTGGGAGCCGTAGCCGATGATGGCCACCTTTTTCGCCTGGATGAGGGAGAGGTCGGCAGCGTGATCGTAGTAAGTCTTGGCCATGATGTTCTCTTGTTTTCCTTTTTTGCTTGCGGTTGGGATTGAGTCAAAAAAATGGTGAGCGCGCGGAGTTATTCGGGCGCGATGGCGGTGGCGTCTTCCGCAACATCGAGCGAGGTCTGGGCGGGATCGTATTCGCCGGAGCCCATGGCGCGCAAGACGCCGCTGGTGTGATGGCCGCGGCGCATGGTCATTTTGCCGCTGCGGCAGATTTCGAGGATGCGGCCATCATCTTCGCGAAGCACTTCGATGAGGCCTTCGATCTTGCTTTCGACGCCGGTCATTTCAATCATGAGCGACTCGGAGGTGAGATCGACGATGCGGGCGCGGAAGACTTCGACGAGGTCGAAGATCTGCGAGCGATTGCGGGGCGTGGCGGCCACCTTGATGAGCGCTAGCTCGCGCGTCACGGCCGGAGCCTGGGCGATGTCGTCAACATCGACGACGTTCTCGAGCTTGAAGAGACTGGCGCGGACGCGATGACCGGCTTCCGACGACGCTTCGCAAACCAGCGTGAGCCGCGAGAGTCCGGCGCGCTCGCTGCGGCCGACGGTGAGCGAGTTGATGTTGATGTTGAGGCGGCGGAACAGCGAGGCCACGCGGGTGAGCACGCCCGGAATGTCTTCAACGTATGCGACGAATGTGTGCAGCATAAAAACTAGCTCCTAGCTTCTAGCTTCTAGCTTTTAGCTTCGCCCTGCCGCCTCGAACGCACATGCGATTGAACTTCGCAATGCGCTGAGGGGCTAGAAGCTCGAAGCTAGCAGCTAGAAGCTGTCTTTCTTACTTGTCGTCTGCACGCTCTTCGAGGGGGTCGCTGCCGGGGCGGCGAATCATCTCGTGGAGCGAACTGCCGGCGGGGATCATGGGATAGACCGAGTCTTCTTTCTCTACGAAGAAGTTGATGAGGTAGGCGCCCTTGGCGTTGCGCGCTTCGGCGACGGCGGACTCCACATCGGCGCGGGTGCGGACGGCGCGGCCGGGAATGCCGTGCGCATCGGCGAGCTTGACGAAGTCAGGGCTGACGAGCGGCGTGGACTCGTAGTTGCTTTCGTAGAAGAACTCCTGCCACTGGCGGACCATGCCGAGGAAGCCGTTGTTGATGATGGCGATGTTGATCTTGATTTTTTCCTGGACGATGGTGGCGAGTTCGGCGGCGGTCATCTGAAAGCCGCCGTCGCCGGCGATGACCCAGACTTCCTTGTCAGGGCATGCGAACTTTGCGCCGATGGCGGCGGGCAGTGCGAAGCCCATAGTGCCGAGGCCGCCGGAGGTCACGAGTGTGCGTGGATGCTCGTGGTGGAAATACTGCGCCTCCCACATCTGATGCTGGCCCACGTCGGTGGCGACGATGGCGTTGCCGCCGGTGATGCGCCACAAATCGTGCATGACGTGCGCAGCGTAGAGATGGCCGGAGTCAGGAAGATTCTTGATGTCGCGAACGGCGGCTTCCCCCTTGCTTGCGTCGAGGGCCTTGAGCCATGCGGAACCGTCGCGGCCACCAACGCGGGGCAACAACTGTTCCAGGACATCACGAAGGTCGCCCACGAGAGCGACGTCGGCCTTGACGTTCTTGTTGATCTCGGCGGGATCGATTTCGATGTGAATCTTTTTGGCGTTGGGCGCGTAGGTAGTTAGCTTTCCGGTGACGCGATCGTCGAAGCGCATGCCGCAGGCAATGATCAGATCGGCGTTTTGAATAGCGTCGTTGACCCACGATTCGCCGTGCATGCCCATCATGCCCATGTTGAGTGGATGCGATGCGGGGAACGCGCCGAGGCCGAGCAGCGTGAGGGCGACAGGAATTTGCGCGCGCTCAGCGAGCGTTTGAATCTGCTCCATGGCCTTGGATTCGAGAACGCCGTGGCCCGCGAAGATGATGGGGCGCTTGGCGTTGCGGATGAGTTCGGCGGCTTCCGCAAGGCCGGAGTCTTCCACCGACAACATTGGGTGGGGACGATAGGCCTTGGGCTTGGCTGCGTCGAAGTCGAAGATCGCAGTTCCCTGCTGCGCGTCTTTGGTGATGTCGACGAGCACGGGACCGGGGCGGCCAGACTTCGCGATTTGGAAAGCGAGGCGCAGCGCGGCAGCGAGATCTTCCGTTTTGCTGACGAGGAAGTTGTGCTTGGTGATGGGCAGCGTGATGCCGGTGATGTCGACTTCCTGAAACGCATCGGTGCCGAGCACTTTGCTGGACACGTTGCCGGTGACGCAGACGATGGGAATGGAGTCGAGCATCGCCGTGGCCATACCGGTGACGAGGTTCGTGGCGCCGGGGCCGCTGGTGGCAATGCATACGCCGACCTTGCCGGAGGCGCGCGCGTATCCATCGGCCATGTGAGCCGCGCCCTGTTCGTGGCGGACCAGCACGTGATGGATGGGGAACTTGCGCAGCGCGTCGTAGGCGGGCAGGATGGCGCCGCCGGGATAACCGAAGACGTCCGTTACGCCCTCGCCGACCAGCGTGGCCCAGAGAATTTCCGCGCCGGTGAGGCGCGTGGGCGTGGTGAGGTGGGCGTTGGTTTCCGGCGTCGTTGTTGCGGTCGCGTTTGGTTTGGTTCCCATTTTTTTACTCCTCTTTTAGCTTTCAGCCTTCAGCTTGTTTCTTCGTATTTCCCGATAGATCCCGTCACTCGTGATGGCTTTGAAAACGTCCGTTCCTAAAAATCATCTTGCCGTCGATGCTTCAACTGAGAGCTGATGGCTGAAAGCTGACAGCTGCTTTCTTACGTTGTTGCTCCCTCGGATGCGGAGGAGACACGGTCAACGTATTTGCGGAAGACGCCTTTGGGCCAGCGCAGGGCCGGCGCTTTGAAGTTCTTTAAGCGCGATGCGATTTCTTCGTCGCTGACTTCGAGAGTCAACGAGCGGTTGGCGATGTCGAAGTGGATGATGTCGCCCTCGCGGACGGCGGCGATGGGGCCGCCGACAAAGGCTTCGGGAGCGACGTGGCCTGCGGTGAAGCCGCGGGTTGCGCCGGAGAAGCGGCCGTCGGTCATGAGAGCAACGGTGGCGCTGAGCTCGGGATGACCGCTGACGGCTGCGGTGACTTGCAGCATTTCGCGCATGCCGGGACCGCCCTTGGGGCCTTCGTAGCGAATGACGAGCACATCGTTCGGCTTGATTTTGCCGGTCTGCACGGCTTCAAAGCAGGACTCTTCGTTGTCGAAGACGCGCGCGGGACCGCGATGCTCGTAGCGGCCTGCGGCGGCGATCTTCATGACGCAGCCTTCGGGAGCGAGATTGCCTTTGAGAATAACGAGGCCGCCGTTGGGCTTGATGGGCTTGTCGAAAGTGTGAATGACAACCTGGCCGGGGGTCTCGGTTGCGGATGCTGCTTCTTCCGCGAGCGTTTTGCCGCTGATGGTGATGGTGGATCCATTGGCGTGGCCGGCGTCGATGAGTCGCTGTGCGAGAAGGCGCGAGCCTCCGGCTGCTTGATAATCCGATGCGACATATTTGCCGGAGGGCGTGAGGTCGCAGATGAAGGGCGTGCGCTTGGAGATGGCGTCGAAGTCGTCGATGGAAAGAGGGATGCCCATTTCGCGGGCAATGGCGAGGAAGTGCAGAACGGCGTTGGTGGATCCGCCGCTGGCGGCAACGCTGGCGATGGTGTTCTCGATGGACTTGCGAGTGATGATTTGCGAAGGGCGGCGATTGGCGCGGACGGCGTCCATGAGGATGTGGCCGGCTTCGCGCGTGGCGGCGAGTTTATCAACAGAAGTGGCGGGAACGCCGGAGAGTTGGATGGGCGAGATGCCGAGAATCTCTGCGCTCATGGCCATGGTGTTGGCGGTGAACTGGCCGCCGCATGCGCCTGCGCCGGGACAGGCGTTGGCTTCGAGGGCTTCAAGTCCGGCGTCGTCTATCTTGCCGGCGGCGTGCGAACCGATGCCTTCAAAAACATTCTGAATCGTGATGTCAACGCCGTTGAGCTTGCCGGGAGCGATGGAGCCGCCGTAGAGCATCATGCCGGGAATGTCGAGACGACAGAGCGCCATGATGATGCCGGGCATGTTTTTGTCGCAGCCGCCGATGCCGACGAGGCCGTCGAAAAGATTGCCGCGGGCGACGAGCTCGATGGAGTCGGCGATGACTTCGCGCGAGACGAGCGAGGCCTTCATGCCCTGCGTGCCCATGGTGATGCCGTCGGAGATGGTGATGGTGTTGAACTCCATCGGCGTGCCGCCGGCTTCGCGAATTCCCTCTTTGAGAGCTTCCGCGATTTCGTGCAGATGCACGTTGCAGGTGCCGATTTCGGTCCATGTGTTGGCGATGCCGATGATGGGCTTGTGGAGATCGTCTTTCTTGAATCCTGCTCCGCGCAGGTAGGAGCGGGCGGCGGCCCGGCTTGGTCCTTCAGTCAACGGAATGCTTTGGCGCTTGCCTTCGATTGTCATTGCTTTCCTTAGAGCGGGGTTAGCGTTGTTAGCGGGGTTAGCTTTGATTGGCGGGAGCTATCTAACTCTGCCAGCTCCGCTAACTGCTAACTCCGCTGTTATTTCGCTTTCAGCCAGCTTGCTTCGTCGTGGGCGGTTTCGTAGGTGTCGAGCGCGGCAGCGTGGCGGAGCGTTAGGCCGATGTCGTCGAGACCTTCCACGAGGCAGAACTTGCGGAAGGGGTCGACTTCAAAGGTTGCGCTGAAGCCGCGGCCGTCGGTGACTGTTTGCGCTTCAAGCGAGACGGTAAGTTGATAGTTGGGAATGGTCTTGGCGTTCGAGAGCAGCGTGGCCACTTCCTCTTCCGTGAGGCGTGCGAGCACGATGCCGTTTTTGCCGGCGTTCGAAAAGAAGATGTCAGCGAAGGTTGGTGCGATGACGACACGGAAGCCGTAGTCAGAGAGAGCCCAGGCCGCATGCTCGCGGCTGGAGCCGCAGGCGAAGTTCTTTCCTGCAATGAGAATCTGCGAACCCTTGTAGCGCGGGTCGTTCAGTTCGAACGACGGGTCGGGATCGCCAGCGGCGTTGCGACGCCAGTCGAAGAACAGGAAGTCGCCGTAGCCGGTGCGCTCAATGCGCTTGAGGAACTGCTTGGGAATGATCTGGTCGGTGTCGACGTTGGTGCGATCAAGCGGCAGGGCCAGAGACGTGAGTGTGCGAAAGGGTTCCATCAGGCAGTTACCTCTTCCTGTGTTGATGTGTGGACGGGCCAGTTGCGAATGTCGACGAAGTGTCCGGCAATGGCGGCGGCGGCGGCCATCTCCGGCGAGACGAGGTGCGTGCGTCCTCCGCGTCCCTGGCGGCCTTCAAAGTTGCGGTTGCTGGTGGAGGCGCAACGTTCGCCGGGCGAGAGAATGTCGGGGTTCATGCCGAGGCACATGGAGCAGCCGGGCTCGCGCCAGTCGAAGCCGGCTTCCTTGAAGATGATGTCGAGGCCTTCTGCTTCCGCTGCGGCCTTTACGGCCTGAGAGCCGGGAACCACCATTGCGCCGACGTGGCTGGAGACCTTGTGACCAGCGGCGATGCGGGCTGCGGCGCGCAGATCTTCAATGCGGCCGTTGGTGCAGGAACCGATGAAGACGCGATCGATAGTGACTTCTTCGAGCGGCGTGCCGGCCTTGAGATCCATGTATTCCAGAGCGCGCTCGAACGACTTGCGATCGAGTTCGTTCGCAGTGGCCGCGGGGTCCGGCACAGAGGACGTGACCGGTGCGACCATGCCGGGGCTGGTGCCCCAGCTTACATAAGGAACCAGCGATGCGGCATCGATGACGAGTTCGCGATCGAACTTTGCGCCGGGATCGGTGGGGAGCTTGCTCCACTCGGCGACGGCGCGTTTCCACGCCTCTCCCTTTGGACTAGATCTTCGTCCTTCCAAATACGCGAAGGTGGTTTCGTCGGGAGCGATCATGCCGGCGCGCGCGCCTGCTTCGATGCTCATGTTGCAGACGGTCATGCGGCCTTCCATCGAGAGCGAGCGGATGGCGGAGCCTGCGTACTCGATGACGCAGCCGGTTGCGCCGTCAGTGCCGATTTTGCCGATGATGGCGAGGATGACGTCCTTGGCGGTGACGCCGCGGGGCAGTTCGCCTTCGACGGAGATGCGGAAGGTCTGCGGCTTCGATTGCGGGAGCGTCTGCGTGGCGAGCACGTGTTCCACTTCGCTGGTGCCGATGCCGAATGCGAGTGCGCCGAAGGCTCCGTGCGTGGAGGTGTGCGAGTCGCCGCAAACGATGGTCATGCCGGGCTTGGTGATGCCGAGTTCGGGACCGATGACGTGCACGATGCCCTGATCGCGCGAGTTGACGTCGTAGAGCTCGATGCCGAAGTCTTCGCAGTTCTGACGAAGCGTGGCGATCTGCTTGGCGGCGATCTGGTCGATGATGTTGAGGCGGCCTTCGAGCGTGGTGGGCACGTTGTGATCGACGGTGGCGATGGAGCGGTCGGGGCGGCGCACCTTGCGATTGGCGAGGCGGAGACCTTCAAAGGCCTGCGGGGAGGTGACCTCGTGGAGCAATTGCAGGTCGATGTAGATCAGGACGGGCTCGCCTTCGGGCGCGACGACGACGTGCTGATTCCAGACTTTTTCGAAGAGTGTTTGGGGTGCGGTGGTCATTGATTTATTCACCATTCAGCGGTAATCGTGCGGTTTCAAATTCCCTCGGCGGCTAAAGCCGAGGTTCTTAAGCTGTATCTGCGGCGCGGCTAAAGCCCCGCCCTTTCAAAGCTCCTGGCCTTTCAAAACCAGGCTTAGGCATTCACGAGCATCGACTTAACTGTTTCGCGGACCTTGGCGCCCATCTCGGTTGTGGAGAGGACGGTCAGCCCCTCTTTGTTGCCGCGTGCAAGGTCTGTCGTGCGGAAACCTTGTTCGAGAACCTTGCGGACGGATGCTTCAATGGCGGCGGCTTCGGCTTCGAGCTTGCCAGAGTAGCGCAGGATGAGCGCACCGGTGAGAATAGCGCCTAACGGATTGGCGAGGCCCTTGCCTGCGATGTCGGGCGCGGAGCCATGTACCGGCTCGTAGAGATTGACATCGCCGCCGATGGTGGCCGAAGGCAACATGCCGAGCGAACCGGTGATGACGCCGGACTCGTCGGTGAGAATGTCGCCGAAGAGATTTTCGGTAACGACGACATCGAAGTCGCGGGGGCGATTCATGATGTGCATGGCCATGGCGTCGATGTACTGATGTTCGAGTGCGACGTCAGGAAATTCCTTGGAGACTTCAATCACGACCGCGCGCCAGAGTTGCGAGACCTCAAGCACGTTCGCCTTGTCCACACTGCAAAGCTTTTTGCGCCGCTTCTGGGCGATCTGGAAGGCGATGCGAGCCACGCGGGCCACTTCGTCCTTCTTATAGACCATAGTGTTGAAGCCGACGCCCTTTTCCATGTCGCACTGGCGGGGCTTGCCGAAGTACGCGCCGCCGAGCAGCTCGCGAACGAACATGATGTCAGTGCCTTCGACGATCTCGGGGCGCAGGGGGCTGTTGACCGTGAGCTCCTTGAACGAGAAGCAGGGGCGCAGGTTGGCGAATCCGCCGAGGGCTGCACGAAGGCCGAGCAGGCCAGCTTCGGGGCGCTTGTCAGGCGCGAGCGAGTTGAACTCGTTGCCGCCGACGGCGCCGAGGAGCACAGCGTCAGAGGAGAGAGCGGCGTCGAGGGTTTCCTGCGGCAGGGGCGTGCCGTCTTCCACAATGGCGATGCCACCAATGCGGGCTTCAGAAAAGGTGAAGTCGTGTCCAGCAAGCGCGGCGGTTTCTTTCAATACGTCGACTGCTTCGCGGGTGACTTCGGGGCCGATGCCGTCGCCGGCGGTGACTAGGATCTTGAGTTGCATGTTCGGTCGTTTCCCTCGGGGGCTAAAGCCCCGCCGTTTTTTGTGGCGTGTACGGCGCGGCTGAAGCCGCGCCCTTTCAAAACCAATTCAGCGAAAGGCTCTTCAATCCAGTTCGCTGACGGGCTCGTGGCGGCGTTCGCGAATCTGGTCGGGGAGCAAGCCGACCAGGTCCTGGTCGTAGATGTTCTTCTTGCGATCGGCCAGGGCCACAAAGCGGTAGTACACGTGCTGCAGCTCGTCGCGGGTGAGCGCGTAGCCCAACTGCTCGAGCCGATGACGCAGGGCCGCCCGGCCAGAGTGCTTGCCGAGGACGAGATGCGTTTTGGCGACGCCGACGAGCGCGGGCGTCATGATTTCGTAGCAGAGCGGGTTGGCGAGCATGCCGTGCTGGTGAATGCCGGATTCGTGCGCGAAGGCGTTGTCGCCCACGATGGCCTTGTTGGGTGAGGGCCGGAAGGTGATGATCTGGCCCAGCACCTGGCTGGTGGGATAAAGCTGGTCGAGCTTGATGGAAGTCGTCTGGCCATAGCGGTCGCCGCGAACGTAAAGGGCGGCGGCGATCTCTTCCAGCGCTGCGTTTCCGGCGCGTTCGCCGATGCCGTTGATGGTGCACTCGACCTGGCGCGCACCTGCGTCAATGGCGGCCAGCGAGTTGGCGACGGCAAGACCGAGATCGTCGTGGCAGTGCGAAGAAAGCACGATGCCCTGCGCGTCAATGGCGGGAATGCGCTGGCGGACTTCGCGGAACATGGCCGCATATTCCTCAGGCGTGGAGTAGCCGACGGTATCGGGCATGTTGATAGTGGTGGCTCCCGCCTCGACGGCGATGCGCACCATTTCCACCAGGTAATCGCGGTCGGAGCGGGTGGAATCTTCTGGCGAAAACTCGACGTCGTCGACGAGGGAGCGGGCGAGGCGGACGGATTCGCCGCAGAGTTGGAGTGCCTGGGCGCGATCCATCTTGAGCTTGTATTCGAGGTGCAGGTCGCTCGAAGCGAGGAAGACATGGATGCGGGCGCGGTCGGCAAACTGAAGCGCGCGGGCCGCCATTTCAATGTCTTCCGTTTTGGCGCGGGCCAGCGAGGCGATGCGCGGCTTGCGAACGGCCTGGGTGATGGTGGCGATGGCCGCGAAGTCGCCCTCAGAGGCCATGGCAAAGCCAGCCTCGATGATGTCGACGCCCAGATCTTCAAGGGCGTGGGCCATGGTGAGCTTTTCCTGCGTGGTCATGCTGCAGCCGGGAGACTGCTCGCCGTCGCGCAGGGTGGTATCGAAAAAGACTACGTGGTTTGAACTCATGGACTTGAACTCGCCTATCGGGGAAGACACTTCTCTTACGTTGCTAGTGTCTCGCAAAAGGGCAATATAAGGCAAAGTTATTCTTTTTGGGTTGTCGATTAGAATTGCTTATGATGGAAGGGCAGCTTTCAGCTCGCAGCTCTTAGCTTTTAGCCCCGAATGTGCGTACGAGCGGCATCGCATGACAACACTTCATGCGGGTCTCAGAATTTGGAGTGAAAACTGGGTGCTGGCAGCGCGAAGCTAAGAGCTAGGAGTTTAATCGTGGAACTCAACCAATTAGAGACATTTCTCGCGGTGGCGGAGGAGCGGAGTTTTTCGCGGGCGGCGGTGAAGCTGCATCGGACGCAGCCTGCGGTGAGCCAGGTGATCCGCAAGCTGGAAGAGGCAGTGGGGGAGACGCTGTTTGACCGCGCGGCGCGCGACGGGTCGCTGACGGCGGCGGGGAAGTTGCTGCGCGATTATGCGCTGCGCCTGCTGGCCTTGCGGCGCGAGGCCTCAAGCGCGCTGGGCGAGTTGAAAAGCCTGGAACGCGGGCACCTGCAACTGGCGGCCAACGAATACACCTGCATGTACCTGCTGCCGGCCATCGATGCGTTTCGGCGGGAGTTTCCGCATGTGACGGTTGCGGTGAACCGGATGCTGGCATCGCGCATTCCCGAAGAGCTGAACCAGCGCACGTTTGAGCTGGGGGTAGTGTCGTTCCGGCCCGACCCTGTGCAGTTCCGGACGATTGCCGTGTATGCCGACAGCCTGGCGCTGGTGGTGGGCCCCGATCATCCGTTGGCGAAGGTGGAGCGGGTGTCGATCAGCGATCTGGGCAGCGAGTTGTTTGTGGCCCACAATGTGACGTCGCCGTTAAGGCGCAAGGTGATTGAAACGTTCCAGCACTACCGGACACCATTGAATATGGGCATTGAGTTGCCGACGATTGAGGCGATCAAGCGATTTGTGGCCATGGGCAACGGAATCGCGCTGGTGCCGCATCTGACTGTACATCACGAGTTGAAAAGCGGAGATCTAAAACGAGTGATCGTGGATGAGCTGGAAATCCGCCGCGTATTGCGGCTTATTCATCGGCGACAGGCAACGCTATCGTACGCGGGCAAGGCGTTTCTGGGCACGCTGAAAGCGATGGCTCGCAAGCAAGGGCCGCCTTTTTACTTTCAAGTGGAGAGGGCGGGGGCGTAGAGGCCGAGATCCACCGAGTCCACCCCCGCCTGCACGTTAGAAAGACCACAAGGCAAGCCGGTAGATTGGGAACCATCTTTTACCGCAAGTTTTCATCTTCTTTTCAGAAGAATTCAAGCCCTCCCCAGGGTGACAGTGAGGTTGTTATGGTGTGCAACAGGTGCAATTCGAGGAATCTGCGGCGGTCTCGCTGGCAGGTGCAAGACGCGTTTTTTCTACTTTTGTTTTTCGTACCCGTCCGCTGCCACTCTTGCTGGGTCCGTTCGTACCGGCATGCGATCGCGGTAGCGCTTAAGAACAAGAAGCCGCTGCCGTACATGGTGGTGAATGACCCGAGCATTTAGTGTAGCGAGTCCAAAGTTCGTGGCCACAAAAGAAGAAAAACAGAAGCAGATCCTTCGACTCACCACCCCAAAACTGAAAAACGTTTTGGGCTAGAATCGAGACCGGGGCGCCCGGCATCCGGCGGCTTCATTCCCAGGTGCACAAGTGCGAGGCACCTGGGGCACCCGGCTGGATGCGTTGGTGTACTACGGTTCCTGAATCCATTGGATACTCCGGACAAGCCTCTTCCCTACGGCGAAGAGGCTTGTCCTTTGCTGCCTTCGGGTGATTGTGCGCGCGTTCCACAGGCTGGCCGCACACTTCGGGGAAAAAGCGCCCGAATTCGCTGGCTAACGTCTATAGACTCAGAAGATTCCAAAACTGGGGTAGGTGCCCTGGCCCGGCCGGGGCATTTACAATGCTGAGAGCGGGGCCCGGATCCAACCGGCGCGCCGGAATCGACTAAGCTCGTTGCCAGCCGGACGGTTGTGCAGTCGTGAGGTTCAGGACCGAATGAAGAAGATCGCCTTAATAGCATTTCTGTTGGCCGTAGGTGTGGCCGCAGGTCGCGCTCAGGAAAGCCGCCAGGACGTGAGCCTTAGTGGAACGGCAGTAATCGAGCCGTTCATGGCCTCGTCCACCGATGTTCAGGTGAGCGCGAACCGCGCTTTTGGCGGGTTACTGAGCTACCGTTTCATGCTGACCCCGACAGCCGCCATCGAGGCCAACTACGGGATGACCTACGAGAACAGCATTCACTACGTCATCAGCAACACCAACCACTACTTGGTGAATACGCGCACCCAGGAAATTTCGGGCGCCTTCGTCAAGTCATTCGTCTTCAAGAATCTGAATCCGTTTGTCGAGGCAGGACCGGCCGCGTTTATCTTTTTGCCGATTCGCAACTCGGGAACGACTTCGCAGGATGTGAAACAGCAGACCGAGGTGGGCGGCCTTTACGGAGCCGGCATCGCATACGAGATCAGTCCGAGCTTCGACATCCGCGCTGAATATCGTGGCTGGGTCACAAAGGTTCCGACGTTTGGCGATGCGCAGTTCACGACCAACCGCTGGTACAACATCAGCAACCCAACGATCGGCGTGGCGTACCACTTCTAAAAAGCTGGGATTAGGGAACAGGGATTAGGGATTAGCAAAAC
>Ga0302320_10013373_pt1 | contig 17165 bp, 13 predicted proteins | sample Bog_T0_3_FD_202130 | JGI IMG/M metagenome (GOLD analysis project Ga0302320, IMG submission 202130) | Peat permafrost microbial communities from Stordalen Mire near Abisko, Sweden - Bog_T0_3 | ecosystem: Environmental > Terrestrial > Soil > Wetlands > Peat | place: Sweden: Abisko, Stordalen Mire... | reverse complement strand
GTTGCGCATTGCCAACTGGAACTGTTCGGACGCCTGTAGACGTGAACCTTGCCACCGAGGATGGTGTGATGCTCTGCCATGCGGCTGCACCTCCTGCTTCTCTATAGAAGCACAAAAGTGTGCAAGGGTTGCGCAAGTCCTGCGCCATGCGCTGGATCAAACCAAGAAGTTTATATTCAATCACTTATAGTTGATTTTATTTTTGGAAAGCCGATTTTGAGTCCGCTGCGTCTGCCAGTTCCGCCATCCCGGCCTGGGGTGGGTGCCTGCTTCAAAAAGTATTACATAGCCTTGGCGGCTGCGCCACCTCGACCAGCAGTGCCGTGTCCCTCTCATGCTGCTCGACGGCAACTGGCTCATCCTGCTCGGTTGCCCATTCATTGGACGTCCTCGAATCCTGCTCCGGCCCGGTGCGACGGGTGGCAGGAGACGACGACTGGCGCAGGCCGACATCCCCGATGCATTGCACTTGCATGCCGCGCGCGCAAACAGCGGATGAGCACCCGCTTTCCACATCGGCCATGGCGTTCGGCTTCGTCGCTCCCATGCGACAATAAAGGCAACCGTGATGACCACTGCCCCTTCCGCAGTCGTTCCCGAACCAGCCAATGTGACCCCGCAGATGCTTGCCCAGCACAGCATCACTGCGGAGGAGTACGACCGCATTCTTGCGGCCCTTGGCCGGGTTCCTTCGTTGACCGAACTTGGCATTTACTCCGTAATGTGGAGCGAGCATTGCTCGTACAAATCCAGCCGGGTTCACCTCAAGCGGCTGCCCACCAAAAGCGATCTCGTGGTGCAGGGGCCGGGCGAGAATGCGGGCATCATCGATGTGGGCGACGGCTGGGCCTGCGCCTTCAAGATCGAGTCGCACAACCACCCCAGCTATATTGAGCCGTTCCAGGGAGCAGCGACGGGCGTGGGCGGCATTTTGCGCGACATTTTTACCATGGGCGCGCGGCCGCTGGCGGTGATGGATTCGCTGCGCTTTGGCACGCTTGAGCCGGGAAGCGCGGAACCGGAACTGGTGGCGCGCAATCATGCGGTCGTCGAAGGCGTGGTGAGCGGTATTGCCGGTTACGGCAATTGCTTTGGCGTTCCGAACCTCGGCGGCGAAACTAAGTTCGAGGCCTGCTACAGTGGCAATCCGCTTGTGAATGCTTTCGCCTTGGGCATGGTGAAGAAAGACGAAATCTTCTATGGCAAGGCAAGCGGCACTGGCAACCCGGTCATATATGTAGGGGCAAAAACGGGCCGCGATGGCATCCACGGCGCCACCATGGCCAGCGAAGAGTTCCACGAAGGCACCGAGGCCAAGCGGCCCAACGTGCAGGTGGGCGATCCCTTCATGGAAAAGCTGCTGATGGAAGCCTGCCTGGAAGCCATGCAAACAGGCGCCATCGTCGGCATTCAGGATATGGGTGCGGCGGGACTGACCTGCTCCACCTGCGAAATGGGCGCGCGCGGCGGCGTCGGGCTCGATGTCGAACTCGATCTTGTACCGCAGCGCGAAACCGGCATGAGTTCGTACGAGATCATGTTGTCCGAGAGCCAGGAGCGCATGCTGCTGGTGGCGGAGAGCGGCCGGGAAAACGAAGTGCTGCACGTGTTTGAAAAGTGGGGCCTCGACGGCGTCATCGTCGGCACCGTCAAGCCTGAGCCTCGACTTCGCATTCATCACCACGGCGTGCTCGTTGCCGACATTCCCAACCAGTCGCTTACGGACGATGCTCCGCTGTACCACCGGCCCGTAGGTGTGTGGAAGACACCGGCGCCGGCTTTGCCGTCAGAGAAAATCCAGGCCGCGCTGTCAGAGGATCGCGACTTTACCGCCGACCTTATTACGCTGCTTTCGAGCTCCAACACCTGCTCCAAGCGCTGGGTGTATGAGCAGTACGACACCATGGTGCAAACCAACACCGTGATCGGCCCTGGCGGCGAAGGCGGCGTGATGCGCATCAAGGGCACAGGAACGAAAACCGACGACGGCGTGCGGCATGAGCGTGGACTTTCCATGGCGCTCGATGGCAATGGCCGCTGGGCATATCTCAATCCCAAGCTCGGCGCAATGCATGCAGTAGCCGAAGCGGCGCGCAAAGTGGCCATGACCGGCGCAACTCCGGTGGCCGCGACTAACTGCCTCAACTTCGGCAATCCAGAGAAGCCGGAAATCATGGCGCAGCTTTCGGCGGCAATCGATGGAATTGCCGAAGCCTGCACTGCGCTTTCCACGCCCATCACGGGCGGCAATGTTTCGCTCTACAACGAGACCCGGGGCGTCGGCATTTATCCCACGCCCGTGCTTGGTATCGTCGGCATTCTCGACGACGTGACCCTGGCTGTTCCGGCGCACTTTAAAAAAGGCGGCGACGCGATTGTGCTGCTGTGGCCCATCCCGGCAGGAAGCGAACCCGATCCCAATTTGAAGGTGCCGTTTCCTGGGGCGCAGGTGGAGAGCAGCGCCGATCCTTACAGTCCCCTGCTTGGCTCGCCGACATCGCTTCATCCCGAGGCCGTGGAAGATGACGCCACCGTCGCGGAAGAGCTGATCGTTTTCGGGTCATCGGAATATGCGAGCGCGGTTCTCGGTGGAATGTGGGGCCAGCCCCCGTCGATCGACCTCGATGCCGAAGCCGATCTGCACACGCTGCTGGCTGTGCTGGCCGAGCGCCAATTGATTCATTCCGCGCGCGACATCTCTGACGGCGGCATTGCCGTATCGCTGGCGCAGGCCGGGTTCCCGCTCGACATTGGAGCAACCGTTGAGCAGGATCAGTCGCTGCTGGCGCATCCGCTATTCGGTTTGTTCGCTGAGCCCGCATCCACGGTGCTCGTTACCTGCGAAGCCAACCAGGTGGAAACGATTGAAGAACTCGCCGACGGGTACGGCTACTTTGCCGCGCGCATCGGCACCACGGGCGGCAACAAGCTGGAAATCAGCGTCTACCGCCAGCCCATGATTTCTGCATCGCTTGCATCGCTCCGCAAACCCTGGGCCTCCGCCTTGGAAGCCACTCTCCACGGCGAGGTATTGGCATGAGTCAACTCCTTTTTCAAGGAGTCGAAGGCGAACGAGACAGATCGCACGACCTCAAAGCGGGTGCCCCCGGTCCTTCGCTTTTGGGGACCGGGGTTGCGACGAGATCCTTCCCTGCTTCCGACAAGTTGCACGAAGAGTGCGGCGTAGTCGCCATCCACGGTCATCCGCATGCCGCGCGTCAGGCATACCTTGCGCTCTATGCACTGCAACATCGCGGGCAGGAATCAGCCGGCATTGCAACTGCGGACGGCCAGCATCTGGCGAACGTCAAGGGCATGGGCCTCGTCAGCGAAATTTTTACCGACGACGTGCTCGACAAGCTGCCCGGCCCCATGGCCATTGGCCACACGCGCTACTCCACCACGGGCGATTCTGCGCTGCTGAATGCGCAACCCATTCGCGTGGACTCGACCAAGGGCCTCATCGCGATTGCGCACAACGGCAACCTGGTGAACCTGGGCAATCTGCGCGCGGCACTCGAGCGTAACGGCGCTTACTTTCAAACCACAAGCGACTCCGAAATCATCGTTCAGCTCATCGCGCACTCCAGCGCGTCAACGCTTGTGGATGCGATTGCCGATTCGCTCGCCAAGGTCGACGGCGCGTTCTCCATCGTCATGATGACGCGCGACCGCATCTTTGCGGCACGCGATCCACGCGGCTTCCGGCCACTCTCGATGGGCCGGATGAAAAACGCCGACGGCACCCAGACCATCATCTTTGCTTCAGAAACCTGCGCCTTCGATCTGCTGCGCGCGGAATACCTCCGCGACGTACTTCCCGGCGAACTGGTCATGGTAACCGAAGACGGCGTCACAAGCCGCCAGTACGCGACCGGATACAAGCAGACGAGTTGCGTCTTCGAGCACGTGTACTTTGCGCGGCCCGACAGCCGCATCTTCGGCCGCTGGGTGCAGGAAAGCCGCGACCAGATGGGCCGTCAGCTCGCGCGCGAGTCCGGCGTACCCGCCGATGTGGTCGTTCCAGTACCCGACTCCGGTGTAACCGCTGCGCTCGGATACGCGGAAGAAGCCGGCATTCCCTTCCGCTTCGGCCTGATCCGCAACCATTATGTGGGCCGCACGTTTATTGAGCCCGAACAGCGTGTGCGCGACTTTGGAGTGCGCCTCAAGCTGAACCCGGTGCACAATCTGCTCGAAGGCAAGCGCGTCATCCTGATTGATGACTCCATCATCCGCGGGACGACGAGCAGAAAGATTGTGCGCATGGTGCGCGGCGCGGGCGCAAAAGAAGTGCATCTACGCATCAGTTGTCCGCCGACCATCTCGCCCTGCTTCTACGGCGTCGATACGCCAAGCAAGCGCGAGCTGATCGCCGCCAATAAATCGATCGAAGAGATTCGCCACTTTATTGAAGCGGACTCTCTGGCCTACCTCTCCCACGATGGCTTGCTCAAATGCGTAGCCGACGAAAAGGGCACCGGCTACTGCACGGCCTGCTACACCGGCAACTACCCAACGCAGTGGGTCGACGTGGATGAGATTCTCTCCGCCGGCGTGAGTTCTTAGAACACGCGCCGGGCACGAGACCGGCCGCTGTTCTGCCTGCTACACTGGCTGCTGCCCGACGCACCCGTTATCCAATCATTCTGCCGGCATCGGGCGTCTGGTTCATCCAATGAAGCCTTTGCGTCTTCTCTTTGCGCTTGCCGTTTTTCTAGCCGCCTTCCTACTCTTCCTCGTAGAGCCGATGGCCGCCAAGCAGCTGCTTCCTTCGCTGGGCGGCTCGGCTGCTGTATGGATCACCTGCCTGGTCTTCTTCCAGACCGCGTTACTCGTGGCGTATCTCTACGCGCATTGGCAAGCCCGCCGGCCGCGCTGGATGGTCCACATCCTGCTGCTTCTTGCGGCCGCCATCTCTGCCATTGCCTGGGCCATGCACACGTCGACACTCAACGCCGCGCACCCCGTTGCATCGATCTTTGCAGCGCTCAGCATCACCATCGGGCTGCCGTTTCTCATGCTCGGCGCTACCAGTCCTCTGCTTCAAGTCTGGATCGCGAGGATCTCTGCCGGCGGTATCCCCTGGCGACTCTACGCGCTCTCAAACCTTGCATCGCTCATCGCGCTCGCGCTGTATCCGTCTCTCGTTGAGCCTGTTTTCACGCTGCGCGCTCAGCGAATTCTCTGGGCCGCGGGCTTCGTGGCCTTCGCGCTGCTCACAACCGTCCTCAGCTTGCGTGTGCGCAGCCTGCACACGGTAGACGACCAACCTGCCTCGCTCGACGAGTCGCAGCTTCCCGCGGCAACGCCGCGACAAAAACTGCTTTGGGTGCTGCTGCCCATGGTCGCTGCCATGCAACTCAGCGCCGTCACCGCTTATCTCACCGCCAACGTCGCCGCCATTCCGCTGCTTTGGATTCTTCCCCTCGGCGTGTATCTCGTCACGCTGATTCTGGCCTTCCAGTTCCCGCAGTTCCTTCCCCGCGGCATCATCACGCGGTTCATGGTGGTCATGCTCGCCGGCCTCGCCTACATGCTCTCGCAGACTGAGGTCTCAATCCCCATCCGCATGGCCATCGCATTCTTCCTCGTTGAAGTTTTCTTTTCCTGTCTCTTCTGCCATACCGAAGCCTACGCGCTGCGCCCTCAGCGCACTTCGCAATCGACACTCTTCTATCTCAGCTTCGCGGCAGGCGGCGCGCTCGGATCGTTTCTCATCGGCATCGCCTCACCGCTTCTGTTCGATAACAATTACGACCTCGCGCTCACGTTCTTCGCGACCGCGGCACTTGCCCTCGTCGTCTACTGGTCCGCCGGATGGCAACAACGATTACTTTGGTCCGTTGCGGGTGTTCTGCTCATCGCGCTCGTCGTCATGCTTCACACCGCCTATCAGCGCAACACGCCGTACGCCGAGCGCAACTTCTACGGCAGTCTCCGCGTCCGCCAGGCCGTTCTCTATCCCGGCCCCATCATCCGCACGCTAACCAACGGAACCATCCAGCACGGCACGCAGATTTTCTCTGACCAGCTTCGCCGCAAGCCAACCACCTACTACGGCGAAGACTCAGGCATCGGTCTCGCGCTCAACCAGTGCTGTGACGGACGAACCCGCAACATCGGCGTCGTCGGCCTCGGAACGGGAACCATCGCCGCCTACGGTCATCCTGGCGACCACATCACCTTTTACGAAATCAATCCGGCGGTACCGGTCATCGCGCATAGCTTGTTCACGTATATCCGCGAGTCACCCGCGACCGTCCAAATTGTCGAAGGCGATGCGCGCGCCTCGCTCGTATCAGAGCCCGCGCAGAACTTCGACGTCCTGGTGATCGACGCCTTCAATGGCGACGCGATCCCGATGCACCTGCTCACCGCGCAGGCCATGGAGCTCTACCGTCGTCATCTCGCGCCAGGCGGCATTCTCGCTTTTCACATTTCCAATCAGCATGTCGATCTAGAGCCGGAGATCGCACTTCTCGCACGATCAGCCGGCATGCAGGTTAAGCGTGTCTCCAATCCCGCAAACGAAGACACCGGCGTCTTCAGCTCCACCTGGATGCTCGCATCGAACAACGCCAGCTTTTTCGCAGATCCTGTGGTAGCCGCACAGGCAAGGGACGCGGTTCTCCGTCCCGGCCTAAAGCTCTGGACCGACGACTACTCCACTCTTCTTCCGATCCTTCGGTAGGGAAGCCGGATCGCAGATAAGACAAACAATAAGGAACTGTGGGTGCCCCAGGTCCGGGGTCCCCACGGACAGGTCTTCTTCGTCCTTGGGGTGGAGGTGCCTCGCTTTTGGGAACCTGGGTTCGAAGATGGCCAAGCCTCTACTAAATGCCGATCACCAGTCGAAAGCTCACTCAACTGTCGATCGTTGCAGCGTCCATTGGCAACCCTTGATTTCAACGCTGATCGCATGCAGATCCGCATTACCAACATTCTCGAGGGTATGCGGCGCGAGCGGCTCCGTCCACACTGCGTTTCCAACCGCGGGTGCGAATCCAACCGTGCGACTGTCCACCACCACATTTCCCTCGCGATTGCGGCGCAGGAAATCGCTCCAGCTCAAGATGTAGAGCAGAGCCGGCCAGCGATGCGTATGGAGTGGAACGGTCTCGCCCGGCGCGACGGTTGTGTCGAGCACACGAACCCTGTCGTTTTCAAGCAAGACAACATGATGCTTTGGCGCAGCGACCAAAGCATCAAGCTCCTCTCCGTATTCTTGTTGGTTTGGCTCGGGCTGCATTCTGTCTCCATGCCCCCAGTTGCAAGCGTCGGTCGCCGCTCAGCAGCACGCTACTTGATCCCCACCACCATCGAATCCGGCCCGACAAGATGTTCGACCCGCGTCTCCCTAAAGCCCGCGTCCTTCATCCAGCCGATGCAATCCGCTCCCGTGTAATCGAATCCCCCCGGCGTTTCGATTAGCATGTTCAGGCTCATCAGCAAGCCAAAGGTGTTCTTTGAGCGGTCGTCGTCAATGATCGAGTCGTACACCAGCAGAGCCCCGCCGCTGTCCAGTGCGTGGTATGCCTTCTTGATCAGCGTCCGCTTTTCTTCGAGATTCCAATCATGCAGAATGTGCCCCATCATGATCACATCGGCAGAGGGAATCGCATTCGTAAAGAAGCTTCCAGGCTGAAACTTGAGCCGCGACGACAGCCCATGATGCTCCACGTATTCCTCAAAGATTGGACCGACTTCCGGAAGATCAAGTCCGGTGCCTGTGACGTGGGTGTTCTTCGAAGCCACTTGCACCAGCAGATCGCCTTGAGCGGGACCGCAGTCGGTGACTGTCTTGTATTGCGCCCATGGGAATTTCGCGGCGATGGCCATGTTCGCTCCGCGGCTCACGCCTGTCATGGCGCCCAAAAAGTTCTTCAGTCGCGCTGGATCGGCGTACAGTGCAGAGAAAGTCTCCGTCGCATTGGGGCCCGCTTCGCCCTGCGGCTGCCCGGTTCTGAGCGCCGTTGTCAGGTTGTGCCAATGCTTGAAGAGGCGCCGATTCGCCATCTCCAAAATGCCGCCAATGTAGGAGGGCTTGTTCTTGTCCAGGAACAGATCGGTCTCGGGCGCGTTGGAGTAAACGCCGTCCTTGCGCTCGAGAAAGCCCAGCGAAACCAAACTGTCCAGAAAATCGCGCGAAGAGCGCGGGTGCAAGCCCAGGCGGCCGGTCAGCGTCTCAAGGTCTTCGGGATGCTTTGCCAACTCGGTGAAGACTTCCATCTCCACTGCGCTCAGCAGCGTTTTTGAGGCCATGAAGCCCATGCCGATTTGCAGAATATTGGCCGGGGAAGGTGCAGACGAACTCATAGCGATCTCCTCGTACTGGTTGAAGTTTTGTTTGGCCGGGGAAGTTCCATTCGGCGCGAAGCTGGGGAAGTCACTCGCCGGAAAGATCACCATCACTCAAGTGGTCCTCAGCAGTGTAAGGGAACGGGAAGCTGGTTGCGAAGCGATTTCTTTGAGCGCGGGCACGAGCGCTTTTCGATAGATCAGACTGTCTCTTCGGCGAGAGTCACTGGCGGAACAACCGGCCTCCGCGCCAGGCTCCGCGTCAGCATATACATGGTTCCCGCCGCCAGAAGGCACGGCAGCACAAGACCGCGCAATCCCGCCTGGTAGCTCCCTGTGTAATCCTTCATCACGCCCATCCAGTAGGGCCCAATAAATCCGCTGAACATGGTAATCGTATTCATGGCCGCAAGTCCGGCGGCAGCCGCGCGCCCCGCCAGGAACTCCATGGGAACCGCGTTTCCCGGAGCCAGCATCGCCATGAACGCAACAAAACCTGCTGCCAGCGCCGCCACCACCAGCCAAGGCTCCTTCGCATAGCTCGCCGTCAAATAACCTCCGGCCATCACAAGACACGGAACGATGCAATGAAACGTCCGCTCGCCGCTGCGGTCGGAGTGCGCGCTGTTCAACAGCATCCCCGCGGCGCCTGCCAGTCCAAAGCACGCCACCAGGAATCCAACGCGCGTTACGCTCCAGCCAGTAACGCCCTCGAGAATCACCGGTGCGGAAAAGCCGTAGGCGTAATTGGCCGTGAGCGTACACAAGAAGTAGATCCCGATCATCCACACCTTGGGCGAAAGCAGCGCACGCCCCACGCCCGCATCGTGCCCCAGGTGCGCCTTCGCGCCGTCCGCCTTGAGCTGGATTGCGAGCCATGTCTTTTCTTCCGCAGTCAGCCATGTGGCCTTGGTGGGGTTGTCCGGCAGCATCTTCAAGATCACTAGGCTGAACGCCGCCGCCGGCAGCCCTTCCACCAGAAACAGCCATTGCCATCCCGCCAGGCCCAACCGCCCGCCCAGACCCAGCAGCCACCCGGCCACCGAACCCATCACCACAGAGCTGAGCGGCAGCGCAACGTAAAACCGGCTTACCGCTCGCGCTCTCATCTGCGCGGGAAACCACAGCGTGAGGTAATAGATGACTCCGGGATAAAAGCCGGCCTCCGCCATACCAAGCAGGAAACGCAGCACATTGAATTGCAGCGGCGTGCGCACAAACATCATGGCCGCCGCCAGCAATCCCCACGTCAACATGATCCGCGACAACCAGCGCTTCGCCCCAAAGCGCAACAGCAGCAGATTCGACGGCACCTCGCAGAGCGCATAGCCGATAAAGAACAGTCCGGCGCCAAATCCGTAGACCGATGCGCTGAAGTGCAGGTCCTTGTTCATCTGCAGGGACGCAAAGCTGATATTGATGCGATCCATGAAAGCCAGCCCGTAGCCCACCCCGATCACCGGCAACAACCGCAGCGACGCCTTGCGCTGGGCCGACGCGCCAATCGCCTCGAGGCGCGCCGCTTCCGCTGGATCGGGAGACGGATGCACCGCGTGTGCGGAGCCGGCAGCTGCCATGGGCGCTCACCTCTTGCGATTCGAATGTTTCGGAAAAATTTGGGGAATGAAAGACCGGGCCGTGGGAAGACTCTATCACAATCAAAACACGGCGAAATTCGATCGCGTCCCTCCATCTTCATGAAGCATCGGCAGCACCGGGCGCCACAGGCAGCGGGCAGGCACCCTACTCGTATTGCCGGGTTTAGAGCGGCCTGATCCGTCTCGATTTTCTCTTTTATTCGCCTGATTTCCTCCCTTAAATAACATTTTGTTCATTTGGAGCATCCTTATATGACGGAACTGTCATTTAAGATCGTAGAAAGATTCCTGAGTCCCCCAGGGAAAGCCCCTCACAAATCGGATGAATTGGTGGAAGCATGGTGTCTTTCCAGCGGCGGCACTGTCGCACAGGAGGAATGGTTCTTGGCCCTGATACCGACTATGAACGAAGCACACAATGCGCCATTGCGTGCGGAGGGCGTGACCGGGACGACCGTCCGTTTAAGAGCCTTCGTGGACAAATACTTCTATTTCTCCATGGCGCTTCTCTTCATCGCCATCAAGCTCTTTGCCGCACTTCAATCCTCCGGCGCGCCCACCAGTTATGTCGAAGGGGACACCCCCATCCATCCAGCGGCGTCGAGGCCATGGATACTCTGGGCCCACAACATCGTCTTCTCCGCATGGTTTCTATTCTTCCTCATGCAGTCCACTCTGGTGCGCGCTCAACGAGTCAAGTGGTGTCGCATCTTCGGCTGGTTTGGGGCAGGACTGGGATTGGTGATGGTTCCAGTCGGGATCGCCACGGCGGTCGTCAAGGGCCGCGAGGAACTCGCAGCGCTCTGGGGGCTTGGCGCCGTAGCGAATCTGCTTACCCGGTTCTTCGATGTGATTGCCTTCGGTGTCTTTCTTGCTCTTGCCGTCTTGTATCGGAAGAATCCCGAATTTCATCGCCGATTTATCTTTATCGCCACCTGCGGACTGCTCGCAACCGCATTTACCCGCTTTGATTTTGTCCTGGATCACAACCTGTTCTTTCCTTTGGTTGACCTGGTGATCATTCTGGGCGTCCTGCGCGATTTCATGGTCGACCGACGGGTGCACAAGGTCTATCTCACCGCTCTTCCTGCGCTCTTGGTTGTTCAGGTGTTCGTGACGTTTTCTTGGCAGTACAATTCTGGCTGGTGGCTCCGAATTGCGCACGTGATTCTTGGATAGTTTTGGACGACTGCGATGGAAGGCGTCCCGCCGTTAGCGGAATCCTAGATTACTTTGGTCGCCGTCAAGTCTGCACCCCAGCCGCCATCCTCGGTCCCAAACGAGAATTTGATTCCGTCGGCCGAGATCTTTCCCTTGTACACGATCTTGTAGGTTGTCCCCTGGTAGTCGGTATTAATCCAGAACGACACCAAATCGCCGTCCACTTTGCCATCGTGAATTTCCGTTGGCGTGCTCGGCAGGCCATCGATCGTGCCGCTCACCACGCCTTCTTTAGATGTGAAATGAAACACCAGCGGTACCTTCGTTCCCTGGAAGTCGAACGCGCCCTTCCAGTTTCCTGAGACACATCGGCGACCGCATGCGCCGCCTCGGGCGCCGGATCCGCATTCTTGGCGATCATCTCCTCACCCTGCCAACGCTGCCCGCCACTATCCCTTTCCCTTCCCCCTGTTTGTGCCCCAAGTCACACGACGTTCACACTCTGGCTGTGATAGCATCCGCTCTTTGGTAGAGAACGCCGGCAGATTCGCTATCTATATAGTCTGCCCGGCGCCGGCCCGAGAGCCTCTGCAATGGACGAGGTAGACGGAACCCCCGGAGCTGCGGCCTGCCAATTCGGCCGCCCGGACGCCAACCACGACGTCCCCCCTCCGTCCCTGTCCCGCACGCAGTTCAATCAATCGGGTGCCCCCGGTCCGGGGTCCCCACGGATGGGTCTTCGTCCGTGGGGTGGAGATGCCTCGCGTTTGGGGACCGGGGAGTTCCTATTCCTTCACCCTCGGATACCCCAGACAAGTTCCGCACCACAAAGGAGAACACCATGAAAACGTACCAGGGAAGTGAGATCCGCAACGTAGCTGTAGTGGGGCATGCGCACAGCGGCAAAACCACATTGATTGCCGCTCTGCTGCATGCCGCGAAGATGACTCCAACCCAGGGCCGCGTTGCCGACGGCACAGCCGTAACCGCCTATGACGAAGAAGAAGTAGCCCGCGGCGTCACCATGCAGAACGCCGTCGCCTTTGTCGAATGGCAAGGCGTCAAAATCAATCTCGTCGACACTCCCGGATTTCACATGTTCACCCACGAAGCCCGCGCCGCGCTGCTGCCCGTCGACGCCGCCGTCGTGCTGGTGAATGCGCAAAACGGCATTGAAGCCGTCTCCGAACGCGTTTGGAAGTTCGCCGAGCAAGCCAACATTCCCCGCATCGTTGTCGTCAACCAGATGGACCACCCCAAGGCTGGCGGTGGCGGAGGCCTGAGCGCCCTCATTGACGATCTGCACGAGCGCTGGGGCCGCAACTGTGTTCCCGTCCAGTTGCCCATCTCCGACGCGCAGGGTTTTCACGGCGTAGTCGACCTCGTCACCATGGAGGCCTACACCTACGCCGCCAACGGCGACGGCCGCGGCAAAGTCTCCAAAGAAATTCCCGCCTCGCTGGCCGCCGACGCCAAGGCCATGCACGAAGCGCTCGTAGAGCTCGTAGCCGAAGGCAAAGACGAGCTGATGGAAGAGTTTTTTGAGAAGGGCACCATCCCGGAAGAGCACTTGATCGCGGCTCTGCATGAAGCCATTCGCGAAGACCGCATCTTCCCCGTACTCTTCTCAAGCGGCCTGGCCAACATGGCTCTCGACCACCTGCTGGACTTCATCAAGGTCTACGCGCCCTCGCCGCTCGAGCGCAATCCGTACATCGTGAAAAATCTCAACGCCCCGGCCGATTCCGAAGACCCGTCCATCGAGCGCAAGGTTTCCGACAGCGAGCCCACCGGCCTGGTCGTCTTCAAGACCATGACCGATCCGTTTGCGGGCCGCATCACGTTTTTCAAGGTCATCAGCGGCATCGTCAAGAACGATGCAACCCTGCAGAACTACACCCGCCGCTCAGAGGAGCGTCTGTCGCACCTCAGCGTCATGCAGGGCCGCAAGGCCGTCGAGGTCACCGAGCTCCACGCCGGCGACCTGGGCGCCGTGGCCAAGCTCCGCGAAACGCTCACTGGCGACACACTCGGCCAGAAGGGAGCGGACATCCAGGTCGAAATCGCTACGCCTCCTGAGCCGGCCATGACCTACGCCATCGAGCCCAAGAGCCGCGCTGACGAAGACAAGCTCGGGCCCGCCATCCACAAGCTCATGGAAGAAGACCTGCTCATCCGTTTCTTCCGCGACCCGCAGACCAACGAGTTCCTCATCGCTGGCGCCGGCCAGCCGCACATTGAGGCCATCGTCAGCCGCCTCAAAAAGCGCTACCACGCTGAAGTTCATCTCAAGGCGCCCAAGGTGCCTTACCTTGAGACCATTCGCATCAAGGGCGAAGCCCACGGCCGCCACAAGAAACAGTCCGGTGGTCACGGCCAATTCGGCGACTGCAAAATCCGCATGGAGCCCATGCCCCGTGGCGCTGGCTTCGAGTTCGCCTCCGAGGTTTTCGGCGGCGCCATTCCGCGCAACTTCATTCCGGCCATCGAAAAGGGCGTCGTCGAGGCCGCTGTGCGCGGCTATCTCGCCGGCTATCCCGTCGTGGACTTCAAGGTCATCGTCTACGACGGAAGCTACCACGACGTAGACTCCAACGAAATGTCGTTCAAGACAGCTGGCCGTCTGGCCTTCAAGAAGGCGATGGAAGTCTGCAAACCCTCCCTGCTTGAGCCCATCATGAAGGTGGAGATCGAAGCCCCCGACGAGTTCGCCGGAACCCTGATGGGTGACTTGAACAGCCGCCGCGGCCGTGTAGGCGGAATGGAGTCCAAGGGCCGCACCACGGTGATCAACGCCCAAGTCCCCATGGCCGAAATGCTGCAGTACGGCACGCTGTTAACGTCGATGACCCAAGGCAAAGGCAGCTACCGCATGGAAATGGATCATTACGATTTCGTTCCGCAGTTAGTAGCCGACAAGATCCTGGCGAACGCCAAACGGCCGGTGGAGGAAGAGGAAGAATAAAGGAAGAAAAGGAACCGCACCGCGAGTTCTCGCGGAACGATCCCAGGGGGATCGCCTTTGACCTAACAGTCGACTGACCGTTCCCATCCATCGCTTCTTTCTAGCGATGGGTGGGAAAGCAAAAATCTGACCGACACATCCACAAACGTAAAAACGACACTCGACGGAATATCCCAGAAGTGGGATAATCATGACACGACCGAACGTCGCCGATGAGAAGCCGCTCTTTTGGATTGGCTCCGCACTCAAGCAGGTCAAGCGCTTTCCGGCTGAGGTGCAACGCAGCATCGGATTTGCGTTGAGCGCAGCGCAATACGGGGGCAAGCACCCCTCCGCCAAGCACTGGAAGGGCGAAGGACCGGGAGTGCTGGAGGTTGTCAAGGACTATGACGGCGAGACCTACAGAGCAATTTACACCGTTCGCTTCGCACGCGCCGTTTACGTCTTGCACACCTTTCAGAAAAAATCACCGAAGGGAATTGAAACACGGCAATCGGACATTCAACTCGTGCGCGAACGTTTGAGGTTGGCGCAACACGATTATGAGGAGAGATATGCCAGGTAAAACCAGGGAGCGAGTGATTCCAAGCAGCGGCAACGTCTTCGCCGACATGAATCTGCCGGATGCCGCTGAACTCGACATCAAGGCCCGTCTCGGCGCCGCCATCTGCCGCATTGTGGAGCGGCGCCGCCTCACGCAGGCCGAAGTGGCCGCGGCCCTCGCGATCAATCAACCCAAAGTCTCCGCACTGCTCAATTACAAGCTCGAGGGCTTCTCGGTGGAGCGGTTGATGCGCTTCCTGATCGTTCTCGGCCAAGACGTGGAGATCGTAATCAAGGCCAGACCTCGATCGCGCTCCGCACGACTCGCCGTTAGAGCAGCCTGACGCGCAACCGCTGGGCCCGCGTCCGCACTCCTACTTTTCTTTCTCCAGACCAGCAAGATATTCGGCGGGCGAAATTACAGTCACGCCGCGGCGGGCACTTTTCGGAAAATGCTTCCCATTGCCGGTGACCAGCCAGGCCCCGGAGGAATGAGCGAGTGCGAGAAAGGCGCAGTCTGCCGCGTCTGGCAACTCAAGCGGCCACGGCGGAGGATCGGGCAGCTTCATGCTCGTTTCAATGTGGCCCTCGATCCAGTTCGGTGGAAAGCCATGCCTAGTAAACTTGGGCCGCCACAGGACATCGCGGTACTCGCGAACGACCGCAGGACAGGTTATCGCTTGAACCTGTCCCGCGAGCACAAAGCCCATTACGAGCCGATAGGGTGCGCTGTCCACCTTCAACCCGGCTGAGACGACCACATTTGTATCGAGTACAGCGAGCCGCATCAAGCGATCTTCTTCTTCCGTTCAATGCGTTTTTCGCTTCGGGCTGCCCGCCCAGCGCGTGCCGCTCGTTCAGCCCGAACCGCCTGAATCTCCTGCTCTATCTCCTCGTCGGTGATTGGAAATGCCGCAGCAGCAACAGCGGATTCCCGCAAGCTAGCCCGCGCAAGCGCCAGCCGCAAATCCTTATCCTGCGCCGCAAGGTCTCCCATCGCCGGGACCAGAAAGTACGCCGGCCCCTGCTGCCCTGCCAGCAGCACCGTCTCCCCCTTGGGAACCGCCGCCAAAGCCTTTGCGCCACGCGTTCGAAACTCCCGCAGAGAAACCTGCCGCATGAGTCAACTCCTGAATTAGTGTAGCCATTTTGGCTACACGCGACAATCCCGACTCTCAGAAATCGAGTTCAAGACTCCGCGGGCCATCGCCTTCACCGCCCCCTCCCTGCCTGGGGATCGCAGTAAGGTAAGAATGAGTCCAGTTATAAGTGTCGAGAAAGCCTGCCAAAAACCCGCCAAAATGCGTCCAAAAGCGACCAAAAATGTACCTTAAGCGCATCAAGAATCGCGTGGTGCGCCTCAATTCACGCTCAAACTATCGTGCGGTACCGGTCATTTCAATACCCTGCATCCGCCGGTGCCAAAACGTAGCCTCCCGGCTGATATTTTGCGCTCATTTCAACTCCTCACAGACGCTGGAAAAGTTTGTGCGCGCAAAATGCGGAACCAGAAATTTGCCTCGTAATGAGCGTGTCCAGCGATCCGGGCGCCCTCTTGTTCTCGTCTCCTCGGAGTGCAAAAAAATCCAGTCCGCATCCCTGCCCGTACCTTTATTGATGCGACTCCGAAATGCAATCTTCGCCTTGGCCCTCTCCCTCGCCCTCGCAACAACTGCGAGCCCCGAAGCCCCACCCTCCGCGCTCCATTGGCAGCCCTGGTCCGACGCGGCCTTCGCCCAGGCACGCGCCGAACACAAATTCGTCCTGCTCGATCTTGAAGCCGTATGGTGCCACTGGTGCCACGTGATGGACGACGTCACCTATCGCGATCCGGTTGTCATCCGCCTGCTCAATCAGCGTTACGTCCTCGTCAAAGTGGATCAGGATTCGCGGCCCGACATCTCCAATCGCTACCAGGACTACGGCTGGCCCGCGACGGTCGTCTTCGCCGCCGAAGGCTCCGAGATCGTCAAGCGCCAGGGATACATTCCACCGCGCCCCATGTCGTCCATGCTGCAGGCGATCATTGACGACCCCTCCCCCGGCCCAAGCGTTGAACCCGAGACCGCCTTCCAACCCGCAGCAGTCGCGGCGATTCAAACCGCAACCCTCGCCCGCATTCTGTCCGCGTACGACAAGCAATACGACAAGCCGCAGTCCGGCTGGGGCTTCGGTCACAAGTACCTCGACTCCGATTCCGTCGAGTACGCTCTTCGTCTTGGAGCCAGCGGAGATGCCGAGTACGCAAAGCGCGCAGCGGACACGCTGCACAACGCTACCGCGATCCTCGATCCAGTCTGGGGCGGCATGTATCAATACTCGGTCGGCGGCCATTGGTCAGAGCCGCACTTTGAGAAGCTCATCTCCATCCAGGCCAGCGCGCTGCGCGACTACTCGCTCGCTTACGCGCAAACCCAGAACCCTGAAGACCTGCGCGCCGCGCAATCTATCTTTCGCTACACAAGGGGCTTTCTACGTTCGCCGACCGATGGAGCCTTCTACGTCTCGCAGGACGCCGACCTGCACGACGGTGAGGAGAACGAGCCCTACTTCAGGCTCAACGACGCCGGACGCCGCGCGCAGGGCATTCCCCGCAT
>Ga0302320_10013372_pt1 | contig 17165 bp, 6 predicted proteins | sample Bog_T0_3_FD_202130 | JGI IMG/M metagenome (GOLD analysis project Ga0302320, IMG submission 202130) | Peat permafrost microbial communities from Stordalen Mire near Abisko, Sweden - Bog_T0_3 | ecosystem: Environmental > Terrestrial > Soil > Wetlands > Peat | place: Sweden: Abisko, Stordalen Mire... | reverse complement strand
CGCAGGGTTTGGGCTGGGAATTTTGACTGCTTTAGCGAGCAGGCGCAGGTAAACATGAGCGGCAACATCCAAGCTGTTCGCAAACTTCTTTCGGAGCTTCGGGAGGCATATGAGAGCCTGCCTAGGCGCGCCCAACTGCACGTTTTATGTCTGCTGCGCGAAAGCGGGTCTCCTAGTCCGACGCCTCTGATGATATGAGCTATACCGAACAGATTCTCAAGTTTGCACTTGCTACCTTCCAAAACGCTGACTGAAAGGCCGGTCTACAGCCAATAGATCAAAACCATCAGGCATAACGTCTCGCGAACGAGACGAGGAGAATCACATGGAACTCACGCACCAATTACTTACCAGAGAGCCGTTGCTTGCACTCTTCGTGACCATCGCGCTCGGCTATCTGGTGGGAAAAATTAAAATTGGCAGCTTCGTTTTGGGCGGAATTGCTGGAACCCTGCTGGTGGGTGTCGCCATCGGGCAGCTTGGTATCAATATCGACAGTGGCATCAAGAACATATTCTTTGCTCTCTTTATATACGCTGTTGGATTCCAAGGTGGCCCTCAGTTCTTCCATGCTCTGAACAGACGTTCATTGAACCAGTTGGCTTCTGCTTTCATTATGTGTTTTACGGGTCTGCTCTGTGTGCTCCTGGCGGCTTGGATGTTTGGGCTGGATCGCGGAATGGCAGCAGGACTCGCCGCTGGTGGGCTCACTCAGTCTGCGATTCTCGGCACCGCCGGGGATGCTATCGCCAAGTTAGGGCTGGCACCCGCAGTGATCAAAACCATGCAGACGAATGTCGCCGTCGGTTATGCCGTATGTTACATTTTCGGGTCGCTCGGGCCGATCATCATGGTCAGTTGGTTCTTGCCGATGGTGATGAAGTGGAATATCCGCCAAGAGGCAGTTAAGCTGGCAAAAGTCATGTCCGGTGGCCGCGCAGAACTTGATCCGGGTCAGTTCAATGCGGTTCGCAACATCGATACACGCATTTATGAGATTGCGCAGAACAGTAAAGCAATCGGCGAGACGGCGCTCGGGATCGATAACAAACTTTCCGATGTCGCCGTGGAGGCCATTTTTCGAGATGGCAAGGCGCTCGATTTTACCGACGCAACGACTGCTCTAGCCGGTGACAGCGTTGCGGTCACCGGCACTATCGACTCCATGAACGCAGCCGCCGGCTTCTTCGGCCGGGAGATAACCGCTCCGAACGGTCTCTTGCTGGTCCAAGAGAACCGCGAAATCATTCTCACTAACCGCGCGCTCAGCGGCCGAGAGCTGAGCGAGATCCACGATCACGTGAATGTGGATACGCGTCACGGCGTCTTCTTGACGGCAGTTAAGAGGATGGGGCAGAGTCTGCCGTTACTGGGCAAGCTTGAGTTGAAGACGGGCGACGAGTTGCACTTTACCGGGAGTCCGACGGACCTCAATCGAGTGCAATCAAAGATCGGCTACAAAATTACTGCGGCGTCAGTTACCGACTTCGTCTTCTTCGGCATTGGTATGCTCATCGGCATGCTGATCGGCATGATCCAATTCAAGTTATGGGGCGTACCGATTTCGATCGGCAGCGGCGGTGGTTGTCTGTTATCCGGCTTGTTATTCGGTTGGCTGCGCAGCGTGCATCCAAAATTCTCGGCACTGCCCATAGGCGCTTCCAATTTCCTCCGCGACTTCGGGCTGGCCGTCTTTGTCGGAATCGTGGGCATTGGCGCCGGTCCCCAGGCGCTGATCGCCATCCGGCAATACGGCTTGACGCTATTGTTTCTCGGCGTAGCCGTCACGTTGATTCCGCAGATCATTGGGTTCTTCTTCTCCTACTACATCCTGCGCATTCAGAACCCGATTGAGGCTTTGGCGTGCGTTGCCGGCGGACGCAGCGCCAATCCAGCCTTTGCGGCTTTACTGTCGAAAGCGGGAAATGCTACCCCGGTAGTTTCGTTCACGGTCACCTACGCCGTCGCCAACGTGTTTCTTACGCTTTGGGGACCCGTCATTGTCGGCATTATTACCAAAAACGCAGCCCACTAATCAGATCGAGGTATATCCATGTCACAGAATAATTCTAGTCACGTTGCAGAGCTAAGCCCCTTTGAACTTAAAGACCAACTCATGAAAATTGCCTCTTCGGACGCCCAACGGTTAATGTTGAACGCGGGGCGCGGTAACCCGAATTTTCTGGCTACATTGCCGCGTTGGGCCTTCTTAAGCTTGGGCGATTTTGCTATGCGGGAGGCGGAGCGCTCCTACTCGTATCTGGACAGTGGTTTTGGCGGTCTGCCAGAGCATGACGGCATCGTGCAAAGGTTCGACGCCTATGCTAACCATCACAGTGAGACAGATGGCATCCACTTCCTGCGCGCGGCGATATCTTATGTCAAAGATCAACTTGGCCTTGACCAGGACGCGTTTTTGTTTGAAATGGTCGGCGCATTTCTAGGCTGTAATTATCCCACTCCGCCGCGAATGCTCCCGCATACCGAGGAAATTGTCAAAGCATATCTGGTGCAGGAAATGTTTGGACCGATGCCGCGGAACGGAAACTTTTCAGCGTTTGCAACTGAGGGTGGCACAGCGGCGATGACTTACGTTTTTCAAAGCCTGCGGGAAAATAGCCTGATTAAACCGGGTGACAAAATCGCCATCTGTACGCCTATCTTTTCGCCTTATCTCGAGATTCCGGTCCTCAGCGACTACCAGTTGGAAATCGTCGACATCCGCATGGATGAACATGCGGACTGGCAGTTACCAATCACCGAAATCGCCAAACTACTAGACCCCGCGGTGAAGGTGTTTTGCATCGTCAACCCGAGCAATCCACCATCAACCAAGCTATCGGATGCCATACTCGACCAGTTGGCCACCCTGATCTCTACGCAGCGTCCAGACCTCTTCATTGTTACTGACGACGTCTACGCCACATTCGCCGATGACTTCGTATCGCTATTCGCAAAGTGTCCGTATAACACGTTGTGCGTGTACTCGTTCTCGAAGTTCTTTGGCGCAACCGGATGGCGTCTAGGCGCAATTGCCTTACACGACGACAATGTGTTCGATGCAGCATTGGGGGCTCTGCAGGAAGAACAGAAAATTCTGCTTGACACCCGTTATTCCTCGCTTACCACCGACGCGCGCAAGTTGCGCTTTATCGACCGCCTGGTCGCGGATAGCCGCGCTGTTGCGTTAAATCATACTGCCGGTTTATCGGTGCCGCAGCAGTTGCAGATGGCGCTGTTCGCACTGAACGGATTGATGGACCGCGAACATCGCTACAAAGAAGCCGCAAAACAGCTGATCCGGCAAAGATATCAAACGCTCTACAGCAATATGGGAATTAAGGTTACGCACGAACCCAATGATGCAAATTATTACACCCTGATAGATTTACAGGAGCTAGGCGGAAAACTATACGGACCGAAATTTGAATCATGGTTTGTGAAAAGCAATCTAGGAATCGATTTTCTATTCCGCCTGGCAAAAGAAACGGGCGTCGTCTTGTTGCCCGGTAACGGATTTGAGGTTGTCAACACCTCGGCGCGAGTGTCACTCGCCAACCTTACGGATGCCGAATACGCCGCGATTGGGAAATTCACGCGGCAAATACTCAACGAATATCATCAGGATTTTGGGAAAGTCGCGGTTTGATAATAAGTAAGCAGCTCAACCAATGCACTACTCTTCTGACGAGGAGTAGTGCATCAATTTCATCATTGCGGGGATAGTTTCAGATCAAGCCAGTAGGTAGATGCGGAGCGGAGAGTCTCATGCATTTAGCACTGCCTCGGCTCCGATAACCATGCCTTCAGCTTTGTTCCCTTGGGTGTCCTGACCGTGAGTCTCTTGCCGGTGAGCATAACGCCGATATCCGCGCCCTTTGCAGCAAGCAGATCGTTTATCTCATCGATAACGGGTCTCATACTCGCCACAGTAAGTCTGCTCGGAAACGCGAACCGCGAAATAAAGCCGGGAATAGCGGATCTGGGGATACCGCGTGACAAAATGGGAGCCCACTGGAACTCTTCGCACGCTCAGGATCGTGCCGGTCTGTTCCTGGCCGCCTGAGGCGGGGCGCTGAATCGCTGATTCTTGAGCAAAACTGGCCTGCTGGAGGCAAAGCGCAACAAGCAGGACAAGAGAGAAAGCATTGTGCCGCAATTCTCTATGTACCATGTCAGACTCTCTGATGCGAAGCCAATATAAAAGCCGATTTCAGTCAAATGATGATCCAATATCCAGCAATCCGCAAACTATCTTTCGATCCCCTCGCTTGCCAGATTGGAGCCGAAGCCTGACTCGAAGGATCTGGCTGACGTCGAAGAGCTGAACGATGCGCTCCGGTCGTATCTCCAGTGAGCGGCTAATCTGCCTTGCCGTGAGAGAAGCGCAATGTTAACCACGATGCTTCCTAGAACTCCGTGTGCAGCCGGACCGAGGGCACGAGTACGGGACCGCGGTCGCGATTATACCCAGGGTTAACGATGTGTTGCAGGCCGGGAGCCACGTAGAGTCCGCGCCAGATATGTGCCGTGTAATAGGTTTCGACAACGCTCTCGCGGCCATACGAAAGCCTGGAGTCACCCAGGAGAAAACCCAATCCCCCGTCTGCCAGGTAGTTCTGGTGATCCTTGGAAATTCCGCTGGTGACAAAAGCCACGCCCGCGCGGTCTTGGCGGCGATGCCACATGCCGCCGAGAGCGCCTAGCCCCACGGCGTAAGTCTGATCGATTTCCGTGTAAGCAAAAGATTCGGTTTTTCCATTGTTCCAACCAAAACGGGCGAAGGCCGTCAGGTTGCGCGCAACATTCTGCTCCAGGTTGATACCGAAGCCATACTTGCGTGTGATGTGCCAGGGATGATCGGTGATCTCCGGCGTTGCGACAAGATGTTGCTCGAACTGGGCGACCGCATCGCGATAGATTCCCATATTTGCGGAGTTTGTGAAGGCCAGTATGCGAATCACGCCCGGCTTCTTCGGGATCATGCCATGGCGCAATTCATACTCGAAGTTTTCCGCATGTACCTGCCAGGGTTTCCACACCAAGTCGATCCCATTCGCCACCTTTGGCATCAGGGCCTCGGCAAAGCGAAAACCCCAGTTGCGGTCTTCGTAGTCTGCAATCAATCCGACGGTATAGCCGCGGGTATCGGCGGCATAGTCATACGCGCCATTGTTGTCGATTGCCCAGTTGTTGAACTGGAAGTGAGTGTCCGAGCCCACGGAATTCAGGTCGAAAAAATCGACCGTGCTGAACTTGCCAAGGCGAATCTCCAGGTGCCGACGCGGAAGCTTGTCAAAAAGCGAAAGCCAGGTGCGTTGATTTTCGACCTTGTCTCTGCTTAGCGCAAATACCTTGTGAATCATCCACCGGGAAAAATAAGGTTCCTTGGTCAATGATGGATTGCGGACAATATCGAGGTTAGGGAAACTCGCCATACCCAATCCCGTGCTCAGTGCCGATCCGCCTGTTTCTTCCACATCAGCCAGCAATTCGGTAGAAGCGTTCAACTGCGCCCCGGTGTACAGCGTCAACACGCGGGACGTCGCCTTCTGATATTTTGGTCCAAAACTGTTTGGACCGTTGTACTCGGCATGGAAGGCAGGATTGGCCTGGAAGATGAAATTCATCTGTCCCGAGAGCCAAAAACGCGAGCTTCCGAAGTGAGGCAGCATTGCTTGCGGCGATTCACTGGAAGCATCCGCCGGTGCATCGGTATCGCTCGCCGTTGTTGTTCCGCCGGATGGCACCGGGGCCTGTTGCCTCGCTTCCACCTCGGTGCGCGTAGGTGGTTCTTGAGCCTTTACAAGTGGAGCCGAGGCCAGCAGGACCGACAGGCACAGTGCCGTGAGGATCGCCCACTCTTGGTGCGATAGCCAACCCGCTAATTTGCGATCTTCTCTGTTCATGATCGAGTCCGTTGAGATTATCTGATATCGGTTAACAGGGTATTACATGTTAGGAAGGATGCAGTGTGGAACGGCGCCCATCGCCCTGGCAGGAATCCAATCCAGTTTACGATTTATGCGACAACTTACTCAACCCAGAGCGGGGCGAGCAAGCTCCGGAATATTCCAGACTGCGCGGTTTGCGGCTTTCACGGCTCAAGTTCTGGCTGGATGTTCAATTGCTTCCGTAACGGCGTCTGGGCAGATGCGCCGGTACAGCCAGCTCTTGACGAACTTCAGGTCACGATCGACGGTAGCCTTGGACACCTGCATAATGGCAGCAGTCTCTTCGGCGGTGCAGCCGAGGAAGTACCGCAGTTCCACGAGTTGAACCTTATGTGGATCCATCACGCTCAGGTCGTCCAGCGCGCGGTTGAGGTCGATCAGCGATTCACTCCCGATCCTGATCCAGGGAATTTGGTCGTTCAGCGGGACATGCTGGGCGCCTCCGCCTCGTTTTTGCGCGACGTTGCTCCGGGCGTGGTCCGTCAAAATCATGCGCATGACCTTGGCGGAAAAAGTGTAAAAGTGGGCTCGATCCGCCCAGTCCGCCTTCCTCTGGCCGATCAAGCGGATGCACACTTCGTCTACCAGGGCGGTTGCCTGGAGTTCCCCTGGATTCTTCTCTCTCTTGATATAAGCTGCAGCCACTTCGCGCAGGTGAGGGTAGACAAGCGGCATGAGTTGCTCGAAGGCCGACGGCTCACCGTCTTTCCACTTTGCCAGCAGCAAAGTGATCTCTCCCTGAGCTGGCTCCATGATCCACTCCACGCGTACAGCAAACTTTATTGAGAGTTGTTGGTAATCCTACCATTGATAAACCGAATCAAGCTTCCCATTTTGGTGTTCTTGCGTAATTTTGAACAAGACACTTTAGGCATTTTTCCTTGATCTGCAATTCCACCCACTTCTGAAGTCACCTTTCACTCTCCCAGACAAATCATTAAGAAAGCCTGAGGCATTTCTCACGGGCTTTTCGCTGACTTAGTTGAAATGCAAGTTTCCATTTGATCTCATCCCCAACCGACCAGCGGAACTGCCCGGTCCGGCGAAAAATTCAAGGTGGCCATTATGCGTACTTCTCGACTCGGATGTGTAAGCCTGGTGATCGCGGTTCTGATGCTGGCGCTGCCCGTTTGCGCACAGGCGCAGGCCGCCCAATTCAGCTATGTACAGCTTACGCTGGGCGGCAATTTCGCCCATCCCGCCAATGTTGCGGTGGATGCCAGCGGCAACATCTTCGTCGCCGATGCCGGCAACAGTGCGGTGAAAGAGATTCCTGCCGGCTGTATTACCTCCACTTGCGTAGTGCCGTTGGGCTCCGGTTTTAACGGGCCTAACGGTGTTGCAGTCGACGCAAGCGGTAACGTCATCGTCGGCGATACCCTGAACAACGCGGTAAAAGTGATACTGGCGGTCAATGGGAGTATCCCGGCAATATCGCCCACTATTAACCCGCTGGGCGGCGGCTTCGCGGCTCCCGCGGGTGTCGCAAAGGATGCCAGCGGTAACGTCTACGTCTCCGATTTCGGCAACAGCGCGGTGAAGCTGATTCCCCCCGGCTGTGGCGATGCCACTTGCGTCAAGACGTTAGCCAACATCAGCTATCCCAATGGCATAGCGGTGGATGGAAGCGGCAACGTTTTTGTCACCTCCGCAATCAGTAACGCGGTCTACGAGATTCTGGCCGTCAACGGCAGTATCCCGGCAACATTGCCCACCATCAACCCCCTGGGCAGCGGCTTCAGCTATCCCAATGGGGCTACCGTGGATGCGAGCGGAAACGTCTATGTCGCCGATTCCGGCAACAACGCGCTGAAAGTGATACTGGCGGTCAATGGCAGCATCCCGGCAACATCGCCCACCATTATTACGCTGGATAGCAACCTCTACTGGCCCACAGGCGTGGTGCTGGATGCAAGCGGAATCATTTATGTTGCGGACTACAAGAACGACCGGGTGCTAGAACTGAAAACGCGGGTTGTAAACTTTGGGACGGTTGCAACCAGCCAGACCAGTACGGCGCTCTCGCTCACTTTCACCTTCAATAGCGCCGGAACCATCGCTGCCCCGGTCGCGCTGACCCAAGGAGCACCAGGGTTGGACTTTGCCGTGGCCAGTGGGGGAACCTGCACGACCGGTAGCACCTACAACATCGGCGACACTTGCACGGTGAATGTGACCTTCCAGCCAAAATTCTCGGGAACTCGCTATGGCGCAGTGCTCCTGTATAGCAACGCCTCTCCCGCCAAGGTGATCGGAACAGCCTATCTTACGGGAACCGGCCAGGGACCGCAGATCGCCTTCCAACCGGGGTTGCTCTCAAGCGCGCTCATTAGCAATAACAGCTCCTTCAATTGGCTCGGCGGCATCTCCGTGGACGGCAAAGAAAACGTCTATCTCGCCGACGGTTACTACGCTGTGTGGGCGCTGACGGCACCGGCCAGCGGCACAAACTACACCAACTCCCTACTTGGCGGCCTGACTGGTGGTACCCCAAACATCTCCTACGACTGCCCGCAATATACGGCGGTGGATGGCGCGGGTAACATCTACGTCGCAGACTACGGCTGTAACAATAACAACCCCGCCGTGTACCAATTGGCGCTTCAGCCGGATGGAAGTTACATCCGGACCAACATTGGCAGCGGGTACGTGCGTCCCATGGGCGTGGCGGTCGACAGCAGCGGAAATGTCTATGTTTCCGATATTGGAAACGGTTTTGTGTACAAGCTGACGCTTTGGAATGGAAGCTACACGCAGGCTGTAATCGCAAGTGGAATTGGCAACCTCGCCGACTTAGCGGTCGACGGCAACGGAAATGTCTTTATTGCATCCGACGGTCCCAGCCTGGTAACCAAGTTGACGCTGCAATCAAACGGCAACTACGCGACAACTACCCTAGGCAGCGGGTGGGTACTCCCGAGTGAGATCGCAATCGACGGCAATGGAAATCTCTATGTTTCCGATATGTATGCCTGGCCAAACACGGTGTCGAGGCTAACGCCGCAACCGGGTGGCAGCTACGCCCAGTCCGGAACAATTCTTCGCACCCAGTTGGCGGCGCCCGTGGGCGTGGCGGTGGATGGCGCGGGAAACCCCTTCATCGTCGATTCCGCGACCAACAATGCCTTCAAGCTTGATATTGCGGATGGCCCGGCTCTGAATTTTCCTACGTCAACTCCTCACGGATCGATAGATTCGGAGGACGGTACACAGAAAGCGACGATTCAAAACATCGGCAACGAGCCACTGACTTTCAGCTCCATCGTGGCCAGCGCTAACTTCCAACTTGATAGCGGAACGACTACCTGCTCCACTTCCACGGCGCTTGCCGTGAATGCCACCTGCGTGATCGGAGTGTACTTCTACCCGACAACGTCAGGCCAACTCAGCGGTGCGGTCACGCTGGCGGACAACGCCCTGAACCCGGCTGGGGCAACCCAGACGATCGCGCTTTCCGGCAATGCCTCGGTCCTGCCGCCAGCTCCGGCAATCGGTTCTGAGCCGGGGCTATCGACCATCGCAACTTCGGCAACCTTCACCTTCAGCGATACGCTGTCAGGCGTCACCTTCCAGTGCAGCCTAGACAGCGTGTCTTATGCGGCGTGCAGCAGCCCAGCCGCTTATTCATCCCTCGCCCTCGGCACTCACACCTTTGCGGTCGAAGCGGTGGATGCATCGAGCAACGTCAGCGCCCCGACAACCTATAACTGGACAATCGTTAACCCGCCGCCTGCTCCGACGTTCATCACCGATCCGCCTAGCTCAACCACCTCAACCACGGCCAACTTCAGCTGGGTGGATTCGCAGTCGAACGTAACCTACCTGTGCAGCCTGGACGGCGCGGTCTACGCGGCTTGCCAAGTCAGTACAAACCCTATAGGGAGCGCAACCTACACGTCTCTTGCCCTTGGCGCTCACAGCCTGGGGATTGAAGCGGCGGACAGCTATGGCAACGTCGGCGCTCCGGCGACCTACAACTGGACAATTACCGTAGCTCCCGTGCATGTGACGGTGGGCACAGTGCCTTCGGGGCTCTCCTTTACCGTGGACGGCACAAGTTATACCAACTCGATGTCCCTGAGCTGGGTTCCAGGCTCCATCCACACCATCGCCACCACCGCGACGCAGACTACCACCGGTATTCAGGGTACCTTTGTCTCCTGGTCCGATGGCGGAGCGATCTCCCATACGGTGACCGCGACTGCGGGCACCACAAGTTACACGGCCAACTTCACCGCCTTGTATCTGTTGGCCACGGCGGCCAGTCCCACTAGCGGCGGAACGGTCTTGCCGTTCTCGGGCACTTACTACCCAGTGGGAACGGTAGTCAACCTGACGGCCGCTTTTAGTCCCGGTTACGCCTTTGGCGTCTGGTCGGGCAATGTGGCCAACGCCACCAGCGCTTCAACCACGGTCACCATGAGCGCGCCCCAGAGCGTGATCGCCAACTTCTACCCATCGTCGACGCTCCTGCCGGAATGGACCTGGGAGGGAGGCAGCAGCACGGCCAACCAGTCCGGAGCGTACGGAACTTTGCTGACGCCAAGTCTCAATAACCTTCCCGGAGGACGCTCGGCCTCAGCGAACTGGGCTGGCAGTGGCAATCTCTGGATATTTGGGGGCAAAGGTTACGACGGCAGCAACACAGTGGGCTATCTCAGCGACCTATGGAAGTTCAATCTCTCCACGGGGTGGGAGTGGATGAGCGGAAGCAAGACGGCCAATGCGTCTGGAATATTGTCCGGTAGCGGAAGCAATCCCGGAGCCCGCGAGGCCGCAGTGAGTTGGACCGACAGCAACGGCAATTTCTGGCTCTTTGGCGGCTACGGCTACGACGTGAATGGAACCGGCGGCTTCCTCCACGATCTGTGGGAGTTCAACTCGTCCACAGGCTGGACATTGATTAGCGGCAGCAGCACGGTTGGCACCACGACCGGCGCGGGCGGACAATTAGGCATATACGGCACAATAAACCAGTTTGGCGCGCTCAACCTCCCCGGAAGCCGCGAGTACTCCACTGGCTGGGCCGATAGCAGGGGAAATCTCTGGCTTTTTGGCGGCGAAGCCGTCGATTCCAAAGGCAATTTGGGCTATCTCAACGATCTTTGGGAGTTCAGTCCCTCTCAGGGCACCGCAGGCGAATGGGCGTGGCAGGGCGGAAGTAATGTCGTCAACAAGAACTCCGCATCCTATGGAACGCAGGGTACTCCTCTATCCACAAACGTCCCCGGTGGCCGATTGAGCGCCATGACTTGGACCGACAAGAGCGGCAATTTCTGGCTCTTCGGCGGCGAGGGTTACGATTCCAACGGAGTTTTTGGCGAACTCAACGATCTTTGGAAATTCGTTCCTTCCACAACCGGCGGAACTTGGACTTGGGTGAGCGGGAGCAATACCACTATCGCCTATAGCGGCCAACCCGGCGCCTACGGCACGCTGGGAGTGCCCTCTGCCGGGAATATGCCCGGAAGCCGCCAGGACGCTACGAGCTGGACCGACAGCAGCGGCAATCTCTGGCTCCTTGGGGGAATTGGCCTCGATGCAAACGGCAATTCGGCCCCCCTCAGCGACCTTTGGATGTTCAACCCATCCACGACTTTATGGACGTGGATGGGTGGAAGCAACACGAGTGGCGCTGCCGGAGTCTACGGCACGCCACAAACGCCTGCTGCCGGAAACATGCCCGGAAGCCGCTATTTTGCTACAAGCTGGACCGACAGCAGCGGCACTGCCTGGCTCTTTGGCGGCTATGGCAAGGATGGCAACGGCACGTATGGCTACCTCAACGACCTTTGGAAGTTTGGTGCTTACGCGCCGCCTGTGCCAGTGATCGCTACTGGACCGGCCAGCCCGACCACCGTGGCGACGGCAGCCTTCACCTTCAGCGACTCGCAAGCAGGCGTGACCTTCCAGTGCAGTCTGGATGGCGCAGCCTACGCAGCGTGCTCCAGTGGCGTGAGTTATTCGTCTTTGGGCACGGGCCCGCATAGCTTTGCGGTTAAGGCTCAGGATGCCACGGGAAACCTCAGCAACCCCGCGACGTACACATGGATAATAGCGACTCCTATGGTGCAGGTGACGGTGGGCACGAGTCCGTCGGGGCTGTCGTTCAGCGTAGACGGAACCACCTACGCCAGCACGCAGAGCCTGACCTGGAACGTCGGAGATAGCCACACGATTGCCACCACCTCGCCACAGACCTTGAGCGGAGCGCAGGATACGTTTGCGTCGTGGTCCGATGGCGGAGCGATCTCGCACTTGGTAACGGCTGCAGCGGGAACAACCAGTTACACGGCCACCTTCACCGTCGTCGTTCCTGCGCCACTCGCGGCACTGTCGCCCAACACGCTTTTCTTCCCCTACACCCAGGTTGGCGGCACTGCCACGGCGATGACGGCTATGCTGGCTAACAACGGTAACGCCGAGCTTCTCGAAATTACTCCCAGCATCACGGGAACCAATGCCTCTGACTTCACCATCGCCACCGCGTCCACCTGCGGAAGCACTCTCGCGGCGGGCCAAAGCTGCACCTTCATAGTTAATTTCGCCCCGGCAGGAAAGGGCAGCCGCAGCGCCACGCTTTCGGTCGCCGACAATGCAACTTCTTCGTCGCAGACTGTGAACCTTGTAGGCACGGGAGTTGTTGTTGCGCAAGTCGCGCAGCTTCAGTTCGTACCGGGACAGCTCACGGCGATTGCCGGAACAGGAGCTGCCGCGAGCGGGTGTGTTGGCGCGGGAGATAACGGACCTGCTCTGCAGGCGACCTTCTGCACCGCGAGTGCCGTGGCTCAAGACCCTGCTGGCAATATCTATGTCGTCGACCAGAATGCCAACGTCGTCCGGAAGATTGACACCAGTGGAAACATCGCAATCTTCGCAGGCAGCGGTAGTTCTCTCGGGGACGGCGGACTTGCGAATAAGGCGAACCTGAACAATCCCATTGACGTGGTGGCCGATGTACTTGGAAATGTCTATATTTCCGATTACGGCAACGGGCGAGTCCGGAAAGTCGACGCGAAGACAGGCATCATTACAACCTTCGCGGGAGGCGGCAACAACGTCTGGTTCAATGCTGGTCCTGCCGTGGGAATTTCGATCCAACCCGGCGGCATCACCTTTGATCCAGCCGGCAACATGTTCATCGCCGACACCAACCAGCAGATCGTCGTGAAGGTTGACGCCTCCGGGAACGCGAGCCTGTTTGCCGGAGTCGTCACCAATTCAGGCCCCGGCCAGGCGGGCTATAACGGGGACAGCATTCTCGCCATCAATGCGTGGCTCAACTCGCCGCAAAGCGTAGCCTCTGACCAGGTCGGCAACATCTACATTGCCGACACCAACAACTACCGTGTTCGTAGGGTAGATGTCTCCACCGGGATGATCACCACTTTTGCCGGCAACGGAACCCAGGGTTACACCGGCGACGGGTCTTCGGCTACCAGCGCCGAGATCAACGCTTACGGCATCAGTACGAATCTGGCCGGTGAACTTTTCATCTCCGGAACCGATACCTTTCATCGTGTTCGCAAGGTCGACGTGAACGGTAACATCTCCACTTATGCGGGTGGTGGCGCCGGTGCCATCGGCGGACCGGCTGCCGGAGCCACGCTCGCGGGCGCTTACCTTACGCGGGTCGACGCAAATGGAACGCTGCTGATTCCAACCGGAACGCAGGTGCTCGGTGCAGGACCGCAGGGAATCTTGCAATTCGGTAACGAGAACGACATGACAACCAGCAGTCCCCTGACGGTCTCGCTTATCAATACTGGAAATGCGAGCCTCACCTTTAATGGCTCGGGCATCGTCACTGGAGCGTTCGCCATCGCCCCGGGTGGAAGCTGCACATTTGCGCCGTTGAGCCCAGGCCAATCCTGCACCGTCAACGTAACGTTCACGCCCACTTCCACGGGCGCGGCCATAGGAAGCATCAGCTTCGCAGGAGGTGCGCCAAACTCGCCGAACGTAGTCCAGTTATCCGGCACGGGTGTGCAGGAAGGCGTGGTAGCAACTCCGAAGATCTTGCCCGCCACCGGCACCTATTCCACGAACCAGACGGTCACCATTACTGATGCAACCACCGGCGCGACCATCTGCTATACCACGGATAACACCGTGCCAACCGCGTCCAACGGAAGCTGCACGCATGGAACAATTTATAGCGCAGCTTCCAACGTCGTTGCAGTACAAACCGGCTACACGGTTCAGGCGATTGGTACGCTCAGCGGTGACACAAACAGCGCCGTTGCTTCGGCTACATACACCCTGCAAGCCGTCGCGCCAACACTCACGCCGCCCGGAGGCACTTACAACGGCGTACAGTCGGTAACGTTGTCTACCACGACGACGGGTTCGCAAATCTACTACACCCTCGACGGAAGCACACCCACCGACGCTCCAGGTTCGACGTCAATGCATTACAGCGGCACGGCGATCCCGGTAACTCAAAGCGGAACCGTCATCAACGCCATCACTATCGATGACGGATACGTGAACAGCGCGGTCTCAACGGGAACCTACATCCTGCAATTTCCTGCTGTGACCCTGGCATCCGCAGCGCTGAGTTTTGGCAACCAGAACGACGGAACCACTACGTCGCAAAGCTCCGTGCTCAGGAACTCTGGAGCCGCGCCACTTACGATCACCAGCATCGCTGTAACTGGTGCCAGCTCCTCTACCTTTGTTGAGAGCGACAACTGTGTCAGCGCAAGCCCGCTGGCAGTAAACGCCACTTGTACTATTACGGTGACGTTTGCTCCGACCACGCCAGGCAATGACACGGCGACTGTCGCAATCTCTGACAACGCGACGGGCTCGCCGCAGGGCATCACTCTCAGCGGCACAGGAGTAGTGCCGCCCGACTACGGCGTAAGTGCGTCAACCCCAACGCAGAGCGTCGTCGCAGGTGGCATCGCGACCTACGGGATCTCGGTACAGTCCATCGGCGGTTATACCGGCAGCGTCTTGCTTTCGGTAACGGGCTTGCCTCCTAACGCCACGGCAAGTTTCTCGCCCAACCCGGTCACGCTTGGCTCCGTTAGCCTTGCGGCCAAACGCCCTGCGGACGCGATTACCGGCGGAACTTCCACCCTTACCGTACAAACGGCGCCGAAAGTCTTGACCGGCGATTCGCGGAATCGAAGCTGGCCGCTAGTCGCTCCCGCAATCGGACTCCTGATGCTGATGCCCTCACGGCGTTTACGCAGGCAGTACTTACTCAGACTCATGCTGATCTTTACGGTCCTTGGAATCGTAACTGCGATGGTGGGATGCGGCGGCGGCTTTGCCGTACCTCAGCAGTCGCAGACCTACACCCTCATCATCACCGGCACCGGCACCAGCACCACTGGAACTACTACTACTCACACAACTAGCGTTCTACTGACGGTGAAGTAAAGGAGACCTTATGCGAATCAATATAAGAGCCACGCTTATCATGTTGTTGATTGTCGCTGCGGTCTCACTTGTTCCAGCCGCCGCGCAAAGTCCCTCCTCTATGGCATCGAAACCCAGCGCAGAGCTTGCGCTGACCTACACGTACTTGCACGCCAATGCGCCTCCAAATAGTTGCGGCTGTTTCTCGATGAATGGCGGCGGCGTTTCGTTTGCATACGCCGTGAGCCACTCCTTCAGCGTGGTTGCCGAGGCTGGCGCTACTACGGCCGGCAATGTCAACTCCACCGGTCTGGACGTAACCCTCTCCGAATACCTTGCCGGTACACGCTACTCACTGCGCCGGCCCGCTCGCTTCACTCCTTATGGGCAGCTCCTCATCGGAGCGGCTCATGCCTCCGGAGCCCTTGCTCCCGGCCAGTTCGGCGTGGGTTCCTCAACTTCCTTTGCCATGGCCGCGGGCGGAGGTGTCGACCTCAGCCTGACGCGGCATCTTGCGTTCCGTCTCGTTCAAGCCGATTACTTGCTGACCCTGCTTCCCAACCGCACCAACAACCTCCAGAACAACTTTCGCTTCAGCACCGGAATCGTCTTCCACTTCGGCGGCAAATGACCGATTGATCGAAATGTAGAAAAGCCCCTATCGAAACCGATAGGGGCAATGCAACTTAGCATGTCAGCAGGAACCGAGATTTGAAATACTGACAATGAGCCGGTTTCCGGATTGCAAGCAATCTGGAGAGAATCACGTTTTGTGGACACTTCAGAGTTTTGCGGACCCCGTCCGGCTTGTTGGACTGGAGATTGAGGTTCTTGGACGTCCAGAGGGCGGTGCTCCGACCCACAGCGATTCGTCACACTCACAATTCAAGGCAATTATTGCCCCACATGGTAACTGCCGAGCAGGCGGCCAACGGATAGGCGATACATCAAGAACCAGAAGAACAAGAAGGTCCGTCTTTCTTCGTTCAGTTCTTGCGAGAGACTGGATTTCGCTTTCCTCTACTTCCCCTCATCGTCGAGGTACTACGCTAGCGTGAACACGCCCGAGTTGCTAGATCGGGCTCCAAACTCTAGACTGAATCGGGTTGTAAATGGAAACAATCAGAGGAGAGGACCATGTCCAACGAAACAAATTGCCCGTTCTCGGGCGGCACTCGCAAACGCGCAGTGGCTGGAGCCTCAACGAACTCAGATTGGTGGCCCAACCAACTGAACCTGAAGATCTTGTACCAACACTCGCCACTGTCCAATCCCATGGGCAAGGCGTTCAATTACGCGGAGGAGTTCAAGAGCCTCGACTTGGATGCCGTGATCAAGGATATCCATGCCTTGATGACGGCATCGCAGGAGTGGTGGCCTGCGGACTTCGGCAACTATGGGCCGTTCTTCATTCGTATGGCGTGGCATAGCGCAGGTACCTATCGTATCTCCGATGGTCGCGGCGGTGCGGGCTCCGGAGCGCAGCGATTTGCACCCCTCAACAGCTGGCCGGACAACGTGCTCCTCGACAAGGCGCGCCGGTTGATCTGGCCGATCAAGCAGAAGTATGGCCGGAAACTCTCCTGGGCCGACCTGATTGTTCTCTCCGGTACCGTAGCACTGGAGTCTATGGGATTGAAGACCTTCGGTTTCGCCGGCGGGCGCGAGGACATCTGGGAACCAGACGAAAGCATTTACTGGGGATCTGAGGTCAAGTGGCTGGGCGACGAACGCTACAGCGGCGACCGTCAGCTTGAAAATCCTCTCGCCGCCGTTCAAATGGGCCTGATCTATGTGAATCCGGAAGGACCGAATGGCAAGCCGGATCCATTGGCTGCG
>Ga0302320_10013369_pt1 | contig 17166 bp, 16 predicted proteins | sample Bog_T0_3_FD_202130 | JGI IMG/M metagenome (GOLD analysis project Ga0302320, IMG submission 202130) | Peat permafrost microbial communities from Stordalen Mire near Abisko, Sweden - Bog_T0_3 | ecosystem: Environmental > Terrestrial > Soil > Wetlands > Peat | place: Sweden: Abisko, Stordalen Mire... | reverse complement strand
GAAATTGCACCCAATCGAGCAAATACCCTCGCTGCTTGCCGTACTTGAAAAGCATGAGGCCGGGAATGCTCAGGACCGGGACGAGGTATTGAATGACCATGTTCATCGGCAGACCGAACATCTCTCGATGCAGGAAGCGTCCCAGCACGTTCGAGACAACCGCCAAGGCCAAAACTGCGAACAGGTCTTCCGCTTCCAGGCCCAGAAAGGTGACCCGCGTTCTCAGGTTGCGCTGCACGGGCGTGACATCAAGAGCCATAGGTGAGCCTCCAGTTTTGATTACCTCTTTCGCGAGCGTCCTTGACCCTCTAGGACACTCCACCTGTCCCGTGAGCGACAAAATATTCGGCCAGGCGCAGGAGCCCTGAAAGCAGCAGGCACAAGCCTGCCGATAGAAAGTGCCGCTGCCAGTTGCTCGTGTGGTGAATGCGCATGCCCGACGCTAAGGACAGTCCGCCTGCGGCCACTTCGAGAGCCGCATAGAGCGGCATGATGACGTTCGCAATCCAGTTCACCAGCGTGACGAGTGAAACCCAATACACGTCGGGGTCGTTCCAACTCCGCTGCCGGGTGAAAGTCTCTAGCGCCCGCACGAGACCCGACCCCATCAGGCACAGAAACCCTCCATACATCGATGGGTAGTGGGCGAGGCCGCGTGAGAAGCGCACGACCGCGATCACGAAGAACAATCCCGCGAGCGTCGGCAGGATGACGTTTCCAACCCAATTGGTCAGGTTCAGGATGCCATTCGAAAAGGACACGTCCCCTCCTCCCCTATTGCGCCATGGCTTGGAGCAAGGCCCACAAGCCCGACACGCACAACAATGCGAGTGACACGCCGACGAGTCGCATCGCCGGTTTTCCCAAAGCAAATTTGATAATCGCTGCGAAGACTCCGAGGCCAGCCGCCGTGGGCATGATGACGCTCGCGAGATACGTCCAAAGGCTCGCGAGGACGTCCGAGATCGCATACTGCGTCCCGGTGTTGTACTGCTGGATCAAGGTATAGGTCGTTTGGACTCCGAGCAGGAAGAAAGCCGCCAGGACCGAAGGCAGGGGGCTCTCACCTTCCGCCACGTCCAGAATCGCCCGTAGCCCCATAAAGGCAGCCAGGACCAAGGCCATGCGAGCTACGACGAAGTTCTGAACGAAGCCTGACAGATTGGTTTCGAAGCTCGAAAGCCAGGAGGAGCTAATGCCTCCACCGAGCGAAGGCACGCTTACACCCGAGTTGCCGAACCAGGTGAGCAGTCCGGGTAGGGTTACGAATATCACCGCCCAAAACATCCACTTGGTGAATCCCCCACCCATCGCGAAGTTCACTCGCCGCAGGCTGGTTCCCGCCAGTACCAGGCATAAGAGCGCGGCCGAGGGAGCGAGGAGCATCATCACGTTCGCCATGTCGGTAAGGAGTTGTGGTGTCTGCATAGCTAATTTCCTAAGCCCTTTTTGGTTGGGGGCGGGCGGCCGAAAACCGGGCAACTAGATCCAGTCCAGGGCTGCCCGCCCGGGTTAACGTTAGAGGGGACTTACGCTCGTGCTAGTGAACGCCGCCCGTGCCGTTCGTGATCCAGAACTCGATCAACCGCGTCACGCCCGACACGGCAAGCAAGGCCCCGGCCGCGAATAGCCAGCGGCCGAATCCTCGCCCCGTGAGCCAGGAAACGATGGCACCTACCACGGCGCCACCGGCTCCTACCGGCGCGATGACGTTGCCGATCCAGTTGATGAAGTTCAGGAACGCTCCTTCCGGCTGCGCTCCCGTCTGACCCTGGACCGCGACGTTGGTCTGCGGGGCTGCGCCCAGGTTTTGGGCCAACGCATAGTTCCCGATGAGAAGTACCGCGATCCCCGCCACTGCCAGGGGCCGCCTCCAGCCCGCGACCCGCTGAGCCCTGCTGGTCATGGATTCCTCCTTTCTGGCTGGGCCGCGTGCTGATTTCCCGGCCCAGCCACAGATGTTTTCTAATGAAGAATATTTTCTGTCAAACGGCTGCACAGCTTGGGACAGGGGGATCGACGGGAAAAAAGATGCGCCGAGGACTCTTTTGTCTAACCATGGGACCGACGTATTTTTATTGCGGAGGTCCCGGTCGCGTGACGGCTCTGGGACGACAGCGGCCCCTCTATGCAGGGCGAATTTTCGAGCCTGGATTGGGTCTGACGCAGTTAAAAACGCAATGTGTGCAAGAAAACGGTATGGAAAACAAATGGTCCCCCCCGGGCCAGTTACGGCCCGTTTCGAGGGAACCAGCTAATGGTGGGAAGCAGTGAGGTGGGTAGGTGGTGGTGGGAATCCGGTCTTTCGCCCTATTGCTGCGGGTTGTCGTCCGGCGCGGCTTTCTCGCCCGGTCCCTGCTGGTAAATCTGGCTGAGTTCCTGCCTTAACTGCAACAGTTCCCGCAGTTCCTGTAGATTGGGGACGGCCTGGCTTCCACCGGCAAAGCCCGAGGCAGAGCTCGCGCGCCGGGCGGCTGGTGGCTGGCCGGAGGAATTGGGAGTCTGCTGAACAACGATGTAGAACCGCGTGTTTCCAGGCACGGTCACCATAATGTTCTGGTTGAAGGCAACCCCGTTCATCTCATTCTGTCCGGCAATCGCTACGTTGTCGGCAAGCCGTTCTCGCAAGAGCGCGCTGTCCGAAATCGGCCCGCTCAAGTTGTTTCCGCCCACAAGGTAGGCCGCGACAGTTCCCATTCCGGTCAGGGTTTGCACCAGAAATCGCGTACCGCTTCTCTTGCCTGACACGAGCCCTTTGACCGGCGCAAAGTCTAAACCCATGGAAGTTCCGTCCATCTTCCCGGTCGTCCCGTCGGGAAATTCGATTCGGTCGAAACGCAGTGAGACGTAGCCGGTGGAATTTGCCTGCTCAAGCTTCCCCAGGGCTTTTGATCCGGCCGGTACCACGATCTCCCCGTCCTGCTCGTAGTTGTATTCGATCGCGGCAATGACCGGAGCCGCGACCGCGGTGCTCGCTGGGGATTCGAGCCGTGCCACCAGGCGCGTCCCGGCGGGCAGCAGAGAATCCAGGGATATTCCCTCCAGACCCACCGCGTCCGGCTTGGCAGCCCCACCTTCGCTATGTGTCAAGCTTGGGGCCGCGTTTATCGTGCTTTCGCTGCTCACGAAGACGAGCGAAGGTTTTTTGAGGTCACTTTCGGTATTCGAAGAGGCAAGCGATCGGGGCGGGACCGTGACCGCGCTCAGCTCCGGGCCCTGCCCGGCATTGGCATATCTCTGCCGCAATTCCGGATCAGAAAAGTCGATGCGCCCGAGAACGTATTGCTGGCTGTTGGGATTCTTCGCACCCGAGGCCTTCCCCGTGGCCTCTTCTGCTGGAACCAAGGTATTGGCTGTAAAGTTCGGCTTTGCCATCACGCTTTGGGAATTTGCGTGGGACATACGATTGATGTCTTCCGGTGTTACCTCACCGCCCCTTTCGGGTTGTTGGTCACTCGTATCCGCGTTGAGCAACGGGACGGCGGAACCCGCCTGCTTCTGCGCTTGGCCGGGCGTCGTGCGTTGGCCGAGATCAGGCTTGCCACTGTGGGAAGGCGCCGGTCCCTGATTGGGCTTCTGCGGTGAAGAAAGGTACGCGAGAAGAAACAGGATCACGGCGATGCCGGCAGCCACCAATACGTACAACGATTTTGACTTGTCTTTACCGAGGTCCCGGCGGCCTCCCGAGGCGGGTGGATTCGAAGCTGGCTGGGCCTTCCGGAGGCTTTGAAGTATCCGTTCGAGCGGACTCGATGGTTTTTCCGGCTGCTCGTCTTTAGTAAGATCGACTTCCTCGACCTCGGTCGTTGCCTTAATTTCCGGGTTTTGTTCTGACATGGTTATCCTCCTCTGCGGTGCTGATTCCAAAGCCGATGGGGGCAAGGGCAGGATGGTCAACCGCGCCTGCTTCCGCCATTTGTAGGAAAAGGGTTTCATTCGACTGCTTGTAGGGGGGTCTTGCGAACAGCACGACGCCGTCAGCGCGTTCGCCCGGAGCGAGCCGCCGCTTGCTCAACCGGTAGTCCATCACCGGCATTTGTTCGGCTGTCGTCCACTTGGAATGCTTAACCAGCTTGCCCTGATTCGTTTTGCCTCCCAATTGGATTTGGGGTGGCATCAGCAGGATGTCCTGTTTTTGGGGATTGACTACCGAAAACAGCACGGCCACTTCCTGGCCGCCGTCGATGACTTGCCCAACCCCCGCACGGACCTGGTCCCCTCGCGCGCTCTCACTCTGCGGATGCTCACCGTAAAGGGTGGGCAGGGGCGCTGCCGCTTGGCTCTGGAGGAGTTTGTCGAGATTGCCTTGCCGGACGGGGGGCACGGGCTCAGGCGAAGACCCAAGAATCTCTTGCAAAAGGGGTTTGATCGAAGGTGCAGACGAAGCCTGCGTTGAACTTTTCTGGGTTTCCGGGTCTGCGGAATGTGAGGCCGTTACCGGGACTGTCTCTGGCACCGCGATCGATCGGGCCGTTGGCTCGATGATGAAGCTCCTTTCCCGCTGATAGTTCACCAGGAAGTCGACGGCCGAAGACGTCTCGCCACCCTTGCTGACCACCAGCAAGCTGACCTGGTGTCCTTTGGCTGTCGAGATCAGCACATTCGTTTTCGCGGGATAGGCTGCGAGCACTTTCACAAATAACAATTGGGGTTCTCTCTCCGAGTGCTCGACGTCGAAGAGCGCCGGGTCACCGACAGCCACCGATGATATGGCCTCCGGAAGCCGAATGGCCGTGACAAAGTGCGCGGCCACTTCGACCACGGTCACTTCGCCGGCCATGCCTTCATGGGTCACAATCCGGGGCTGGGGTTCGGCCGTTTGTGCCTGTGCGCAGGCCGCCAAAGCGATCAACGCTACCGTACAAAATGCTTGGGTCATGACTTACCTCCTCGTATGGATCGGGTACGCCGCCAGCGGTACTGGCGGGCTACATTCGACACGTATTCATAGACTTCGCGGGAAGAGTACGAAAGCCCGTGCGACAACATGCGGTCCTGGCCCGCGACGTATGCTCCCATCACCAGGCGCAGATCGCCCCGGAAGAGCTGAATTAACCAGGCGAGATAAGCCACGCCTCCGCGCACGTTGTCTTCGACCTGGAACCGGTTCCTCACCCCGAACTCGAGGGCCGTTCCCGGCATTAACTGCATCAACCCCACCGCACCTTTGGGTGAGACCGCAGAGGGATTCCAGTTGGACTCGACGTCGATCACGGACTCCACAAGCTCCACGGGAACCTGGTAAATGTGGGCGTAATACTCAATGCATCGAGTTGCGTATTCCCGCGGCGCCGGTGGTCCCTGAGCCGACGCCAGGGGGCAGACGGCAACCACGAGCACAAGGAAAACTCTCCATCTCACACCCGCACCTCGCTCTTTAAGTGTCCTGCCTTCATCAGTTGGTCGCGGTGGCGAAGCGAATCGTAGATTAACCCTTCGAATCCGGCGTTCATCGAGAGCCTTCGGCGGTCGCTCGGAGTCTTCGCCAGTAGCGGCAGCAGCAAATCGCGGTCTTGGGCTTTGATTTCGCCCATTCCCAGAATTTCGAGCGCCCGCGCGAGGTCGAGGATCTCCGCAATCGAAGGCGGTTTCTCCATGTTCCAGGCGCGTAACGCGCAGGCGAGACCCGCGAGTTGACCCTGCACAGCGGAATCCTGGCCTTTGCCCCGGGCGCTGAGGATCTCGACCTCCCGCTCGATGCTGGGGTACTCGAAGCGCAGATAAAAACACCGGCGGCGCAAGGGGTCGCCGAGCCTGCGCTCTTCGTTCGAGCTCAACACCACGAAAGGCACCGTCTCGGCCTTAACCGTTCCGAGTTTCGGTACGGTGATTTGCCAGGCGCTGAGCAACTCAAGAAGCATCGCCTCGAAGGCATGGTCCACCTTATCGAGTTCATCGATCAGCAGGACGCAGGGTTTTTCCTGATAAAGCAACGCGCGCAAAAGGGGACCATGGGAGAAGAAATCGAGCGAATGGAGCCGATTGCGGATCGCTTCCCAGTCGTCGCCAAGCTGGCTCCCCTCAATACGGAGAAAGAGTTCCTGCAAGGCTTCGTCGAACTTCCCGATCGCTTTTTCCTCCGTAATCCCTTCATGGCACTGCAGGCGTTCGACCACGGCACCCGCGGCGGACGCTACGGCGTAGGCCAATTCGGTCTTGCCCGAACCGGGCGGCCCCTCGACCAGCAGGGGTTTCTGCATCTCGGCCGCGAGATACACGGCTTCGAGCGTCACCGGGTCGATGATGTATTGCGCATTCCGCAGCCTCACGGCCAAGTCTTCAATCGATGAAAACACGTTGCTCGCCTCGCAGGCGCTCAAGGTAATGGTTTTTTGTTTTTTGCGCATCCGGCTGAACTGCGAAAAGGGGGCTTTGAAGGCAGCAATTTACCCAACCCGGGGGAACGTGGCTTAAAAGATTGAACTGTGTAACGAATTGTGTAATAGGCGGATACAGTCGTGAAGTGGAACAGGGGGGCTCAGTCTACGATTGCCGTTCCAAATAAATTTCGCTGGTCCAATGATTTCTCATCGGCCATCGTTCGTTATTGAGCCTCTCTCCGGAGTCCGGAGGGCAGGCACTTTACGTGCCAACTTTATTTCGCTGGTCCAATCGTTTCTCATCGGGTTTTGTTCGATGCTGCAGCTATCCAGGAGTCCGGGTGAGGAGCATTTCTAATTCCAAATTTATTTCGCTGGTCCAATTGTTTCTCATCGGATTTTGTTCGATGTTGCAGCTATCCAGAAGTCCGGGTGAGCAGCACTTCTAGTTCCAACTTTATTTCGCTGGTCCAGTGGTTTCTCATCGAACTGGATTCGTTGTCGCACATGCCTCAGGAACTCGGGTGACCAGCACTTCTCGTGCCAAAAATATTTCGCTGGTCCAATGGTTTCTCATCGGGTGGAGGGCAGATTAACTCCGAGGCTACGTTGGTTCCGTCTTGGAAATGAAAGGGCTGGGCTGCAACTCACCATGCATTGCTCGAAAACAAGACCTTTACGCTCATTTCGCTCCAAGGTGCGGTGGCTCAGATTGTTGCGGCGCTGTTGGGGATTCGGCCTAAAAGTCACCTAGCCGTCAGGTGGCGCGGTGCATTGCGATTGGCTGGATTCCGGCGCGGGAAGGGCGTTTATCAGGCCGAATCCGGCGAAGCGCGCACACCCATAGCGTCCGAGTACCCCGTGATCCGCTCGGTGCCTCGGTGCAACATCGCGCCGCCAGCCAAAATCCCTCGTCGAGTCTCGAAGGTAAACAGTGCGCTGTCACTCGCGATCTATTCCTCCGAGCTCTGAACCAGCACAAACCTCCTCGAAGCGGACTGCCGGCTCGGAATTATTCCCGCGGGGTCTCGCGTTTGGGTGGACTAATTCCGCTGGATCAGAAGCGGCGGATCATGAGAGGCTGGGACTATGCAACCAAGACCGTCGCGGCGGGATTTCTTAGCGGCCGGGAAAACCCTTGCCGGGGTGGGTGTATGCGGATCGATGCCGGAGGTCGCCAGCGCCGCCTTTCCCGAAAGCTCCTCCGGATTCCGGTATTGCCTGAATTTTGCCACCCTACGGGGATACAAATCCGGTGTGGTGGAAATGGTCAAGGTCGCTTCCCAGGCCGGGTACCAAGCCATCGAGCCCTGGATCGACGGGTTGCATGCCTACGCGGACCAAGCCGGGTCGCTGCCGGATTTGGGCAAACGCATTGCGGACCTCGGCCTGAGTGTCGAAAGCGCGATTGCCTTCCCTGAATGGATGGTGGACGATCCGGGCCAGCGGGCCGCGGGCATGGAGCAGGCCAAGCGCGATATGGATGCGGTGGCCCGGATTGGCGGCAAGCGCATCGCAGCGCCGCCGGCAGGGGCCAACAAGGGAGCGGAGATTAGCTTGCTGGAAATCGCCGACCGATATCGCGCGCTTCTCGAACTCGGCGACCAGATGGGGGTGGTCCCGGAATTGGAGTTTTGGGGAAGCTCGGCGAACCTGCGCCAACTGGCCCAGGCAGTGTTTGTCGCCATCGAGGCCAGTCACCCGAAGGCGTGTGTGCTGGCCGATGTGTTTCACCTTTACAAAGGGCAATCCGGCTTCCTCGGTCTGCGAATGCTCAGCAGTCAGGCGGTCCAGGTCGTTCACTTGAACGACTATCCCGCATCCCCGCCCCGGGAGGCGATTACCGACCGTAACCGAGTCTATCCGGGCGACGGTGTGGCACCCCTGAAACAGATCCTGGCGGATCTGCACCGCATCAATCCGTCGACCGTGTTGTCGCTTGAACTATTCAATCCCGCATACTGGAAGGGCGACCCCCTCGAAACCGCTCGGGTCGGACTCGCCAAAATGCAGCAGGCGGTACACTCGGCACTTGCTGCATAGGGCGAACGGCCACCGAAAAAACCGGATGTTGCGAGCAGCCCTATGCACCAACAAGCATGCAAACTCTCTGGAATCGGGATTCGAGGAAATGACTCCTCGATCCCTAGCGTTTACTTACGCGGAGGGGCAGTTTCCCATCGGCCAGTTTTGATGGGAACGCCGCTTGTGCGGATGTGGAGCCGGTTAGCTTCGGGCGTCTCGTCGGCGCCACGGATACTGGGGTGCGCTTGGGAAGCCGTCGGACTCCTAACTTCCGGATCGCGTGCTCCAAACATCATGTTGGGGAGCTATTCCTGCATGCATGAAAGGAGAATTTCGCGGTCGGGGCTGGCGGCTTTCACCGCACCGCACATGTCCCACGCTTTTCCCGGGCGCGGCGGGTTCGACTTGCTTTGAGTTGGAGCTTCCATTAATGGCAACTCCTCACATCAGTCGTCACCCTCAGAGACTTCATAATGACCTCGCGAAATGCCGCGAGTGCAGGGGAGATCCACTTGTCGTGATGCCAAGTAAGGTAAGTCGCAACGTCGACCCGGAGAGCCGCCGGGCACTTCTCCACATGGGCGGGCGCGGAGCCCGGTTGAACGCACGATCAATTGCCAATTTGGACGGGCCAAGTGCTGCTCGGCCCTACGAATTGCCCCTTCACCCCAGTCTGGAAACACCGGGACAGGGATATTCTCTATTTTTTAAGGACATCGAACCGGCAATATGTCCCAAGTTAACTAGAAAATGTGATGCCCGGTTTTTCTCCGAGAGTCTCGGTAATTCTTTCTCGTTTCTATTTGTTCCGAACTCCTCTGCAGTTGTATAGTCATTGGCATGATTTGGCGGTGGATGGTCGTCATGAAAGCACACCTGAGAATCTTGACCGCTGGTTTCGCGTTGTTCTGTCTATGCGGACTTGAGTTGGGCACCGCCTCCGCCCAACTGAATCAATTGCCTGCAAAAGAGTACATCGACCGCATGGACAAGGACTCGCGGCAGTCTACTCTCAAGGTGGATGAGGTTATCGCTAAGCTTGGACTGAAACCTGGCGATGTCGTTGCCGATATCGGTTCGGGCAGTGGCTTGTTTTCCATCCCTTTTGCCAAAGCCGTTGCTCCGAATGGCGTTGTTTACGCCGTAGACATCGACAAGGACATGCTCAGTTACGTTGCGAACAAAGCCGAAAAGGGAGGTGTAACCAATCTTCACACTATCCTCGGCGAATACAACGACCCCAAGCTGCCAGAACACGTGGACGTGGCCTTCTTCCACCGCGTCCTGCACATGATTCAAAACCGGCAGCTTTATTTGAACAACACCGCCCCCTATGTCAAACCCGCGGGCCGCATCGTCATCATCGATAAAAATCCTGACCAATCGCCCAACAGCTGGATGTGGCTAAAACAATCGGACGTGGACACTTGGATGGCGGCGGTCAGTTATTATCCGGCCCAACAATTCAATCTTTTCAATGACCGCTATTTCGTCGTGTATCAGCGGCCCGACGGTAAGAACACTCCTCTCCTCGATAAGCACACGCCTTCCGGCGCACCGGAGAACTGAACCGGGAACCGGTCAGAAGGGGGGGGTGACACCCTTCTCCTTCCCCAAGTCCGAAGCAAACTAGGAACGCAATCATTTTTCGAGGGACATTTCCGCAATGAGCTCGGACGAAATTATGACCCGCAACACACTCAGGGTGCTTGGTGAGACAAACCGCCTTCTCCCTGATCATGCCGTGAGACTGGAACGAAGACACGGACTTGATCGACGTATCGCCAGCAGCCCCGCCGCCGGAGCGGCCTCCGACCACCGACAACGCTGTGCAGCCGTGGGCTCTTAAGTAGTCGACCGCCGCGAGGACATCTTTTCAAAGGGGGCGCGATCACAGTCCGCCGCGCGGGGACCTGTCGAACAGCTGAATCTACGGAAGTCGATTGCCAGCGCTCTAAATCCCGCGGCTGCCAATGCCTGTGCATGTTCAAGCCAGCTCTCCTTATTAAACCTGCCGCCGTGAGCAAGTATCACGGCACGGGCCATGGCCATAGACATCAGCACAAATCCGTCCACCGTCATTCGTAGGAAACGAGACGTCTTGCTGTACTGCAGCCAGTGGCGGCACGATCATGGCCAGGAGCAAAGCGCGAAGGAGTCATATGCGGGGATTATACAGCGGCTTTCCGGCGTCACCGGCGAATTGCTCAAACGTCGAAGTAGGAGTTCCGATTCACGTTCTTGCACCGTAAATGAGCAAGATGCCGAATGCTGCGCCCGGTTTCGGGTCGTATTGTCGGCCACGCGGAGCGTGGGCGCGTTCAGGAAGTTGTCGGCATCCTGACTTCCGGATCGGGCGTGATCCGATCACAATCGCGGACTTGACGCGGCCTCCATCTATCTGCCGCCTTACGCGAATCTGCCAAGGGGCGAAATTTCACTCGCTGACCGTCTCTCTAATTGGGTAAAATAACGGAATCCATGGGGAAACCTGTTTCAGAGCTTCGGCTTTTCGGGACGCGAGGGTCGCCCGCGGCTTACACGATTCGCGATTTCTTGCAGCGGAGCGACGTTCCCTTTCGTTGGGTGGAGCTGACTACTGACGAACAGGCTCGCTCGGAGGCTCATGTTGAGGGGCTGAGCGATGCGAGATTGCCGATATGTATGTTTCCGGATGGAACGCGGCTCGAACGGCCCACGGTTCGTCAGGTTACGGAACAGATGGGGTGTTTTTTCAATCCCTCGCAGGCGGAATACGATCTGGCGATTTATGGAGGAGGGCCGGCGGGGCTGAGCGCAGCAGTGTATGGCGCGTCGGAGGGATTGAAGACCGTGCTGATTGAACGCTCGGCAATCGGCGGGCAAGCGTCGACCAGTTCGAAAATTGAGAATTACCTCGGGTTTCCCGGTGGGATTTCTGGAGCCGATTTGACGGCGCGTGCCGCGAAGCAAGCCCACCAGTTTGGAGCGGAGATTTTACTCCTGCGGGAGGGCGTCCGCGGTGAGATTCAAGCGGGTAAGGGCGTTGGCTTCCTGGCGGACGGCACGAAGATCGTGACGCGGGCGACGCTTTGCGCCACAGGAATCAATTACCGGCGGCTTGGACTCCCCAATGAGGATGCGTTTCACATGAACGGTGTGTACTACGGCGCAGGGTCGAGCGAGGCGGCGCTATCCAAGGGAGAGCACGTTTTCGTGGTCGGCGGCGGAAATTCCGCGGGCCAGGCGGCGATGCACTTCTCTCAATATGCCGAGCGGGTTTCGATCGTGATTCGCGGAGATTCCTTGAAGAAGACCTTGTCCGAGTATCTGCTGGATCGGGTCCACGCGACGGCGAATATCGAAGTGCTGCCGCGAACGGAAGTGACCGCACTGCACGGCAACGGATCGCTCGACGCCATCACGCTAACGAATAATCAAACGGGCGACACGCGCCGAGCCGAAACCCGGAATCTCTTCCTGTGTTTGGGCGGCGTGCCCTACACGGAATGGGCGGATGCTGTAGGAATCGTACGCGATTCGGAAGGCTATTTGATGACCGGTCCTGACTTGCTCAGGGACGGCAAGTGGCCAGAGATTTGGCCATTGGACCGCCCGCCGTATTACCTGGAGACGAGTGTCCCAGGGGTATTCGCCGCAGGCGACGTGAGGCACGGATCGGTGAAGCGATGCGCTTCGGCAGTGGGAGAAGGGGCCATGGCCGTGACGATGGTGCACCGTTACCTGGCGAATGGATAGCGGGATATTTCCACAGAGTGCTTCGCTCTTACGCCGTCACTTCGAATCGAAATCAGTCGAGAGGCTGAGTTCTTTCCACATTCTCGCTTCTTCCAATCGTGCAAGGTCGTTCTTCTCTGCCCCGTTATAAGCATCGCTGCCGAGCAAGAGTCGCAACGGAGGTTTCTGTTCCTGCGTCAGCCGAACGATTGCTTGAGCCGCCTTCTTCGGGTCACCGGGCTGCTTGCCGTTGTAGTCGCGCTGAAACCTGGCGGTTTTTCCAACCGTCGAGTCGTATTCGGGATGCCCTTCGCTCAGCTTCGTCGAGCTGCCAGCGAAGTCCGTGCGGAAGCCACCCGGTTCAATGATCGTGACTTTGATGCCTAACGGCGCTACTTCGCGCGACAACACTTCGGAGAAACCTTCGACACCCCATTTCGCAGCCGAATAAGGCCCGCGCCCCGGAGGTCCGATTCTTCCGCCCATCGAGGAAAACTGAATGAAATGACCTGCCTTCCTTTCCCGAAAGTACGGAAGAGCTGCCTTTGTCACGATAATCGTCCCGAAGAGGTTCGTTTCGATCTGGGCGCGGAAATCCGATAGAGGTGTGTCTTCGATGGACGAGAGATTGCCGTACCCCGCATTGTTGATAACAACATCCAGCGATCCAAACGCATCGATTGCCGTCTTTATCGCCGCGGCTGCCGCCGACTCGTCGCTCACATCCAGCGGGAAGAGCTTTATCTTGTCACCGTAGCGCTTCGATAGGTCCCTCAGGGACTCAATGTCCCGCGCTGTTGCCAACACCTTATTGCCCGCTGCAAGGCCCGCTTCGACAATCGCGCGGCCCAGACCGCGAGAACTACCAGTAACTAACCAAACTTGCGCCATTCATCCTCCTATTTCAAAACAGAATCAGCCGAATATTCTGGAGTGGGTTGCCAAACTCACCATCGAGTGATTATCCGTGGTAGTCATCTTTCCAGTGGAGATGTTTTGATGCCGCTTGACATGCCGAGCCGAGATATCGCGCCTTCAAACTTAACGACTACCCATTATTTTGACTTATCATACTCCGAGCAATCAGTACCGAGGAAATCGAAAAGCCTGCACAGACGCACATGAAGACGCGCCCCAACTCGGGCGATCTCGTTGTTGATGCCCGAGGCACGGCCGGCATGATCTTGATCAACGGCGCGATCATCAGAGGAGCCACGCTGACCGCCATTCCGAAACTATCCATGCTCATTACGGCCCCGTCAGCTCACTATATTCTCACCCACGGCAGAATAGGCCAATCCCCCTGAGCCAATCACACTGTTCGGGTTAACGCCCCCACACTCGTAAAGCTTGGCGAAGTGACACAGATCTGTTACATGTCGTCGTCGACCTCAATCCACTTTGACGATAAACGCCTTAATTGACCGATGTGCTGCGCAGCCCTGGGTGTATCGTCGGCCATCCGGAAGTTGGCCACGGTGAGAGGGACAAAAGATACCTGGAAATCCCCTTCCTACCATTGATTACCTGCGACCGACAGCGCTGCGAGTGGATTGGGAACGAAAAGTCGCCTTCGCGCCTAATGAGCGCCGCTCACTTGGCAACCGCCCCACTCGTAGAATTGCAATCCCTGGCCATCCCGAGTGCCCTTTCGAAGAAGTTTGTGGTGGCATAGCACTGGCGGGTATTGATCGCGAGTATCGCCGTGGGGTAGAACGATGTCGCTCAACTCCTGAATCGCATTCGGAAGCTACTTTCCGGTACCCGCGACCCATGCCCCTTGAGAATTTACTTGGACCTGTGCCATGCTGCGTTATCTCCAGCAGACTTCGAGCAAGCAATGCGGACACAAGGTAGAATTCGTTCACTTCATTCGCTCGAACGGCGAATTGAAAATGAAGCCCGTGCCGAGGCCCAACGCCAGGCTCGAAGGATCCCGTGGCTTACCCTTTTGGAATACCGGAAACATCATATTGAATGGGAAGCCTTCACGCTCTGGGTGCATGCCATTGAGGAGGCGGAACGACGAGCTCCCGAATGGCTGTGCCGCATGGTTGAAGGTAATTGCCCAGGCATAAAGCTTTCAAAGGGTATGAAACTCTGGAAGTGCTTGGACGCATGGAAGCAAAAAACGATTTTCGCTAAACCCAATCGGGAAGGCTGGATGCGCGGTGTCAGCTTCTTTGCCGTGCGGGACTTGGAATACTCTCGGAACTGGGCATATTGGGGGTACTGCGAGCACCAATGGTCAGTCCGGCGCCCGGCTTCCTATCCATCCCTTGAGGAATGGAAGTCTGCCGCGGACAACTGTCCTGACGAAGTCTTGGATTCGAGTGGACTGCGCGAGGAGCGGAAGGAATTGGTCAAAGCAGCTCGACGCGTGGGCAGCGAGCGATTGGAGCGGGCGGTCGGAACATATCTTGAGATCGAAGCTTTCGCTTACTGGCTCCGGCCGATTCTGGACGCGCGTTCGACTCTTCCCGGCGGCGTGCGCGATGAGATCAAAAACCGTTATCCTTCTCTTGAAGTACGTGACGAGTGGAATCGGGATCAGATGTGGGACTGTTTGAAGAACTCACATTTTCAAGAGGCTCAGGCTGAAAGATGGTTTGATGCGGTTGTTTACACCGCCGAACTCCACCCGCGGCGAATGAAATTCATCGATTACTTTTCTCTGTACTGGTCCAGTCATTGGCCCAAGCGCAAGCCGGCATCATACCCTTCGTTTGAGTTTTGGCGCCGCGAAGCGGAGAGTTACATACCGGATGGCCGTGATCCAGAATCCGCTTCCCCTGTCCCCGCTTAGAGTTAAAACATCCGATGGCTGCCTGTTTCGTTGGTCGTGGCCGCCGCCTTCTTGGCGCAAGCATTTAGGTGGCGTTGGAAGGAATTACCGTAAACCTTTCGGCCACATCGGTCGCAGACGTGCGGCTTCAAGGATTGCTTCCTGTCCCGAAACCACTGCCACGAATGTGCAGATTCGTCATGAAAACCGAGGTCTTCCAACCAAATCCTGACGTCACTCTCCAATCGTCGGGTATCAATCTTATCGCTGTGTCCTTCCAGAAATCGCCTTATAGATCTGTCTATTACTCGACCTTGATATAGTGTGAGCCATCCCAACCGAACCCAGTGCCGTACTTTTCGCCTTGAAATATGGAGTGCTTCGGCGAATTGTGCTTGCGTATATCCATCTTGGAATTTCGCACTTTCACCTCGCCGCAAGAGTAGCAGGTAGACGGCCCTGGGGGTTCGTCCCAGGCGTCGTGCGAGGTCATCTACTGGGAATTCGCGCGCTCTCTCAAGAACGTAGGATTTGTCCTCATCGCTCCAAGGGGTTTTCCAATTGGTCAGCCTTAATTCCGCGGTTCGCTTCAGGAGCCTTGTAAGGCTCAGGTTGGGGTCCTGCTTCCTGATTTGTCGTACAGATTTGTCCAACCGGGAAGGACCGAGTGCCGCGCCGGATTTGAGGATGGCATCGATTGCCGGGTTCCATTTGCCTTGGCGGGCTTGTTCGTGAATCTGAGATTGGCTGCCCAATCGACCTCCTTTCTGGACACGTACGCCGGCGCGGCCTGTCGATGGATTAGCGATGCGCGTGGTTCCGATGGGCTGGGAATGGGCGCTAAGGGTTCGAGTCTAAACCGGCCCCTTTTAGCGGCTCGGAAGAGCGACGATCACCGATGGGAGTGCTTCTTGATGCAAAGCCTTGCAATTGAGTCACTTCTCCCCACCGTTCCCCGACCTTTCCCCACATTCGGATATTTCCCCCTACATATTGATAGAGGCAAAAAAGTCCGAATTACTTAAGAAGTTTGTTTCAATCTCTGTCGCCTGAGCCGGGGAGGCAAGGGGCTCCTGACCTGTGCAAAAAAAAGATGGGGTGGTGTTTAAGATTTAGCGGTTTTTTGGACTCTATATAGTAAGGGGCAAATAATCTGAGGTTTTTAGTGCGCGTAGGAAGGTACTCCGGTAAGGTGGATATAGGGACTGGACAACGGCCATGGGTGGGCATTTCGAAGCTGATACTCCTGACTGGACCTGGCAACGGGACGAGTCCGGCGCCTCGATCGAAGCGGACCTGGTCGATGCTGCGCGGCGTATCTGGACGCGCGTGCTCGCATACGCCCGTCGCCAGCAACAGGACTCGGCGCGGGCTGCCGACATATTCGAGGCCGTCCTCTTCTCGCTCTCCAGAGCCAGGATGACAAACGGAAAGCTTTGCCGCCCTATTCGAAACCTGGACAATTATCTCTATTTGGCCTTTGTTCGAAGGCTTACCCGAGAATTGGACAAGGAGCCTCACATCGAAACCGTAGGTTCCGTCCACGATCTGGAGGCCCGCAGTGGGGTTCAAACGCCCCCTGCGTTGCTTTTGGTAGACAATAACCTGCTCATCAAAGAGTTAATGGGTTACATGGACGAACGGACCAGGCGAATGTACTCTTTGAGGCACATGGGTTATTCCTGGAACGAGATCGCCCCAGTTTTTAAAAATACCGCCAACATTGCGCAGGTCCTCTTCAACCAAGGCGTGAAGAAGGTCCGAAGACACGTTATGAAACTGAAGCGCAAGAAAAACACCTCCGGCAAAGGGGGTGAAGCCGATGAGTGATCGACTGCTCGCGAGAAGCGAAGAAGCAAGATTACTCAAGGCTGGGCGACGCGCCCTGTTGCAAGGGGAATTTCCGAACCCGGATCGCTCCGGTTGCCCTGACAAAGAGACTTTAAGATCGATCGCCACCCGCAAACTCAGTCTCGAACAGGTTGTGGAATGGGTCGACCACATAGGTTTCTGCTCTCCCTGTTACGTGGAGTACGACGCGCTCCGCCGACAAGCCGTGAGTCGGCGGTGGATGCAATATGGTGCCATCGCAGCGGGCATCGCTATAGTAGTTGCCCTCGGGATTTGGGCTTGGTTTGGCGGCTGGCGTCAGCATCCGGTTGGCAGAGGAGGCGAAGTCGCGCACAGGGAGGCTGGGGCGTATCAGGTTTGCCGACTCGATCTTAGAAACAGGTTTGTCTTGCGTGGCGGAGGGCAGGAAAGCCCCAAGCCACCGATTGCTCCGTTGGAGTTGAGTACGGGGCTATTGGATCTTACGCT